>Ga0182024_10007454_pt1 | contig 23566 bp, 27 predicted proteins | sample P32metaG_FD_120480 | JGI IMG/M metagenome (GOLD analysis project Ga0182024, IMG submission 120480) | Permafrost microbial communities from Stordalen Mire, Sweden - P3-2 metaG (Illumina Assembly) | ecosystem: Environmental > Terrestrial > Soil > Wetlands > Permafrost | place: Sweden: Stordalen... | reverse complement strand
CGACAATGTTCTGCACCGTTTACTTACCCAGGTAATGGTCGATGCGGTAAACGGCGTCTTCGGGAAACACGCTGTGGACGCGGGCGTTCAGTGCGCGCGCACTGTCCAGGTCGTGGCCGAAAGGCTTCTCGATCACCACGCGATGCCAGCCGTTTTCCGTGCTGCGCCCCAGGCCCGCCGCGCCGATCGATTCCACCACCGGGCCGTAATAACTGGGCTGCGTGGAAAGATAGTACAGCACGTTGGGGCGATTCAACTCGTCGAGTTTCGTTTTCAGATCGGCGTACAGTTTCGAGTCGTTCAAATCGCCCGCGACATAGTAAATGTTCCGCGCAAAACTCGTCCACAAGTCCTCGTCGAAGGGCGAATCTTCCAAAAACCGTTTCACCGACTCATGCATTTTTTCGCGAAACGCCTCGTCCGTCATGGCTGTGCGCGAGTTGCCGACGATGGCGAAAGAATCGGGCAGCCGGCGTTCATAAGCGAGCCGGTACAGCGCCGGCAGCAACTTTCGTTTAGTGAGATCGCCGTTGGCGCCAAAGATCACGATGGCGCAATCGGGCACGCGGCGGTCGAAGCGCAAAGGGTCTCGAAACGGATTGTTAGAGGCCACTGGCTTCAACATACCATGCTAAGATCGGGTTAATTTCATGCCCAAAAAAGTCCTGGCCGTGATCGAGGACCTGTTTTTTACCGTAAAAATAAATGAAGCTGCGAAGCATGCGGGGCTGACCGCGGAGTTCGTCCGCAGTGAAATAGATGCCATCGAGCGCGCAAAGTTGCAACCGTCGGTGATCGTCATCGATTTGAATTGTGCCGCGATTGATCCGGTGCGGCTCATCGGCGAACTGAAGTCGTCACCGGAGCTGAAAGGGATCAATGTGCTGGGCTTCGTTTCGCATGTGCAGGGCGAGTTGAAACTGAAGGCCCAGGAAGCGGGCTGCAACATGGTGCTGGCGCGGTCGGCGTTTTCGCAAAATATGCAGCAGATTTTTAAGAGGTACGCATAGTCGTGGGGCAGCGCCATGCGCTGCCGTGACTTGATGGCAGCGCGTGGCGCTGCCCCACATCAGTTCTGCCGGCTGACCGAGAGTTCCATGTATTTCCTCGGCGCCTGCGTCCCGATGACGATTTCGTGCTGCTCCGTCCAAGCCCCCTTGTCGTCGATCCGCATCACGGAACTGGTCTTATATGGTCCCAGCGCAAACCCCCACGTAAAACCGTTGTCGATCAGCTTCACTTCGGTCTCCAGAAAACGCCCGTCGTTGAACGCGCGCATGCGATAGGTTCCCGTCTCATCGTCATAGGAGACGATTCCAAACGCCTGAAGCGCCGGTTTGCCGTCAGCCTTGTTGCGCCCGACGCCCTCAATGGACAGGATCAGCCCGCCGAGCCTGTACTGAGCTTCCTCGGTTTGAACCATGACCAGCGGCTCGCCTTGTGCGCGAAGCACGCGAGCTTCGCCGGTCCATTTTCCGACCAGGAATTCGAGTTTTTTCATAGCCGCGCGCTGCGCGTCGAGGTCGGGAGTCCGGGGCTGCTGAGCGAGGAACGCGATGCAAAAGAGCAGAGCCTTCACGAGCATATTGTAAGCTGTCGGTATGAGCACTTTCACCGTCGTAGTTCACGAGGAGCCCACAGGCGGATTCTGGGGCGAGGTGCCGGCGCTGCCTGGTTGTTACTCGCAAGGCGAGACTGTGAGTGAGTTGCTGGAGAATATGCGGGGAGCGATTGCGGGTGTGTTGGAAGTGACCAGCAGTCGCGATCAATGGTCGGTTGAGGCTCCATGAATCTGTCAGAAGTTGATGCGCTCTTTGCGCGGACGCTGCTGGGCGGATACGAAGGGGAAGATGCCTGGGAGGCCGTCTCCGCATTGCGCCAAGACGGTAGCCGGGAGGTTTTCGAGCGTGCCGCGGCGTGGTGCTTATCCGACGACGGCCTAAAGAGAGCGCGTGCGGCAGACATCCTCTGCCAGCTAAGACTTGCACGCACGACGGACGCGCTATCGGAAGAGCCACACTGGGTGTTTCGGGATGAGTCGTATACGCTTATCACGAAATTGCTGGAGAATGAGAAGGATTTTGAAGCACTCGGCTCAGCGATTAGTGCACTCGGTCATCTGGGCAATGCCGCAGCCATTCCTCAGATCCGGCGCTGTCAGGATCATCCCAAGAATGACGTGCGGTTTGCCGTAACCTGCGCTCTCGGGTGTTTTCCAAATGACCCACAATCGGTTGATGGCTTGCTGAAACTGATGTCAGATTCGGACGCGGGCGTCCGCGATTGGGCCGTCTTTGGGCTCGGAGTGCAGGGTGACGTCGACTCGACCGAGATTCGCGAGGCCCTCCTTCGATGTCTAGATGATGCGGATGAAGATGTCCGAGAGGAGGCTGCGGTTGGACTAGGAAAACGTCTCGATCAACGCCTCCTCCCCAAGCTCCGAACGATGCTCGACCAGCCCAGACTTAATATTCGGGTCGCCGAAGCGGCCGCGGCCCTCCTCGGATTTGATCGGGATCCGCCGGAATGGACTGCGACAGACTACAAAGCTGCATTGATAAGCAAGTTCGGAATTTAGCGCGGCGCACCCAATCCCGGGCTTCACGGTCGGTTAGCCCCAGACTTCCGCACCCTCTCATACTCCGCCATCAACTGCTTCGCGATCTTTTCCGCCACATCCGCGCTGGCGCCATGGAATTTTGCTCCTTTACTCTCCTGCGTGGTCGACCACAACACGTCTCCGTCCTTATTCACCAGCCGCACGGTCGCGAGCGCTTCGTGTTTGCGCTCCTTTACCTCGGTCGAATCCCCTCCGCCGATTCCGCTGCCCATGGACCGGGCGCTGCGCGAACTGGTGCCGCCGCCTGCGCCGTTATATCGCGAATCCGTGCTGACGCCTTCGGAATCGCTCGAGTTCCCGCGCATACTCACGTTCTCCGACGATTTGAACTGATCGGTATAAATCAAATCCTCGGCCGCCCCGCGCAGAATCGCGTCGGCGCGCTCCTGATTCTCGGTCAGCACGAAAAGCTTCGAATTCTCGAGCGCGGTGATGATCAGGTCGCGCATCTGCGCCGCCGTTTCGCCTCCCGTCAGGCGGTCGACGTAGACGCGCTTGATCTTCGGAAGCTGAGTCGACAGGTCGTCGCCCCACAACAGCAGAAGTAATAAGAAGGTCATCCTCGTCCCGCCTTTCTCGCCTCTTCATCCTGATACTGGACCTTCTGCCCGGTGCGAGCCTCCAGGCTGGCCAGCGTCGCGCGAATGTCGTTTTTGTCCACGCGGAACACCAGTGCCTGCTGGTGGCCGTCCTCATCCGCGTACCCGACGGTCAGAAAATGCTTGCGCTTTTTCACCAGCAGGAACGCAGGCGAGATCACGATAGCCAGATCCAGCCTGCGGCCCACGGTCTGGCCGTATTCCAGCAAATTGATCTTGTCGTACGCCACGCGCACGTTCGTTTTTCGGGAATAAAAGGCGAAATACAGCTTGTCGCTCACCGCCAGCGCGCCGGAAGTCCCGGCTACCAGTTTGTCGGCCGTTCCGCCGATATACTCCACCCGGGCCTGGGCGGCAGCGGCTACGGTCAATCCCAAAATGCACACAATGAGGGTCAGCAACCGATTTGGCACATATCTTAGTCGCGCGAACGTCGGAGATTTCTCAACATTGCTATCCTGAAATTTCATGTTCCAGGAAGTCGTCGAGGCCGAAGGCCACCTGATCGATTCGCACCTGATGGAGCGCATCTTCGACACGGTAGTCGAATACAACGGCAAATTCGAGGTCGAGCAATTTAGCGTCGGCAAGACCAACGCCGAGCCGTCGCGTCTGCGGATGAAGGTGGAGACCGGGCAGGCGGGCGACATGGAGCAGATGCTCTCCACGCTGATCGCTCTCGGCTGCACGCCGGTCGATGCGGGCGACGCCGTGCTCGAAACGGTGGAGAGCGACCGCTGCGCGCCGCTCGATTTTTACTCGACGACCAATCACCGGACGCAGATTCGCCACCATGCGGAATGGATCGACGTCGAGAATCAGCGCATGGATGCCATGATCGTCATGAAAGACGGGTCCTCCTCGTGCCGCCGTCTGCGCGATCTCAAAAAAGGCGACCAGGTGGTCACCGGGATGCGCGGCATTCGCGTGCTGCCGGAATCCAAGGAGCGCGACCGGCTGGCATTCGCCTTCATGAGCAACGGCATTTCGTCGGAGCGCCAGCTCGATACCGCCGTGCGGCAGTGCGTCACGCTGATGGAACAGGCGCGCGTCGCCGGACAAAAGATCATCGTCGTCGCGGGGCCGGTCGTCATCCACACCGGCGGCGGACCGGCGCTGGCGGCGCTGATCAAGGATGGCTGGGTGCAGGCCCTGTTAGCCGGCAACGCGCTGGGCGTGCACGATATCGAAGCGGCCCTGTTGGGAACGTCCCTCGGCGTGCGGCAAACCGACGGCCGCCAGGAAGAGCACGGCCATCGCAACCACATGCGGGCGATCAACGCGATTAATCACGCGGGCAGCATTTCCAAAGCGGTCGAAAGCGGACGCCTCACGCGCGGCGTCATGTATGAATGCGTGCGCGCCCGCGTGCCGTTCGTGCTGGCCGGCAGCCTGCGCGACGACGGGCCTTTGCCCGATACCATCACCGACATGAATCTCGCCCAGGACGCCTATGCCGAACAACTGCGCGGCGCGGGCCTGGTCCTCTGCCTGGGTTCGATGCTGCACTCCATCGCCACCGGCAACATGCTGCCCAGCTGGGTGAAAATCGTCTGCGTCGATATCAACCCGGCCGTGGCCACCAAGGTCAGCGATCGCGGCACGGGGCAAGCGGTAGGGGTGGTCACCGACGTCGGCCAGTTTCTCGGCCTGTTGCAACATGCGCTGGAGTCTCAGCAGTGAAGCGGCAGTATACCGACGATCACGCGGCCTCCGGAGTCAACGCGGAGCTGCCGGAAATCGAGACTTGGCCGAATCAGTATCGCACCGGCTACCAGATCGAAATCACCATGCCGGAGTTCACCTCCGTGTGCCCGAAAACAGGCCTTCCCGACCACGGCACGCTGACGCTCTTTTATGTGCCCGACAAGCTTTGCCTGGAATTAAAATCGCTCAAAATGTACACGCTGGCTTATAGAAATCTGGGGATTTTTCAAGAGAACGTGGTGAACCGCATGCTCGCCGATATCGTCAAAGCGGCGAAGCCTCATTCCGCCGAAATCGTGGGCGATTTCACGCCGCGCGGCGGCGTGTTTACAAAAATCACCGCGGTCTGGAAACGTAAAAATGCTCGATGAAGAGTTGACTGCGGCCATTCAGGCCGTCCGCGACCGCGTCCGCGCGCGCCATCCCGAAAATGGATTGGGACTCGAAGGAGTCGCCGCCGCCGACCTCCATCCGCTGCTGCGCGCGCGCGATGCCGCCGAAGCCAAAGTGGCCGCCATCGGCTCTGTGAATCCCCGTCCGCCGGGTCTGAAGAATAACATCGCGCAGTGGTTCAAAAAGAAAATTTCCCGCGGGCTCGACTGGCATGTTCGCGAACAAGTGGAGTTCAACCGGGCCTCCATGCGCTGCGTGCAGGCGTCGCTCGAAGCTCTGGGCGAGACCAATCGCGCGCTCGCGGCGCTGGCGTCTCACAACCTCGCGCTGCGCGAAGAACTCGCCTCGTACCGGGAGGAACTGGCCGGACTTTATCGCGAAGCTCAGGAATTAAAGGACATTCGCAAGCACTGGCAGGAATGGCGCGCCGGTTTCGAGGAGCGCCGCGCGGCCAGCGAAATTCATATGCTGCGAACGATTTCCGAATTGCAGGGGGCTTACCATCATCGCGTCACTTTGCAGGACCAGAATTTTCGCGAGACGCTGAACCGGCAGCATCGCGAATTCTCTGACGCGCTCGAGCGCGCGGCAATCGATGTGCAAAACCGCCTGTGGGTCGACCTGGAAGAGATCCGCCGCCAGTTCGAGAAGCTCATTCATTCGGAACTAAAGGTAATCCGCCAAAAGACCCTGGCAAATCCGGCTCCGGCCGCGGCCCCCGCGCCCGCCCAGTCCAACATCAACATCGACTGGCTGCGGTTCGCCGAAAATTTTCGTGGACCGGAGGAAGAGATTCGCGACCGCCAGCGCCACTACGCGCTGCGCTTCGCCGGCTCTGCCCCGGTGCTCGATATGGGCTGCGGCCGCGGCGAGTTTCTCGAAGCCGCCCGCAACGCCGGTCTTTGGGCATCGGGCATCGATCAGAGCGACGAATGCGTTGCGCTCTGCCGCTCCAAAGGCCTGCACGCCGAAAAAGCCGACCTCTTCGCCTATCTCGACGGACTGGCCGATCAATCGCTGGGCGGGATTTATTGCTCCCAGGTGGTCGAGCACATCGACCCGTGTCGCCTACCCGATCTGATCGTTCTGATGGCGAAAAAACTTCGCGCCGGCGCGCTCGCCGTGATCGAAACGCCGAACCCGGAATGCCTCGCGATTTTCGCGACGCACTTCTTTCTGGACCCCACGCACACGCGTCCGGTCCCTCCGCGCCTGCTGGGATTCTACATGGAGGAGGCAGGATTGGGCCGCCTCGAAGTGGAGCGATTATCGCCCGCTGTCGATTCCCTGCCCGCGCTGGCCGAATTGCCGGCGGCGGTGCGCGATCAGTTTTTCGGCGGACTGGATTACGTAATTGTTGGACGCAAGCTTTAACGTTATCCCCTCCATGCCTGTCGGGGTTCCATAGGTCTGTGGAACCCCGACAGTAATGGAGGGGATAACAGCTAAATCAACTGGGCCAAGTCGAATCGCCAAGCTCCTACGCAATGCATTTCCCACAACGCCAGCGCCTGTAGCGAAAACGCCGTCGACACCGGATTCATGTAGGGCAGCACTTCCCCGCCCTTCCGCCCGAACCAGAATCCTCCATCGAGCCTGACTTCCTCCGATCGCGCCTGATACCGCGCAACTCTCTCCGCTTCTTCGGCAGCGGCTGTTTCGTTCAACGAAACAGCTCCCAGGTGGTGGGCCACCAATCGCACTCGCAGCAGCTGCGCGCACACATCCGACCGCTCGAATTGGGGCGAAATTTCGCGCAACAGCTCCGCCACGTGATCGATCCCGGTCGCCAGCACGCTGTTGTGATCCTCGGCGGCGTACAGCAGAGCTTCCAGAAAATAACAATAAGGATGCAGCCGGTCCATCACCCGGTTTTTATCGGCATCGCCGGGCAAAAACGATTCATGAGTGGCCAGAGCCGACCGAAGCGCCGCATCGAACATCCGTGCCGCGTGCTCATCGCCCACTGCAAGCCACGTCAGAGCCGATTTCAACTGATAACACCCCGGGCTGCGCGACCACTGCGGCTCATAGGGAAGCGGCTGCTTATCGGGCAACGTCACGATCGGATGGAACGCGCCGTCGCCTATAAAATCGAAGGCCAGCGATAGCGCCGCGTCGCGCACGCGAGGGCGAAATTCCTCCGCGCCGGTCGAGAGCAGTCCTCGCGCGATAATCCCGATGTCGAAGAAATACGCCAGCCTCGAATGAACCTCGAACGGAAATGTGTGCGACGCCTCGTCCCACGCATCACGGTTGAGGAATCGTGCCGATTCCAGCGCCGCCTCGCGATACGCCTCGTCGCCCGTGGTCGAATGCAGGTAGGAAAGCGCGCTCACCGCGTATCCGGTGATTTCGGTGGAAACGGGAACGTTCGTCTGGAGGTCCGACCGGTAGTAGCGCGCCACGCCTCCCCGGGGCGCCCGGATGCCGGACCGGAGGAACCAGCGCCCGGCAGCTTCAAGAGAGACTGTGCTCAACGTCTCATTATATCCTGCGGTCCCTGTGAGCAATCACTTCAAAACCCGCAAAAACTTCCCCCGCAGCGCCTCCGCCGTCTTCGCGTCCGGCGCCACCACCAGAATCGTATCGTCGCCCGCAATCGTACCGGTCACCTCCGGCCAATCCGCGTTATCCAAGGCCACCGCCACCGTATTCGCGTGACCCGCGGGGGTGCGCAGGATGAGAAGATTTTGCGCTACCCGGATATCCTGCACAAACTCGCGCGCCAGCGTGATCACGTCCGGGCCGTTCGAAGCAGCCTCCGGCAAGCCTTGCACATAGCCCTCCGCCGTTTTCACCAGCCCGAGCTCGCGAATATCGCGCGACAGCGTCACCTGCGTGGCCGGAATGCCGAGGGCCCGCAGAGCCTTCGCCAGGTCCTCCTGGGTATGAGGCGGCTGCGTGTGCGGCGGCTGCGTGTGAGAATGATGAGCGCGGATCAGCTTGAGAATCTGCCCCTGGCGATAGCTTTTGTTCATCTGCCCATTTCTCCGAGCCGCGTCGCCGCGTCCACTAATGCCTTCGCGACCGCCTTCGGCCCCGTGCCTCCCGGCAGCTCGCGCGTTTCGATTCCCCCGGCTGGCTTCATATAACGAACCATTTCGGCCGTGAACGCCGGATCGAACGCCGCCAGCTTTTCCGCCGTCCAGTCCGCCGGCTTCTTCGAATCGCGCACGCTCTCCAGCACCAGCCGCCCCACGATTTTGTGCGCCTGGTGAAACGGCACTCCGCTCCGTGCCAAAGCGTCGGCCAGGTCGGTGGCCACCGCCCAACTTTCTTCTAGCGCCTCCGCTGGAGGCGCTGGTTTCAACCGGGTGGTTTCGACCACCACGCGCGCCATTTCGAGCGACCCTCGCAACTGGTCGGCCGCATCGAAAATGCGTGGCTTGTCCTCCTGCATGTCGCGGTTGTAAGTCATCGGCAGTCCCTTCATGGTCAGGAATAGCGCCGAATAATCCCCGAACACACCGCCGCACTTGCCTCGAATCAGCTCCAGCGAATCGGGATTTTTTTTCTGCGGCATCATGCTGGACCCGCTGGTCACGCCGTCGCTCAGCTCCAGCCAGCCGTACTCTTCCCCCGAATAGAGAATCCAATCCTCGGCCAACCGGCTCAAATGTAGCATCGTCAGATTCGCCGCGTGCAGAAAATCGAGCGCGAAATCCCGATCGGCGGAAACGTCCATCGAATTTTTCGTGATCGCCGCGAATCCCAAGTCCTTGGCGATCGCCTCCCGATCGAACGGAAATCCGGAGCCGGCCATCGCCCCGCTGCCCAGCGGCATCACGTCCACGCGTTTGCGGGATTCCTTCAGTCGCTCCAGATCGCGCGCGAACATCTCGAAATAAGCCAATAAATAATGGGACCACAGCACCGGCTGCGCCCGTCGCGTGTGCGTATAACCCGGTACGATCGCCTGGCTGTCGCGCTTCGCCATGTCCAGCAGAGCCGACATCAGCGCCAGCAATTCCTTGATATTGGCGTCGATTTCCTCGCGCAGCCACAACCGGATATCCAGCGATACCTGGTCGTTGCGGCTGCGCCCGGTGTGAATTTTATCGGCCAGCGTTCCGGCGCGCTCCTTCAATTTGCGGATGACCAGGGTATGCACATCCTCGTCGACACTTTGGTTAGCAGCGTCCTTCCAGAACGCCGCGTCCTGCGAGTCTTTTTGGATTGCCAGAAAGGCCGCAGCCAGCTCGTCGCGTTCCGCGGCCGTCAGAATTCCCACCCGCTCCAGCGCGCTCGAATAAGCGATCGACCCGCGGATATCCACGTCGATCAATCGCTTGTCGAAGTCGAGCGAGCCGGAGAAACGCTCAAAGACCTCCGAAGGTCCCGCCTCGAAACGCCCTCCCCATAGCTTCATACGGTTTTCGTCTGCGCCTTCTTGAGCGACGCCCGCACCTGAATCGGCAGTCCGATCAGGTTGATGAACCCGCGCGCATCGCGCTGGTCATATTCCGCGCCCATCGTGAAGCTGGCGATATTCAGCGAGTACAGCGAGAACGGCGATTTGCGGCTCACCGGCTCGATCCCGCCCTTGTACAGCCGCAGCGTCACTTCGCCCGTGGTCGTCTCGGCCGCCTTCTCGAAAAATGCGTCCAGCGATTCACGCAGAGGCGTGAACCACAGGCCGTTATAAACCATCTCCGCGTAATCCAGCGCCAGCTTTTCCTTGTAATGCGCCATGCCGCGATCGAGCGTCAGCGACTCCAGTTCGTGATGCGCCACCATAATCAGCGTCCCGCCCGGCGTTTCATAACAGCCGCGCGACTTCATACCCACGAAGCGATTTTCCACCAGATCGATGCGCCCCACGCCCGCCGCCGCGCCGATCGCATTCAGCTCTTCCAGCAGCATCACGGCTGACAGAGCCCTCTTGCCGTTCACCGAAACCGGCATGCTCTTTTCGAATCCGATGGTGACGTCGACCGCTTTGTCCGGCGCTTCCTTGGGACTCTTGGTCAGCATCCAGATCCCGTCCGGAGCCGCGTTGGCCGGATCCTCGAGTTCGCCTCCTTCGTGCGAAATGTGCCAGATGTTGCGGTCGCGGCTATAAATCTTCGTGGTCGTCTGCGCAATCGGCACATTGTGTTTGGCCGCGTACTCAATGCAGTCTTCACGCGAAATCAAATCCCACTCGCGCCACGGAGCGATCACCGGAAGATGCGGCGCCAGCGCCTTGTAGGTCAGCTCGAAACGAACCTGGTCGTTGCCTTTGCCGGTGCAGCCGTGCGCCAGAGCATCGCAGCCGGTTTCGAGCGCGACTTCCACCTGCCTCTTGGCCAGCAACGGCCGCGCGATCGACGTACCCAGCAGATACTTATGCTCATACTCGCCGCCCGCGCGCACCATCTTCCACAGATATTCGGCGACGAACTCCTCGCGCATATCGGCGACGTACACTTCGGACGCGCCCGTTTTGCGGGCCTTCGCTTCCAGGCCGGTCAGTTCATCGCCGCCCTGCCCGATATCGCCGCATACGGCGACGACTTCACAACCGTAGTTTTCCTTCAGCCACGGAATGATGATGGATGTATCCAGCCCGCCCGAATAAGCGAGCGCTACTTTCTTAGGTTTGCTCATTGTATTTGAATTTTACCTTTATGACGGTTTAATTATCCCCGCCATTACTGGCGGGGTTCTAACAGCATCAGCAGCAGAGCCTTCTGCGCATGCAGACGATTCTCCGCCTCATCGAAAATTGCCGACCGGGGCGATTCCATCACCGCATCGGTCACTTCCAAACCGCGTTTCGCCGGCAGGCAGTGCAGGAAAATCGCCTCCGGCCGCGCCTGCGCCATCAACTCTTCATTCACCTGGTAGGGCGCGAAAATCCTCGCCCGCGCGGCCGCCTCGCCCTCCTGCCCCATGCTGGCCCAGACGTCTGTGTAAACGGCAAGCGCGCCCTCGACCGCTTCCGAAGGATCGCTGGTGATGGTAATCTTCGCGAACTTCGAGGCTTCCGCAACAATCCCCGGATCGGGCTGATAAATCGCGGGCGCCGCGATCGCCACGTGCATCCCCAGCCTGCCCGCGGTCAGCATCAGCGAATGCGCCACGTTGTTTCCATCGCCGACAAACGCCAGCTTCAATCCATCCAGCTTCCCGAACCGCTCTTCCAAAGTCTGCACGTCGGCCAGAGCCTGGCAGGGATGATACAGGTCGCTCAGCGCGTTAATCACCGGAACTTTCGACCATTGGGCGAGCTCCTCGATCGTCGTGTGCGAAAAAACCCTCGCCACGATGCCGTGCGTCCAGCGGTCCAGATTGCGCGCGACATCTTTCACCGGCTCGCGCTCGGCGATCGGCCCGATGCTCGCCACCGCGTCGCCGCCCAGTTGCTTGATCGCCAGCTCGAACGTCAGCCGCGTGCGCAGCGAGGGTTTTTCGAATAATAAAGTGATATACCGCCCGGCGAGCGTTTTCGCGAACTGCTCCGGCGTCCGCTTCACCTCATGCGCCAAGTCGAGCACCGCCCGCAGCGATTCGGCCGTCAGATCGAAATCCGACGTCAGATGTTTCGCGAACCCTTCGGCGATGGATGAATACTTATGCACTAAGATGAATAATAATACAATCAGGGAGCGTCCGGCAACCGGACTATTTTCAGCGCCGCCGTGTGCCCGCTGATAATCTCCACCTTCTTCACTTTATAGTGCGCGGCCAGAAACCGGACCCGCTCGTCGTTCGCCTTTCCCTTTTCGGGCGGCGCCGCGATTTTGATCTTCAGCGTCCCATCGGCCATCGTCCCCACGATCTCCGTTTTCGCGCTTCTCGGGATCACTTTCACCCGCAGCGTCATCTCGATAATACAGCTTCGATCAGCCCGTGCGGCTCATCGGCCGGCATGAATACGTCGGCGTGTTTGGTGGGCAAATAGTGTTTGTTGGGCATCGTCAGCCGGATGCGCCCGATTTGCGGGAACCGTTCGAGCACCGCCCCTCCGATCGCGTACAGCGTGTGCTGCACCGATTTGCTCTCATGCGACGCGAACGTGCCGGTGATCGTTCGCATGACGTCGTCCCAGTTCGCTTCCCCGCTCCAAAGGGCGTCCAGCGACGTCGCCAAGATCCGATCGGAGGCTTCGGGAAGCGTGGTGTATTCGTCGCGTAAAAAACCTTCGAAGGCCGAACCGGTGGTCTTCATTACCAGGTACCCGGCGACGCCGGATTCCACCGACACCTTCCCGCGCGTCGCCTCGATTTTCGCGATCCTGCGGTGCGCCGGCCCACCGGTGAACGAATAAGGACCGTCGCGGTGCCATAAATGACCCTGAATGTCGATTTTCACGCACGAAACATGTTTTAGGCGGCTCAAAAAATGGCTCGCCAGCAGTCTTGCGAAGCTCTCCGGCTGCTCGACGGCCGGATCCTGGGCCAGCGCGTACACCGTGTTTTTCATCGTATCGGTGGGCAGCACCAGCGAGTTATCTCCATCGCGGTAACTCGGATCAAAATCGCCCTCCAGCGCGATCGCAACCGTCATCTCATGGAAATCATGACCGCCATCGCGCCGCACAATGCGCGCCACGCGCACTCGGGATTTGCCGTAGCGGTTTTCGACAATGTTCACGAGAAAGATGTCCGTGCTTTCGCGTCTGTCCGCATGCTTACGCATGGCGGTTCCACTGGCCGATCGCGATTGCCGACAAACCGAACCGCCATGCGTAAGCATGCGGACAGACGGTGGAATAACCGCGACATCTTATTACGTTCCTCTATAAGTCGTGTAGCCGAACGGCGACAGCAGCAGCGGCACGTGAAAGTGGTCCTGTTCATCGCGCACTTCGAAGGTAATGGAAATCGTGGGAAAAAACGCGTCCGGAACATACACCGCGACGTCGAACATCAGGCGGTAAATACCGGGCGCGGGCACCTCGCCGAAATCCAGAATGCGCCCGTCCATGTTAGTCACGCCGCGGCCCGCGTCGCGCCAACCGTGCCCGGAAACGAAGACGTCGAGCTCAACAGGAATCCGCGCCCCCGGCTGGCCTGTTGCCGTATCTATAACGTGCGTGGTGATCATCATAGTCTTCTCAACCTAAGTTGCGTTATCGAACGCTGCTCCTCCGCCGCGATGGCGATTTCTTCCTCCGGGTCGTTCTTGAGGCGCTCCCGCAGTAGCGCCAGCATCTCTTCCGCCGACTTGCCCGTAGCGCAAACGATGTAAATATAACCGAACCGCGATTCGTATTCGCGATTCAGCCGCGACAACTCCGCGAGCGTCGCCTCCGGCGCTGTCCGCACCTGCGCCTGTTCCCCGGCTCCCTTATGATCGCCAATTTTCGGATGGGCGGCGAAGGCTTCCAGGATTTCCTCGTGCGTCGACTGCTTCCAGAGCGCCCCGGCCGTCTCCTCAACGTCGTTCCAGGACGGAAAGGGCCGCGCCGCGGCCATCTCGCGCGCCCACCGTTCGCTCCGGCAGCATTGAAGAAATTTCTGAAGTGCCATGCGCGGCGTCCAGGCGTTGACCAGCCGCAGCCGGTGCACGGCCCGCCCTTCTTCTGTTGGCACGCCCCAGATCCGCAACCGGCTGACGCCTCCATCAGGATGGATCACGAATCGAACGCGCGAGGCCGCCGCCAGCAGAAGCTCCTTTTCGAAAATGTGCAGGGCGTGGCCGCGAAGCGGGGTGCGGCGCAGAATCTCCACGCCGTTTTCCGTTTCCATCTCACAGCTTTCCGGAAAATTTCCCTTGAAGTGAAGCGTGTCCACCTCGACGCGTTTTATTTTCCCATTCGCGGCGAGTTCGATGACGCACCAATCGCGATGTTCGCCCCGGCTGCGGCGCGTTTCCCACCCGTCGTGCATGCCCGAGGAGCGGCCGGGAAAAATCAGGTTGTGGCGCGAGCCGAAGAACATATCGCTGGTCTCAACCACGCTGCCGCCGTTTTCCACCGCCGCCAGGTCCACAAAATCGCCCAGCGCTTCCGGCACCACTTCGCCATGCACGCGCAGGCGAGCCACGCCTCCATCGGGATAAATATGGAGCCGCACGTGCGTGTAGCGATACGGATCGTCGATGGCGAACAGATTCCGCGCATCGCCCACCACCGGTGACGGCGGAAGAATCTCGGTCCACGTTTCCAGATCGGCGCTGGCTTCAAGCGCGCATTTATCCGGAAAATTGCCCTTGAAATGCGCGGTGTCCACGACAACGCCGCGGATAATGCCGGGGGCTCCCAGGCGGATGAGGCACCAGTCGTGATCCGGCGCGCGATGGCGGCGCGTTTCCCATCCGTCCATCCATTTTCCGGTGTCGATGTATTTGTCGGGAAGGAAAATCGCGGGGCCGGGCTTCAGCAGATTTTCCTTGGGCGCGAAAAACTCGTCCGTAGCCGAGAGTACGGTCCCTCCGAGGCGTTCGGAGGCTAAATCAACCAGGTCTGTAAAATCACTCATCGTCTAAGTACACGGCCAATCGCGTGCGCCGCGAACTCTCCATCATCGTAGATTTTCTCGCCGCCCAGATACGTCGCGCGCACCCGGCCTCGCAACTCGCTACCGGCGTAGGGCGTGATCTTGTGGCGCTGGTGAAGTTTTTCCGCCTCGACGGTCCAGCGTGCGTCGGGATCGAATAACACCAGATCAGCATCGAAGCCCCGCGCGATGCGTCCTTTCTTGTGGAGGCCGGCGAGTTTCGCTGGAGCGCTGGACATCCACTGCGCGAGGTCGGCGAGATTGTCATGAATGGTCGCCATCGCGGACAATCCGAGTTCGAGCGACGCGATGCCTCCCCAAGCAGTTTCATAAGGTCCGGTCTTTAGTTCCGGTGGAGAGGGTGAATGATCGGACACGACCATGCCGATGCGAGGGAGCCCGGCGCGCAAGCGGCCTCGAATGGGCGGTGCGCATTTCAGGAGGTTGTGGCGCATGAGATCCCCGCCCTCACGGGCCGGGGTTATAACCCCTGGCGTCAGCCAGGGGATCTCGAAGAACACGTAGTGCGGACAGGTTTCTACCGTGATAGGGACGCCGGCCGCCTGCGCGTCTTCTATCAGCGGCAGCGCTTCGATCGCGGCCAAGTGCACAATGTGCACACGGGCTCCTGTTTCGCGCGAGAGCCGGATCATCATAGCGATGGCATCGCATTCGGATTCGGGCGGCCGCAGAGGCAAATAGGAAGGGCTCTCGGCGTGAACCAGCAATGGCGCGCCTAAACGGGCGAGGACCGGCATCGCTTCCCTCAAATCGTTTTCATCGACATGCAAGAACTCGTCGACGCCCGAAGGAACCAGGAAGCACTTGAAGCCAAACACACCAGCGCGCCACAGCGGCTCCAGCTCCAAAGTGTTTCCGGGCACAACGCCGCCCCAGAATCCGGTATTGACGTGCAGTTTGCCTTCGGCGGCCGCGATCTTTTGCTCGTACGCCGCGACCGTCGTAGTCGCGGGGATGCTATTGAGAGGCATCTCGATCAGCGTAGTGACCCCGCCGGCGGCGGCCGCGCGCGTTGCCGTCTCAAAGCCTTCCCAATGCGTGCGGCCCGGCTCGTTGATATGAACGTGAGTGTCGACCAGGCCGGGCAGGATCGCGGCGTCGGTGATGGGAACGTCGACACCGTCGAAAGGCAGGATCGCGGTGATAACGCCGTCGTCAATGCTGATTGCCGCGGGCTGCACCATGCCCGCGATGACGACCCGTCTGCTACGCAGTAACATTCAAGAACTCTTCCATCAGATTCTTCGCCACCTGCATCCGGTAACGCGCCGTGGAACGCACGTCGTCGATGGGCGCAATGGCCGAAAGATCGCTGTTTTCTAAAAATATGGGAACGGGCGCGACGCTGCCGAGCGCGACACGCGTCTGGTCTCCACTGCGCAGGCCCGCGAAACAGACCTTCGAAATCGCCTGTGCGCGTCGCGTGCCGACTTTGCGATAGAAATGCTTCCAATCCGAAAATCGCCGGGGCAGACGGATACGTGTGAGCAGTTCATCGCCTGCCATGTCCATCGTTTTGTAGCCCTGGTGGAAATGCCTGTACTCCACCCAGCGGGATGTTCGCGAAGAGACCAGTTCCACTTCGGCGTCATAGACCAGCAGCGCGGGAGGCGTGTCGGCAGCGGGCGACGCGTTGACGATGTTTCCTCCTATGGTCCCTCGATTCTGCGTAGCGATGCCCCCGGTGAGTGCGGCCGCCGCCCTCATGAGAGGAAATTCGGCCGCGAGAATCGCGCTGCGGCGAATGTCGGTGTAGGTGGTCAACGCCCCGAGCGTGACGTGCTCCGGCATGATGTCGATCGAGCGCAGCTCCGAAATTTCGCGAATGCTGACCCATTTTTTGTGCGCGAGCTTTCCGGCTTCGAACAACACCATGACGTCCGTGCCTCCGGCGATAGGGCGGAGTCCTTCGCTCAGCATCGATAGCGCCTGCGGCAGGTCGCGCGCGGCTCTTAACTCATATGCCGGGACGTGCGATCTCATCGACGCACCGCCTGCACCACCGCTTCGAAAATCCGCATGTAGCCGGTGCAGCGGCACAGATTTCCAGCCAGCCCTTCTTGGATCTGTTCGAGCGTCGGATCGGGATGTTCTTGGATCAGAGCCATCGCGGCGAGGATCATTCCCGGTGTGCAGATGCCGCACTGCGCTCCTCCGTGATCGAGAAACGCCTGCTGCACGGCGTTCAATTTGCCGTCCTGAGCAACGCCTTCGATGGTCGTGATCGATGCGTCCTCCGCCTGGAGCAGAGGCACGAGGCATGAGTTCGTAAGTTCGCCGTCGATCAACACCGAGCACGCTCCGCACTCCCCTTCTCCGCAACCTTCTTTGACGCCGGTAAGGCGCAGATCTTCGCGCAGCACATCGAGGAGCCGGGACATCGGCGGCGCGTCGATCGAGCGTTCGACGCCGTTGACCTTAACGCGCATGTTTGGCCTCTGGCAGCGCATGGCGCTGCCCCACAAGGCCCTCCATCACCAACTCCGGCACCAGCGGGATCTGGTTGAACTCGACGCCGGTGGCGTGTTCGATGGCGTTGAGGATCGCGGGCGCGACGCCGTCCATGGGCAATTCGCCAATGCCTTTCGCGCCGCTCGGTCCATACGCGTACGGATTTTCGGCGAAGAAAACGCGGATGGGAGGCAGGTCGGCCGAGGTCGGCATGATGTAGTTGGTCATTTGCCCGTTCGCCATGCGGCCGTTTTTCCACGCGACTCGTTCATAGAGCGCGAACCCGATGGCCTGCGCGATGCCGCCTTCGATTTGCCCCATGGCGAGCACCGGATGAATCACCTTGCCCACCTCCTGCATGGCCACGACGTCATCGACGCGCACTTCGTAAGTCACCGGATCGACCGTCACGATCGCCACGTAGACGGCCCACGCATACGCGCCGTAGGCGTCGCCTTGATAGGTCTCGTCGTTCCAAAAAACGTTGGGCGGAGGCTTGTATTCGCCCGAAGCGCGGAGCGGGCCAATGCGATCGATGTAATCGGATGCGGCGCTGGAAAACTCTTCCGAAGTGTACAGTTCTTTCAGGAGCCCGCTGGAGAGCAGCATTAGTTTTAAACCGACACACGCCGCTTCGACAAGTTTTCCCACCACCATCACCGTCCGCGACGCGACTGTCGGGCCGCTGTTCGGGACGCTGGCCGTGTCTGGCTGCGCGAGTTCAATCAACGAATAATCGATGCCCAAGGCCTCGGCCGCGATCTGCGAAAAAATCGTGTTCGTTCCCTGCCCGATCTCGGTGGACGCGGTGAGAATCCGCACCTTGCCGTCGCGCGTGGCCTCCGCGGTGACGACGCTCGCGAGCGCAACCTCGCCCGATCCGGTGAACCCCGCGCCGTGCATGAACGTCGCGAAGCCGATGCCGCGCTTCAACCTGCTCGTCGGATTCGCGCGGTCGAAGGTGTCGCGATGATGATGGTAGTGCGAAAGCTCCAGCGCGCGAAACAGCAGATCGTCCAGGTCGACTTTTTCGCGGATCACCTGCCCGGTGGCCGTGGTTTGTCCTTCATGCAGAAAATTGCGCCGCCGAAATTCTTCCGCAGGCAGGCCGGCCGCGGCGGCGACTTTATTCATCTGCCGTTCCAACGCGAAAATACTTTGCGGCGCGCCGAATCCTCGAAACGCGCCGTGCGGCGGATAGGTGGTCGCGAACGCCCGGCTGCGGATCCGCACGTTGGGGCATGAATACGGACCCGCGGCGTGAATCGTGCCCCGCGACAACACTACGGCGGAGAGCGTCGCGTAGGCGCCTCCGTCGATGTCGAAATCGATTTCCATTGCCGTCAGCTTTCCGTCCCGTGTAACTCCGGTGCGATGGCGCGTCCGCGAAGGATGACGCTTGGTCGTCGCGGTCATATCCTCGGCGCGATCGTAAATCAGCTTCACCGGCTTGCCCGACTTCCAGGCGAGAAGCGCCGCGTGGCCGGCGATCATCGACGGATATTCTTCCTTGCCGCCGAAGCCTCCGCCGGTTTCCATTTGAATCACGCGGATTTTTTCCGGCGGCAGGCCGAACAACGGCATCAGCGCTTTGTGCACGTAGTAAGGGCACTGCATCGACCCCCACACGGTGACGCCGTCGTCGGGATTCGCCACGGCGATCATGCCGTTATTTTCGATGTACAGCTGCTCCTGCGCTCCGGTTTCGTACACGCCTTCCACAATGATGTCGGCTTCGGCAAATCCCCGGTCGACGTCGCCCTTGTTCATGAGGTACGACTTCAGAATATTGTCGTCGCCCCAAATAATTTCCTTTTGTTCAATCGCCTCCTGAAGGGAATCGATGCACGGAAGCGCCTCCACGTCGATGCGCACCAGGCGCCGCGCTTCTTCCACCAGATAGCCGTCAGGATGCGCGATCAGGACGACGGCCTCTTCGGCGTGAGCGGTAATTTCATCGGCGAGAAACGGCTGGTCGTTCAGAATCAAGGCAACGTAGTTCTTCCCCGGAACGTCTTTCGCGGTAACGATCGTGAATTCATCCCAAGCAACGCCGGGCTCGAAGCGGATGCCGCGAATGATTCCTCGGCGCGCCTGGTTGCGCACAGTCGCGCCGTAAATCATGCCGGGAAATTTGAGGTCGTCGACGTACTGTGCCTGGCCGGTGACTTTGCGCGCGCCCTCCTTGCGGGGCACCGATTTCCCGATCAGCGAATTGGCGTTCGTACCTATTTAGACATCGTACACGTTAGACTGGAAAAGCAGCCAGTAGCCAGTACCCAGTAGCCAGCATAGAAGAGCGCCTGCTTATGCTGGCTACTGGGTACTGGCTACTTTTTTTCCACGAGATCCGCCGATACGCCGTCCAAATCCTCGATGTGAAGATGGATCGCCTTACGATCCTCGGCCTGCGCGTCGGTGATTTCGAAGCGCGCGCCCACCATGCGGTCCAGGCGCTGATGCGGCGCGATTTTGTCCTTGATCCCTAAAACGTCGTTGAATTTCGGACCGAGGATCGGATTGTACTTGAACACGTTCTCGATATCCGGCTTCGCCACCCCCATGCCGTCGAGCATCGCGCCCGTGGCCGGCTCCAGCGTCAGTTTGGCGTCCTTCATCACGAATGGAATATCGGACGGATTGTTGACCCGGAAATCGACGATCACGATTGACGCGACCGGCGAGAGAGGCATCACGCGGACTTTCAGAATCGTTCCGGTCAGCTCCAGGTGATTCCCTTTTGTGCCGATGAACAGGAACCCCAACGCGACTCCGACCACGGCCAGACCGACGATCAGGAACATCCAGAACTGTTTACTCACTAGTCACCCAGCAGTTTTCCGTAAGCCTGCAAACTGCCAACGTTATCACAAACCGCCTTGATGGCGGCGGTCAGAGGAATCGCCAGCACCAGCCCGATGCCTCCCCACAGCATGCCCCAGAACATCAGCGCCAGCGTCACTACCAGGGGGTTCAAGTGTACGCGCGCGCCGACGAACTTCGGGTACAGCAGGTTCAGAGCGAACAGGTGTAGCAGCGCGACGCTGACGGTGAGGAACAGGTAGAGCTCCGGTCCGGTCGACATCGGCAGCGCGGCGATCAGCGGAGGCATCAGCGCCAGCGGCAGGCCGATGTACGGAATCAGGCTGAGAAATCCGCTCAGCGGCCCGGCCACCAGCCAGTACGGCAGCTTCACGCTGGCGAACAGGATGGAGCTGGCCAGGCTCAGCACCAGGCCCAGCAGAAAATTTCCGATGACGTAGGCGCGCACCATTTCCGCCACGCTGGCCAGCGCGCGGCCCGCCACATGGCGATCGGCTCCGTCAAAAAGATACAGCACGCGGGTGCGCAGATGGTCGCCCCAGCTCAACTGGAAATACACCAGGAACGGCACGAAGCTGGCCATTAGCAGCACGTTGTAGAAAGACGTCAGATAAGTGTACGCGTAGTTCACCAGAGGCGTCGGCTCGGGACGCACGCGCACTTCCTGAATAGTGGGAACTGGCGGCGGCTCCGCTTTTTTCTTCTTATTATTGCTGCTGCGCGCGGCGGCCTCGCGTTCGGCCTGTTGCGTCTCTTCCTGAAAACGCTTCGGCATCAGCTCGCGATAGAGACTCTTTTCCGCGTTGTCCATCCGTGTCGAGGCGCCGTCCACCAGCGCGTTGATGCGTCCGCCGTAAGCCGGAAGGTCGTTCAGCATGGCCAGGCTTTCGGTGTAGATGCCCAGGCCGGCCAGGTACAGCAACATCAGGCCCAGGCTGCAAACCACGAAACTGGCCAGGCCACGCGGCATCTTCAGCTTCATGAAAAACAGGACCGCCGGATCGAGCAGAAAGGAAATGATCGCCGCGATGACCACGGTGATGAAAAACACCCGCCCGTAGTACAACAGCGCCACTGCCATGCCGAACGCAAGGATCCCCACGCCTCGCGAGGCTGGTTTACGCGCGCTGGAAACCACCGGAGTTAGCAAAGCGTGACCCTTTCTATAACTATAATTAAACAGACGCGTGAACCACCAGAAAAATACATTCAAGGGCCGGATTTTGGCCCTCGATTTGGGTAAAAAGCGCATTGGATTGGCGATCAGCGATCCTCTGGGCATCACCGCGCAGGGCTTGGCAACCCTCCAAAGGACCAATATCCGCGGCGACATGGCCGCGCTGGCCCAGATCGTCGCCGAACGGGAAGTAACACTTTTGCTGATGGGGAATCCACTTCATATGAGCGGCGATGCGGGCAGGCAGGCCGAGTATGTTCACGAGTTCGCCGAACGTCTGGCGGCGCACACCGGCGTTTCGTTGAAATATTGGGACGAGCGGCTGACCACGGTAGAGGCGCACCGCGTGCTGCGCTCGAGCGGCATCGGAATTGAGAAAAGAGCTCGGGCAATCGACCGGCTGTCGGCGGTGATTTTGCTCGAGAGTTATCTCGATTCGGGGGCGGAATGGTGAAGGCATCAGTCGTGAAGAAGCTCGCCCGCACCGCGCTGATGCTCTTCGCCGGCGCCCTGATCGCCGGCATGGTGACGCTTTGGTCTCTGGCCCAACTCTGCCAGCCTCCCGCGGAAACCTTCATCCGCATCGAGCATGGCCGGGGAACCGCATCCATCGCGCGAACGCTCAAAAACGCCGGAGTGATTCATTACGAATGGCAGATCTACGCCGCGCGCCTCCTGAATCCCGGCGCCAAATTGCAAGCCGGCGAGTATCGCTTCGCCCAACCCTCCAGCGCGCTCACCGTCTTCGACCGCATTCGCCGCGGGGACATTTATTTCTTCGAATTCACGGTGCCCGAAGGCAGCAACCGCTGGGATATCGCGCGTCTGATCGAGGCAACCGGGGTTATCTCCGCGGCCGATTTTTTGAAGACTTCCGCCGCGCCGGCCTTGATTCGCGACCTCGCGCCCAACGCGCCATCCCTCGAAGGATTTTTGTTTCCTTCCACCTACCGGCTGACGCACTCCTCCACAGCCGCCGACCTGTGCCGCCTGATGACCGCCGAGTTCCGTCGCCAGTGGAGAAGACTCACCGCCGAGCAACCTGGTGAGGCGCTAAAAACCGTCACCCTCGCATCGCTGGTGGAAAAAGAAACCGGCGTCGCCGAGGAGCGGAAAATCGTCGCCGGGGTTTTCGCAAATCGCATTGAAAAAGGCATGCGGCTCGATTGCGACCCCACCACCATCTACGCCGCTCTGCTCGACAACCGGTACACGGGCGTCATCCACAAGTCCGATCTGCTGAACCAGAATCCGTACAATACGTATCAAAACGCCGGTCTGCCGCCGGGACCCATCGCGAATCCGGGAAGCGCTGCGCTCGAAGCCGCGATCCATCCGGCCGAGACCGATTATCTGTTCTTCGTGGCCAAGGCCGGCGGCCCCGGCCATGTGTTTTCCGCAACGCGCGCCGCGCATGAGAAGGCGGTCGAGGCCTACCGTCATGCCAAGCACAAAGCGGGCTAAGCTGGCCGAATGGATCGAACGTGAGAAGCCGGCGCTCATCGGTGTGGAAGCGTTTGAACAGCTGAAGCACGAACTGGCGCCCGTTACGGAAAACTATCTGAGAAAGCTGCTCCGCGATTCCGGAGTCCCTCTGGAGCCGATGGTGGAAGGAGTGCGCCAGTCGAATTTAGGCGCCCTGGAACTGAGCCTGCTAGCGCTGCTCCCCGAGTATGAATCGGGCGACCCCGCGCATAAGCGCGCCGTGCGGAAGCTGGTGATCACGGCCAAGGATCATGCCAAGTGGACGCACAAACAGGAAAACCTGCTCTGGCTGACCACGTGGCTGGAGAATCCCCCACTATTCCCCGCCTGGGCGCGACTGAGAAAGCCCCATGCGTAAGCTTGGGGTTAGTTCGGTTACCAACCTAATTACGGCAGCAACTCCACCGCCTGCACCTTGATCACGTCGCCATCCAGCGTCCCCGTGACCTTCATCTTCAAATCTTTATCCTTCGTGCTCTTCTTCAGCAGCGAAAGCGTCCGCGCATTTCCGCTCTCGTCGAACTTTAGAAACTTCCCGTCGGCCTGCACCAACCCGAATCCGCTCTTGGCGCAATCCAGAGCGCAGGAGCGCGTGTGACTCGCCAGGTCCTTGCCCTTGCACATCACGTCGACCACCGTTCCCGAAAAGGTTTCCGCCGACGCCAGCGCCGCCGCAAAAAGAGTCATCGATAAAAGGCGTAGTTTCATGAAAACCATTATGTACCTGAAAACCATTATGTACCTGTCGGTAGCTTTTGAATCTGTCCGCTTTTGATAGCAGACGAAATGTCCGCTTTGTGTCATGCTACCCTCTTCGCCTTTGTTTTTGGAGAGAGAGGGGAAATCGTCGTCGAGGCGGTGG
>Ga0182024_10007453_pt1 | contig 23566 bp, 23 predicted proteins | sample P32metaG_FD_120480 | JGI IMG/M metagenome (GOLD analysis project Ga0182024, IMG submission 120480) | Permafrost microbial communities from Stordalen Mire, Sweden - P3-2 metaG (Illumina Assembly) | ecosystem: Environmental > Terrestrial > Soil > Wetlands > Permafrost | place: Sweden: Stordalen... | reverse complement strand
GAAATTCAGTTGTGTGTTCTCCAGGTCAGCCTGGGCCTGCGCGAGGTCCGCGGCGGATTGTTGCTCGCTGCTCTCGTAGAACGACATGTCAGCCTGCCATTGCTCCGGCTGTATTTGCGCGAGAAGTTGGCCCCTGGTAACAACGTCGCCCTCATTGACGAGGAGTTGCTGCAACTGCCCCTGGATTTGCGAACTTACGATCACCTCGTCCGTGGTGACGATCCCCGTAAGGACAATCGCGCCCAGGTGAGTCGCGTACGTGTAATAATATACGCCCCCCGCGATCAGGGCAAGAACCAGGATGATGATGGGGAGTCGTTTCAGCACGCGCTTTTCTTACTTCGCGCTAAACGCCAGCTTTCTTGATAACCAGGTTCCTGCCGGTCATCTCAGGCGGCTGCGGCAGGCCGAGGAGAAACAACAACGTCGGCGCAACATCGGCCAGGATGCCCGGCTTGACTTCATAATTCCCCGCATCGTCCGCCACGTAAATAAAGTGAACCAGGTTGGTCGTATGCGCCGTATTCGGGCTGCCGTCCGGATTTCGCATCAGCTCGCAGTTGCCGTGATCCGCGGTAATCAGCAATTTCCCGCCGAGGCTCAATACCCGCTCGACGACCTGCCGGACGGCATCGTCAATAACCTCAACCGCTTTAATGCCCGCCTTGACGACTCCCGTATGTCCCACCATGTCCGGGTTCGCGAAGTTAAGTATGACCAAGTCATAGTTTGGCGCCAATTCGACCACCTTCCTTGTCACCTCTGGAGCGCTCATCTCCGGCTTGTAATCATAGGTCGGGACATCCTTGGGCGATTGAATAATCTCGCGGTCCTCCCCGGGATATTGCTTTTCCACACCGCCATTGAAAAAGTAAGTGACATGCGGGTACTTTTCTGTCTCCGCAATCCGCAGTTGCTTGAGCCCGGCTGCGCTGGCCACCTCCCCCAGGATATGGGTCAGCGTCTGCTGGGTGAATACGATTGGACAATCATAAGTCGCATCATACTCCGTCAGCGTCACATAATGGATTTTCGGAGTAACCTCGCGGTCGAACCCCTTGAAGTCAGGCCGCAGAAAGGCGAGCGATAACTGCCGGGCACGGTCCGCGCGGAAATTGAAAAACAACACAACATCGCCGTCGCGTATCCGCTGCTCGTTTACGTGGGAGAAAACCATTGGTTTGAGAAATTCATCCGTCTCACCCGCCGCATACTTCGCCTTGACCGCCTCCATGGGAGTGCCGGCAGGCGCCTCCCCGCGGCCGAGCACAATCGCATCCCACGCCAGCTTGCTCCGCTCCCACCGCTTGTCGCGATCCATTGCATAATATCTGCCAATCACAGTCGCAATCGTCCCGCCGCTCCTGGCCAGTTCTCGCGAAGCTTTCTCCAGGTACTCGGCGCCGCCCCTGGGTGAAGTATCGCGCCCATCAGTTATCGCGTGGACCATGATATCCGTTACTCCGGCGGCGCTCGCCGTATGTGCGAGCGCGATCAAGTGATCGATATGGCTATGCACGCCGCCATCCGATAGCAGGCCAAGAAAGTGAAGCCGGTGCCCCTTCGCCCGGGAGAACGCCTCCTTCAGGACGGCGTTCCTCTCGATATCCCCATCCTGGATCGCCTTATTTATCCGCGTGAGGTCCTGGTAAACGATCCGGCCCGCCCCGAGATTCAGGTGGCCGACCTCGCTATTCCCCATCTGCCCGGCCGGCAGCCCCACATCCATCCCGCTCGCGCTCAATGTCGCGCGCGGGTACTTCGCATAGAGCTGGTCGTGAAACGGCGTCTTCGCCAGCAGCGTCGCATCTCCGTTGGCTTCCGCGCGTTCGCGGCCGTCTGGATTGATTCCCCATCCGTCGCGGATGATAAGTACTACAGGTTTATGTGTCGGCATCGTCTATTATTGGTTTAAAGTTTCGTTACCTGGCGGACCATTGAAATTTCGCGGCTCTTCCTCTTCCTCCAGTATCTCCTCCTCGATTTCCTGTTGCATCCGCCTTGATAGGAATGGCCGGAGAAAGCCATACAGCAGGTAAGTCAAAAATATAACCGCCGGCATCCAGTTATACTCCAGCACGGTAAATCCGACGATCAGGACGATTACAATAAATCGCGGAATCGAGCGCGTGGTTTTCCAATTCAATCCTTTGAAACTCGGGTATTGGAACCGGCTGAACATCATGAACGACAGGAAAATCAGCAGCGCCGGCAGAAGCCATTTCCACTGACCAAGCTCACGCTCGCTCTTGGCCATCCAGAGCATGAAGAGCGTCAGCGATGCCGTCAGTCCCGCCGCGGCGGGAATGGGAAATCCACGAAACTCTTTCGATGCCGCGCTCGAATTTACCGCCGCAAGGCAGTTGAACCGTGCCAGCCGCAATGCCCCGCACAGCAGATAAAGCGATGCCACGATCCACCCCAGCGTTGGGAACTCTATCAACACCACCTTGTACACCATCAGCGCGGGCGCCACGCCGAATGAGACAATATCCGCCAGCGAATCAAACTCCCGCCCGAATGCGCTCTCATTCCCGCCCAGGCGGGCCAGCCGTCCATCCAGCGCATCGCAAACGCACGCCGTCAGGATAAACAATATCGCCAACTCGAACCGCTGCGCTGCCTGAATCTGGTCCACGTGCTGCAACAGCGCTCCCTCGACTATCTTCAGCACCGCCACAAATCCGCACAGCAGATTGCCCGCTGTCATAAGATTCGGCAGCAGGTAAATCCGCGGATTCTCCTGCTCGTTCTCTTTTTGGTCGTCGTTCACGGCGTCTCCTTTCGCAGTTGAGCCACGATGGTCTCGCCCCCCTTGACGTGGTCGCCGATCTTGACGCTCACTTCGCAATCCATCGGGAGGTAGACCTCCGTGCGCGAGCCAAACCGGATCATCCCGAACCGCTCTCCCTTTGCCACCTGATCCCCCACCTTTGACCATCCCACGATCCGCCGCGCGATCGCCCCGGTGATTTGCCGCACCACCAGCGTGGTCGTCCCGTTTCGGAAACCCCACGTCTGGCTCTCATTGACCAGCGACGCTTCCGGGTTGCGCGCATCGAGAAACTTCCCTGGATAATGCTCGCAATAAACGACCTCGCCCTCAATCGGCGCCCGGTTTGTGTGGACATCGAGGACCGATAGAAATATCGCCACTCGCCGCATCATTCCATTGACGACCTCCGTCTCGGTTTTCTCCACAATCTCCACCACCACCCCGTCCGCTGGCGCCACCACCCCGGAGGCATCCGCCGGGACTTGCCTCTCCGGGTCGCGGAAAAAATAGAACGTGTACGCAATCAGCGCGAGCCCCAGCAGCGTCGCCGCCGAAGACACAAACCCAGCCAAAATCGTAAACGCGGCCAGCACCGCGAATATCCAGCGGGCCTCCCGCAGCGTCTGAAGGCGCATAAGAGGCCAGCAACATACGCGTCCAGCAATAGGGGTAAAGCGTGGAAATTCCCCGCTTCCTCAGGATTTGGACGCCGCCTCGATGATCTGACGCGCCGGTTCCCCCCATCCGTGCGTCTCCTGGACAGGGTGCCAGTTCCTCTCCCACCACTCCAGCTCCGCCGCCAGCGCATCCGCATCCCCACACGGAAACACCGAGCCGTTCTCCCGGTGCCGGATCAAATCCTTCCCGCCCACCCGGTCGCTGACGATGCACGGCAGCCCGCAGTTCAGCGCCTGGGGCACCACGAGCCCAAACCCCTCCTCCAGCGAGGGAAGCACCAGCACCGACCCCTTCCGGAACGCTTGCGCAAGCGCAGCCTGCCCGACTGACCCGCGAAATGTAAGCTTAATCCGCCCAGGTGGCGCTGCCGGAAGCCGCAGGCTCACACCGGGCGGCCGTCGAAAACTCGCCGGTATCCCACCCGCGTACGCCCCTAGATCCTGGTGCGCCTCCGGAGCCACCCCTCCGTAAAAATGCATCCCCCAATCCTCCCGCTGTATCTGCTGCAGCGCCTCCAGCAGCGTCCGAATCCCTTTCCGCAGCCCAATTTGCCCCGCGAAAATAATCCGAAACCGCTCCGGCACAACCCTCTCCCGCGCATGAAAAATCGCCGGATCCGCGCCATACCCGGCCAGCCATATCCGCTCTGGCGCAATTCCCATGTTGACCAACTGCTCCCGCACCACCGTGGACGCCGCGCAATGAAAATCCGCCAGCGCGTACTCGCGATCCTCGCGTGCAAAGTACGCCGCGTCATACGCGCACACATCCGTCAGCCGCATCCCGACACGCCGATATTCCGGCTCCATGATCCGCACCCAGTCGCGCACCGGCCCCGTCGCATGATTGAGCACGGTCCGCACCCCCAGCTCGCGCGCCCGCTCAAAGCCCTTCAGCGCCTGACCCGGCATCGCATGCAGGTAATCGCATGGCGCGAGCCGCCGCCCCACCCACGCGTCAAAACCATGATCCTGCCAGAGGAAGAGCGAACGCGGCGCCGGCATAAGCCGCTCGGGCAGATATTTCAGCGCCGCGTATATGAGCGTCGTCCGGAAGGAATGCGTCCGCACCGGAAAACCCGCCGGCGCACCCAGTTTCCACGCCGGATAACCGGAGTAATAGCACCCCAGCGCCTCAGCCCGCGCCAGCTCCAGCGCCAGCGGATAGAGGTGGCACGGATTCGTCGCCGCGATCGATATCTTCATTCCCGCCTCCCGAAGGCCGCCTGCCATTCCTCCGGCGATTGAATCGGATGCCGGATCAGCCGCAGCCACTTCCTGTAGATAGCCGCCGGCACCGGCCGCCTTCGCCGCAGCGCCGCCGGCAGCCCGCGCAGAGCCATCAGCCACCACGCCGGCTCCCGGATCATCCACGCGACCCCCCGTTTCCGCGCATAATTAAATTGGCTCGCCGCCCGGTAGAGGGAGAGCGCGAGCACCATCGGGAACGGGCACAGCCTCCACATCGACCATTGCTCATTGCGCGAGTGCCGGTGATGCGTCCGGATCTCATTCCGTTTCAGGCTCGTGAAGTGATGACGGATCACAATCCCTGCATCGTGATAAACCGCGTGCCCCGCGGCCAGACATTGCAGCGTATAGTCCGACTCATCGTAAGCATGCTCGAATTCCGCGGGCCATCCCTCCAGCTCCATATAAACGCTTCGCCGAAACGCCGCCGCTGCATTCACATAATTCGCGGTGTAACAGCTAGGCCCGAATTCCCGCGCCGTCAGCGTCTCCGGAAACTCATCCGTCCGCTGCGCGAACGACGCCACCGCCACATGCGGCCGCGCCTCGAATAACTCGCTGACCCGCGCAATAAAATCGGAGTCCATCGGATAACTATCGTCATCCAGGCTCACGACAATATCGCTGGCCGCCGCCCGCATCAGCTCGATTCGCGAGCGAATTGATCCCTGCGCCGTCCCATGTTCAATGACTTTCGCATTCGGGAACTCATCGCGCAGAAACCGCGTCGTCCCGTCATCGCATCCATCCGCGCAGACCAGCAACTCGTCAGGCTGCGGCGTCAGCGTCCCAATCACTCCGAGCGTTCGGCGCAATTCCGGCAGCCGATTGTGGGTGGCAATGCTAATGGCAACGGACATGGGGATTATGCAGGATGAAAAAGGGGCGCCAGTTTGCTCAGAGAGTCTCGTAGATTGCGCGCATCTGCCCGGCGACGTTTCGCCAGTCCAGCGTTTCGGCCATTTTTCGTGCGCCGGCTCCGAGCGCATCAAGTTTTGCCGGCGATGCGCGCAACTCAAGCAACGCGGCGGCCAGCGCATCCGCCTCTCCCGGACCCGTGAGGATCGCGCAACTGTCATCGACGTATTCGGGGATGCCTCCGACCCGTTCGGCCACCACCGGTTTGCCGCAGGCCATTGCCTCCAGGATCACATTATTGGCCGTCGCGTTCTCCACGGTTTGGAGCAGGCAGGAGCAGCCCTGGTACGCATCCAGATAATCCGCGTCCGCCAATCCCGTGCGAAACCGTACATTCGGCAAATCCTCAAATAGCCCGCGAAAAGCCACCGGCGCCACGATCTCGAACCGCACCCCCGCATCCTCCGTCAGCCTGGCGCAAACCTCGCGCAGCAAAGGAAAATTCCGCCGGTACCCGCCGGCCGCCAATACGGTAAATCCATTTTTCCCGATCTCCGCCGGCGGCCGGAAGTAATCCGTATCCACCCCATGCCGCACCACATGAATGCGTTCGGGCTTCACCCCGGCCTCCAGGAAAAACCGCTCCTGCGTCCGGCTCATCAGCACTATCGCATCAAACCCGCGCAGCCGCCGCGGATACCGGATCGTGTGTACAAATGTATCGTCGCAATTGTGGAACGATCCCACCAGCCGATGCCGCTCGCGATCCACCAGCAGGTCGAGAAATCCCAGGTCATGATCAGCCCACATGGAATGGATGATTCCCGAGAACCCGCCCTTCATCTCCCGCCACGCGTGGTACTCCAGCTCGGCGCACCCGCCCAGATACCAGCGCGAAAACGAAACCTGCCGCGCCAGCCGCGCCCCCAGCAGCGCCGGCCCGCCCGCCGGATCCGCGCGGATCGTATGGAGAAATCGCCCCTCCGGCAGATGCGCCGCGAGTTCCTGGTAGCCCGAATGCGCCGCGTGATTCCGGTGGAGCGTCGAGAGGAGCAGTAGCGGCTTCATCGCAACGCGCGCGCCACCAATTCGGCGGCCCGGAAGCCCAGCGCGCGATAGACGAACTGGTAGGTTTTTGGCGCCGCCGGCCCGGAGAGCCGGATATCGCCCTTGCGCTCGGAGTGGTAATGCGCCGCGAATTCAAGGTCTTCGCTCGCCAGCTTCCGCGCCATCTCCAGGAATGATTGTCCGATCACCTCCTGGTGCATCGCCGTCCACTCCCCGCGCGCTTGCAGCCATCCGCGCAACGCCTCGCACAAGGCCGTGCGGCTATTGATCACAGGCCGCTGATTCGCATGGCTGCGCGTCTCCTCGGACCAGATCCGGTACACCGCGTTTGGAGTCGGTGCATGGACGAACCGGCAGCCTGCTTTCAGCGCCCGGAAGTAACAATCGTGCTCGTCGCAAAGCTGCGTCGCCTCCTCGTCCCAGCCGCCGATCTTCTCAAGCGCCCCCTTGCGCCAAAGCGCCCCGCTCGTTTGCGGCAACTGCCACCGCAGAAACTGCGTATATATATCCGTCGTCGCATCCAGCGGCTCCGGCACGGGCGTAAGCGCCTTCCCATCCTTCCAATTCTCCAGCAATACCGCGCTGTAAATAATATCCGCCGCCGCCGGCGAGCCCGCTTCCGAGAACTGCCGCGCGATCTTCTCACTCCGCAAATAATCATCCGCGTCCAGGTATTGGATCCACTCGCCCCGCGCCGCGTTCAGCAGGAGGTTCCGCGCCCGGTTCGCCCCGCCATGCACCGCCTTATCCACCCGTATCTTATCCCCAAAAGTTTCCAAAACCGCGAGTGTCCCATCCGTCGATCCATCATCCACCACGATGATCTCCTTCTCCCGCCACGTCTGGTCCAGCGCGCTCTGCACGGACGCCGCGATCCACTGCTCCGCGTTGTAGCATGGGATGCCGATGGTTACCAGGGATGGCATGACGGGGTGGAGATCACACTAACGGGCTGCATGGAGCATGGCATCGGATTCACAGGATACGCTATGCTATTGTGCGGTACACCCGGGCCGTTTGCTCCGCGACTTTTTCCCACGCCGTTGCCTCGCGCCAATCCGTCGCCGAGGCAAAATCCGGCTTCACCGCCAGCGCCCGCTCGAGCGCTTCCAGGAAATCAGTCTCCAATTCCTCAAACCTGAACACCCGTTCATTAGGCTCCGCCAGGTCCACGGTAGCCAGCCGGCGTGGAATCAAGACCGGTATCCCCTGCGACCGCGCCGCGCATGCCGCCCCGGAGGTGAGTATCGCCCGGTAATGGAACAGCACGCAATCCGCCGCCGCCAGCCATCGCTCCAGCGCCTGCGCCGATTGCCACGTCAGATCGAACCGAATCCTCGACTTTGCCCCGCGTCCCCTCATCCGCAACACATCCGCGTACTCTGGCGAGAATGGCTTGCCGGCTATGGCCAGCGTAGCCGGCGGGCTGTTCGCGCGCCACCAGTCCAGCACCGGCTCGATACCCTTGTACGGTTCCACGGTCCCAAACATCAGGCAGACCCGCTCCTCCTCCGGAATCTCCAATTCCACCCGGGCGACAGCCCGCGGGGGGAGGGGATGCATCGAGACCGAAAGATCCCCGTGCGGTATCACATGCAGCCGTTCCGGATTCACCCCGTAGGCCGCGCTCACCACCTCGCTTGCCGCCTTCGAGTGTACGATCACCGCGCGCGCCGCATCGTAAGTCCGCTGAAAATTGTTCACCAGCGTCCGCCCGGATCGATTGTGCGGCTGCAGATCGTGCGCCGTCAGCACCATCGGCAGTCGCTTGAGCGCAAGGCCAAGGTCCAGCGGGTAACGCAGCCGGCGCACAAAATCGAGCCCATCCCGGCGCGCCTCGAAATACTTCTCCGGCCAGTGAAGATGGAGCAAATCTCCGTCCCACCCCTTCACCCCGCGCCAGAGCGGCAGCACCCGCCGGTGCCCATACGGAAAAGTCACCTCCACGTATAGCTCATCCAGCGCCGCGGCCAGCAGCCCCTGGTATGGCACGCCCTCCCGGTAATCCGGGGCGAAAAAGACTTTTAGCGGGGTTGGCGGCATCTTAGCGGTGGCTCAGTAGCTCTCCCTTAGCGCGTGCCATGCCCTCCCCGTAAAAACGCTGCCGCACCGCCCCCACATAATGCCGCGCCACCGCGTCCGGCCGCGCCTTCTTTGCCAGCGAGACCTCATACTCCGGCGGCAGCAGCCCGCCCGCGCCGTGCGCCGAGGCGCAAATCGCGAACAGCGCCTGCTCCACCAGCCAGATATGCCCCGCCAGCAGCCCCGTCTCGCGCAGCGCCCGCTCGCAGAGGTCCAGGTCGATCGCCGATCTATCCATCAGGCACAGCCCGCTGTTCACCCGCGGCCAGACATCGATCCCCAGCTTTGCCCGCACCTCCTCGCGCGGGATCGGCAGCGACTCCTGCAAATCCTCATTAAACCAGCATTCCCCCGTCGCGTTCTCGCACCAGCGCAACATCGCCTCCGGCTTCCGGAAAAAGAGCACATCGCTATCCAGGATGATGAACCGGTCAGCGGTTGTAAGTGCCGGTATGTCAAAAATCTTCCGCGCCAGCGGATGCGCCTGCCGGTAATCCCGGCACGCCGGATGCCCCGCCAGCGCCTCGATCACCTTCCGGTCCGCATCCGCCGCCACGACGCCAGTCACCCCTGGAAACATCTTCTCGAATACAGGCCAGGCCTCCGCCGGCAGATGCCCGTCATCATGAATCACAATCCGCCAATTCCGCGCCGTCGTATGAAACCAGCTCGCCAGCATCCAGCAAGCCAGCAGCCAATCATCCCGCCCCGTCAGCACATGCACCGGCACACCATCCGCCGCCACGCCCGCAAAGGGATTCCGCCAATCAATAATCCTCCGGCTCACAAACCGGTCATGCCAGGCGGCCGGGAACCCCCGCTTCCAATCCCGCTGCAAGAGATACCAAAGGCGTCCCGGAGTCATATCATTGCCAATGCGTTCAGCCCCCATCCCCCATAGGCCCTATGAGCCCCATGTGTCCTATAAGTCCCATCCCTCCGTAATCGTCGCGCATTCATAACTCGCCTCCCGAGCCCGCCCGCCCTCTCCCAAAAATCGCCCCCGCCAGCCGCCCCCGAACCGCCGGCGCCCGCAGCCATTGAGGATTCCGCACCAGCGCCGTCGCGAACGATGGCTTCGGCCCCGGCGCAAGCTGGTAAAGGTCATAATTGATCTGCGCGATGATCCGCGCCCGCGCCCCGCTCGAGATCGGCGGATTCAACGCCAGCGCCTTCCTTACAATCTCCCGCAGCTCCGCCGCCGCCTTGGCCGCGTTCGTCGATTTTTGCGCCTCGTGCAGCCGGAACCGCGCAAGCGGCCGCGGTATCCTCATCACATGCGCCCCCGCCATCATGCAATCCACCCAGTACGCGAAATCGAACGCCAGGTCATACTCATTCTTGAACGGCCCCGCCTTCTCCCAGAGCGACCGCCGGAAGAACACCTCCGGCTGCACCCATTGCCGCGCCCCGAACCAGACGGTATAAATATCCAGCAACTCCTCCAGCGTCGAAATATCCCCCTTGTGATGCCCCTTCTGTGCCCCGTTTGCATCGATCCACTCCACCTCCCCGTAAACCAGATCAACCTCCGGGTGCCGCGCAAAAGTCTCCAGCACCGCCTCCGCCGCCCCCGCCGTCAGGCAATCGTCCCCATTGATAAACCCAATGATCTCCCCGCCCATCCGCGCGAACGCCCTGTTCAGCGCATCCGTCTGCCCCTGGTCCTTCTCACTGACGACCGTATCCCCATCCCTCGCAAACCCCCGCGCGATCCCCGCCGTCCCATCCTTCGAAGCCCCATCCTGCAGCCACCATCGCACCGCCCCCCCCTGCGCCGTCAGCGACTCCAGCGTAGCCGCCACATAACGCGCGCAATTATACGTCGGAATCGCAAGCACAAGGGGTTCAGCCATCCCCGCCTTTATACAAACGCTCGCAAAAGGAACCACTGATTTAAATCCCTGCTCCTCGTCTGGCGCTCCGGATGGGTATGCGATCTCGCATCGGGTTGACCGCATAGGGTCCGCGCCATACGCTTGCGATATCATCGAAACCGACGTCTCCCCAACCCTCTTTTCGACTCAGAAAGCGCTGTTCAACGAATGGACGCTTTTGGTGCTTGCTACGCTCGCAGCCTGGGCTCCGATTTGCAGACCTTATCTGCGAGTGGCGGACGACTTTCATTTCGCTGGATGGCTTTTGTCCGGTGGCCTCGGGATCTATTTTCGCGCGGACGGCATATGGCGGATGATCGGTCATGAGCTTGGGAACGGCGCTACATTGGTGAATCCTGTGCTTCAGGGGATTCTGGCTTTATGCACCCATTGTGTCGGATCGCTCCTCCTGTTCGCGGCGTTGCGGCGAATATTGGTGTCTGAGTTTTTGCCGTTGGTACTCGCGTTGGTCTTCGCGATTTTCCCATGGGGAGCAACGGTTATGACCTTTGCCTCCGGATACACCTATCTGCTGGGGACAACTCTCTTTTTGGCCGCTCTATGTGTGCTTTTGGGAGTATTTCACCTCAACGGGTCCGCTGCTGTCGGCGTATGCATCGCCTTTTCGGCATTGTCGCTTTTCGCGCACGAAGCATTATTCTTCGCGTTACTGATTTCAGGAGGATTTGTGCTGCTTCGAGAAGACACTTCCGGCAGGAACCAAAGGTTAGCTCTTGCGGCGGCGCCGGTCGTGGGTTGTTTCATTTGGTGGTCCCTCTACAAAGCATTCCCGGGACGTATGCCGACGGAGCACATCAAATTGAACCCCAGAACATTGTTATCAGGTATTTATTACCAATACACAAATTTTTGGATTTTTGAACCCTGGAAAGGCCCCGGCAGCCGGGATCTTATATTTTTCGATTGGGCGTGGTGGCAATTCGGACTTTGTGCCGTCCTGTTCTGCGCTGCTGGATTCGCCCTCCAACCAGTCCTCATTTCTTCCCGGCCTGAGCCACGACCTCGAAGCCTGGACAACCGCATGCTTCACTTTTTGCTATTACTCTTGGTCGCCGCCGTTGCAATCTATGCGATAGGCGGCGGGTACTCGCTGGACTCAAGAAAGAAGTATCCAATCGTACCCGTAGTATTGATGTTGGCAGGATACGGCATCGACCGATTCTTGATAAAACGTGATCCCCGGGCCCGTTCACGCGCGATAGGGGTCGCCGCTATACTATTAGTCGGAATTGCAACCACCTGGCTTCAAATCGGTTTGTGGAGATACGAGGCCGTACGATTGGACTTGCTCGTGAATTTTCTGAGTAGACAGCCCGATCCGGCTGTTGTTCAGGTTCACTGGGATAGCCGAATACAGGCCGCCTGGCCTCACGCGAATCAATATTGGGGCACACCGCCCGAAGATTGGGTTCTCGCGGATGCCTTACGCCTAAAACAGGTATTGGCGCCTGCTACCGGCCGTGATCAACAGGCGCGCGGTGCGAAATTCGACCCAACGAGTTTCGCTTGGGTTGCCATTTATTGACGCCTTGGGACGAGTGACAATCCGGTCGCATAAAGTTGAGCGCATACGGTCCATCCCATGCGATTCTACGATCATCATGGAACCTGACAAACTTTGCTACACGCGCTTTCCACTTCGCAACGGCGCCGGCGCGATCCCCGCGCTTGGCTTCGGAACCTTGATTCCCGACCCCGTCGCAACCAAAAATGCGACCAAGGCCGCGCTCGAGGCAGGATTTCGCGCGCTCGACACCGCGGAACGTTATCGGACGGAGAAGGAGGTCGGCGAAGCGATGAAAGAGGTCTTCAGCGATGGGAAGATCAGGCGGGAGGATGTGTTTGTCGCCACAAAACTCTGGAACACCAATCATCGCCCTGAGCGCGTCAAACCGGCATTCGAGGCGAGCCTTCGGAGGCTGCAACTGGACTATATCGATCTCTATCTCATCCACACCCCTTTCGCCTTCCAGCCCGGAGACGTTCAAGACCCGCGGGACACGGCGGGCAACGTGATCTACGACCCGGAGACCACGCTGCTGGATACGTGGAGGGCGTTGGAGAAACTGGTGGTCGAAGGCAAGTGCAAGGCGATCGGATTATCCGATGTCGACCTGGAAACGGTGAAGCAGATCTTTGAAGCGGCCACCATCAAGCCGGCCGTTGTTCACGTCGAATCCCATCCCTATCTCCCGGAGTGGGAACTCCTGGACTATTGCCGCAAGAATGGAATCGTCCTGCAAGCCTTCGCCTCGCTCGGTCATAACAGCGAGCCCAACCTGCTGGCCGATCCCATCATCACCGGCATCGCCAGCCGCGTCGGCAAGACCCCCGCTCAAGTCGCCCTCGCCTGGGCCATCCAACGCGGAACCGCCCTCCTCACCACCTCAAAGACCCGCACCCGGATCGACGAAAACTTCGATGTCTCCACCATTCCCGAAGAGGCCATGCGGGAGATCAATGAGGGAATCAAGACACGGTTAAGGTTCAACGCCGTAGTGAAGACCGGCGTTCCCGGGTTCATTCCCAGAGGAAAGTGAAGTCCGGTCTGGGAGACGCTGTTTCCGCAGTTGTACCAATCTGGACAGCCTCACTCTAATCTCCCGGTATTGGAAATTTCATTTTTTCGCCCTGCCGAAGATTTTTACCCTGACCACTTTGGGAAACCACATTTAGTTGTCCTGCCGGGCAGGTGGGGCAGAGGAATAGATGAACAAGGTAGCGAACAGGCAACTGACGTGCCGCCCCCGTTCCCGGATTCAGTGCGGCCAGTGAGCTGGTCAAGGCGTCAATCTGCCTGCTACCAGCCATTTCACCCAGTATGTTCACCGCTTGTTCCGCTGACTGGGCTGCCTGTCTTTGCTCTTCCTGATATGCAGCCTGCCCGGAAGCATCCGATTTTTTGACTTTCCGCAACCGGACGCTTCCCGGCAGCGCAACGGCGCTTTTTCGACGCATGTAACGCCGGCACGAATCGCAGTAGGGAATGCCCCTAACAGAGACCGGTATCAGCACGCCTGCGGCGGCGAAGCCGGCTACTTCCAGAAGCCGGAACACATATCCCCACGGTCCCATGCCATTCTCCGATTCACCTTCGGGTGCCTTGAAGGCGAATGCACGCGCAGTCGCATCGAAGTATTCGAAGAATCCGACGGCTTGATGGGTGCCCTTGTAAACCAGATGCAGGTTTTCAAAGACGATATATTGCGCGCAGAAGTATGCGACGCACTGCAGGAATACAACGGCCCAAAGTAACGCTCGGGGTATTTTGACGCCGGCAATCCACGAGACGAGGCCATAACCACTCCCTGCCAGGATACCCACGATCATGGCGCCGACCGGGAGTACATAATCGAGGTAAAGGCCCATCGGGTTGATATTGGCGTAGACGTTCGCCAGATAAACCAGGAGCAAGGTCACCGCGGCGGTCGCAATGCCGGAGGAGAGGACGTACGCGTACGAGAGCGAGTTGACACTCGGCTGCTTGGGTGTGTTTGGGTTCATTCCGGCATTTCCGTCATGGGCGATTACAGCCAGTCTCCTTGCTGAAACCATCCGGCACGGCTACTTTTTACATTGTTGACCGTAGCCTCTCAACCAGAACCGGCGACGGAATCGTGATCGCCCCAAAAAAATAGCGATAAAATAGCAACAACGACACCTCTCCTCTGTAGAACGCGGGCCTCCGAAGCCAAAGATTCTGGGTTCGGCCCCCGCCGGATGCGTTAATTCGGTCCGCGTTGACGAGCCCCTCGGGTTCGGGTAGCCTATTCCCATGGCAACCGCAATCTCGAGTCCCGACGAACTTGCCGGTCTCATCCAGCCGGACAAACTCGCCGCAGCGGGGTTCGTTCCGCCGCCGAAGCGGGTTTCGGTGATCGCCGGCACGGACCACGAGGGGAACGACGCCTATCACGTATATCTTGTTTTTCCAGACGAGACGGCGCCAGACCAACTCGCGTGGAGGAACGTAAAGCCACTGGTCCAGTGGGTGCGTGATCGAATTAGGAAAGCGAATGGCGAGCAGCGGTGGCCGTACGTTCGCGTTAAGCGCGAAGCCGATCTTCTCGCTGAGTTGAGCTGATGGCCCGACTGAGTCTCGATTTGCTTGCGCAGGCTCGGGTTCTGGCGCGTCGCGAGCCGCGACGTCCAAAACAAGCAAGCCTTCGGCGTTCGATTTCGGCCTCCTACTACGCGTTGTTTCACTTTCTTGGGGAAGAATCGACAAAACTGACCGTTGGTACCGCCCATAATCGCACCGAACTCCGGCAGTTTGCAGGGCGGGCGCTCGTGCATGCAAAGATGAAGAACGTGTGTGATGAATTTACCAAGGCTACCCCAAAAAGCGATCTGCTTAAGCCTTTTTGGCCGGCGTTGCAGGTCGCTGCCAGCGCGGAAATTGTGACCGTCGCGGCGACCTTTATTGACCTTCAGGAACTCCGCCACGCCGCGGACTACGACCTGACTCGATCCTTCACCCGACAGGACGCGGAGACGGCTGCCGATCAGGCGAAGGATGCCATCGACGCATGGATCCAATTGAGAGCAGCGAGCGAACAGTTGGCTCTCCTCTTCGCCCTCTCGCTCATGCTTTGGCCTGGTCTTGGAGGAAGATAGCGGGAACGACATTCGGAAAAGAGCAATAAAATAGCAACACCGACTCCCCTAATCTGTAGAACGCAGGCCTCCGAAGCCAAAGGTTGTGGGTTCGACCCGCGCCGGATGCACTCTTTCCCATGAAACTCTCCAGCTTTGAAGCCATCGTCCACGCCCTCAATAGCGAAAACGTGCGCTTCATCGTTGTGGGAGGGGTCGCCGTCAATGCGCACGGCTACCTTCGATTCACCAAGGATGTCGATTTGGTCATTCGACTTTCAGAACCCGACATCATCTCGGCTTTTCACGCGCTCGAGCTGATAGACTATCGCCCCAGCAATCCGATCACCGCGCAGGATTTTGCCAATCCAACCCTGCGCGAAACATGGCGGCGGGAGAAGGGAATGCTCGTGCTGAAAATGTGGAGCGACACGCATCGTGAGACGCCGCTGGATATCTTCGTATATGAGCCTTTCGACTTTGAAGCAGAGTATCAGAGAGCGCTTTTCAATTCCGACGAGATCCCGGCGCGCTTTGCCTCGATTCAGGCTTTGATCGCGATGAAAGAACCGGTGGGCAGAACCCAGGACATCCTCGATATTGAAAAACTCCGATTAATAGAGCAGATTAACTCCAATGAATCCCGGCGAGACGAGACGGCAGGAGATTGACTGGGAATCCTGCACCTTTGAAGGGTCAGAGCGCGAACAGCTCCGCGTATGGAGCCGGTTGCCGCTGCGCCGCAAGCTGATGGCCCTGGAGGAGATGAGCGACCTTGCCGGAAAGATGCTTGCATGGCGCAAATCCCGCGGTCTGCCATATATCGATCCGTTTACCGGCGAGCTGGTAAAGGGAAACCCGCCGCAGGCCTAGTGTGGTGTCACTCAATTTTCTTAAATAAAGCGCTGCGTCTTTTGCCCCGGAAGGGGCAGCCCGAGAGTAGCCCCGGGCGTAAGCCCGGGGTAGCGCGATTAGCACGGCAATGCCCCGGCGGGGCGCCAGATTTCTTTACTGAATTTCGATGACACCACACTGGAGATGTTCCGCTTTGTTTTGACACGTGCTCTGGAGCGGCGCGAGCCGTTGCGCGGCCCGATGAAACCTTTTCACCCAAGTGGAGGGCGACGGCAGCAGCGCGGCGGGTGAAGACTCGCTCTTTTCAGCGTTGCCGTTCACGCTGCTGCCGGCGGAACCTGTCCAACTCGGAATCCAAAAGCCTCTCAGAAATCCAGAAATCCGTTTTCTTGATGCGGGCGAACGCATCGCTGAGATCAAGCAATCCGCCTTCGCGACATCTCAACCTCCGGATCCTCTTCCTCGGGGGATCCTCTGTCCCCAAGTCTCTGGTTTTGTGATCTTTGCGTTCTTTGTGGTTAAATAATCAAACCGGTAGACTCCCGCTCGGGAGCCCCCCCTCGCTCACACCGCTGCGCGCTCCAGGATTCCGATCGTGCCGGTGACTGCTAGGCAGCGGGCAAGAGCCGCCGCCCGTCCGTCCATTTCGTCGATCAGCAGCAGGTCGCCTTTCAGCTATTCCTCTAGATTACTACGCCGAATACAAATAATATACAAAGAATCTCTTGAAGGTTGCAATATATTTAATATAATGCTCGCCATGTTTAAAAGTAAATCCCTCTATTCTCCCGCCTCAGGCTCTGAGCCTCGTCGAAGCCGAAGGCCCTGAGCCCGTCGAATGGGGGGCATTAAGCCCCAACTTTCCTCTGCCATCAACGAATCCACTCCAAGACGATTAATCAACACACATTTACCAAAATTAAGCCAAATTAAGGTAATTTAAACCTTTTTTTTCCTCCGCCCCCTCCCCAGCCGGAGTTTACCCGCCTCAGGCGGCCCTGCCCCTCCGTCCCCGCAATTCCAGCCTCCACCCCCTTCTGTTCAATCCTCTCCACCCGCCAAATCAACTCCAATCAAGCCTAATCAACCCTAATAAAACATAATCAATTTCCACCCCCCGCGCCTCAGTCCGCCGAAAGACGGATGCGTCCTCTGGCGCACTGCTCTGCGGGAAAACCATCCACCGAAAACAGGCGAGCGGTTCACCCCTCAGCTTCGGTTTCGATGCCGGAGCGGACGAAGGCAAAGAAATATTCGTGTCTCATTTCCGCTGAACCTGCGGAACCGGTTACCCAAAAATCTTCCTGACCATCTTCCATCCGGTTTCCGCCACCGGGACAATCTCCTTCTCCACCCACTCCTCGACCCCCTTCGCCTTCTTCGCGATTTCCGCCAGCCGCTCCGCTTCGTGCGCGGCCCATTCCTCCACTCCCTTCGCTCCCTTTTTGGTCAGCGCCACAAGCGTCTCCCCCTCGCGCTCGACCCAATCCTCAATCTCGCGTAGCCGCTCCTTCCCCTCCTTGGTCAGATTCCCCTTCTTCACCTCTTTCTTAACCTTCTCGACTACATCCTTAACCGTATTGCTCGATTTCCCATAGCCCTCCCGCGCCTTTACCCACGCCGGCCATAGCAGCGGCAGCAGCAGCGCCCCGAGGTGATACTTCGCGTCGTCCACCGTCGGCTTATGCTTCAAATCAATCTCCTTCTTCACCTTCGACCTTTCGAACAACCGGATCAGCATCCCAATCGCAAAGCCGACCGCCAATGCCTGCACCACTGCCGCGACCGGGTTTTTCGCCGCGTACACCAGCACCGGGCATTTGGATTCCGACTCTGTGAGTTCTGTTTCGGCCAAGGGCATGCTGTTCATTCGTTCAAAATTCGAAGTTCGAGGTGCGTTTGCGCTCCTCATTCATTCCCTGCATGATAGGGAGAACCGCCGCCCATGGCACGCATAATCGATTTTCGCCTCGGCCGCCTCTGGCAGATTCTCACCGCCGGCCTCCTCGTTTGCGCTCTCGACGCCCCGGCCGCGCCCGCGCCCATCCACGCCCTCCTGGTCGGTGGCGGCCCGGATAAGGAAAACAATACCGCGCAGATCGAGGAGCATCTCCGCTACGTCACCAGCCTCGTCCCCGCAACGCCCGGTCGCATTGTCCTCTTCGCCGATGGCAAGGCCTCAAGCCATAGCCTGACCTATACCGACTCCACACACCTCACCCCCGCCCAGCAGGCATTCGATGTCCTCCTCCCGAACGACGGCCTCGGCGCGAAAACCCTCACCCGCGCCCCGCTCATCGGCGCTCCGCTGGATGGCCCCTCGAAGCTCCCCGCCATCGACCACGCCGTCCGCCGCCTCGCCGCGCTCAGCGGAAAAGCCGCGCCTCCGGTGCTGCTCTACTTCGCCGGTCACGGCTCCCTCTCCGACGAATCCGCGGACAAGGACAAAACATCCCTCTACAATCTCTGGGGCGACGACGATCTCGACCCCGCCGCGCTCCTTCACGAGATCGATACGCTCCCGCCGCGCGTCCCAATCGTCCTCGTGATGGCCCAGTGCTTCAGCGGTGGTTTCGGCGACGTCCTGTTCAAAAAAGCCAACTCGGACCTCGGCTTGAATGATCACCCGATCATCGGCTTCTTCGCCGCCGAAAGCGATCGCGAGGCCGCCGGCTGCGGCACGGAAACCGACTCCCCGCTCTACCAGGATTTCTCCTCCTATTTCTTCGGCGCCCTCTCCGGCCGCGACAAGCTCGGCCATCGCGTGGACGGCGCGGACTTCAACGGCGACGGCCGCATCACCTGCCACGAGGCATGGTGCTACGCGATCCTCCACGACGACTCAATCGACACCCCCGTCTGCACCTCTCTCATCTTCCTGCGCCGTTACACAAATATCCCCGATGCCGACATCTTCTCCACTCCCTGGCAATCGATCGTTGAAACCGCGACCCCCGCCGAGAAAGCCGCCCTCGAAGGCCTCTCCGCAAAGCTCGGCCTCGAGGGCGATCAGCGGCTTCTCGCCGGCTTCGACCGCCTCATGTTCAGCGATCCCATCGGCCGCCCGGAGCAGCTCCACGCCTACCGCGACGCACAGGACCGCCTCAGCGCGCTCCGCTCATCCAGCCTCGCCGCATTGTTCCAAAAATGGCCCGCGCTCCGCTGGCGCGACTCCCGCGAATACAATCGCGCTGTCCGGGGCGCCTCGCAGGACCTGGGCAAAGAGACCGCGGAATGCCAGAACCTTGTCCAAACCCAGGACGCCTTCGACCGTGCCGACGCCGCGCTGGATAACGAGGAGGCCCAGCTTGTTCGCATTACCGATCTCGCGGAGGCCGTGATCCGCGCCCACTGGTTGCAAGATCATGGCGATGCCGAAACCCGAGCCCGTTACGACCGCATCTGGCAGGCCGAGCAGGAGCCCTTGGGGATCCTCCCGCAGGCTCCCTGAATGCGCTGTCCGGTTGCACTCGGCCCATTCCATGCTAAATAAAATTGCAGTGCGCGCCCTCCTTTCCGTCCTCGCCTTCCTGAGCCTCGCCATTTCCGCCGTGGCGCGGGATATTCCCTTCGATTTCGTTGACGGCTACATACTCGTGCATGCCAGCGTAAATGCGCATCCGGTCACCTTGCTGCTCGATTCCGGCGCCAGCGCATCAGTCCTTAGCCTCAAGACTGCGCGCCGCCTCCATCTCCGCTTGGGAAATCCGCAGCCGGTCGATGGTGTTGATGCGGGCGCGACGGCATTTTCCATCATGCCCGTTACGGCTTCCGCGCAATCCACCCAGCTTGGAGAATTCGCCCTCGCCATTGACCTCCGCAACGCAGCCCGGCTTTGCAGCGAGCCCATCGACGGCCTGATTGGCGCCGGCTTCTTCGATGGCCGCGTTACGCAAATCGACTACGCCAATCACCGTCTCCGTCTGCTCGGCTGCGCGCCAGTGGAAGGCGCCACGCTTCCGCTAATCGCCAAAAACGGTGTTTACTGCCTGCCCGTCAGCGTCAACGGCTCAAAGCCGCGCTGGACCCGCCTCGACACCGGCTGCAACGACGCTCTTCACTGGGTCGTCCCGCGCGTCGTGGCCGCTACGTCGCAACGGCGCGGCGCCTCGATTGGCTTTATCACCGATACGAGCGCCGAGACCCTTGTCTCCATCCGCCTGGGCGATATAACGCTCCCGCACGTTGCCGCCGCCCTCCACTGCGCCCCCATCTTCCCAGGCGAGGCCGGACTTCTGGGCAGCGAAGTCCTCTCACAGTACCGCGTCACCATCGACACCCGCGAGGATCGCATCCTGTTCGCGCCAGCCTCGGTGAAAACCGGGGATTAACGCAGATTTTCACAGATTTACAGGAAGTCCCCGCGGAGCCTTCTCTTAAAAAAATCCGCTCCCTACCGCAAGCTTGCACCGGGCGGTTTGCCGACGAAGATTCACCGCTCCGATGCTGACAATCTCCCAGGTAACCAAGGCTTTTGGCGGGCGCACACTCTTTGAAGACGCATCGCTCCAGGTCAATCGCGGCGACCGCATCGCCATTGTGGGGCCAAACGGCGCCGGCAAATCCACCCTCTTTTCGCTGATCCTCGGCGACGCCTCGCCGGATGCCGGCAAGGTCTCCGTCGAGCGTTCAGCCAGCCTTGGCTTTCTTCCGCAGGAGAGCGCGCCGGCCGGCGAGAAAACGGTCCTCGAACTCGCCTGCTCGGCTTCCCCCGATCTCGCAAAAGCCATTCACGCAATGAGAACCACGCCGGAGGATTCCCCCGAGCATCATGAAGCCTTGCACATCTACGATACGGAAGGCGGCTGGCAATTGGAGCCAAAGGCCAAGCGCATCCTTGCGGGCCTCGCATTCCGGCAGGGGGATTTTGACCGCCCGGTGAAAACCATGAGCGGCGGATGGGTAATGCGCGCACACCTCGCGCGGCTCCTCGCGATGGAGCCCGACCTGCTGTTGCTCGACGAGCCTACCAACCATCTGGACCTCGAGTCGCTCGTCTGGTTCCAGCAATACCTTCAGGATTACTCGGGCGCGATCCTGATGATCTCTCACGACCGCGAATTCCTCAACCGGCTGGCTGGTTCCATAGTCGAAATCGGCCACCGAAAACTGACGCGCTACCGCGGAAATTGGGACAGCTACATTGAGCAGAAAGGCGCGCGCGAAGAGCAGCAATGGGCCGCATACAAAAACCAGCAGAAGGAAATCGCCACGCTCCAGGAGTTCGCCGATCGCTTTCGCGCAAAGGCCAGCAAAGCCAGCCAGGCCCAGAGCAAGCTCAAGCAGATCGACCGGATGGAGAAAATCGAGGCGCCCGCCGGCCAGGAGAAAACCGTCAGCTTTCGCTTCCCGCAGCCGGCCCGTGCCGGGCAACGGGTCATCACGCTCAAGGATATCCGCCACGCTTATGGTGAAATGGTTGTGTATGAGTCGCTCAACTTCGAAGCCGAGCGGGGCCAGCGGACAGTCCTGGTGGGCCCGAACGGCGCAGGCAAATCCACGCTGCTGAAACTGCTTGGCGGCGTCCTGCCAGTCCAGGGGGGCGAGCGCATCGCCGGTTATAACGTAAAGGTTGGCTACTTCGCGCAACACCGCGCTGATATGCTCAATCCGCGCCAGACCGTCCTCGAGAGTGTCCTTGATGTTGAGAACCCTGTCTCCGAGCAGACCGCGCGCACCGTACTCGGCTCGTTTCTCTTTCGCGATGATGATGTCTTCAAGCACGTCGCCGTCCTCAGCGGTGGCGAGAAGACGCGGTTGTCGCTGGTGAGGCTGCTGCTGGACCCACCCAATCTGCTGCTGATGGACGAGCCGACGACCCACCTGGATATCGGCAGCATCGATGCGCTCATCGGCGCCCTGCGGCAGTATGAGGGAACCCTGATCTTCATTAGCCACGATGTTCACTTTATCCGGGCCATCGCCTCGACAGTCCTCCACATCAGCGCCGGCCGCCTGACCTTCTACCCCGGCGATTACCAATACTATCTCGATAAGTCCCGGGCCGGCTCGGAGCGTGCCGCGTTGGTAGCCGGCGATAAACTGCAAAATGCCCAGCCTATCCAGCCCGGCATTGAATCAAAGGCGACCGGCCCCGGTATGAAAGAGGTCCGCGAACAGCGCCGCCAGGAGGCGGACAAACGCAAAGCCGAAGCCAAAGCAAAGCGCGACCTGCAGAAGCAAGCCGGGACGCTTGAGATGCGAATCCTGACTCTGGAAGGGCGGCAAAAGGAGATAGCCGCCGAACTGGAAGACCCCGCGGCGTATGAGGCCGGCGGGGCGGCGGTAAGATTGAACCGGGAGTTATTAACCGTAACGGAGGAGCTGGAGAGGGTGATGAAGGAGTGGGAGGGGATGGCGGCCAAAGAGGGGACTTAGCGGCGGTTTGCCAAGTTAAAGGTAGATGCGAATCATTTGGCGCCAGTGGCGGAAGCGGTGGGCATTGTCGCACCAAACCCGGATCGAGTGCGGAATCTTCTTCGCCGCCAGCGCGGATGCCATCTCGACATTGTTCTGGAGAAATGGGTCTTCCTCGCCGACGACAAACGTAAATTGAATCGCGCGAAGGGCGCGCAATTGCTTCTTATCCTTGAGCTCCGGCACGAAATGGCTCGGCATGATCGCATTCAGCTCATCGCTGTAGAATCCATGGAACAGCGAGTGAAAATCGCCCGCCTCCAATGTGAGATCGAACCGCCCGCCAAACGCAAGCGCGCCATGAAAATGTTGCGGATGCCGGATGGCCATGCTAACTGCATGGAAAGCCCCAAAGCTGCATCCATGCGCGATCAGCGCGGTCCAGTGCCTGGAGGTTTCCGTGAACGGGATTACTTCCTCGATGATGTAACGTTCGTATTGAAGGTGGCGCTCGATACGGCGCTCCGGTGCGATGTCGAAGTTATACAGGCTCTCGGCATCGATGCTATCGACGCAGAATACCTGGACTTCGCCGGCGAGTATGCGATGCCGCAGCGAATGGATCATCCCGTGATCCTCATATTCAAAAAAACGCTGCTTGCGCGTCGGGAATACCAATAACCGCTGGCCGCCCGGCTCGCCGAAGACGAGCAGCTCCATATCCCGCTTCAGGATTAAGCTGTGCCACTTGTGATACTCTCGTTTCACGGTATGGCTAAAGTCTTCCGGGCTGGAGGTCATGGGACGTGTGAGAGAAAAACGGAGTCGAGGATTCAGGAGAATACCTGAGGGGCCGCAGATTCATTGAGTCCGGCCAGCCAGTTGCTAATAGTATTGGTCCAGAGGGCGTAGCCCGCGGAGTTCATATGAAGGCCATCTTCGGTAAAGAGGTCAGGCCTGGAGCCGCCGGACGGGCTAAGCATTTGGCCGAACAGATCAATGTAGGTTATACCGGTGTAATTGCGGGTCGCGTCCTGGACAAGCGCGTTTGCCCGCCGGATATTTGCAATGTTCCAATAGCGGCTCGGGCTCGGTTTCACTGAGACGAATGCAATCGGCAATCCCGGCATCTGTTCGCGGACGCGCTG
>Ga0182024_10007452_pt1 | contig 23567 bp, 18 predicted proteins | sample P32metaG_FD_120480 | JGI IMG/M metagenome (GOLD analysis project Ga0182024, IMG submission 120480) | Permafrost microbial communities from Stordalen Mire, Sweden - P3-2 metaG (Illumina Assembly) | ecosystem: Environmental > Terrestrial > Soil > Wetlands > Permafrost | place: Sweden: Stordalen... | reverse complement strand
GGTCAGTGCGCAGCTTCCCGGCGCCAGTCCGACGACGGTGGCGACCAGTGTCGCCGCCCCGCTCGAGCGCCATCTCGGGCAGATCGCCGACGTCACCGAGATGACCTCCTCCTCGACCGTGGGGTCGACGCGCATCACCCTGCAGTTCGGATTGAACCGGGATATCAATGGCGCGGCGCGCGACGTTCAGGCGGCGATCAATGCGGCCCGCGCCGACCTGCCGACCAGCCTGAGAACCAATCCGACCTACCGCAAGGTCAATCCGGCCGATGCGCCGATCATCATCCTGACCCTGACATCGGATACCATGACGCGCGGCGACCTCTATGACGCGGCATCGACCGTGCTGGCGCAGAAACTGTCGCAGGTCGAGGGCATCGGCGAAGTGGTTGTCGGCGGCAGCTCGCTGCCCGCGGTACGGGTCGATCTCATTCCGCAGGCGATCTTCAAATACGGTATCGGCCTGGAGGACGTGCGGGCGGCGCTGGCCAGCGCCAATGCGCACAGCCCGAAAGGCGGCATCGATGTCGGCGACCAGCGTTACCAGATTTATGCCAACGACCAGGCCAACAAGGCTGCCGACTATCGATCCCTGATCGTGGCTTACCGCAACGGCGCGGCGGTACATCTTTCCGATGTCGGCGAGGTCTCCGACGGGGTGGAAAACCTGCGTAACGCCGGCCTCGCCAACGGCAAGCCGGCGGTGCTGATCATCCTCTACCGGCAGCCGGGCGCCAACATCATCAGCACCGTGGACGCGGTGAAGGCGCTGTTGCCGCAATTGAAAGCCTCGATCTCGCCGGCCATCGACGTCACCTTGGCGGTCGACCGCTCGACCACCATTCGCACCTCGTTGCGCGACGTTGAACGAACCCTGATCCTCGCGGTGCTGCTGGTGATCCTCGTGGTATTCGCTTTCCTGCGAAACTTCCGCGCCACACTGGTGCCGGTGGTGGCGGTGTCGGTGTCGCTGGTCGCTACCTTCGCGGTGATGTACCTGTTCGGCTACAGCCTCGACAATCTGTCGCTGATGGCGCTTACGGTGGCGACGGGCTTCGTGGTCGACGATGCCATCGTCGTGCTGGAGAACGTCACCCGCTACATCGAAGAAGGGATGTCGCCGCTGGAAGCCTCGCTCAAGGGCGCCAATGAGGTCGGCTTCACCGTGCTTTCGATGAGCATCTCGCTGATCGCGGTGTTCATTCCGATCCTGCTGATGGGCGGCATTGTCGGCCGGCTGTTCCGCGAATTCGCGATGACGATTTCGATCGCGATCATCATCTCGCTGGCGGTTTCGCTCGCGACCACGCCGATGATGTGCGCGGTGCTGCTGCGCGGCGAGTCCGGTCGAAGCCATGGGCGGCTCTATCAGGCCAGCGAGCGTTTTTTCGAGCGGATGCTGAACTTCTACAAGCGGACGCTGACGTCGGCGCTGCGGCATCCCGCAGCGATGATGCTGATCCTCGCGACCGTGCTGGGTCTCAATTTCTATTTGTACGACATCATTCCGAAGGGCTTCTTTCCGCAGCAGGACACCGGGCGGATCATCGGCATCATCCAGGCCGACCAGAGCATTTCGTTTCAGCTGATGCAGCAGAAGCTGGCGCAGTTCGTCGGCATTCTCAAGCAGGATCCCGCGGTCGAGACCGCCGTCGGGTTCACCGGCGGGGGCCAGACCAATTCCGGCTTCATGTTCGTCTCGCTGTATCCGCCGGGCCAGCGCCACATCTCCGCCGACGGCGTCATCGCGCGGCTGCGGCGCGAGATGGCGGTGGTCCCGGGCGCCACGCTGTTCCTGCAGGCGGTGCAGGACATCCGCGTCGGCGGCCGCGCCAGCAACGCGCAATACCAATACACCCTGCAGGGTCCCACCCTGGAGGAACTCAACGAATGGTCGCCGAAGATCGCGGCGGCGCTGCAGGGCGAGCACACGCTTGCGGACGTCAACAGCGATCAGCAGAACAAGGGGCTCGAATCCGATCTGGTGATCGATCGGGACGCCGCCGCCCGGCTCGGAATTACCGTCAGCCAGATCGACAACACGCTCTACGACGCGTTTGGCCAGCGCCAGGTTTCCACCATCTATGTCGCCCGCAACCAGTATCATGTGATCATGGAAGTGGCGCCGCGGTACTGGCAAAATCCGGAAACCCTGAAAGACGTCTATGTCAGCACGTCCGGCGGTTCGGTCGGCGGCTCGCAGGCGACGAATGCGGTGGCGGGAACCGTCGTCGCGAGCGGGAAATCGGCCTCGACCAACTCGGCCAATCTTCAGGCCGCCCGGAATCTCGCGACCAACTCGATCGGCGCTACCGGCAAGGGCGTGGCTTCGACCGGCTCGGCGGTCTCCACCAGCCAGGAAATCATGATTCCGCTGTCGGCGGTCGCGCGTTTTACCCAGGGCGCGACCCCGCTTGCGGTCAACCATCAGGGGCTGCTGGTCGCCAACACCATATCGTTCAACCTGCCGCCCAATGTGTCGCTGAGCACCGCCGTTGCCACCATCGAGGCCACCATGAACCGGATCGGTGTGCCGGCATCCATCCGCGGCACCTTCCAGGGCACCGCCAAGGCCTTTCAGGATTCGCTCAACAACCAGCCGTTCCTCATTCTGGCGGCGCTGGTCACGATCTATATCGTGCTCGGGGTGCTCTACGAGAGCTACGTGCACCCGCTGACGATCCTGTCGACCTTGCCGTCCGCCGGTGTCGGCGCGCTGCTGGCCTTGATGGCGTTTCACACCGATTTCAGCATCATGGCGCTGATCGGCGTCATCCTGCTGATCGGCATCGTGAAAAAGAACGCCATCATGATGATCGATTTTGCGCTCGACGCCGAGCGAAGGCGCGGGCTGAGCCCGTTCGACGCGATCTACGAGGCGTGCCTGCTGCGCTTCAGGCCGATCATGATGACGACCATGGCGGCCATGCTTGGCGCGCTGCCGCTCGCCATCGGCATGGGAGAAGGCGGCGAGCTTCGCCAGCCGCTCGGCATCGCGATCGTCGGCGGGCTGATTCTCAGCCAGGCGCTGACGCTCTACTCGACGCCGGTGATCTACCTGTACATGGACCGGTTCCGTTCCTGGAGCCAGCGTCTCAGGGGCGGTGGCGCGGCCCCGCTCGCGCCCGATGCCACCCTGCAGCCGGGCGAATAGATGTCAACAGCTGCATCGATGACAGGCCTAGCGCTGCAACGAGCCCCGTGCGATGTCGGGATCGAGGCGTTTTCCGTGTCGCGGACGCACGGCAACCGGACTCGATCAAGGTGGCGGCTTGAACCGGTGTCCCATGAGTAGGCTTGCGCGGAGGTCGAATTCCCGGACCGCAAGATCATGCGGCAAAATTCGCGCTGCCTCCGCTCTCGCCATGCTCCTGCTCAGCCCGGCGCTGTCCGGCTGCATCCTCGGCAGCGAACGACCCGAACTCAATCTTGAGGTTCCCGCGAGCTATCGCGAGGCGACGCGGCGCTCACCCGATGCGGCCGTGCCGGCGCTGGATTGGTGGCGCGGCTTCCGGTCGCCGGAACTGACCTCGCTGATGGAGCAGGCGCAGATTTTCAATCTCGACATCGCGGTCGCCGTTGCCCAGATCGTCCAGGCCGATGCGCAGGTCGGGGTGTCGGGGGCGCCGCTGCTGCCGTCGGTGACCGGAACCGCAACGGCCGAACGCGAGCATTTCGGATCGCAGAGCGGCGGCAGCAGCGGTCTCGGCACCGGCACCGGCGCCGGCGGCGCCTCGACCTTCTCGCAGTACAATATGGGCCTCACTGCAAGTTACATGCTCGATTTCTGGGGCAAGAACCGCGCCACGCTTTATGCGGCGGAGGAAAATGCCACCGTCGCCCGCTACAATCGCGAGGTGGTGACGCTCTCGACCATCGTTACCGTTGCCAACACCTATTTCGCGGTTCTGGCGGCGCAGGACGAGCTGCGCGTCGCGCAACGCAACCTGGCTGCGGCCGAGCGCATCCTGACCCTGATCAAGCAGCAATTCGCCGGCGGAACGGCCTCGCAGCTCGACCTCTCGCAGCAGGAAGCCCTGGTCTCGACCGAGCGCGCTGCGATCCCGCCGCTCGAAGTGACGCTGAAGCAGAATATCGCCGCGCTCGCGCTGCTGGTGGCGCGCGCGCCGGCGAACTTCAACATCAGGGGTGGCGGCATGGCGCAAATCACCATTCCGCGGGTGACGCCGGGACTGCCTTCGGAATTGCTCTATCAACGGCCCGACATCCGGCAGGCCGAAGCGCAACTCGCTTCCTCCAATTTCAGCGTCGAAGCGGCGCGCGCCGCCTTCTTCCCGCAGATCCAGTTGACTGCGACCACCGGGGTGCAAAGCGCGGCCCTGGCTTCGCTGTTCGGGCCAGGCGCCTGGTATTACACGCTGGCCGCAGGGTTGACCCAGCCGATCTTCGACGGCTTCCTGCTCGAGAGCCAGCTCAAGCAGGCCAAGGGCGTGCAACTGCAAAACCTGCAGGCCTACCGCAAGGCGGTGCTGTCGGCCTTCGCCGATGTCGAGAAGGCGCTGGTCGCGCTGGCGCAATTTACAAGGCAGGAGCAGTTGCAGATCGAAGCCGTGACCAATTCACGCAAGGCCTTCGATGTCTCGGAAACCCAATTGCGCGCCGGCACCGTCAACCTCATCACCGTGCTGCAAACCCAGCAAACGCTGCTGATCGCCGAGAACACCCTGGCGCAGGTGCGCCTGACCAAGCTGTTGGCCGCCAGCAGCCTGTTCCAGGCGCTTGGCGGCGGATGGACCCCGGACGGCAAGCTGTCCTCGCTGCAACCACAGCCGCAACCGTGAGGGGCTCTGCCATGCGAGGATGGGTGTTCGGCGCCGCAGCGGTCCTGACCGTCACCATGGCCGGCATCGGATGCCCTGCACAGGCGCAGCAGGGCAACAATACGCCGCTGACTTTCGGCATGAATGCGCAACAGGCCTCGCTGGCGCTGGGCGCAACGCTGATCTATGTCAGAGGCCGTCCCGGCAACGAGATGTTTCTTGCGCTGCCCAACGTCAAAGGCAGCGCCTTGTCGGATCGAAGGGACGGACTCTATCTGCAATTCCGGCGTGGCAGGCTTGACGGCTGGAAAGGCGACTGGGGGACGAGCCGGCCATGTTGCAACTGATCGCCAGGCCCGAGAGCAACGCCATGGGCAAGCTGAAATGGCTGCTCACGGCCGCAACGGTGGTCGCCTCGACAGCCGCAGCGCCGGCGCTGGCGCAGCGCGCACACGAGCCATTGCTGCGCCGGGATTTGCCGCCGACCGCCTGGTATTATGACGGCCGCGACGACATTCGCGACTTCCCGGCCAACGGCTTCTTTCCCGGCGATTTTGCCGCCAATCCACCCGGCGCGTGGCTCGGCGCGGCCGGCATATTCGGCTCGACGCCATCGGGCGGATCGCAGTTTGGCCCGATCTATTGCACCCGGCAGTATCGTGCCCGCAGCCCGCAACGCGGCTACTTCCAGGGAGATGACGGCGCGTGGTATCGCTGCCGAAAATAACTCGAGCGAATTCGGCCGAAGGGAACGCCATGACCAAGTCATCGAAGGTTCGAAGCGTGGAAACGCTGGCGTGCGACGCCGGCTGGAGAAACTACCATTTCGTCAAGATCACCACGGAAGACGGCGTGATCGGCTGGAGCGAGTTTGACGAAGGCTTCGGCTCCCCCGGCCTTAGCGCGGCGATCCAGCGGCTTTCGGCGCGCGTGGTCGGGCAGAACGCGTTGCAGCACGAGCGAATCTATGCCGAGCTATTCGCGGCGACCCGTCCCAGCACCGGCGGCGTCATCGCTCAGGCGCTCGCTGCGATCGAAAACGCGCTGCTCGATGTCAAGGGCAAGGTGCTCGGCGTGCCCTGCTATGAATTGCTCGGTGGCAAGATTCGCGACCGCATCCGCGTCTACTGGTCGCATTGCGCCACCTGGCGGATCAATCACCCCACCTGGTACAAGCCGCCGATCACCGACCTCGATGGCGTCAAGGCGATCGGACGCGAGGTCCGCGAGAAGAAATTCACCGCGCTGAAAACCAATATCTTCAGCTACGACGCCGGCAAGCCGCGGGGCTGGCGGCCCGGATTCGGCGCGCCGTTCGAGCCCGGGATCAATGTCGACCGCAAGGTGCTGCGCGATCTGCGCATGCATCTCGAAGCCATCCGCGACGGTGCCGGACCCGATATCGACATCCTGCTCGACCTCAACTTCAACGCCAAGACCGAGGGCTATCTCAGGATCCTGCGCGAGATCGCCGATCTCGACATGTTCTGGATCGAGATCGACAGCTTCAGTCCCGAGGCGCTCGGCTATATCAGACGCCAGAGCCCGCACCCGATTTCGTCCTGCGAGACGCTGACCGGCCTGCGCGAATTCCTGCCCTATTTCCGCGAACAGGCGGTCGATGTCGCCATCATCGACACGCCGTGGAACGGGGTGTGGCAGTCGATGAAGATCGCCGCAGCCGCCGAGGCCGTCGAGGTCAACGTCGCGCCGCATAATTTCTATGGCCACCTCTGCACCATGATGAACGCGCATTTCAGCGCCGCGGTACCGAACCTGCGCATCATGGAGACCGACATCGACCGCCTTGCATGGGACCACGAACTCTTCACCCACCTGCCCGATATCGAGGATGGCCATCTCGTCATACCGGCCCGGCCCGGCTGGGGCACCGAGCCCAACGAGGAAGGGCTTCGCGCGCATCCGCCAAAGAGCGGCGGCGGCCTGCTGAACTACGGCCAGAAGGCGTAGGTCAGCTCAATCCGACATTTCAATCAGCACCGGTTGATGATCGGAGGCAGCGGTCGTCCCATCAACCTCGATACGGCAAACGCGATCCGTCAAATCTTCCGTGACGAAAATAAAGTCGCGGCAGTCTGGCCCGTTGGGCCATTGCACATGATCGTGGATTCCGCAGGTGGGTGGATGAGCCCGATCCGGATGACAGATCGTCCACGCGTCGCGGTAGTTGAGGCCCGGACGCGCCGAGCCGTGCAGCAGCCGATATTGAGGGTCGGACACGTCGAAATTGAAGTCGCCGCACAGCAGACCGGAAGCCGCAGCGATCTGGCTTCCATAGGGCTCGATGGGCTCGGAGCCGCTGCCGATCAGGGGACTCACGGAGGCCTCTTGCTGCAAGTCGAGCAGCCGGGCGATCTGCGCCTCCCGCTGTGCCGCGGAATGAAACTCAAGGTGGGTGTTGACGACCCGGATGGCACCGAAGCTGGCCTGCACCGTGACTTCCAGCGCGATGCGTCGCATGCTGCGCTTCACGCCGGTTCGCGGCCAGGGCAAGAGATGGCCGGCCACCTGCCGGATCGGCAGGCGCGACAGCGTCATGTTGCCGAAACGGCGGGATCGGCCGTTTCGATCGATCGCCTCGACCGCCGGACCAAACACCGCCCGGTGGTCGGGCAGCAGCGCGGCAAGCTGCGCGCTCTGTTCGACGCCCCCGTCCACCGCGCCAAAGCCATCCGACACTTCCTGAAAGCAGAAGATGTCCGCATCGGCCAGCGATTTGGCGACGGCAACGATCCGCGCCAGATCGATCACGCCGTCGCAGCCTTTGCCTGCCTGGATGTTCCATGTCACGAGCCGCATCAGCGAATGCCCGCGCGCATGAAAGACTGCACGAATTGCCGCTGAAACAGCAGAAACGCGATCAAAAGCGGCGCCATGGTCATGACCGTCGCGGCGCAAATGATCGACCAGTCGACGCCGGTCTCGGGCGCGCCAAATACCGCAAGGCCGACGGTCAGCGGCCGGCTTCCCACCGAATTGGTGACGATCAGCGGCCAAAGGAAATTGTTCCAGTGATAGCTGACCGAGACCAGGCCGAAGGCGATGTAGGTCGGCCGCGCGAGCGGAATGTAGACCCGCCAGAGAATCTGCAACGGACCGGCGCCTTCGACCCGTGCCGCATCGACCAGTTCCTGCGGGATGCTCTTGAAGGTCTGGCGCAGCAGGAAAATGGCGAAGGCGCTGGCCAGATATGGCAGCGCAATCGCCGGAATCGTGTCGAGCAGTCCGAGCGCGCCGATGGCGCGATAATTCTCCACGATCAGCACGTCCGGCATGATCATCAGTTGCAGCAGAACCAGCGCAAAGGCGATGCCGCTGCCGGCGAATTTGAACCTGGCGAAAGCATAGGCGGCGAGCGTCGACAGCACGAGCTGTCCGGCCAGCACCAGACAAACCAGCATGATGGTGTTGAGATAATAACGACCGAACGGCGCCTGGCTCCAGGCGCGGGCAAAGTTGTTCAGCGTCCATGGCGCGGACAGGCTGAACGACGTCGCATAGGCCGCCGGATGCAGCGCGCTCCAGAAGGCGTAGGCGAGCGGCGCGAGCCAGACCAGCGCCAATATCCAGGCCGCGACCACCTCGAGCGGATGGGTTGGCCGGTTCATCGATAGTGGATCCTGCGGTCGAGATAACCGAACTTGATCAGCGCAAGCGTGCTCAGGACGATCAGAAGCACGACCGTCAGCGTCGCCGCGTAGGCCTGATCCTGAAACGTGAAGGCGACCTCGTAGATGTAGTACAGCAGCAACGTGCTGGCATTGCTTGGACCGCCCTTGGTCATGATCACAAGATGGTCGACCAGCTTGAAGGAGTTGATGACGGCGTTGATCGCCACAAACAGGGTGGTCGGCATCAACAGCGGAAAGGTGATACGCCGGAAAGTGTACCAGCGGCTTGCGCCCTCCACCGCCGCCGCCGCCTCTTCGAGCTCGGGCGAGAGCTGCTGCAGCGCCGCGAGGTAGAAGATCATGAAGAACCCCGCCTCTTTCCAGATCACCATGACAATCAGGCAGCCCATCACGGTGCTGGGATCGCCGAGCCAGTTCCATCCGGGCAGACCTAAAAGCCCACGCAATTGGTCCAGCAGTCCGTAGTCCGGCGTGTAGAAGAACAGCCAGATGTTGGCGACCGCGATCATCGGCAACACCGTCGGCGTGAAAAAGGCGAGACGCAGAAAACCCCGGCCGCGCATATTGCGGTTGACCCAGAGCGCCATCAACAGCGCCAGCGCGATCGAAGTGGGGACGGTGCCGAGCGCGAACCAGAAATTATTGATCAATGCCTTCCAGAAGATCGCATCCTGGAACATGGCGCGATAATTATCCAGGCCGACGAATATCTCCACGCCGTTGCGGCGGGCGACAAAGAAGCTATGCCTGATGGTGGCAACGATCGGATAGTGCGTGAAGGCCGCCAGCAGCACCGCCGCAGGCAGCAGCAACAGCCAGGCGTTCACCGCGTTCCACCACGCATGCGATCTCGGTGGGCGCGAGGCGGCTGGCGATGGGGCTGTTTGAACCGTCATGGGATGAGGCGGTGGACGGCGGATCACCGCCGTCCGTTGCTGTTCTGCCCCCGTTATTTATAGGCCCGCAAAACGCGATCGGCCTGCTGCTGGGCTTCGGTCAATGCCTGCTGCGGTTTTTGTCCGCCGGTGACGGCGGATTGCACGGCATCGTTGACGAATTTGTAGATGCGGCCGTTCTCGTGCACCGACAATTCAGGCACGGCGTATTCGAGCTGGTCGCGCGCGACCGTGGCGGCCGGGAATTCGCCGGCATACTTCTCCATCGCGGCGGTCTTGTATGCCGCCGGCGATACCGCGACATAGCCGGTCTTGATGCTCCATTCCGCCGCACGTTCCGGAGCCGTCATCCACTGGACAAACTTTACCGCCGCCTTTTGCTGCTCCGGCGAGGCACTCTTGAAGATGTAGAAGCTGCCGCCGCCGGTCGGCGAGCCACGCCGCTGCTTGGCGGGGAGGATCGCAACACCGAAGTTGAACTTGGCACCATCCTTCACCGCGGTCAGATTGCCGGTGGTGTGCCACATCATGGCGGTCTTGCCTTCAAGGAAATCGCTGCGCAGCGTCGCCCAGTCGATGCTGCCGGTGGGCATCACGGTTTCTTTGCGGGACAGGTCGACCCAATAGTCCAGCGCGGCGACGGTCTTGGGCGCGGTCAGTTGAACCTCATTGCCGGCCTCGTTCATCAGCTTCTGGCCGTTTTCAATGGCAAGGGCCTGCAGCATCCAATAGGCGTAGCCGGTGGTCGGAATCTCGACACCCCAGCGGATGACATTTCCCGAGCCGTCCTTCTTGACGAGCTTCTTGCCCATCGCGACCATCTCGTCCCAACTGGCCGGCGCTTTTTCGGGATCAAGCCCGGCTTCCTTGAAGGCATCCTTGTTCCAGTACAGCACGATGGTCGAACGCTGGAACGGAATGCTCCACGTCTTGCCGTCGAGCTGTCCGTTCGCCATGAAGGCCGGATAGAAATCCTTGAACCAGGCTTTATCCGCGACCAGCTCGTCGAACGGCACGATGGCGTTCTCGTCGATCAGCGTGAAGACGTCGGTGGAGAGCAGCACCGACAGTTGCGGCGGCTGGCCGCCTTTCATGGCGGTCATCGCCTTTGTCATGGTGTCGGTGTAGTTGCCGGCATAGACCGCCGTCACCTTGATCTTCGGATTTTCCTTCTCGAAGCGGCCCACCATGTCGTCGATGATCTTGGTCACGGGACCACCGACCGCAACCGGATAGTACATCGTAAGATCCACCGCCGCCGCTCGATGCGGCGACAGAACCAGCGCCGCCAGCGCGCCAACCAGCATCATCCGTGCAAAGATCCTCAAATCAGCCTCCCCTGTTGCGGCGCTTGTCGCGTCCCTGTCATGGCATCGAACCGATGCTCGTCGCCTGCCGACCATGCCAGCCGGATGGTGTCGCCCGGCTCCGCCTTGCTGAAGCCGTCCTGCCGCACCGCCATCGGCTGACCCTCGATCTCGCAAAGCACGATGCTGTCAGCGCCGAGATGCTCGACGCTCCTTACGCGCGCTGTACGACCGTCTTGCGACACGATACGGATGTGCTCGGGGCGAATGCCGATCAGGTTGCCGTCATCGGCGATCAGGTTCATCGGCGGCGTGCCGATGAACCTCGCGGTGAAAGCGCTCGCAGGGCGGCTGTAGAGCTGTTCCGGCGGGCCATCCTGTTCGATGCGGCCATCGCGCATCAGCACGACGCGGTCGGCCATGGTCATGGCCTCGGTCTGGTCATGCGTGACATAGACCATTGTCATTCCGAGCCGCTGTTGCAGCGCGCGAATCTCGGTGCGCATTTCATGGCGCAGCTTGGCATCCAGATTGGACAAGGGTTCATCCATCAGGCAAAGCCGGGCCTCGGCGATAATGGCGCGCCCCAGCGCGACCCGCTGGCGCTGTCCGCCGGACAATTGCGCGGGCTTGCGGTCCAGCAACTGGCCGAGGCCCACAATATCCGCGACCCGCTTGAGACGCGAGTCGCGCTCGGCCCGCGATACCCGGCGCACCCGCAAGCCGAACACGATGTTTTCCGCCACGCTGAGATGCGGAAACAACGCATAGGACTGGAATACCATCGCGATCTTGCGCTGGGCGGGTGTCAGATGCGTGACGTCGACCCCGCCGATCGTGACCGTCCCACTGTCAGGCTGTTCCAGGCCGGCGATCAGCCGCAGCGTTGTCGACTTGCCGCAGCCCGACGGACCGAGCAGCACCAGCAGCGAGCCTTCATCCGCCTCGAGGCTGATTCCGTCGACCGCGCGGGCCGAACCCCAACTCTTGACCACCCGATCAAGCCTGATTGCCGACATCCAGTACCGACCGAATCTGCTAACGGGGCATCTTGTGCTGCATTGCGGCCACCCCAGCTCACATCGGTGAGCCGAGGCTTGCTAGCACGAAAATGGCGGTCGGGCTCCCGCTCAGCGGTGACGCCGGCCGAACCGCAGGCGCACCTGTACCGCTGAACGGGACCATTCGTCCCTGGCGAACGGGATTGGGCGGATCGTTGGCGCGGTGGGAATTCGCCGCGGCGAAGGCGGCCTGCAGCCCAGCCCCATCAAATCGCGATGACGGACAGCCGAAACCAGCCGCCAACCCATCCTGACCGGGCATCCCCCCAATGCCAAAAGGCCCCGCTGGGGGCCTTTCAACATCTATACCGCGTCTTTCGCCGCCTTGACCGGGCGTGCCCTGACGATCTTTCGGGCCGGCTTGGCCTTGAACGTCATCGCCTCGCCCGTGAACGGATTGGTGCCCTGCCGCGCCTTGGTGGCGGGCTTCTTGATCACAACGAATTTGGCGAATCCCGGAACCAGGAACACGCCCGACTTCTTCAGCTCCTTGTAGCCAACGGTTGCGAGCGTTTCCAAGACGCCCTTGACGTCCTTCTTCGCCACTTCCGTCTCGACCGAGATCTTCTCGATCAGCTGCGACTTCGTCATCTGTACGGCCATTTCGTCTCCTGTGGGTTGATTCGATCTGACGACAGTATTTGGAAATTCCCCGGGAAAAACAGGGCTTCCGCGATCTACACAGCTTTTGTTGGCGGTTTTGGCAGCCTCCCGGCCCGGTCCGGCGGCCGGAAGTGCTGGCCACCCTGCTTTTATAGGGGGTTTTCGGCGGGCTTTCCGGCGCGCCGAGCCCTAAGGCGGCAGCAGCCGGGCGTCGCGGTATCGGTCCAATTGATCGCGGATCATCGCGATCGTATCGACACAGGCGTTGAACCCCGCGCGCCTGAGGCGGCCGGTGTCAGACAGCAAATCCCATTCCTTCTCGAATACGAAGTCGGCGAACTCCCACGACGCCAGGCTCTCAAGGCTGCGCCGCTGCAGTCCGTGCCGCTCCGCAATGAGGTCCCAGACCGGTCCCTTGTCGGCCATCCAGCTCGCAAGCCTGATCCGGCGCGGCGCGCCGCAGGGCACTCCGAACCATTGCGCCAGCAACGGCCAGACCTGACACCAGCGAAAGCAATCGCCGTTGGTGACATTGAACGCGGCGTTTTTTCCGGCCTCATGCGTCGCTACAAAGATGATGGCCTCCGCAAGACAGTTGGCGTCCGACAATTCCGACAGCACCGAATAGCCGCGGTCAGTTCCAGGAAAATCGAGCGGCAGCTGGAGTTCCCTGCAGATCGACGCATAGGTGCCGAGCACCGTGATCAGGTTTCGCGCACGCAGCGGTGCAAAGTCGCAGATATAGGACGGCCGCGAGGCCGACCAGCTCCAGCCGGCTTGTGCGGCCCGCGCGCTCAGGAGGTCCTGCTGATCGTAATAGAAATTCGGCGGCGGATGTCGGGGATCGTCTTCACGCGACGGTGTCGAATACGGGCCGAGATGCATGCCGTACCATTTGATGCCTTCCAGCAGATGCACATGGGTGAGCGCATCCGGGCGCGTCTCCAGCGCATCCAGCGTCGCGGCCAGCATGGCGACGTTGGCGTCGACGTCCTCGACTCCGCCTTCCCGGAACGGCGCCCGTGCCGCAAAGAACGCATGCGTCACCGGCTCGATCGATGCAAGCGCGCGCCGGCAAGAGGCGGGATCGGCGATATCCGCGGCAAGGTGGCTAAACGGCACAGCGCCGGGCGGCGCGTTCCGCGACAGTCCATAGACGCGCCAATCATTGCGGCGCGCGAGCGCGGCAGCGAGCGGACCGCCGGTGGCACCGGTCGGCCCGATGACAAGTGCGACCTGTGCAGGCATCGCCGCCATCCCTTTCACGGCGACTATTTCGGATTGTGATTCAAGAGGCAACCTCGCGGCAGCCCGGATCGGGCCGGCGCGACCCCCGCAAAGCCTGGCTTCAGCGCTGACGGGCGGCGGGCTTGCGTTCGATCGGATGAATATCGATGGCGCGCAAGCGGCCGATCCGCAGCACGTCCATTGCGAGCTTGCGATCGATGCGGTCGCGATCCAGCGTGCGGATCAGGTCGTCGACCCCGTTGATGTCGACGCCATCGAGGCGGATGACGACGTCGCCGGGCAACAGTCCGGCCTGCGCCGCCGGCCCATCCGGCTCGATCTGCGCCAGCAAGGCGCCCATCGTGTTCTCGACGCCGGCGAGCACCGCATGCCGTCTTGGAATCGGCGCACTCTGGCCGGATACGCCGATATAGGCGCGCCGCACATAGCCGTGGCGGATGATCTCCGACAGCACGAACTGCGCGGTGTTGCTGGCGACCGCAAAGCAGATGCCCTGCGCGCCGCTGATGATGGCGGTATTGATGCCGATCACCTCGGACGCCGACGACACCAGCGGTCCGCCGGAATTGCCGGGATTCAGCGCCGCATCGGTCTGGATGACATCCTCGATGGTCCGGCCGCTTGCGGAACGGATCGAACGGCCGAGCGCCGACACCACGCCTGCCGTGACGGTCGATTCGAAGCCCAGCGGATTGCCGATCGCGACCACGAGCTGGCCACGGCGCAGGCTCTTTGAATTGCCAAGCGACGCATAGTGCAGATCCCGCGCGCCATCGGCGCGCAGCAGCGCCAGATCGGTATCGGGATCGACGCCGAGCACGCGGGCATCGGTGACAATGCCCTCATGATCGCGCAGCCTGATCTGTTTCGAATTGCCGACCACATGGCTGTTGGTCAGCACGAGGCCGTCGGGCGAAATGACGATGCCGGAGCCGAGCCCGCCACGCTCGCGCGATCCCGGCGATTTCGGCCCGGTTTCGACCCGCACGACCGCGGGTCCAATCCGCTCGGTGACGCCGATCATCGCACTGGAATAGGCGTCGAGCAGGGCTTGATCCGTCGCCGGCCTGGACGGGGAAGCGCTTTGAGATGTGCTTGATGACGAAAGGTCGTCGACCGTGTCTCGGGTAAAATCCAGCATGGCAAAATCCTCCGGTATCAAATGGGGACCATCGTTCACCGCCGCAAGACGGGCTCGCGGCCCCGCCCCGGCGCCCGGCCAGCGGCAAACCCAGCAGCCTGCCAACGATGGGCTGGCGCCCTGACCCATGACCCGGGGCCAGCCGGCGGATCATCTCGGCGTCCGGCCGCCCTGCATAGTTTCGGGGCGCACCCCGGGAATTTTGCTCACCGCATGGGCATGACCGCCGGCCGGTCCGCCGTTGGCGGGCCTTAAGGCGATATTCGGTCGCGCTTGTGGGGCTTTGCCGCGTGGCATACAAGTTGCGTGGGCGGTCCCGATGCAGCCAATACCGGTCCAGTTGAGCGTTCGAAATGTACGGAAGTCCTTTTCCGGGAGGGCTGGCGGTGTCCACGTGCTCGACGATCTCTCCTTTGACATCAGCGAGCGCGATTTTGTCAGCATCATCGGGCCCAGCGGTTGCGGGAAGACCACGATCTTCAACATCATCGCCGGCCTGATCGAGCCGGATTCGGGCTTGATGCAATATCGTGGCGAAGAGATCGAAAGCCTGCGCGGCCGGGTCGGCTACATGATGCAGAAAGACCTGCTGTTTCCCTGGCGCACCGTTCTCGGCAACGTGCTGCTCGGGCTCGAGACCCGCGGTGTCGATCGCGATGAGGCCGAAGCCAAGGCGAGGGAATACTTCAAAGGCTTTGGCCTCGCCGGGTTCGAAAACGCCTATCCGAAGACACTGTCCGGCGGGATGCGGCAACGTGTGGCGCTGATCCGCACGCTGATCATGGATCCGGACATCCTGCTGCTGGACGAGCCCTTTTCCGCGCTCGACTACCAGACCCGTCTCTATCTCGAGGGGGTCCTGAAGGACGCCGTGGAAACCTACCACAAGACCGTCATTCTGGTGACGCACGACATCGACGAGGCGGTCGCACTGTCGAAGCGCGTCGTCGTGCTCAGCGGTCGGCCCGCCCGTGTCAAGAACGTCCATCACATCGATATTGGCGCGGCCTCACCGATCGCGGCCCGCAGCGACAGCCGGTTTTCGGGTTACTTCCATTCGCTGTGCGCGGAACTCGACATCCAGACCAAGGAACCCGCTTGACCCTCACGATGCCCAGCGCAGCCCCTGTTCAGACACGGAAATCGCGCGCGGGCCGCCGCCGCACGACGTTCGACACGCCGCTCGGCCGCATAATGTTGCAGGCGGTTGCGGTGATCGGCTTTTTCGGGCTCTGGGAAATCGGCGTCCGTGCCGGATGGATCTCCGCGTTTCTGGTAGGCTCGCCGTCCGGGATCTTCGCGCTTGCCTTCAAGATGATCGCAAGCGGCGAGTTGCTGTCGGACACCTGGTACACGCTGTTCGAGGCCATTCTTGGCTTCGTGATCGGCACGATCTTCGGATCGCTGCTCGGGCTTGCGCTCTGGTATTCGGTGTTCGTGGCTCGACTGGTCGAGCCGTTCATCGTCGCCATCAACAGCGTGCCGAAGATCGCGCTGGCGCCGATCGTCGTTCTCTGGTTCGGCACCGGGCTCGTCTCCAAGGTCGCATTGTCGGTGTCGCTGACGGCCATCGTGGCGCTGATCGCCGCCTACCAGGCCGCCAAGGACGCCGACGTCGATCTGCAGTCGCTGCTGATTTCGATGGGAGCGGACAAGCACCAGGTCTTCTTCAAGGCGGTGGTGCCGTCCACGCTGCCCTCGATCATCGCAACGTTCCGCATCAATGTCGGCTTCGGACTGGTCGGCGCCGTGGTCGGCGAATTCATTTCATCCCAGCGCGGTCTTGGCCACATGATCTACACCGCCTCCAGCCTGTACGACCTCAACTCGGTCTGGGTCGGCCTGTTCACGCTGATGATCATGGGATTCATCCTCTATTACGTGATCGACATCATCGAGCGCACCAGCCTGCCCTGGAAGCAGTCGAACACAACGCATCAGGTTCAGGTTTGAGGCCAATGCCGAACACATGGAGAGGTCCAATGTCGTTGCTTCCGCGTATCGCTCGCGCCACCGCGCTTGTTTCCATCCTGCTCGCCGCGCCGGCGCTGGCCGAAAACAAGAAGGTCACGCTGTCGCAGGCGTTCCAGTCGATGCTGTACCTGCCGCTCTACGTCGCGATCGACGAAGGATTCTTCACCCAGCAGGGCATCGACCTCACCAAGGAGACCGCGGGCGCACCCAGCGTCGCGCTCTTCGCCGTCATTTCCGGCAGCGCGCAATTTTCGATTCACGGGCCGGAATGGACGGCGATCGCCGCTTCCAAGGGCGCGCCGGTCGACATCATTGCCAATGTCGTGAATGGCGCGGCGGTGTGGATCGCCACCGCGCCGGACTTCAAGTTCACCAGCATCAAGGACGTCAAGGGCCAGAAGGTCGTCACCGGGCTGATGCCGACCACCAGCACGTCGCTGTTCATCAAGCTGCTCAAGGAAAACGGCATGGATGCCAAGACGGACGCCGACATGATCCAGGTGGCGATCGGCTCCGAACCGGGCCCGTTCCTGGCCAAGCAGGCCGAGATCGCGGTGATGTACGAACCCGGACTGGATCAGGCCGTGGCCAAGGGCATGAAGGTTGTGCTCGGATTTCCGAAGTCATACGGCGCCTATGCCTTCTCGGCCGTGACCGCGCGCAACGACGTCGATCCCGACACCGCACAGCGCGTGGTCAACGCCATGGAATTGGCGATGCGCTTCATGGCCAAAGACCAGGCCAAGACCGTGGAGATCGCCAAGAAGGAATTTCCGACGCTCGACCCCGGCGTGGTGGAAGCCGCCGTGAAGCGCATGCTCGCCGACGGGGTTTATCCCCCGAGCGTCGACATCACGGCGGATGCGCTCAAGGTCTCGATGGCAACCCAGATTGCATTGGGCAATCTGGCCGGCCAGCCGGACTACAAGGCCTTCGTGGTGAAGAAATTCATCGAGCCGGCGCTCGCCATCAAATAGGCGCGCGCCCTCTCGCGCCCACTTGAATTGCAGGGTAGCTTCAGCCGGCATCTAATCCTCCGAGACTCCGACATGACCCAGCCCACCGCGCCCGCCGCCCCCCAGTCCGGCGCGGGGGTGCTCGAGCTTCTGCGGCGGTTCAGGGCCGATCCAGCGCTTGCGGATCGCTACGCGGCGGATCGTCTGCGGCAGGCAAAAGCGGTCGAGCCGGCACTTCGGGCATTCGAATATCTTCCCGTCGATACCGCGCGGCGGCCGGGACCGCTGTCGGGTATTCCGGTGGCGATCAAGGATATCATCGCGACGTCGGATATGCCCACCACCAACGGCTCGCCGATCTACCAGGGCCACATTCCCGCAACCGACGCCTGGGTGGTGGCGCGGCTGCGCGATCTCGGCGCCACGATCTTTGGCAAGACCGTTTCCACCGAATTCGCCTGGCGGCAGCCGGGAGCGACGGTCAACCCGTGGAACAGCGATCACACACCGGGCGGATCGTCGTCGGGATCAGCGGCTTCGGTCGCGGCAGGGCTGGTTCCACTGGCGCTGGGCACCCAGACGCTCGGGTCGGTGATCAGGCCGGCTGCCTTCAATGGCGTCGTCGGTTTCAAGCCGAGCTTTGGCGCGATTCCGCGCATCGGCGTGCATCATCTCAGCCCGTCGCTCGATCACGTCGGCTTTTTCGCGCGCCGGGTCGACGACGTCGCGCTCGCGCTGTCGCTGCTCGCGGGCTCCAGCGACCGCGATCCGCATGGCCGGCCGATCCCGGCGTTTACAGTTGATCCCGACAACGGGCTGCCGCCGCTGCAGCGGCCGCGTCTTGCCGTGGTCCGGTTTGCCAAATGGTCGAAGGCCGAACCTGAGCAGCAGCGGATGTTCGACGCAGCGGTCTCGAAGCTGCGCGCCGCAGGCGCGGTGCTCGACGAACACGAACTAGCCGAGATTGATCAAGGCAACTGGAGCGCGATCAACACCATTCTCGCCAGTGAGGCAGCGACGATTTTCGCCGCGCTGGTCGAACGTAATCCCGATCGCACCAGCGACCACCTGAAGTCGCTGGTCGTGAGCGGCAAAGCGTTGTCCGCAACCGACTACCTTGGCGCCAGGGCGTGGCAAGACGATTGGCGCAGCGCTTTCACGGCCGAGATATCCGACTATGACGCCGTGCTGACTTTGCCGGCGTTCGGCGAAGCGCCGCGTGGACTCCATTACACCGGCGATGCCGAATATTGCGCGCCGTGGACCTTGCTCGGCGTCCCCGCGGTGTCGCTGCCGGCGGGCATCGGCAAAAATGCTCTGCCGCTGGGTATTCAAATTGTCGGGCCCTATCGCGAAGACCACCGAACGCTGCGGGTCGCCAGCTGGATCGAGGACGTCCTGCGCTTTGATCCCGGCACTCCCGGGATACGGTCCGACCGCGGCGGCGGTTAGATCGCGGGAAGCGACTGCGAGGGTTCGACATAGGGACGGAACGTCGATTTGTCGGTCCCGCAATCGGGGCATCTCCAGTTCGCGGGGATGGCGGCAAACGGGGTACCCGGCGCGATCGATTGCTCGGGCAGCCCGGCCGACTGTTCGTAGATGAAATAGCAACCGCCGCACATGAATTGCTGGAGACCCGCGCGTCGCAGCGCCGCGAGCGGTCGCGCCACATGAACGGTGTCATGAGGCGTCGGGCTCAGGACCGTATCTCCGGCGCTGACGCGGCCGCCCTCCCTTGCGATCAGATAGACGCCGAATTCCTTGTGCCCGAAGGCGGCGCGCAGAGAACCCGGCAGATCAAGATCGCGGCGTCCGGTCAGCGGGTTGACGTTGGTGGCGCCGCAGCGGCCGTTGCGCCGGTCGACCCGAAACAGCCCTTCCCCAATCCGGATGTCGCTGCCCACCCAATCGAATTCTTCCCAGGGGGCGGCGCCGTCGATGTAGAAATTTGCCCGAAAGCGCAGTGGGTCGATCTTGATCCCCCACTGTTCTTCCAGGCTTCGCACGGTCGCCAGGTTGATCAGCGAAATGACATTGTCCGGCTTGTCCATGAAATGCCCGTCGCGCGAGCGCACCAGCGTCGGCGGACCACGCAGGGCGGGAACGAGCTGCCAGAAAATTTCCTCGACCTTGGCGCGTGCCTCCTCATTGTTGAGGTCGGCGACGCTGAGCTGGTGATTGTCCTGCGTAATCGTCAATTGCAGGGTTTCGACATCGAGCAAGGTTCGGACCCGGGCCAGGGCCTCTTCAAGCATCAGCATCACGAACAGTCCCTTCTTGCCCCATTTGGGATGGCTGGTATCGAACGGGGCACCGGGGCGCACCAGCGCAAAGACGCGATCGTGCGGGAATGGCTTTCTCGCCTGCAGTTCGACGCTGGGCAGCGGCTGCCCGCTCAACCCCTTGATCGGATAGCGATAGATGTTCTTCAGAACGGGCATTGGGGCGTCACCTTGTCGGGCCATGATCTTCCCCGAAAATGCCCGATGCGAGGACGGTTGACGTAGAGCCGGTTGCTGCCGAACTCGTGGGGCCAGATCAGGCTTCGCGGCCGGCCGCGCTTGAGGCAGTGAAAAACCGTCGGAGAACAAGGCGGTCATATCCGTCGCCGGATCATCCAGGGCATCGTCGATCACGTCCGACAGTCGCGCGATACCCTTCTCGATCTGCTTCGGCGACAACGCCGCATAGCCGAGAATGATGGCGCGGCTCGTCAGTGCGGTTTGCCGCCGGAAATGCACCCGCGCGGACGAAAGCGAATACACGCCCACCCGCGCGCGCAGCGCAAGTGCTTCCACCGTCACGGCATCCGGAATGCCCGGCGGCAGGTGCCAGAGCACATGCAGTCCGCCACTATCGCCGTCGACAACGACATCGCCAAAATTGCGCCGGAGCGCGGCAACGAGGCTGTCCCGATTGTCCTTGTAGTGGGAGCGAACGCGAAGCAGGTGCGCGGCGTAGCTGCCGCTGTGCATGAAATCCGCCAGTGTGGCCTGCTCCAGCCAGGGATTGCCGTTGTTGAGCAGGCGCTTTTCGCTGCAGACGGCGTCGGCGATGTGCTCGGGCACCACCATGTAGCCGAGGCGCAATCCGGCACCGAGGGATTTTGAAAATGTCCCGACATAAATGGTACAATCGGGCGCCAGCGCGGCCAGCGGCGGAAGATGCGATCCCTGGTAACGGATATCGCAGTCATAGTCGTCCTCGATCACGTAACAACCGTATCGCCGCGCCCAGCCGATGATTTCGCTGCATCGTTGCGCCGACAATGCCGCGCCGGTCGGGTATTGATGCGAGGGCGTGGTGTAGAGCAGTGATGCCGTGCGCTGCGGAAGGTATTCGGGAATCAAGCCGTCCTGATCGACGGCGACGCTCGCGACCTCGGCACCCGTGGCTTCAAACGCCAGCGCAGCGCCCTGGTAGCAGGGATCCTCGACGACGCTGAGCGCACCTCGCGTCAGATACAGCCGCGCCGCAAGGGTGAGGCTTTCCTGGATTCCGGATACGACAATGATGCGGCTTGGATCGGCAACGATGCCGCGTGCCGCCGCCAGATGATTGGCAATCGCCGTGCGCAACGCCGGAAGTCCGGCCGGATCCCCATATTGGGTGAGACCCGCTCCGCCACCATGAGACAGGTTGCTCTGCAACAGGCGACGCCAGGTCTTCAGTGGAAACAGGTCAGCACTGGGACGGCCCGGGAAAAAATTGTAGAGCAGGCGATTGGGCGCGACATGAGGCGAGCTCCGCGCGCGGGTGAGACGCAGCGGCAGCGGCATTCGCGTCTGCACGAACTGGTCGCGGGGACCGGACGCTTGCTGAATCGGCGCCGATGTGCGCGGCAGCTGTTCTGCGACGTAGATTCCGGAGGCCGGGCGCGACTCGACGATTCCTTCCATCAACAGCAGGTCGTAGGCCCGAACCACGGTGTTGCGGGATATCGCCAGTTGTTCGGATAGCCGCCGCGACGATGGCAAGCGCGCACCCGGTGCAATCCGCGCGCAACGAACCGCTTCCCGAATTTGATCGACCATCTGCGCGGTCAGCGATTCCGGACGGGACCGATCGAGAAGGATGGAAATCTGCATGTCAGCCGTGATGCCGGTTGGACTTTCCCCATCCACTGCTGGAGCAAGGGCTGGGCCAGTGTGGGTCCAGATCGCCAATTTTGACTGGATTCCCCCCGATGTCAGCCGGTTTGTGGGTCTATCTGGACTGGCTCCCTCGGTTTACCAGCAACTGGACTCATCACGGCCGGGCCGCAGCCCGGACTGCCCAGAGCTCATGCAAGTTCTGCCCGAAACCCTGCACCGCCGTCCATCTCCTGGGCAACCTGGGAAATCCCGCGCCGGTCGCCGGGCTTGCCAATGGAGCTATCGCATTTTCTACCGGCGGCACTCGTAGCCGTTTGTTGCTTCATGCGAGCGTTGCAGCACTCGCCGTGAGAGCCGCGCCGCGAAGCTCCCGGCCTTCGAACCAAAAGGAGAATCCATGAGTACCGCACGATTCCGCTGGCTGTCCGCCGCGGCCGCCATTCTCGCCCTGTTCGGATCCAATATCCAGGCCGCCAAGGCCGATGACACCATCAAGATCGGAATATTGCACTCCTTGTCCGGCACGATGGCGATCAGCGAAACGATCCTGAAGGACCTGATGTTGATGGAAGTCGCCGACGTCAATGCCAAAGGCGGGCTTCTCGGCAAGAAGATCGAGCCGGTGGTGGTCGACCCCGCCTCGAACTGGCCGCTGTTTGCGGAGAAGGCCAGGGAACTGCTGACAAAGGACAAGGTCGCCGCCGTATTCGGCTGCTGGACCTCGGTGTCACGCAAGTCGGTATTGCCGGTGTTCGAGGAGCTGAACGGATTGCTGTTCTACCCGCTCGAATATGAAGGCGAGGAATCCTCCTACAATATTTTCTATGGCAGCTCGGTGCCTGACAACAAGGCCATTCCCGCGGTTGAATATCTCATGAGCAAGGAAGGCGGCGACGTCAGGCGCTTCGTGCTCGAAGGCACCGATTACGTCTATCCTCGCACCAGCAACAAGATCATCCGGGCCTTCCTCAAGACCAAGGGCATCAAGGACGAGGACATCATGGAAAACTACACGCCGTTCGGCTTCTCCGACTGGCAGACCGAGGTGGCGGCAATCAAGAAATTCGGCCTGGCCGGAAAGAAGACCGCCGTGGTCTCGACGATCAACGGCGACGCGAACGTACCCTTCTACAAGGAACTCGGTAACCAGGGCGTCAAGGCAACAGACATTCCGGTGATCGCATTCTCGGTCGGCGAAGAGGAACTCGCTGGTCTCGATACCAAGCCGCTCGTGGGTCATCTTGCGGCGTGGAGCTACTTCCAGTCGGTGAATACGCCCGAGAACAAGGCATTCATCGCGAAGTGGCGCGCCTACACCAAGAACCCGAAACGCGTTACCAATGATCCGATGGAATCGGCCTATATCCTGTTCCACATGTGGGTTCAGGCCGTGCAGCAGGCCGGCACGACGGACGTCGAAGCGGTGCGCCAGGCGATGATCGGCCAGAAGGTCAAGTCACCGTCAGGCTTCGAAGTTGTGATGGGCAGCAACCATCATATGGCGAAGCCGGTCATGATCGGGGAGATCCAGGCCGACGGCCAGTTCAGCATCGTCTACAAGAGCAAGGCCCTGCCGCTGAAAGCCTGGAGCCCGTATGTCGAGGCCAACAAGGGCAAGGTTGCGGATTGGTCATGGCCCTGGGTTTGCGGCGGTTGCACCTCGCCACGCTTCGCAGCGAATTGATCTCCCGCGCTGCGAGCCGCTGGCGTGCTGTTCCGGTTACGGCGACCTGGTCGGCGTAACCGGACAGGCTGTTGCGAGGGCCGTTTTCGAGCGAAGTGGAAGAAAACACGTCAAAACAACAAACGCGAACCGGTTCTGATTCAATCTGAACCCAGCAGCCTCTAGG
>Ga0182024_10007451_pt1 | contig 23569 bp, 21 predicted proteins | sample P32metaG_FD_120480 | JGI IMG/M metagenome (GOLD analysis project Ga0182024, IMG submission 120480) | Permafrost microbial communities from Stordalen Mire, Sweden - P3-2 metaG (Illumina Assembly) | ecosystem: Environmental > Terrestrial > Soil > Wetlands > Permafrost | place: Sweden: Stordalen... | reverse complement strand
ACCGGCAATGACGAGATGGACGAGGCCTGCGGAAGCGGATGGGTCGAGTTGCAGCCCAACGGCTCGCTCAAAGGCCAAATCTGCTTCAGCGGCGGCGATAAGGCCAACTTCATCGCAAAACTACGGAAGACTTCTTCAACAGCCTGCTAGCTCACAGCGACCCCGAGTTGGCCAGCTGGGCAAGCGCACTGCGCGGTAGAGGTTCCTCCGATGCCATTAGCGGTATCCGCGCATTCGAGGCATTCGACTAGACGCTTAGCTTCCGCACTGGGAAGGGAGCATGTCGATAATTGCGCGCGGTTCAATGCCGGAAAATCTTATGTCAATTGATCTTACAAACCGCGCTGGCGTTTGTATCCGTATGAGGACGTTTTGATGAAAGCCTGCTCACGTACGTACTGTCGGATCACTCCATGGCTTCCGTGAGGGTAAGTATCCGCACGTCTAGATTGCAGATCTACGCGCGAGCCACACATTAGCAGCGCTACGCTGTCACGTAATTTTACAAAAACAAAATCGCATCAACGTAAGTTCCTGATTTTGCTGCTCCGGCCAACTGGCACGGTCTTTGCCTATGGTTAACGCGAGTTTTGGGCTGGGGAGCCACAATGAAAATTCGCTTAGACATTTTCCCTGAAGTGCTTGGAGCGGCGTTGCAGGCGGGATCAGCCGCAAACGCAAGCGTGCTGTTCAACAATGGCTCGGCAGTCGGCCCGAGCGGGTGCGCGAAGACACACGTTTTGCTTTGAGCGTGAAATCCCCCTTGCCAGATCATGCCTGCGGAAAGCGGGAATGAGCGAAATGAGAGTTACAACGATTGCGTTCGACCCCCCGTGTTCGAGTTGATGTTAGGCCAACCGGCAGGGATTGGGTCAGGCACCTTAGGACGGAGGGATACTGCATTATCCCCGGCCTACTCCCCGGGTTAACGTTGGAAGCCCTCTACCACGATCTGTTGCCACATTTTGAGAGTTCTCCGTTCTGCGCCGGCAATTGCTACGACAGGCGGACAAAGCGCTTCAGCGGACTTTTGCGGCTGTCCCGGCATGCCTCCGTTCCGGTGGAGCATCCCCTGGTTCTGGATATCGCGCAGTCCATCCTGGACAACCATGGCCACATGTTTCAGCTCAATTTCACCCAGGCCTTCAAGACGTGGCCTGGTCAGGGCGAACAGGCCCCTCGGCGCACCAAAGATTTGTGGCGCGGTCTAAATGTCGAAATCGAGTGCGTGGTAACCGCAATCTGGCCGTTCCATCCTCACCGCGCGGAGAGTGGCGCGTTCTTCATCTGGCCAGGCAGCCACGGGCCCTCGACCAAGAAATCGAACGCACGGTCACAACCCGTCGCGATGCAAATGGATCCGGGCGACGCGCTACTATTCCTTGGTTCCACCCTGCACGGCGCCAAATCAAACGACACAAACGTGCCTTGCGCCGGCCTCAACGCTAGCTACAGTGTGGGATGGCTGAAGCCTCTGGAAAATCACTGGCTCGCCTACCCGCCGCAGGTGGCGCAAACATTCTCGGCGCAACTGGCCGGCCTTATCGGCTATCCGCAGCGGCGTCCCGATCGGGGCCATGACGAGAACACCCCCGCTCAGGTCCTGCTGCCCGACGACATGCCCGGATATCATATGGCAGATGGCGCGCTCTACCCGGCACCGGATCAGGCCGCAGACGCCGCCCCCGCGCAAACAGTGGACGACAATGCCGCGAAGAGCGTCGGGGCGCGCCTGCGTGCAGCATACGAGCTGACCAATAGCGAGGCCGAGGTCGGTCAATTGCTGCTTGCCGGGGCGCATGCGCGCCAGATTTCCAAGCTCCGTGTGGTCTCCATCGAGACTGTCCGCAGCCAAATCAAAAGCGTGTATTCGAAGGCCGGCGTCAAAAGCCATCCCGAATTCATCCTGAAAAATCGGCCGCTGCAGACGGCGCTGCACGAGCCCGGCGTCCACAGCGCGCAGCTTGAGGTCATACCTGCTTTGCACCTTCGCAGCTGAAGGGCGCCACCCGGCGTGCGCTGTCCTTCTCGCGCAATTTAGGAAGCTTGAAGGCGCGTTGCCGCCCCGCACAAGGGGCGCCCGAACCAGGATTGCGGAAGCGCGCAATCGGCAATGTAAAGCGCTGTGGGGGCAATGTCTTCCGGGCGGGGGTCGTCCAGTAAGATATTCGGTTCAACCCCCGCGCCCGAAATGATAACGGCACCCGGACACACACCACCGGCAACATTCCAGGTCGGCGGCGATACGATGATTAACACGCCATTACTGGGCAGCATTGATCGCAGGTTGCCGATAAGCATGTCAAAAAACTGATGGGCCCTGGCGATCACGGCCGCCGCATGATGCCACGCCACACCCTGCAGCAGGTGCATCTGGTCCAGAATATCAAAATGAAGTGCGATCACCGTGTGCCGGCGCTTCGCTATCACATCTAGGGTGATGGCCTGAACCGTAGCAGTCGCAGATATGAGGTTGCGTGTTGCATTTCTGAGGACAAGATCTGGCAATCCGTTCAGCATATGGTCCACGTCGCTCTCCGGAACCTCGCTGGGATGGACGCGCAGGTCAAGAATTTGCGATCTATACTCACTGCGATTGACGGAACCGGGAAGCAGCGGCCAGTTTCGGCGCGATGAACCGAAAGGGGTGTGCACCTTGTCTGTCACCACGAGAAGATGGTTTGAATTGGAATTCCTGGCGCCAGGCCAGGCAATGGAGCAGCTTTCTGAATTCTGCAGCGCACTGATCTCCCAAAATGGTTGGCGGTGCGAATAGACAGGCCCCGCCGGATTTGTAGCTGTTTTCGGCGGTATCCCGGCATCTGAGCCCGCCCCGCCAAGCTCCCGCAGCGTTAGCCCTGTTGCGATGAGCCAGAGATCCTGGGTGACATTTGCCGCGGGCACGCCCCTGATCAGCCCAAACGTGCCGCCTTCGGCCATCCGGCCGAGTTGGCCCAGTAATCCGGAATCCGCGATGCCCAACTGACCGGCCGCGCCGAGCCCTGGCGCGGATACCACGACAGCACAAGGCTTCCGCATTACCCGATCTCCGTCAAAATCGATGCCCTCCGCGCGGGGGCAATTGGTCAGAGAAAGCAAGTGTTACGCGGCAATGCTACCGAAGGTGGTAGCACCATGATTGCGCTCACGCGCTTCATGGGAAGTGTCCCCTACAATCTTGTCCCGCGACCAACGCTTTGTGCTGCCTGGTGACCGTCGGCCAAGCTACCGAAATTATTATCCTCGTCATCACCCATCTGGGTGATGACCGTCACGGCGTGGCCAGGGCATCGTCCTCAACCGATCTCTAGATAGGCATCAGAAGGGAGACGTATCATGCAAATTCGCTTAGACGTTTTCGCCAGACCGCGATTGCTGAGCGCATCCGCTGCGGTAGCGGCTGCGCTTTATATGGCGGCGCCGAGCCCAGCGCTGAGCGATCCCATGTACACGTACGACATCTCGCCGAGCATCGATTTGCCTTGTAGCCCTGGCAACTGCGTCTATGGCAATCCTTCCACCCACACCGCCGACGTGATCAGCGGCACCTTCACTGAATCAGTCGCCGGACCGACCTACACGCTCGATTCCGTCGACCTTACGGTGACGGGCCCTTACAAACCTGGCGCCTACAATATGGTCGCTATCGACTACCCTTCAACCTCCACCGAGATCACGGCTTGTACAGGCGGCACGTCCTGCACCACGTACGCAGATATACTTAGGATTTATTTCCAGGATCCCCTCAGCGGTAGCTCCGATCCCGTTATCGACGTGGCGTGGGACGGCGCCCACGACGCAGTGCCCACCGACAGCGCCCACACGTCCCCATCCCGGAGCCCATTACGATCTCAATCATCGGTGCCGGTCTTGCCGGGGCAGCTGGGATGCGCCGGCGTAAGAAGGCCGCGCAAGCTTATGGCTAACAAATTCAGCAACCCTGCACGCTCGGCTTGAAAGGCTAGGGAAAGAAAATGAAAATTTGCTCAGGACTGTTTGGTGGGTTGGCAATGGCGAGCGTTATCGGCATGGGCATCGGGGTCGCGCGCGCCGACACGATACTTTGGATTGACGATTCGAGCGGCGTCATCGGCACGGTTGACGTCAATACCCACGCGGTAAACGTCATCGGTAACACAGGGCTGGGATCAAACCTGACTGACCTTGGCTTCACCGCAAGCGGTAACCTGTACAGCACGACATTCACGGGCCTGTATTCGATCAACCAATCAAACGCCGCCGCGACTTTTCTCGGCAATTACAGCGTCGGCGACAGTGGCATGAACGGGATGGTAGGCAGCGGTGCGAACCTGCTGGCCTCGTCAAATGCTACGGCCGAAGTTTACAGCGTCAGTCCAGGCGCGCCGGGGAGCGCCACGAACTATGCGCCGTCCCCCGGGGTTTCGGCCGGCGATCTCGCGTTCGGCCCCGGTGGCTTATTTGAATCCGTCATTGATCCTTCTAACGGCTTTGACGCGCTGGCCGACATCAATACGGACACGATCATCGGCGACTTCACCGGCGACCTGACTGCGCTATTTGGACTCACTTACTCCAATGGCGTCATGTACGGGATCGATGGCACCGAGGTCTACAGCGTCGATGTGGCGACTGCCGGCCTCACGCCTCTGTTCAATTACAGCGGGAGCGGTCTTGGCGCCGCGAACGGTGCGGCGGTCCTAGGCGAAGCGGTGCCAGAACCCTCATCTCTACCCTTGCTCCTCGCGGGCCTCGGCCTGATCGGCGGTACTTTCTTTTTCGGGCGCAAGAAGGCGATGGCTGCGTAACCCACGAAATGAGATTTGAGCGCGGCGCACTGCGATGGGCGCAGCCACCGCGAGAATTTTGACAACGTTAAAGAAAGTCTGAGGGGATCGATGACGCCACGCAGTCGCTTAAGGACCAAGACATGTTGCGCACTCGCCGGATTGGGCCTGGTCCTGGTGTTCGCGGGCAGCGCACAGGCTGCCGCCCTCACCGTCACGGACGTTGGAATTACGGGTTACGATTACACGGTCGGCATCGAGAATCCGAGCACCGGCCAATACGAGGATGCTTATGACGCCGCCATCATTTTCACGATCGATGGCCGTCAGGTTTTGGTCAACTGCGATGACCTCTGGCACAATATCGACATCGGCCCGAAGACCCTGACATACGATGTGGAGCCATTCTCATCCCTGAGCCTGGCGACAAATCCAAGCGGCGGTTCTTATTCGTTCACCCAGATTGCGGAAATGAGCTGGCTGCTGGATGAGTCCGATCTCATCTGGGCCGGGACAGGGGCTCCAGCGACGGTGGAGGAATATCTCGCCGCCCTGCAACTCGCCTCATGGGAAATCAGCAATCCGACCATGATCTATACACCTTCCTCATCGGCTGTCGCCGGCCTGGCAGCGACCTACGAGACCGATGCCATGGGACAGGGTCCGCTTCCCGGAATGATGGTGGAGCAACTCCTGTCACTCGACGGCATCCAGTCCCAGCTCCTTATTCCCGCCACGTTGCCCGAGCCTTCCTCCTTACCAATGCTCCTGATGGGCCTCGGTTGGATGGGGTGCGCCTTTTGTTTCGGACGCAAGAAGAGTGATGGCCAGCTAACAATTCAGTGCTAGAACCGGGAGGATCATCCATGAAGTTACATCTCATCGCCTCATTGGTGGCGCTATGCACAGTTACGGCGCTTCCCGCAGCCGCATCGTCGGTTACGTTGACGCAACTTGATGCTCTCGCCACCGATGGCACTGGCCAGGGTTTGACCACCTATGGTCCCGAGGTTAGCCGCGGCGAGTTTGCTCTTTTCTTGGCGCAGCCCTCTCGGCCGCCCGCCACCTTCTTCAATCCGGTACCCCCCGGTCCAACGGATATTTCGGCGCCCCTGAGCCTGGGCAGCAATACCTTCTATTTCTTTGGCTCGTCGGATGGTTCAACCGACCCCGCCAGCTGGGCGCTTTATGCTTACTTCGATGGGGCATCGACACCGAGTATTTCGGGTGGCGGCACAGAAAACAGTGCCACTTTCTCCGCTTCGACCTATCCAGACGGTTTGCCCCCCTCATATGGCAGCACTCCCGACAGGCTGTCCTTTGTCGCCCCGGGAGACCTTGACGTGACAATGACCGCCTACGAGATGACGGACACAGGGATTGGTGCGTATGACGCTGGGACCCAAGGCCTGTTCGAAGTCTCCCCATTCACGAGCACACCCGACGGCCTTTGGAACTTCATGGGCACAGTCACCTTCGACGTGAGGGTACCCGAACCATCCTCCCTGCCCATGCTCCTCGCGGGCCTCGGCATGATCGGTGGCGCTTTCTATTTCGGGCGCAAGAAGGTGATGGTCAGCTAACAAACATTCCGTTCCCGCCGCGGTGCTTGGGCGGGGTAGTGCCGATGGTGGAATAGCGCCGAAGGGGGTTTGATATGACCGCTCGCATTTGCTTCGTCGGCCTCGCGCTCATCCTTTGCGCGGTACAACCTTCGTCAGCCACTCCCTTCTCGTCTGATGGTAGTACGACGACGAGCGGCTCCATCTCTTTTGGGTACGAGTGGGATAACTGTAGCGGCAATGCGGGCGTGTGCAGCACGTCCAGCACCCCAGGGTCCGCCGAAGTTCCATTTACATTCGATTTGAGCCTACCAGACGCGCCAGGATCGGACTTGAACAATGCCACGCTGGGGCTGAGCCTGCCACGGGATCAAGGGAGCGCCACGATCACAAGCGAAACCTCGACCCCCATCGGTATTTCGCAAACGTACTATACCAGCTGTCAGGTGAGCATCTTTGGGATCTGTGTTGACACGATTTATCATATCAGCGCGAACAACTACAATTACGCACCGAACCTGATCTTTGACGGCAGTGCGACACCCTACGTGGATAGCATTACTTCGCCGGGAGAGTCGTGGTCTGGCGCGCCGACCGCTGTAGGATCGCTCAACTTGATCAGCCTGGGTTTTGGTACTGACCTGCTCGATGGTGGCGACCTCGCAGTGTCGGGCTTTCTTCTGCTGAGCGACCCCAGCGGCGACCCGTTCGTCAATTTTCACGATGGATCATACACTTCGATATGGACCAAGGATACCTGTGCGTCGAGTTACATAATTGGCTTCATCCCCGGTAGTAGCAGCTGTGTAATCAACAGTCAGTCCGCGGATTCCTACGGCACGGGGGATAACGCCGACACCGATTTCTCTTTGTCATACAGCGACACCAACTCGGAAAGTGGTATTCTGAGACTGAATTATTCCGCATTGTCCGAGCCGCTGCCCGAACCTTCTTCCCTTCCGATGCTCCTGATGGGCCTTGGCGCCATTGGTGGCGCGCTTTACCTCGCGCGCAAGATAACCCAGTGGCCCAGTCAGCAACTATAACATCGAGGGGCTTCTAGTAAGTAAAGTTCCGTCCTCGATCTTAGCGCTGGCATATGGTTTGCTTGATATATCCGCGAGGATGAGAAGGTTGGTCGAAATGCCAATTTTGTCTCAAGCGTGGACAGTATTAGATACTAAACGCGCCCTCTCCGGATCAATCGCCAGATTTTAGGTTCGCTATGCGCCCGTTGGTCTACACGCGATATCGTGCCGCTTTGCTAATCGGGATCATTTTTTTGGGTTTGGCTTATCTTCTGATGATGCGGCCCGACATTTTACCGTCGCAGTCTCTGATTGCGGGCGCTTTTGGTTTTGCGTTTGTTGCATGGGCATATGCCTTTTCACTGCGCTGCCCCAAATGCCATACGAATCTGCTGTTAACCAACAGGGTTCGGATACAGAGCGGCAAAAGGCACAACTGCACAAACTGCGGTGCGGATTTGCGGATAACGTAGCATACTGTTATAACTGCGTGTACTTGGATGGGCGTCAGATTAGTTGCACGAACAGGGGCATACGATGCGAGTGTCGAGAAATATCATAGTCGGCCTTGGGGCGGCGCTGGCGGTCAGCCTTGGGTCTGTCCCTGCCTTCGCGGACTACTACGCCTTTGGCTATAGCGGCTACGACAGTCAAGAAACACTGTCTCTCTCGACCAGCAGCGGGCCGGTAGCGCTGACTACCAACGGCTTTCAAGGCTGGTTCAGTCCGGTGGACACCAATACTGCGGGCCCATCGGACAACACAAATTACGTCACAGGTATTAGTAGCGGAATTAGTTATAATGACTTTTTCGCTTTCGACGTGTCCTCGCTGTCTGGCGACACGGTGACAGCGGCAAGCTTAAACGTGACCAACTACGATGTCACAAATCCGCTAAACCTGCGGCTCGGGGCCGTTAGTGTGCCCTCAGACGCCCTGTACAATGGCGTAAGTCCAGACGTGGCTATCTACGACGCGCTTGGTTCAGGCACCCTTTACGGCAACTACGCACTCGAGGCGGAGTACAACGACTCCATCGACAGTTTCGCGCTGAATAGTGCTGCAATCGGCGATATCAATTCCGATATTGGCGGAGCGAATCAGTATTTTGTGGTAGGCGGAACGGTCAATTCTTTGGCCTCAATACCCGAGCCATCAACACTTTTACTGATGCTGAGCATTTTTTCGACGATCGCGGCGGGACGCATCTTGCGGCGTCGGCGCGTTGTTTGCTGATGGCATAAGTCAACGCTCCCAGTACCGCCAGCCGATACCGCGGCTACCTCGCCCAGTGACACCAATGCGGGCATCTGCACACTGACCTGAGGTTGTGCCGGGAGCACCTAGTGCAACTTCAAAAGCACTGCAGCAACAATGAGCCAAAACATGATCGCGGCCACAAAAGCGACGCGCGCGCTGGTTAGGTGAGAAGTTGAAGCTCTAAATTCCATTGCACTTGACCACCGGGCTTTTGAGGCGCACCCGAACGGCTATCTTGCAAGTGTCAGGCCAAGATAGAAAAAGGAAATGAAATCAGCACCTTAGAAAGTTACCCCAAACGACATGTTATAAAAACAAAGCAAAATCAACCCTCTAGTAGGTTAACCGCGGAGCAAGTTGTAAAAATTTCTGACACTTGTCCCGCGCTAGTCAAAGTTCCGCCATCGCCGGCTAACCGGCTTCTCTCGGGGATCGAAGCGCCCCTTCCTGTGGCCATTTCCTCGGCCCCTGGACCCGTAGAATGTGTCGAGCTAAGGGACCAAGGCCGCTATCTTAATTTGGCCTGGAGGCTCTTCCCTGCCGGCTCGGCGAGGGGCGGTATCAGTTCTGTGCGCATTGGCGGGGCAACGTTGCACCGCTGGATATTCGTCGCCTTGGCCGGTCAGCCTGTTGGGATGAGGGCAAAGCCAAAACGGACATGAGCAAGAAAGTCCGCAGGCCTTGTACCATCGGCTCGCTCGGGGCATGCATCCAAACGCACGCGATTATATCATATCCTCATTTGCTGAGCGTTATTATGGGAGGCGTCGGCCATGTTTGTTCGCAGCGAGCTTGCTTATGTTATGCCGTTCCCAGTGCCTTGCAGCAAGTGCGAGATCGAGAATTTTGAATTTGTCGCCCGTCTTGTGGACCTAGAGGAGATGGCCTGTCCCTCATGTGGGTCAATCTTGGACCTCAACACCAAGGATTGGGCGGCGCTTCGCAGCAAATTGAGAAAGCTTTGTGTCGGAAACCTTGCTCCGCTTGCCCCCGTCAAGAAATCTTCTTAGAGCCGAGATCCGGACCGACACCCGGACTAATGGGATCAAGTCGCCCGTCATTGACCTGAGAGCGGTCGCGAGTGGCGTTCGACTTCGCGAAACAGGCGCTGGCTCGATATGCATCCTAAAATCAGGCTTTCGACCTCGAGCTTCCTGCGTACACTCTCACCATGCACCTTCGCCGAAAAGGACAATGCGCACAGTTTTCATAAGGATCATTAGATCAAACAAGGCGCTGCGATGCTTAAGGTAATACAGATCATACGAATGTTTCTGCGCCGCATCCTCCAGCGAAGCCCCGTAGCGAAAATTAACTTGGGCCCAACCGGTAATGCCTGGCCGGACCACATGGCGCTCTCGATAAAACGGTAATTCCGCGCCCAACTCTTTGACAAAATAAGGCCGCTCTGGGCGGGGCCCCACCAGACTCATATCGCCCTTGAGTACGTTCAAAAATTGCGGAAACTCGTCGATTCGCACCTTTCTTATAATGCGACCAACCGGAGTGATGCGAGGGTCGCGCTCGCAGGCCCAACGTGGAATACCATTTTCTTCAGCATCCACTCTCATGCTGCGAAACTTCAGCATCATAAATGTCTCACCGTGCCGCCCAATGCGTTCTTGTCGATAAAGAATTGGACCAGAACCTTCGAGGGCCAGCGCCAACGCTGCCGCCGACATTACGGGAGCAAACAGAATTAAGCCCAGAATGGCCCCCACTATATCTAGGGAGCGCTTTACGAAATCAAACACGAGACCTTGCTTGAGGCCTTGTGAAAAGAGCAATGCTTGTGGCTCGATTGACCTTAAATCCACACGCCCGGTCTCGCGCTCGAACAATTGCGTGAATTCGACGACAGCGATGCCTGCGGCTCTACAACGGAGTAGCTCCGCAATCGAAGCCTTCGATAGGAGGGCTTGGTCGACGACCAAGTCAGCTTTTGCCTCTTTTACCGCCCGAAAAAAGGCTGAATCGGGCGATGCATAATCGTGCGCTGCGGCGAATTGCGACCGATCGAATTGCGCAACGATCTGAATAGAATCGGCGCGCAGGGTCACAAGCTCGCGCACTCGCCCAAGAAATTGGGCGCCCCCAAGGAGTACAACTCGTCTCGCGAGTTTGCCCTTATGGTGAAGATGCGCAAAAAAAAGTCGGCTGCCCAAAACGGACCCAAACCATAAAGTCGTAAGCGCAATCGTCCACTGCCAACGATAAGGATAAATAGGAACGACATCGTTTTTTGCGAGTATCCCCGTCGTGATTACGGCCAGCATAAAGATAGGGCCGATGACAAATGCGAGCCTAATCAGCGATTGCCGTAGATTTGCTAGAACCGCTTGGTCGTAGAGGCCTACGGAGTGCATGATCAAAACGACCGCTGTCGCGATAAGCGCTGCAGACAGGTCCAAACTGGGTGGGAGATCGACTATATTGCCTGAAAATATCGCCGCGCCAGCATAGATAATAGCGCAGACTATTACCGCTTCCGCGATCCCTAAAAGCAGTGTTGCGGCGTAGACGTAACGACCGAAAACACGAAACATACCCCAACCCCCGCTAACGCTACTCCGTATGAGCCTTAAATTTTCAGTTCGCGTGACAGGCTCATCGGAACCGATATCGTGAGCTAAACCGGCGGTAGTGAAGCTGGCTCAATGGCCGGGGGCAGGCAACCACAAAATAAACACATCGTTAACGACACTCTTGATCCCCTTAAGGAACTTGGTTGATGTGGGAATTTCAGAAACGTTTTACTCACCTTCGGGTTCCGGAAGGCAAAGGTTCACTCTGGTGCGCCAGGAAGCGGGGGACGGAAAGTCGTCTCCCGGGCTCTCGCCCGAAAGGGTGTTGACAAAGGCGTTATCCCCAAGTTGTACGGATGGACCCGCTTTAACCATTTTGAAACCAGTGGCCTTTTATTGATGCTTCTTGAAGCGAATCGGAAGGCCACTGTGGCTGATCGTATTGGGACCATTTCTGAGGACCGCGATGCATTCGCCCCAGCCAAGGGAGAACGCCTCTCCCATCGTGCCAGCCTACTTATCAACTTAGCTGCTTCTGCCGCTCTATACGGGGCAGGCTATTTCGCGATCAGGGGCATCATTCATCTCGTGGTCTCCATAGCCGCCGGTTAGAAGGCCGATCTGGCTCCTCGTGCGACCTCAATTTCGCTGGGTAAGCACCGTAGGACTTGGTGGGCCTAGGCTTTGCCGATGCATTCCACTGCCGCCGGGCCACAAACCAGACCTTCGTCCCCCGGAATACGGCGTCCGGGTTAGGCGCCGCACCGCTGCCGCATGCCAATCCCTCTTGCTTTCCTGGCTACTGATGGCGCTCGAAGGACGGTTGAATGGGGTTACGGCCTTGGACTGCGGTATCCACCACAATTCCGTCGCGTTTGGTGTGCCGTTATGCAGCCGCGGATCGACATAGCGGCCTGAGTGCCTAGAATGAAGGGCATTTTTAGCGAGGCGAAACGCCTCGCCGCGCAGAACGCGGCGGGACGGCTGAGGGCGACCGCAAAAGAACGGCAAAAAAAGGGCAGAGGCGGCTAGCCGCGCAGCTTTTTCACACGCATCCGCAGAACTTACCATTTCAATTTTGCGCGGACCTGCTTTAGGCTCTTACCCCTGGGAGAGCGTGCCTCCCCAACCATTTCGGTCCCGCGTGGAACTTCTCCAGTCCACTCCGAGCCGTCTTCGCTGGGTCAAGGCTGAAATACGGGAGGGATCAAAATGCCATTTTGTGGAACAATTGCTCCTGCATGCGTTTGCGCGCGGGCTGAGCGGGTATTTGGTTCATAATTTCTAAAAAGACGATCGGGAGCGGCACCCAACTGGCAACGCTCAAAATCGTAGAGGCAGTTTAGCAGATTTTCAGAGCGCTCTTCCCAGTGAGCGCTGAGATTTTGACGAGGGGAAAGATGAACGCATTGATCCGCAATGGCGCTATCATGCGCGATATTCTGGCTACTCCAGTCGGACTCGATCCCCCATTCCGAGATGACGGCCTGCTCGCTCAACACGACCGGTATTTTTCGACAGTCCTTGCTGATTCACCAGCATTGCTTGAAGCCGCTCATGCACTGCGGTTTCAGGTTTACTGTCTCGAACACAAATTCGAGAACGCTCAAGAGCATCCGGACGGTCTGGAAGTGGATACCTATGACGCGCACGCAATTCAGGGCGTTTTGTTCCATAGTCCCGCGCGTGGCACCATCGGAACCGTGCGCATGATCTTCCCGAAAAAAGCCAGCGCAGAGGATAGTTTTCCGATCATGAGGCTACTCCGGGCAAGTTCAATGGATCTGTCCGACTATGTCGATCTAACGCAGTGCATCGAGATATCGCGATTTGCGATCTCAAAAGAATTCCGTCGTCGCAAGGCCGATCAAATGGTTGATTCAGCGATTACGGATGCGAACGCCAGCAGGGAAGCCCATCTGGCATTCCTGAGCCTGGTACGGTTTGTGTTGCGTCAGAGCGTCAGGCACAATGTGCTGTTCTGGACGGCGGTTATGGAACCGAGACTCCTGCGCCTGCTGGCGCGCTTGGGTATTTGTTATACCCCAGTCGGGCCGTTGGTTGAGTATCACGGAATACGGCAACCGTGCTATTGCTACTTACCGGACATGTTGGAGAATGCGCGTCGCGTACAACCACAGAGTTGGGAAGTGCTAACCGATGGCGGCGTGCTGCATGATCAGCTTGCCAGCAATATCCGGAATTTGGCCGCCGCTTAGACGCATGGTGCGGAGCCTGGATCGGTCGGTTCGAGTCGTAAAAGCACCCCGGATTTGATCGGTTGGTCCCTTGTAAGAACATTGAGTCAATAACTGCACCGCTTAACGGATGCCGGAGCACCTATCGTGGACCACTTCGTCAAGCGTCCAAATCGCAGGGCCGACCTTCAAGAAATGCTGGACGACCCTTCCGTGCCCATCGGTACGCGCAAGGAGCTCCTCATTGAGCTCGACAGGTCAAACCGCAAATTCGGCACTTACCAAAGTTTCGTGCAGAGGTTTCATCGATTCCTCGAGGAAGGTGCCTTGGCACGATTGCCAGTCCCTTGCCGTATCCTCGAGATCGGAAGCGGGAGCGGGGATCTGGTTCACCAAATCTCGGAATGGGCTGACGCGCGCGGTATAGCTTTCGAATTTCACCTTATGGACATCGACCCGCAAATTCTGGCGTGGGCTCAAGCAAGGCTCGCACAGAGAGGAATATCCGTGCACGTCCATGTTGCCGGCGATCAGCACCTTGCTCAGTTCGAGAACGGCGAGTTCGACTTCATCTACTCGATGCACGTTCTCCATCATATTCAGCCTTATGAACGTCTCAAATCGGCGATGCACGAGGCGGTGCGAGTCGCGAGACGTGGCATTTTTATGGTTGATTTTGATCGCCGATTCTATGGGGTCACGATGGCGCGACTTTGGAACCGCGCGCACCATATTGATAAACGAATAGCGAAGGATGGTGTGATCAGCCTAAGAAGGGCTTATTCCAACCGTGAGGTGCGCGATTTGTGCAGAGCGCTTCAGCCAACGTGGCAGGTCCGCATCGACGTGATGTGGCCAGAACCCTATTTCGTTCTGATGCTGCAGAAGCGATCAGAGGCCGCTCAGGCCTCAGGCATAGCCAAATAAAAAGGGGAGGGCCGAAGCCCTCCCGCCTTACAAACCTCAGACTTGTTTCTTACGGCGACGCAAAGCCGCACCAATGCCGAGAAGTGCCGTTCCAAATATAGCGAGCGAACCTGGCTCAGGAACGGTAGTCCCGTTGAGTGGATCGCTGCTGGCCACAGTCCAACGCGTGTTCGCCTTTCCGTCATAGATCGACGCACACGTTGCCGATTCCTGACAGAAATCGTCGGTGAGACTAATGTCTGCCAGCGTGCCGATTGGCGTTACTTCCGAGGCATTTGAAAACTGCGCTGCGTCCGTTCCCCCCGTGACGTCTGCCCAACTATTGGCCGTTCCGCTAAGCGCCGAATTAAAACTCGCCTGCAGCGTGTAGTCCGTACCAAGCGGCACCGGCGTGCCCCCTGTCGTAATAAGTGTATTGTATGAATCTACGAGGTCGGCGTTGAGCACGTCCGTGACGCCAGCGAGGGTGGTCAAACCTTTGTAGCAAGAACTGGTGCCTGCCGCCACCTCAGCTATGGTTTGGGTCCCGCATGCACCCGCGCCAGTCCCAGTAAACCCGTTCGCACTCGTTGAATTGATAAAGGTGTTGAATGCGACGAGGTTCGCAAAATCAGCCTTTGGAATTTCATAAATATGAAACACGCCACCCTTCGCATAGCCCGTATCGCCTGGCCCAAACCCTGCTACCGGTGCGCCTGTGGTATCGTTGTAAACGGCTCCTACGGTAATGCCGCCGAAGACACCAACTAGATAATCACCAGTTCCCGGGCCGCCATAGATTCCGCCAGACGAACTGACAATGTTGCCCAACACCTCTATGCCAAAATTTTGCTGCCCGCTCGCTCCGAAGCCTGAGGTTACGATCTTCCCTGTGGTGGGATTAAAGAAGTCCTCCATGTTGCTGTAATGTCCGGAGTACGAGCCCTGAATCGGAGTGAGAGCATCGGCCAGGGCCGGCGCAGACAACGCTAGGGGGGATAGAAACGCCAACGCTGCAACTGAGGCCAGCAACGTATTGCGGTGACTTCTTGCCATGGAAAGTGACTCCTTGATATCGACCTTGGTGAACGTCCTACGGACAATGATGCAATCCATGTGCCAATTGAAAATTCCAAAGGAATGTTTAGTAATTTCAAGTGCTTGGATTGGCAATAGGTGTGTTCTTATTTGGTCGCAGCGGTTAAGTGTAAAACCTTTTGACAGCATTCTCGGCTCGAATACCGTCGCTTTCGGTCTTTTTATGTTAAATTTCAATTGGTTGAGCGCCTTCGCCAGAATGTAAAAATTTCCGCCATAAATATTAAGCCAGGCCTATCGGATTTTTCATATTAAGTTTCAACGGGTTCTCCGCAGGCACGGGGAATTTCCCCAATTATCAACAGGACGCCGGCTCTTGCTAGAAGAAGTTCCAATCACGTTTGGCCGCTCATAGGGTCGAGGCAATCAGCCCCAACCCGATCGGTTCAGCCATCGCATCAGCGGCAGCGCAATGCGGTGAATGAATAATCCAACGCCGCCCCACATCGTAGCGAACCACAGCGGCACGCCGCCAAGCGTCGGTCCGCTGTACGACCATTGGCCGGATTGGACGCCAGCGTATTCAATGACAGCCCCGATAACTATCATGTAACTGACAAAGGCTATGTCGCGCCACTCGTGGAAAAACCCGAGCCCAATCACCAGGACGATGGCAGAGGCTAGAAAAAGCAAGCGGTAATCCTGGATTAACGAAAACGGCAGCGCGAATAGGAGGACTAAGCCAACAGCCAGAGCGACCGACCCTCGCGGCGGCTCCGCGCCGAGGAACCGGATCGTGTTGAGGACATAAAATCCCCAAATCAGAAATTCATAATAGGGAAGGCCCAATAGATTGGGTGCTGTGAAGCGGAACGCCCCCTGATTGAGGGTGGCGATGTCCATCGCTACAAAGATGACGTTGATGCCGACCATCAAAATGAGCTCGGCTCTCGTAATGCGGCCAAAGCCGATCGCCCAAACAAGCAGCATGAGGGCAAGCTTGGCTGCGTTGCCGGGAACCCAAGCGAGAACGGCCGCGGTGGCCAGGAGCTGCACGGCCAGGATGGCGCATTGAAATCTATTGGCGTCGGGCCCGAAACCCTTGCGCATTTGCAGCATCGCACGACCTGTCCTAACCTAAAACTTACGCCGCGTGTCCGTAATCAATGAGGCATGCGAATCATTCGGTAGGATATGCCCCTTCGATTTGTGTCCATTCGATGAGTAGTTAACTCCTTGAAGACAGATTCCCTTGTCGAATCCCGTGTCCAATATTGAAAAAGGGAATTTTCAATAAATACGGAATCGGATCAACGGATTGAGCAAAATGGCGCGCAAACTTCGGCCTAAGTCCCATGCAGCCCCTTGCGGCGCGGTGACTTTGCGCGCGATTCTGGGTATTGGCAAATTGGCGCATTTCTACACTCCGGCCGCGCAACTATGACGCGAAGCGGTGATCTGGCGCGCGCGATCGAGACTTGGCGGGCACAGCTTGGGGGAGACGCGGTGCTTGACGCGGTCGGCGCCGAACGCGCCTATGGCGCGACCACCACCGGAATCCAACGCGCGATCGCGGCTGCACTCAAACCAAAATCCGTCGAGGATGTTCGGGCGGTCGTGGCTACTGCCTCGCAGTGCGGCGTCCCGCTATATCCCCTCAGCACCGGCCGCAATTGGGGCTATGGCTGCAGTCTCCCCGTGCAGGACGGCTGCGCCGTCCTTGATCTGTCAGGATTGAAGCGCATTGAGATGGATGCGGAGCGGGGTCTGGCCACCCTTGAGCCAGGTGTCACCCAAGGCGATCTGAGCAACTATCTCGATGCCCATAGCTTACCGTTCCTGGTGCCCACAACCGGGGCGGGACCTCGCTGCAGTCTTATCGGCAACGCGCTTGAGCGCGGTTACGGCATTACGCCCTACGCCGATCATTTCGGCGCCGTGATGGGGATCGAGGCGGTCCTGGCCGATGGGCAGCTTTATCGCTCGCCGCTCGCCGAGTTGGGCGGCGAAGCCGTGGACCGCGGCTTCAAATGGAAGGTTGGCCCCTATCTCGACGGGCTTTTCGCGCAAAGCAGCTTTGGCGTCGTCACGCAAATGACCATCGCCCTTGCGTCACGACCGGAGCGCATCGAGGCGTTCTTGTTCGGCATCAAGCAGGATGCGGATCTCGGGTGCGCGGTGCTGGCAGTTCAGCAAATTCTGCGCTCGCTCGGCGGCGTTGCCGGCTCGATCAACCTCATGAATGCGCGGCGTGTCCTCTCTATGTCAGCAGACTATCCGCGCGAACGCGTCGGCGCCGAGGGGATTTTACCGGCTGCGGTGGTGACGGAACTCGCGGGCGGCCGCCGGGCCCTCGCCTGGACAGGAATCGGCGCGCTTTATGGCACGGCAGCGGTCGTGCGCGCTGCGCGACAGGAAGTGCGCCGCATCCTCGCGCCCGTGGCGGGCCGCATCACGTTCGTCTCACCTCGGCTCGCAAGCCGCCTTCACCGGTTGACCGACCTCCTTCCGCCGCTGCGTCAGCATCGGCTCGGACGGAGAATGGAGATGCTCGATCTGGCGATGCAGGTGCTTGCTGGACGTCCAAGCGAAGTGGCGCTACGCCTCGCTTATTGGACCTCAGGGCTCGGAATATTACGCGGGCGAGAGATGGACCCGGCACGCGATGGCTGCGGCCTTATCTGGTACCCGCCGCTCATCCCGATGCGCCCCGAGCGAGTGCGCGTCTATGTCGACATGATCGAGCGCATTTGTACAGCGCACCGAATCGAGCCGCTGATAACGCTTACCAGCCTCTCGGACCGATGCTTCGACAGTTCGGTACCACTGCTGTTCCACCGTGACGATCCCGCCGAAACGGCATCGGCTCAAGCGTGCTATCGCGCGCTCCTCGATGCGGGGCGCGCCGAGGGGTTTCTTCCCTACCGTATGGCGGTCGATGCGATGGACTGGGTGATCCGACCGGACACCCCATTCTGGCAGCTGGTCGGGAAGATCAAGTCCGTGTTCGACCCGAATGGCATCATCGCGCCCGGGCGTTACGGGCCTTAAATCGTTACCCGTCCTTAAATAACGATTAACCAGTGTTACTTACAATCGCCGTCAACCTGGGATGCCCTGGGGTTAGAACACGACGGCTGATGGTGTAATGGCATATCTCCGCAATGCAACTCCATTGCACTCCCACTCCGCGAGCCCGCATGAAGTTCCGTTTGGCTCGAGCGACCGCCGTCTCATCGACCTGTACAACCAGTATTTTGAAGTGATTTACGCAGAAAGCCCTGAGCAGCTAATGGCGTGCTTTCGTTTACGCTATCAGGTGTATTGCGTTGAAAACCCCTTTGAGGATCCGCAACAGAATCCCCACGGGCTAGAGACCGACCAATTTGATTCCGCGGCCATGCACAGCCTTCTGCGGCACCGTGAAACGGGGGAAATGGTCGGGACTGTCCGACTGATCCTGCCCCGCAGCGGAAAGGAGGGAATGGGTCTGCCGATACGGCACATTTGCCGACACGAGTTGATGTCGCAGGACAACACCTTCTTGCCCTGGGCGGGCACGGCAGAAATCTCCCGCTTTGCAGTTTCAAAGATGATGCGGCGCCGCGCCGGAGACGGGGCGGTGGTGGGGAGTTTTGAAACGTCGGATCACGATCCCAGGCGACGCATTCCGGACACTTCACTTGGTCTTATGCAAGCTGTAATTGCAATGGTAGCGAAAAGCGGCATGACCCACGTCTGTGCGGTGATGGAGCCCACGCTCCTGAGAATGCTTCGCCGTCTCGGAATGGTGATTCCGTCAATGGGGCCAGAGGTGGATTACCATGGCAGAAGGCAGCCATGTTATTCGCATCTCGACACGGCGCTCGCGCGAATCTGGATGCAGAGAGTGGATGTCTGGGAATTGCTGACTTCCAACGGCGAAATTTGGCCGCTCAATAGGGAGCTTGTGGCCAAACTCCAGGCGAGTCAGAGCCTTGCCCAGGGACACCAAAGTGAAAGCTAGTCTCGTCTAAAATCAATGCACCTCCGCGGGCGGCGACCGATGTGAGGTTATCGCGCTCAATAATCAGGCTCAGACGTCGGATACTGAGGAAGCGCTGGAGAGCGGCTGATGATGCCCTGATGCGGAACCCCTCGACATCCCGATGTGACGCTCCTGTGACGCGTAGGATTTGCAGGAGACAATCTGGCTCCCAGCCCGCTTTTCTGTGCCGGGTTTTGATGCCCGCCTTTTGTTTTGGCGGCGCGAACAAGGTCGAGAGCGCGTTGGACGACCGCCGTAGTCTTGGCGTCTTGGGCCGAACGATAGTGTGAGAGATCGTGTTTAAACCCTACATCGAGCAGCTAATGCACGCTTTCGCCCCCCAATGACCGCGGGTGCCGTCTGCCAGGCGTTCGATGTTCAGGGGCGCCGAGGAGATGAAGCAGCGGTTATCGCCGGCAAGGCGAAATCCCCGTTTCAAACCGTTAACCTGCCAGCCGAATCGCTCGTACCGTATATGTTGCGCTTTTGCTTAACTATCAATATGTTACCCCTTTCGAAGAGCCTAATCTTTTAATACGGGGGCGAAATGCAAAAGGGAAAATTCGCAAGCCGCACGGCGTTTGGGCTGGTTATCCTGGCTTTGGTTGCCTTGGCGGGTTGCGCGCCGATGGGCACGCCCGCCGCGCCTGTTTCGGCCACGCCTGTTGAACCGGAGGCTTATTTGATCGGTCCGGGCGACACGCTGCAGGTTTCGGTGTGGCACAACCCTGAACTATCCACCACGATCCCTGTGCGCCCAGATGGGCGGATTTCAACTCCCCTTGTTGACGATGAGACTGCCGCTGGCAAGACCCCCCAACAGCTTGGCAACGACATCCAAGAGCGGCTGAAGAAATTTGTCACCGATCCCGTCGTCACTGTCATCGTGACCAACTTTGTGGGCGCTTATAACGAGCAAATACGCATTGTAGGTGAGGCGGTCACCCCGAAGTCTATCCCGTACCAGGCACACATGACCGTGCTGGACGCCATGATTGCTGCGGGCGGATTGACTCAATACGCAGCGGGCAACAGGGCGAAAATAATGCGCCATGTGGATGGAAAAGAAGTGGACTTAAACGTGCGGCTGAGCGATCTCCTCAAGAATGGGGACCTGGGCGCCAACACGGATCTTCGTCCGGGCGACATCATCATTATTCCTCAATCTTACTTTTGATACCGCGGCTTTGGCTTGCAGGCCGCTTAAGTGTTGCCGGGGCATAGGATGTCAGTCGCCTGTTTGACGAATATCAGACGGTTTTTGCTGTCTTCGGCTATATTCACATTGATCGCCGGTGTTGAGGTTGCGCATGCCCAAACGCCGCCCCTCCGTGAATCGGCGCTCGACAGCAGCTCTCCTGCAGCCGGGCCGTCCCCTGCGGGAAGGCCCTCGTCCACCCAGGGTTCATCTACAAGCTTAGCGAACGGCACGCTACCGACAGGTCCCGAATTCCAGCTGAATGCGAGCGTCATTTTCAGCGAGTCATACGTCAGCAACGCCACCGGCATTCCGGGGCAATCTCAAGCAGACTATCTGTCGAGCCCCGGTTTCTCTGCCGGTCTTCACGAGCATTCCGCCCGGTTAACGCTGGACGCCAACTATAATTTCCTCGCGAATTTTTATGCCAACGGCACGTTACCAACGCAGATCATGAACAACCTCCAGACAGTCGGAAAGCTGGATGTTATCCCAGAATACCTCGACATAGATTTGAGAGCGTTTGCGCAACCGGTCGTGACGAGCAACGTCGGTGCGGTCAGTGCAGGCGACACCGTCATACCAGGCAGCTATAGGAATTCTTACGGTTATTTTGAAACACCCGACCTAAAGTTTAATTGGGGGGACTTTGCCTCGTTCAAAACTATGCCCAGCGTTGGGCAAGCCTTCTTCACTACCCCCCCGGGAACATCAACTGTCAACACAGTTCCCGAGATAGCCGGTCCGGAAAACACGACCATCCGGTCTGTGACCGAGGAGGTTTCGAGCGGAACTGACTTCGAGGTGCTCAAGTGGAAACTCGTCGGGCTGTTCAGTGAAACTGACCGGGAGCAAAGCCTCCTGTCAGAAAAATCCGGCATTGCAAACATGGATTACGCTCTCAGCCATGAATGGTCGCTGCTTGCGACTGGCGGTTACGACTCGCTGTTAGACACCATACCTCTGACTCACAATGTATCTGGCCCCGTGGCATTGGCGGGCGTCGGTCTGACGTTTGGGAACGAATTCTCCTTCCAGGGGGAAGGTGGAGTGAAATACAACAGTCTGAGTTTCAACGGCAATTTGCGGTACGAATTGAACCCAACTGGCCTTCTTACAGGTTCTGCAAACGATTATGTACAGACGCCGGAAGGACAGTTGTTGAACAACCTTACCAGCCTCACCGCCCTGCCGGATGGCACACTCACGTCGGATGATGACGTCTTAGAAAACGGCACGGCGTCCTCGCTCGCGGGCTTCAACATTCAATCGCCGGACAATCCGAGCCTGGACCAATTCATCTCACGCTATCAGACGGTGGCTCTGTCGCTGCTCGAAGAATTAGAGCGCACTAAGGCTTCCGTCTCCCTGTTCGCGACGCGCCGGACAATGTTGACTGCCGGATTTACCGGCCCCCCGACAGTTTATTCTTGGGGAAGCACGATAATGGCTTCCCGCAACGTCAGCCCCTTACTGGCGGCGACGTTAGGGGTCACCTATACGGAAAACCAGGAGTTGGGGGGCCACGCGTCAACGATCATGGCCCAAGGCCAGCTGGCTTATTCTCTTTCGCGGGCTACGCAAATTTTCCTGCGATCGAATTATATTGACAGGTTATCCTCCACTTCCTTGGTGGCCGCTTCGCCGCTGGCCGGGAGCGTCTCGGACTACCGCGTCACTTTGGGCATTAGTCACGCGCTTCAATAATGCTGTCTTACATATGATAGGCCGACCGAAACAGTGCTCATGATCCAGGCTCGGAAGAAATTGTCGCCGCCATTAGCCGATCTCCTTGGCCCCTGGCTCATTCGCGGGCTAGCTGACCTACTGCCAAGTTTGAGCTAGCTTGTTGGCCTCTGCCAAGTCACTGAATTTGACTTGGCTCGCCAGCAAAGCTTTCAGAAACCCTCTTGCTGCGTCGCGGCTTCCGGTTGCGTCTAGGTCCAAAGCAAGATGGTAGGAGATTTCGCCATCCTTAGGGCTCAGATCATGCGCCCGCTTTAGAAGCGGCAGGCTTTCTGCTGCATTTCCATGCTTGAGTTTGAGCCATCCAAGTGTATCGAGCACCTGCGGTAAATTGGGCGCCAGGGATGCGGCTTGGGTTGCCAGATCGATCGCGCCTTTCGGATCCTGATCTCGCGTAAGCCAGGCAAGATCGTTCAGTGCGACAACCTCCTTGGGGTCTCTTTTGATAACTTCCCGAAGTTGCCGGATCGCGTCCTCGTTGTTCGCCTGCTGCATCAGGAGCGATGCATATATAAGCCGGACTGCATTGTCGTCAGGATTTTTTTCTATCCAGCCGGACATGGATGCGGCCGCAGATTTGCTATCTCCATTAGCGACGAAGGTTCCCGCGATCCTCAATAAAGTGGCGTTGCTTGGCTTTGACGAAAAGCTCTTTTGGTAAACCGTCATTGCCTGATCGCGGTGTCCGGCGCGCGCTAGCGTATCCCCGAGTAGAAGATCCGCCTGAACGCCTGGGTTTGAGTTCTGGTAGGCATGGGCCGAGGCTATTGCACCATCGGCATCCTTCTCCGCAAACTGCAAATTTATCTGTGCCTGCCGTATTTCTGCCGAAGTACTTGCCAAATCAACCGCGTTCTTCACAGCTGCATTTGCGCCCGCTCGGTCACCATTCACAAAGAGAGCATTGCCTAAGAGAATCTCGGACCGCGGAACACGCGGCGTCAAGGTTACAAGGCGCTTGAAGGTGGCAACAGCATCCGCCTTCTTTCCCATCGCCAGCTCTAGGCCTCCAAGGAGTGCCAAGCCCTCGGTATTGTTAGGCTGCACTTTCAAAAGCCCATTCACCGCATCGAGCTCGCCGGGCCGATCGTTACGGCCGACAAAATAACGGGCCAACGCGATACGAGGAGCCGGATCCTGCGGAACCTCCTTGATTGCCTGCTCCAGTGCACTGCGCACCTTTCCGTCTTGGTTCTGTCGGGCCGCGATCTCGGCCAGCTTCAGATACGCGGGCACGCTATGCGGATTCAAATTCAGGATGGCCTGAATGTCCTTGGATGCGTCATCAAATCGCTGCATCCGCTCGAGGATAGTT
>Ga0182024_10007450_pt1 | contig 23570 bp, 22 predicted proteins | sample P32metaG_FD_120480 | JGI IMG/M metagenome (GOLD analysis project Ga0182024, IMG submission 120480) | Permafrost microbial communities from Stordalen Mire, Sweden - P3-2 metaG (Illumina Assembly) | ecosystem: Environmental > Terrestrial > Soil > Wetlands > Permafrost | place: Sweden: Stordalen... | reverse complement strand
CGGCGGCGGCTTCTCAGGGACGGGTCTGCAACTGACTGCTAACGGCGCGGCGCTGTCAATTTCGAGCAGCACCGATCAGCTCATCACGGCTTATCTGCCGGGCGGCGACAACGGCTTGGTTAAGCTCGAAGTCTCGAACAGCAACGGACAGCATACCGTCAACATCATGACCGCTGCTGCTACGCCGCCGCCGGCAATATCGCTCTCGGCAACTCAGGCGAGCTTTACATATACTCTCGGCGGGAGCGCGCCCGCGGTCCAATCCGTCGCGATCGCGAATTCAGGCGGTGGTACTCTCTCGTGGTCGGCGTCGCCAAGTGCGTCCTGGCTGACTGTTTCCCCGGCCGCCGGCACGGGCTCGGGAACGCTGACACTCGGGATCAACCCCGCCGGGCTGACCGCGCAAACCTATAACGGTACGATCACCGTCACGGCCTCCGGTGCCTCGAACAGCCCGCAAACGATCTCCGTGGTGCTGACAGTCAGCCCGGCGGTTTCTCCCGTGGTCGTGAGCGCCGTCGTGAATGCGGCGAGCTGGGCGAGCGGTGCCGTCGCGCCCGGAGAGCTGGTCGTCATCGGCGGCCTGATGCTCGGCCCTTCAGCGGGCGTCTCGGGAACCGTCAATCCGTCAACCGGGATGATGGTTTCGCAGTTAGCGGGGACGACGGTCCTGTTCAACGGGATTGCTGCGCCGCTGCTCTACACTTCCACAACGCAGGTGAACGCCATCGTGCCCTATGAAATAGCGGGCTGTACGCAGGCCATGCTGCAGGTCGAGTATCAGGGCGTCCTCTCCACGGTCACGATGTTACCGTGCGCGACCTCAGCGCCGGGGGTTTTCACGTTCAATGCGGCGGGAACTGGACAGGCCGCCGCGGCCAATCAGAACGGCACCTTCAACGGCGCGTCGTCGCCTGCTACGAAAGGTTCCTACGTGACGCTGTATTTCACGGGCGGCGGACAGACGAACCCACCTGGCGTCACCGGCTCGATCACCGGCACGTCCACGCTTAAGTGGCTTACTCAAGGAACTTCCGTCAGGGTCGGCGGCATCGCTGCCACAATCGCCTTCGACGGTGCCGCTCCAACGTTTGTTGACGGCGTCTTGCAGTTGAATATCCAGCTTTCCGCCAGCACGCCGTCCGGCGCGGCGCTACCCGTGATAGTCACAGTCGGAAGCGCCTCCAGCCCGGCCACGGCCACGCTAGCTGTGCAGTAGGGAACTAAAGCACGTTTCAGTTTACCCTGGAAGGGTTAACCCTCGTGTTTTAGCGCCTTGGCCGGTTGCGGAATTTGAGAATGATGAAGGCCCGCACTCTCGCAAGGTCAGCCTTCGCCCAGTCTATTCCGCTTGGCTCTTGGTCCCGTTTGCGCTGGTTTTCTTTTTTTGGGATTATGTGCAGATTGTCGAGCGTGTGCCCCCAACCCTTGGAGAATGGGTACACATGGTCGATGTGTTCACGTGATGGGTCGTAACTTCCGGTCAATCGCTTGTGCCGCTCGATCACCTTTCTTCTTACATCGTTTGGGATGTCGCGCGTTCGGAGCTGATTCCAGTCTCGTAAGGACAGGGGGGCGACTAGAGTGACGGGGGCGTCCGCCTCACAAGAGGCAAGAAGCTAAAGATAGGGTGCCTACACTCCGATGGGTAAGTAGGTACAACTTTGCAGACGCCTACCACTGAATCCCTTTTAGCGCTTTCGCGGCAACAAAATCCGGTGGTGATCATCGGGGGAGGGCCTGCCGGGTTGAGTGCGGCTTATGAACTCGCGAACGCGGGGGTTCGGTCGACCGTGCTGGAGGCGAGCAAAGTGGTCGGGGGTATCTCCCGGACGGTGGAGTATAAGGGCTATCTGTTCGATATCGGCGGGCACCGATTCTTCACCAAAGTGAAGCTTGTGCGCAAGATGTGGGAGCAGATCCTGGGCGAGGATTTCCTGAGCCGGCCGCGGATGTCGCGCATTTTCTATAAGAACACGTTTTTCGCGTATCCTCTGGAGCCGATGAACGCGCTCAGAGGGTTGGGCCTCGTCGAATCGGCGCGATGCGGGTTCAGTTTTCTGCGGGCACAGATGTTTCCGACCAAGCCGGAGGACGATTTTGCTACGTGGGTGTCGAATCGGTTTGGCAAGCGGCTTTTTAAAATATTTTTCGAGTCGTATACGGAGAAGGTGTGGGGGATTCCCTGCGCCAAGCTGAGCGCCGAATGGGGCGCTCAGAGAATTAAGGGATTGTCGCTGTGGTCGGCGGTGATGAATGCGTTTCAATCTAAGAAATCGACCACCCATACAACATTAATCGATAAGTTTCACTATCCACGCAAAGGGCCTGGAATGATGTGGGATAGGGCTCGCGCGATTGTTGAGCAACAGGGGTCGCGGGTGGAGTTTGACGCTCCGGTAGAGAAGATTTTCTGGGAGCCGGGGCGGGTGACGGGCGTGCAGGCGGGCGGCAAGTTTTATCGCGCCGATCATGTGATCAGCAGTATGCCGATCAAGGATCTAATCCACTGCCTCGATCCGGCGCCTCCCGAGGCTACGGCGAAAGCGGCTGACGATTTTCACTATCGCGATTTTCTGACGGTCGCGCTGGTGGTGAAATCGAAGACTCTGTTCCCGGACAACTGGATTTACGTCCACGATTCGACGGTGAAGGTCGGGCGGATTCAGAATTACAAGAACTGGAGCCCGGAGATGGTTCCGGATCCGGAGATGACATGCCTGGGCCTGGAATACTTTTGTTTTGAAGGCGATAACCTTTGGAACCTAAAGGACGAGGAACTGATCGCCCAGGGAATTCGCGAGACGGCGAAGCTGGGATTGATCGATGCCGATCAGGTGGTCGACGGGACGGTCGTGAGGGTTCCGAAGGCCTATCCGGTGTACGACGAAGCGTATCCGCGCGGCGTGGCGGCGATTCGGGAGTTTCTGGAAACGGTTCCGAATCTGCAACTTGTCGGGCGAAATGGGATGCATCGCTATAACAATCAGGATCATTCGATGCTGACGGGAGTGCTGGCGGCTCGGAATGTGCTCGGCGGGCATTACGATTTGTGGCAGGTGAATGCGGACGCGGAGTATCACGAGGCGGGTGCGGAGAACGACGACTTTAAAGAGCTCGAGAAGACGCAACCCATGGTGCCGACGGAATTGGTCGCGCGTTAGCGTTTGCCCAGGTCTTCGAACTGATTGATTTTTACGACTCCGCCATCGGGGAAAACGGCCCGGATCTCGAGCGTGCCTCCCATGGCTTTGACGTAGCTGGCCAAGGTGCTGACGTACATGTCGGTGCGGCGCTCCATCCTGGAGATGTCGCCCTGCTTGAGTCCCAGGACGTGAGCGAGGTTCTCCTGGGTTAGTTCGCGGGCGTTGCGGAGGCGGTGCAGGGGCATCTCGGCGATCATCCTGCGGAACTCGCGCTCGCTTTCCTCCAACGCTTTGGGCGACATTTTCGCTTCCAGTTCACTGAATTTTCTGGCCACGCTCGAACTCCTTTCTCAATTCCGCTAGATGCTGAGCGTAAATCCGATCGGCTCTAGGAATATTTATTTCATACCATCGATCATTCCCGGTCTTGTCGCCACCAATCAACAGAATCGCTGTGCGCAGTGGATTGAAGGCATAGAGGACACGAAGCGGCTTTCCCCGACATTGAATGCGAAGCTCTCGCATTTCGGAATATGCCGAGCGCTTTACCTTCGAGCTATGCGGGAATTCCAAAGCCGCCCCGAATTCCCGCAACAGCAGCACGGAAGCGCGGACCTTAACCTGTTGTGCCTCTGTCAAGCTTTCCCACCACTCGTTGAACTCGTCGGTGTATTCTACTTCCCACCCACGTTTCCATTATAGCTCACAAGCCATATGGCTGCGGAGCCATGGAGAATTGAGGTATTTCTATTACCATGCCCTGCGAATCGGCGACAGAATTATTTCGTCACACATTAGCGACGCTCGCTTATCGCGGAGGGAAAGCGTTCCGCGGCGCGCCTGCCAGTTTTTCCGATTTTCGAATCGGGCTCACAGGGCGCACCGCGGGCGAGATTCTGGCTCATATCTGCGATGTGCTTGACTGGGGACTGATCATGGCGAAAGACAAGCACGTTTGGCATGAGTCGGCTCCGCGGGCCTGGGATAAGGATATCGAGCGGTACTTCCATATTCTTCGCGAGTTCGATAGTTTTATTGCCGGTGGCGCTGCGCTTCAGGCTCCCCTCGATAAGCTGTTCCATGGACCTATCGCCGATGTGCTGACGCATATCGGACAGATTGCCATGTTGCGGAGGCTCGCCGAGTCTCCGACGAAGGCCGAGAACTTTTTTAAGGCCGATATCCTAATTGGACATATTGAGTAATACGTAGCCGCTTCGTACTCCCCGCGCTAAAGCTTCCTCACATTCGGGCCGATTACCCAATTGGGACTATGTGTCTCCTAGTTCTACTACATGGACTAGGAAAGATTGGCTTGCATGGAGGCAGTTCAGACGTATGAATCGAGCTAAATGGCTTATTTTAATATCCTTGATCTCCTGTGGAGGAGCCTGGGCTCAAATCAGCAGCGTCCAGGTGGGGACCGTGCCGAACGGCGCCGCCTTCGCGGTTGATGGAGTGTCGTATTAGACGACCCAGATCTTCCTTTGGCCGTCCGGCAGCAAGCATATTGTCCAATTTCCATATACCATCGGGCCGAGGGGGACGACGCTACCCTATCAGGCCTCCAACGATGGCCTGTATCAGTATGTATTCAACGGCTGGACCGCCGACGCAGTTGTGCTCGGCGGCGGAGCCGCGAACGTGACGGTTACGGCGGACGTAAATACGCCGTCGGTAATCGCTCAATTGACCGAGAATTACCTGGTGACCGTGCTGTTCCCCAACAGCAGCCCGACAGCGACTTGTGCCGGAGCTCCCGGCGACCCGACGGCGACCGGCTTCCTGGATGGCGTGGTTTACTTCAGTGGCACCTGCATCGCGACCTCCACGTCTGAATTCGTCGCCGCCGGACCAGTGCCACTGGTTGAATTTCCTTTTCCAGGCTGGGTGCTCTACGGCTGGACGATCAATAACACGATGGTGTCCGGCCCGATCGGTACCTATAATTTGACTGGTCCGACGACGTTCACGCCGCTTTTCTCGATCGCGAAGCGGGTCCATTTCATGACCAATCCTCCGGGGCTCAGCGTGTTGGTGGATCGCACCTCAGCGACGACGCCGCAGATTCCTTCCGCGAATGGAGCTACCTGTAATCCGGTCTATAACCAACTCCCTCCGGCGCCTCCGCCGGGATTCCCGGCATTGTGCTTTGGCGATTTCGATTTTCTTCCGGGGAGTCAACATACGATCGGCGCGAACACGCCCCAGGCCGATTCCACGGGAAACTATTGGGTATTTGAAGGATTCACCAACGGCATCGGCCAGAATGGAACCTACGTTCCCGACAATGCGACCAACGTCGCGACCACGGTGACGGCATCGTTCGTACCCGGCGTGAAGGTGACGCTGGCGACGAGCCAGCCAGGATTGCAATTGTCCGTCGACGGGCGCTCCAACTGGCAGGGCTACAACTTCGTGTGGGGGCAGGGAGAAACTCATACGATCAGCGCGCCGGCGAGCCAGGTGGATACGAAGGGCAGGACCTGGACGTTCGTGAGCTGGTCGAACGGCGGACCGGCGACCCAGACGCTGACCATGCCGGCCACCACCACGAACCTCGCTCTGATGGCGACGTTCAGCCAGCAGCCTCAGTTGACGATCAACAGCGTACCGCAGGGATTGCAGTTTACTGTCGACGGGTCGCTTTGCGCGACGCCTTGCGTGGTGAACCGCCCCTCGGGAACATCGATCCAGGTGATTGCGCCGGCGTCGATTCCGTCGAGCGGTGTTTCGCGCATCAATTTTACTTCGTGGTCCGACGGCTCGACCTCCAGCACGCGAACGGTGACCTTCGGCCAGAACACGCAGTCGTTGTCGGCCAGCTATCAGTCGCAGTGGGCGTTGATCAGTACGATCAGCCCGGCCGGATCCGCGTCATTAACCTATAGTCCGACCTCGGCCGACGGCTTCTTCGCGGACGGCACGCAGGTTACGGTCACAGTGGCTCCCGCCAACGGCTACAAATTCGTGAAGTGGTCCGGCGATTTCTCCGGAAACTACACCACCGGATATTTGACGATGACCAGTCCTCATGCGATTACGGCTTACATGCTGGCAGTGCCGTTCATCGCGCCGGCAGGCATCGTGAGCGCGGCTGGTGCGACCCCCGACGGCACCATGGCGCCCGGCTCGGTGATTTCGATTTACGGAAATAGCCTCGCGCCGGCGCTGCAGATCGCCGCGGCGAATCCTCTGCCGCAGACGCTGGGCAATGTTACGGTGACGATCGGCAATTATCTTCTGCCGCTGCTATTCGTTTCTCCGGGGCAGATCAACGCGCAACTACCGAGCGAGCTGGTCGCGGGGAATTACACCCTGCTGATCCAGCAGACGGGCCAGGCGGATGTGAGTGGCCAGCTTACCGTTTCGCGCGATGCGCCGGGGGTTTTCACGCAGCCCAATGCCCAGTTGCAACCTCTGGTGCTCGCTCTGCATGAGGACGGGACCATGGTGACGTTCGACAGCCCGGCGATTCACGGCGAAACGATCTCCATCTACGGGACGGGTTTCGGACCTTATGCGACCACGATCGTCGACGGATTTTTTGTTCCGGCAACGCCAACGGTAAGCTTGTCCGATTCGGTAATGCTGAACATCGGGCAAATCGTCAAAGCACCGGATTTCGCGGGAGCCGCGCCGGGAATGGTCGGCATGACGCTGGTACAAATGAAAATCACCGACGACATTCCTTCGGGAACCACGGTCAACTTTTCGGTGATGGTGAATACGAAGCAGAGCACGACGGTCGTGCTGCCGCTGCAATAGGGATTGTTTGCACTTATCCACTCCCTGACGGTCGCGGCTCCGCTGAGCCGCCATGCGTCAGCATGCGGGCAGACGCACGCAACTCATGGATCTGCAGGCGCTGGGAATTTTCCTCGCGCCTCTTCGAGCGCCACGCCCAATTCGAGCAGCGCTTCTTCTTCCCACGGACGACCCACAATCTGCACGCCCACGGGCATTCCCTGCTCATCGAGCGTGAAGGGAACCGTCAGCGCCGGCAGACCGAGCAGATTGAACGTCGTCACCGGCATCATGGCTTGAAAAAGCCCGATCGGCTTCGATTCGGTCGCGAATGTGCGCTCCCGGTGAGGGAATGCGACGATGCTCGAAACCGGCATCAGCAGGAAAGGGACGTTTCTCATCTGCTCGACTATGGCGCGGCGCATGCGGTCACGCGCGGCCAGCGATTCGATCACCTGCCAGCCGGGAGAGGGAGGCCGTTCGAGCAGCTTGTCCAGATTCTCCGTGTACGTCCAATGCGCCTCGGCTTCCCTGCCCGCAATTCGTCCTTTCGATGCTCGCGCGGGAAGCTCGGCGAAAAAGAAACTCCACAGGTTCGGCGCACGCTCGAGTCCCTCCGGGCGAAACCGCTCGACCGCGAAACCGAGACCAGCCAACATCGCGGCCGCCTCCAGAACGGCGCGGCGAACCGCCGTCTGCACGGGGATTTCGTAAAAAGCCTCAAACACGCCGACGCGCACATCCACAATTGACGATGCCCTCAGCTCCACCGGCGCGCTCAACGGATCGCGATCGTCGTATCCGGCCAGCACCTCAAACAGCAGCCGCACATCGGCAACCGATCGCGCCATAGGACCCGCGACCGCGATCCCCGCCACCGCTTCCGAGGGCCGATGCCCGATCAACGAAATTCGCCCCGGCGTCGGCTTCAATCCGGCGATGCCGCAGAAATGCGCGGGCACGCGAATCGATCCTCCTCCGTCGCTGCCGACGCCTCCTGGAGAACAGCCGCTCGCGATCGCCGCCGCTTCGCCGCCCGACGATCCTCCCGGTGTGCGGTCGATATTCCAGGGATTGTTCGAACGGCCGGTGATGTAGTTGTCGGTTTCGTAGCTCGTAAGAAATTCCGGCGTGTTCGTCTTTCCGAGAATGATGGCGCCCGCGCGGCGCAGCCTTTGTGCGACCGCGGAATCCTCGCTTGCCGCAGCCTCCGGCGCGAAACAACTGCCGAGCCGCGTCGGCAGCCCCGCCACATCGTAACTATCCTTCACAGTGACCGGGACGCCGTGCAGAGCACCCATTTTCAGTCCCTGATCGGCCCGGCGCGCCGACGCGCGTGCCTGATCCGCCAGCACCATGGTGAACGCGTTGAGATGCGGATTCACGTTCTCGATGCGAGCCAGATGCGCCTCGACCAGTTCGGACGACGAAACCGCACCGGAGCGCGCGAGAGATGCCATTTCGACCAACGGCAAACGATGAATCATGAATGGCCAATTTTAGCTTGTCCCGCGATAACGAAGTCGCACCTAACTGTCCCCTCCCTGACGGTCAGGGTTCGGTCGGTTGCGCGCGATCCCGCCGAAACCGAGCCCCGACTGTAAAGGAGGGGACATGCTAACGATCTGGCTGCGACATGCCACATCTCTCCGTTGTCTTTCATGACCATCCGGGGGAGGCGATGGCTCATGCTGCGCGGTCCATGTTGGAAGCCAAAATGCTAAGTTTACTGCATGGCGCCCTGGCTGTTTTTGTCGATCCTTTTGCAAACGCCGGCGGGGCAGGAGTGTTCGATCTCGGGCCGCGTTTATAGTTTATCCACCGCCGCGCCGCTCAAGAAGGCTCAGTTGCATCTGGCCGTTCAGGGTGTGAATTCCCGGCTCACTGAGACCGCAACCACTACAGATGCCGAGGGCAATTTTCGTTTCGATCATCTTGCATCGGGGAAATATTCGGTTAGCGCGGAGCGAAGCGGATACCTCATGTCTTCCACGCCGTGGTTGCCTTGTCCATCGAGCGACGTGACCATCAAGATGCCGGCGCAGGGCCTGATTTACGGCAAGGTGCTCGACGACGACGGCGAACCGATCGGGCGCATCGCCCTCGTCGCAGTATACCGTCGAACCTGGATTCACGGTCAGCGTCGGCTGCATAAGACCCAGGGCACTCTCGCTCAGGCCGACGGTTCGTTCGTCATAGGAAACCTCGCATCTGGTACCTACTATCTGAGCGCGAAGACGCCGAGGCGCACTCTCAAGGGCGAGGCGTCGATCGAGAATTTTTATCCCGACACGCCCGATGCGCAAGCCGCCGCGCCGGTCAGCGTCCTCGCCGGAGCCGAAGTGCGCGGCCTCAATCTTCGCGCCCGCACTGCGCGCGTGTACAGCATTCGTGGCAAAGCGTTCAATGCTGGCGGCGAGCCCCTCACCGGAATCGTTCTCATGCTGGTCAGCGTGGACGGTTCCATGTCGAATACCGGAACCACGGCCGGCCTGTTCGAATTTCAGAACGTCGGGCCCGGCAGTTACGTGATTCAGGCCGTGCCTGATGGGGAGCGAAATAGTGTGAACAGGCCGACCGCGCATGTTCCGGTGACTGTCGGAGAGGAAGATGTCACAGACGTCCACGTCACGCTAAGTCCCGGCGTGGAAATTCCAGGCGTCGTCAAACTGGGCGAAGCGCAATCGACGCAGACCTTTCAGGTCACGCTCGAACCGCTCAACGGAGGAGGCATGGAAGACGTTGCGAATGTCAAGGATGGCGCCTTCGAGCTACGCAGCGTTGCTCCAACCGTCTATCGCGTCGCCATTGGTAGTCTGCCCGATGGCTACTGCGTCAAATCGATGCGATTCGCCGGACGCGACGTCGTTCACCGCGAGCTCGACCTGAGTTCCGGCGCAGGAAGCACCCTCGAAATTCAGCTCTCCGCGAAACCCTCTGCGATAACAGGAACGGTCCGCAACTCCAACGGCGATCCTGTTGCCTTCGCGATCGTTCAGGTGTTGAGCAAGGACGAAGTTCGTCCAGCGCTCACCGACGACGCCGGCCACTTCACGCTTCGCAATCTCCCACCCGGCGAATATCGTGTGATCGCCTTTGAGTCGATCGAGCGAGGCGTGATCGAAAACCCAACATTTCGCGCCAGCTTCGAAGGTCAAGCGGCAGTGGTGACGTTGCAGGAAGGCTCGCAGGAAAATGTCGACTTGAAGCTCATCTCCAAAGCGGCCGCCGACGCGGAGATGGCGAAGTTGCCATGATCCCCCTGCTATTCGCGCTGCTGCTGGCGCAGGAGAAAGCGATCCTCGAAGGCACGGTCGTGAACGCCCTCACGAATGAGCCGCTACGGAAAGCTCATGTCCTTCTTGAGGGCGAAAAAAACCGATACGCGGTCGTCTCCGGCAACGAAGGCAAGTTTCGGTTCGAGGGGCTGGAACCGGGCGACTATACTCTGGAAGCGCAGCGTACAGGTTTTCTCGATTCCAATGACGAGCCGGAAATCGGGCTTGCGGCTGGCGAACACGTCAAAGATGTCGTTATTAAAATGACGCCTCAGGGCGTGATCGCCGGTCATGTAGTCGATGAGGATGGCGACCCAGTGCCAGGCCTGATCGTAAAAGCCGCGCGAACGATTCACGTGAACGGCCAGCCACTCGTGCTCGGTACTGGCCCGGGGTACACAAATAAAGAGGGCTACTTTCTGGTCGGCGAGCTCCAAGCCGGCCGCTATTATCTTTCCGTGGAACCCGACCGGCACGAACGTGAGGTGTGGCAACCCGGCCATCCTGGCACGGAGGAACAGTTTGTTCCCACCGACGACCTGGTCCCTCGTGACATCGCCTCCGGAGCAGCCCTCCGGAACGTTGAAATCCACATCAGAAAGACGGCTGTATTTCGCATCCGCGGCCGTGTCTCGAATCCGCCGAAGGACCCCGTGGGCATCCGGCTGGTGAATCCCGACGGCGACTTCAGGCCGAACGATCCACAAGCCCGTCCTCAGGACGGCGCATTCGAGTTCGCTGGTATTCCACCCGGGAATTTCGTACTTAGTTTTGAGTATGGAGGTTCGTTCTGCCGCATCCCCGTTACCGTCGCCGATCACGACGTCGATGGCATTGTGGCGGATCTCGCGCCCACCTCTGCGCGCATCGAGGGAACCATCAAGATCGACGGCGACGGACACTACATGAAGCCGCCGACGGTGCTACTCGCGGGGAATATGGCGGTGAATCCCGCCGTCATAAAAGAAGATGGAACCTTCGAATGGACCAACCTTGCTCCTAGAAGATATACGCTCGTCTGGGGCCCTCCGAAAGATTTCTACAGTAAATCGATCCACTTCAACCATCAACCCCTGACCGATGGCTCAATCGATCTGAGATCGGGAGTCAACGCTACGCTCGATATCGTCGTTGCGCCCAACGCAGCCACCATCACCGCAACTGTGCCCAGGGAAAAGAACATCCGGGTGACTCTGTGGAGCGACTCTACGCTGAACAGCGTTACAACTGACGACAGCGGCGCGGTTTCATTCGCGAATCTCGCGCCTGGCGAATATCGGATCGTGGCTTGGCAGAAAATCAACCAGGAGTACACACAAATCCGCGAGTTCCTCGCCCGCTTCGACGCTCAAAAAATAACACTAACCGAAGGCTCGCATGAAAACGTCGAAGTAAAGCTGATCCCCAAATCCACCAGCGACGCCGAGGTGGCGAAGCTTCAATAAGCGATGTGAAGCGCGGAAGCGACCGCATGAAGCCGCTTGTCATGTGTCCAAAGTTTGCACCCGGTGAGCAGGGCCGAGGCTACCAGTTGCGCATCGGTCCAGCCAATTCCTTTGCCCCAAAGCACGCGCGAGTCGATTACAAACAGAGTATCCTCTCGGTCCGCCACGCTGGCCGATGGCAATTTTTGCAGATCGGAGAGAACCTTCTCGCGACGTGGTAAATTTCCGCAAGCAAGCTCCCCAACCACTGCCGGATGCATGAACACGTCGCCATCGAAAAGAAACGCCTGCAACTGCGGATCGCACCGGCGGAAGTGAGTAATCCACACTGAGGTGTCGACCAGTACCTTCACTTGGCGACTTGTGATCGCCTTCGTGGAATCGGCCGCAATTTAGGCATCGTCCCGCCCAGGGCCGCCAGCCGTCGCGCGCCCTCCTGCGCGATCAGGGCTTGGAGAGCCGTGCGCACGAGCGCAGTCTTTTCCTTGATTCCGGTTAGCCGCATCGCTGTCGCAACCAACTCATCGTCGAGATTTAGCGTCGTCCTCATGCATATAAGTATGCATGATTTAGGCGCATCTCGCTACGCCTCCACCCGCAACGTCAACCCATCCTCCGCCCCTTCCACCCGCACGACATCCCCCGGCAGAATCGCCCCCTTCGCGACCATCGCCGCCAGAGGCTGCGTCAGATGACGCAGAATGACCCTCTTCAATTCCCGCGCCCCATATTCATCGCTCGTCCCTTTGCGCAGCAGGAACGCCCGGGCGCTATCGCCCACAATTAGCCCGAACGCCCTCTCCATCAGGCGATGCGCGATGTGCTGTTCCAGAGCCTCGATCTGCTGGTCGACAATGATCGCCAGCGCCTTCGCCCCCAGAGGCTGATACGTGATCACCGAATCGATGCGATTCACAAACTCCGGAGAAAATTTGCGCCGCACCGCGTTCATGCCGATGCCTTCCAGCTTTTTCGCCGAATCCCTTCGCCCGCCGGCCATCGTCTCGAATCCAAAATCCGGGCGAAGCTCTTGGCGCATCTTCTCCGCGCCCAGATTGCTGGTCAGAAAAATAATCGTCCGCTCGAAGCTGACCGTCGTGTTATCGCCGAGACGCAGCACCGCCTTGTCGAGCACGCCCAATAGCAGCCGCGTCATACTGGGCGCGGCTTTTTCAATTTCGTCGAACAGCACCAGCGACAAACTGCACTTGTCGCTGGTCACTCCGTTCAACTTCTGCTGCGATAGCATCGGCTGCGTCTCGCGATGCCCAAGATAGCCCGGAGGCGCGCCGATCAACTTGGCGACCTCATGCTCCATCTGGAATTCGCCGCAGTCAACTCTTAACAGGCTTTTCTCGGAGCCGTGCAAAGCCTGCGCCAGCACTTCCACCGTGCGCGTCTTGCCTGTTCCTGTTGGTCCCAGTAGCAGGAAAACGCCCACAGGCCGCCCTTCCGGCGCTAATCCAGCCTCGTGCATTTGCACGTAAGGCACAATTTGCGTAAGGGCTTGTGGCTGACCGACCACCCGATCCGATAACTGCCTTAGCAGGTCTTGACCTTCAGCGCCCGGGCGCCGAAGTTTTGTGGAGACTGGCGTTGTCCGCATTCGACCCGAGTTTAGGAACCGGAACCGGAATCGCCACGCGACCGAATACGCTAAAGCCGTGAAAACCGAGCGGCTAAAACGTCGCGAATCCGAGCGCTTGCCCTTCCATCGCCATAAGGATTGTGGATTCGCGCGCGCCTTCGATACTCGTCGGGGTCGTCGAGCAGCCGCGCCGCCTCCGCCACAATCGTATCTTCATCGGTACCGACGAGGCGCGCCGTCCCCGCCTCAACCGCCTCCGGCCGCTCGGTCTTTTCGCGCATCACCAGCACCGGTTTCCCCAGCGATGGACCCTCTTCCTGAACGCCCCCGGAATCGGTCAGCAGGATGTGCGAGCGCCGCATCAGATCGACAAACGACACATAATCGACCGGGTCGATCAACCTGATATTCGGAACGTCGCGCAGATGCTCCCTCACCACCGCCTGCACGTTTGGATTCGGATGCACGGGATAAATAATCTCGACGTCCTCCCGTTCCGCGAGCCTTCGCAATGCGCGGCAGATGCGAACAAAGCCGTCGCCGAAGCTTTCCCGCCGATGCGCCGTGACAAGAATTATCTTCCTGCCGAAATTCGCGTCCAACGGAGGAAACGTGTCGCGCACCGACAACACCGCGTCGATTCCCGTATTGCCCGTGACAAAAATGTCCTCGCTTGAAACGCCCTCGCGCCGCAAATTCTCAGCCGCCCATTCCGTCGCCGCGAAATGCAGGGCCGCCAATCGCGATGTCAGCGCGCGATTCATTTCTTCCGGAAAAGGCTGCCGCAAGTCGCCCGTGCGCATCCCCGCCTCGACGTGCGCCACCGGAATCCCTTTATAAAAAGCCGCCAGAGCCCCGCAGAACGTCGTAGTCGTATCCCCTTGCACGACGACGCAATTCGGTTGTTCGCCATCCATCACCGGTTCCAGCGCGGCCAGAATTCTCGATGCCGATTCGACCAGCGTCTGCCCCGCCTGCATCACATTCAGATCGTGATCGGGATCGATCGCAAACACCCGCAGCACCTGGTCGAGCATCGCGCGATGCTGCGCCGTCACGACGACGCGCGCGTCAAAGCGCGGATCCTCCCGCAAGCATCGAACGACGGGAGCAAGCTTGATCGCCTCAGGACGCGTGCCGAAGACGAAAAGTATTTTCAATTTTATTTGTGGCGATATGTGATGCGGCCCTTGGTCAGATCGTAAGGCGAAAGCTCCAGAGTGACGCGATCGCCCGCCAGTACGCGGATACGATTGCGGCGGAGCTTGCCCGCCAAGTGCGCAAGCACGGTGCGTTCCTGGTCCAGTTGTACGCTGAACAGGCCGCTTGGAAATTTTTCAACAACAGTACCGGTCACTTCAATGCTATCTTCTTTGCTCATTAGCCTCCAGATGTGATTATAACGTGATAAGCTCATGCCATCATGAGGAAATTCGCGGTTTACTTAGCATTTCTCGGAGCCATCTCCGCCCAGAACCAATCGCCCGCCAAGTCCCCCGCCGAATCGATGAAGCGGAATTTCGATTACATCAATAACAAGGTGCTGGAAATGGCGGAGGATTTTCCAGCCGACAAATACAACTACAAACTTAAGCCCGAGATGCGTACTTTCGGGGCCTTGATCGTCCACATCGCGTCCGGCGATATTTACGCGGGCAAGGCCGGCATGGGCCAAAAGGTGAAGTGGGACGAAGAGGATGCCTCCAAATACCCGGCCAAAGCGGCCTGCGTCGACCTGTTAAAGAAATCCATCGCCTCGGCCAACGCGGCAATAGCGGCAAACCCCGAAGGCCCCGACAAAAATCTTCAGCCGTTTTTATCGGTGCTCCAACACTCCTCCGAACATTACGGCCTGCTGGTGGCATACTATCGCGCCAACGGCCTGGTCCCCCCGGAATCTCGCCCGAAAAAGTAGCCCAGCAGAGCCGTGACCGCAGGGAGTGCCCATGGGCCTGCGGCCCATCCAAGGTGATGAAGAACGGCGAGATGGGACGAGCACCCGGGGCATGGTTAGTATGTGGTCCCCTCCTTTACAGTCGGGGCTCGGTTTCGCAAATCGGCCTCGTATTGGCAACCGAGCCCCGACCGTCAGGGAGGGGACCGTTCTTCAGCGGAGCGGGGCTCCACCCGACGAGCCCGCCGACAATTCTGCGCTATCCTGACACCTGACCCGCATGGAACTTGTCACAGGCCACATCGGTTGGATCGAGATCGTCTGCGGCCCTATGTTTTCCGGCAAAAGCGAGGAATTAATTCGCCGCCTCCGCCGCGCCCGCATCGCCCGCAAGCGTGTGCAAGTCTTCAAACCCGCCATCGACATCCGCTACTCGCCCGACGAAATCGTCTCTCACGGCGATCAGCGCATGAAATCCGAACCGGTCAACGGCGCGCAGGAAATTTTGCAAAAACTGGACTGGCGCACCCAGGTAGTCGGCGTCGACGAGGCCAATTTCTTCGGCCCCGATCTGGTCGATATCGCTGGCCAGCTAGCCGATAGCGGCAAGCAGGTCATCATCGCCGGACTCGATACCGATTACCTCGGCCGCCCGTTCCCTCCCATGCCGGAGCTGCTCTGCCTGGCCGAATCGATCACCAAAACGCTGGCCATCTGCATCCGCTGCGGCAATCCCGCCAAACACACGCAGCGCCTTGTTGAATCCGATGACCTGATCGTCGTAGGCGCCACGGGAATGTACGAAGCCCGCTGCCGCCGCTGCTTCGAACCCGGAGTGCCCAAGCAGGAAGTTATGGAATTCGCCAAGCCGGCCCGAACTTCCATGTAACTCAAGGAAGGAGATTGTACGTCCAAACTGTTGAGCTACAATAAACTGGGGTAGATCCATGCAATCACTCTTGCCAAAAGACGACGAACCGATTAGACCGATCCAGCCGCCGCAACCGCAACCGCAGGCGCAGCCACAATATCCGCCCCCTCAGGGCTACAACTATCCGCCGCCGAACTACCCTCCACCGAATTATCCTCCTCCAAATTATCCGCCTCAGGGATACGCCCCGCAGCCGCAGCAGCCCGCACCGGTGAACTACGTGCCGCCTCCTGCCGGCTCGAACCTCAAAACGTCGATCCTGATGGGAGCCGTGCTCGCGCTCGTTGCCGCGTGCGGATACCTGTTCTATCAGGTGAGCGAAGTGAGGGGCGAGATCAAGGATGCCAAGGAGGCTCTGTCCGCCGAAATCGAAAAGATCCACGAGACTTCGTCGGTAACGGTTCAAACCAGCAAGCGCAATATTGAGTCGATGGAAAAAGCGCTAGCCCAATCCCGCGCTCAGGCGGCAGCTTTAAGCGGCCAGGCGAAGGTCGACGCGAATAAGCACTCCGACGAAATAGAGGCGAAGCTCTCGAAAGCGCAAGCCGAGCAGAGCCAGAAAATCGGCGCTCTAGGAGCCGATGTGTCGCAGGTCAAAGATGTAGCCGCAGCCACCTCGAGCAAGGTCGGCGAAGTGACCACCGAAGTCGGCACGCTGAAAACCGACACCGCAACCAACAAGTCGGCAATCGAAAAAACCATCGCCGATCTGAAGAGCGCCCGAGGTGACCTGGGTGTACAAAGCGGCTTGATCGCGACGAACGGAAAAGAGCTCCTCGCACTGAAGCAATTAGGCGAGCGCAATTACATCGAATTCAAGCTGGCCAAAGTAAAGAAGAATGTTCCGCAAAAAGTCGGCGACATTCAACTGGTTCTTGAAAGCACCGAGCCGAAGAAGAACACATTCTCGCTAGTGATCATCGCGGACGACAAGAAGGTCGACAAAAAGAATCGCACAGTGAACGAGCCGATTCAATTCCTCCTCTCGAAATCCGTGCTGCCCTATGAGCTGGTAGTCAACGACGTGAAGAAGGATCTGGTAGTCGGCTATCTCTCAGTGCCCAAGGTCCAACAAACCCGCGGCAGCAGCAACTAAAAGTAATTCACGCAAAATTCTCCGAGTCTTCTTCGCGAGCTTTGCGCCTTTGCGTGAAATTATCGTTGTGCTTCGAGCAGAGCCAGCGCCGCGAATCCGGTGGCAGCATCCTGCATAAACTTGACCATCATCGAATCGGCGGGATACTCCTTGTTCATTGACGAAGAAGCCCAATATCCATGTTCCGCGTTTTGGTGCGATTTAAGCCAATTTAAGGCTTCCTCCATGCCCTTATGCGATCCATTATGGTCAATTAAGAGTACGTAAGCAGCGAAACCAGTGGCATAAGCGTCGCTTCCCGACGTCCTCATTGGTCTTTTCCAAGGCCCAAGCGATTCGATCGACCACCCTCCATCCGCCTGCTGCTTTTTCCAGACTTCATCAATCAGAGATTGCTTGTCCGCCAGAGCCTCGGGCATCGCCCACAGCAGCATCAGCCGATTATGGAGCGGCTGCGCGCCCTGCTCGCGCTTTAAATAATCGACAAGCATCGCAATTTGTTCACGATGGCGCGCCCGATGCTCAGCCGGGGCGTTCTTAACCGCAAGCGCGGCAAGAGCCGCCCCATAGAAATTCGACTGCGGCGTCTCCCATGGATCGAGATCGAGATGGAACCAGTCCCACGCACCTTTCTCTTTCCCTTCTTTGACTTGCAAGGACCACATGCGTTCGAGCGCCGGTTCTTCCCCGAGCAGCAGCGCCGCGTGAATCGCTTCCACTCCTAGCGATTGCCCATGAAGAGGCTCTTTCGCGAACGCCGCCGGGAATACGTCGTGCAAAGGGATTCTGGCTCGCAGCGCATCCCGCAAACCGGTCTCGTAAGTGGTGGCCTGCTTCTCGCCAAGCTCGCGCCGAAGTACTGGGCGGGCTATAAGATAGGTGACATTAGTATGGCAGGAAACACAAGGACCGCCGGGGGTTTTGGTGGCCTTCCAAGCAAACCATTCCTTTTCACGTCCATCGAGGTAATCAGCAGCGAGCCGGGGGTTCCAATCCGCGCAAAGGCTAAGAGCGAGCAGAGCGTTGATCATCAACTGCCATTGTCCGATCAACTTCGCGGAACCGTCGAGCAGATTCGGATGGAGAAACACCCAGCAGGCGGCGCACGTGATAAGAGAGATGGCTCTGATGCGAAAAACCGGTTTCGGCGGCGATGCGGCTTATAGGCAATTTCCCTTCCCTGAGAAGCACTTGCGCGCGATCGACGCGGCGTTGAATCACATACTGATGCAACGGCAATCCAACCGCTTCGCGGAAGGTCGTTTTTATGTGCGACACGCTAACCCCTGCGACCGCTGCGAGTTCTTTGAGAGACAGGTCGTGAGCCAGGTTATCTTCAACGTAAGCGATGACTTGCTTGAGCTGCGGACCGAGTCCGCCCTTGCAGGGTTCGGGCGCGGAAGCGGACGAATGGCGGGTTCTCAAATGCTCCGCTACCGAACAACCAAGGCTATCCATGTAAAGGAGACCGTTAGGGAACCCAGCGTCCATCTCGGTTTTCATCATGCGGCCAAGATTCTCAAGCTGCCGGTCGCGGATCTGGAATCGATTCACGATTTCGATGCCGGGCTGATTTTCGACATCGAGAAGAATGACGCGATCCGTTTCCTTCATCTCCCAACGGCTGGAAATTCCGGCGGGAACGATATCGATATCTCCATGAACGCCAAGCCCGCTATGGCTCCAAGGCCCGCGCCGGCAATGAATGTAGACGGAAGGCCCGAAATGAATCACCACGACAGGATGATCGCGCGCGGGGACTTCGACGACACCCGCAGGGTCGGTCCGAAATCGAACGCGAGCATTCATAATCGCGATTATCTCATGAGTTTCGATTCAAAAGATCGAATCCCCGCCCTTACGGGACGGGGTTATAACCCCTGGCGTGAGGCAGGGGATCGAGCGCGCGATTATGGGGTCCCCTGGCCTGTATCGGTGCGTAGTCTTTGCGCTTTTGCTAATTCCAGAATATGATCCGCCGCAAGCTGCGCCCGGTCGATGGAGGGCATCACAATGCGGCTGCTCGCGCCTGCCGTTTCGAACGATAAAATCCCCACGCCGATCATGCGCTGCCCGAGCGTCTGATCCACGCGCACATCCTGGAGCTTGATCACTTCATCGGTGCGCGTCGTCTTCGAGAAAAATCCCTTTTCGTAGCGCAGGCGGTCGCCGATCACTTCGAGCTTTACCAGTCTCCGCTTGATGTGCCGCGATACTACGACGATTAGCAGGAATCCGGGTACAATCAGCAACCACCACAATCGAACGTCCTCGGGTCCCGTGGCCTTCAAATATACCGCGATGCCCAGCGCCAGCATCAGGCACAGGACGTATCCGAACTTGACGAGTTTAATCGATGGACGGAGCAGCATGGCGGCATGATAACATGAGCGTCCGCTGTGCTGTCACAATAGGAAGATAGAGATGGAAACCCTACGGGACGTTACACGCGTTCTCGTCGTCGACGACGAGGAATCGCAGCGCACTGCGCTTGCGAGCATGATCAAGCTGTGGGGCTATTGGGTGGAAACAGCCGCCGATGGCCAGGAAGCGCTTGAAAAGCTGGCGACGTTCGGGGCGCACGTCATTGTTACCGATCTCAACATGCCTCGCATGACGGGCCAGGAGCTGCTCAAGCGATTGAAGGAAGACGGCGATGCGCCACCCGTCATCGTGCAAACGGCATACGGCAGCCTCGAAACATCGGTCAGCATGGTGCACGATCTGGGAGCGTTCTGGTTCCTCGAAAAGCCGGTGCAATCGCAGGCGCTGCGCCTGCTGCTGGAGCGCGCCGCGGCGCAGGAAAAACTTGCCGAGCATGCCGAACGGCTGGAACGCCAGCTTAGCAATCAGGGCGTGCTGGGCGAAATGGTCGGTTCCTCGCCCAAGATGCGAGAGGTGTTCAGCCTCATCCAACAAGTCGCGCCGAGTCGCGCCGCGGTGCTGATCACGGGCGAGAGCGGCACCGGCAAGGAGCTAGCCGCGCGCGCGATTCATGCGCTGAGCCCGCGGCGCAACGGACCGTTCGTGGCTCTGAACTGCGCAGCGATGCCCGACAGCCTGATGGAGAGCGAACTGTTCGGCCACGAAAAGGGTGCGTTTACCGGAGCGGTGGACCGGCGCGCGGGTTGTTTCGAACTCGCACAGAACGGCACGGTCCTGCTGGACGAAATCGGCGACATGCCGATCGTGCTGCAGGCGAAGCTGCTGCGCGTGCTGGAGGATTCGCGCGTGCGCAGGCTCGGCGGCAAGACGGAAATTCAGTTGGACGTGCGTATTCTGGCGGCGACGAATTCACCGCTCGAGGCCGCGATTCGCGAAGGACGATTCCGCGAGGATCTGTTCTATCGACTAAACGTGTTTCCGATTCCTCTTCCCGCTCTGCGCGAGCGTAAGGACGATCTGCCGTTTCTCACCACGGCGCTGTTAAGCGATCTGAATCGCAAACACGGAACCAAGGTCACGGACATTTCGAAGGAAGTGTTCGATCGCTTCCGGACCTACAACTGGCCGGGCAACGTGCGCGAACTGCGCAACGCGATGGAGCGCGCTGTGATTCTGGCGGGAGAAGGAACCATCCTCGCGGCACATTTGTCGACCAGCTTCGGAGGAACGGCGTCGTTTGGGCCGGCGGCTCCGGCTGCCTCCGGCGCGGGGTCAGCGCCCGCATCGGTGAACGGCGATGAATTGCGCATCCAGGTGGGCTCGACCATCGAGCAGGCGGAGCGCGCCCTGATCGAATTGACGCTCGAACACACCCGGCATAATAAGACCCGCGCGGCCGAGGTGCTCGGGATCAGCCAGAAGACGTTGTTCAATAAACTGAAGGAATATGGCGCGCAGAGTGCTGGAGCATAGCGATTGTCTCCTCCCTTACGAGTCTCTCGTGATTAGTCTGGCGGTGACCGCTCCCGAAGGTCGCGGCTCTGAAGAACAGCTGATCTCAAGGAGGGGACATGAATTCTTATGCGAGTCCGCATCAGACTCTCGGCGCGAAGTTATGCCGATTTGCGCCGGTGGCTATTAATCGCCCACATGTCGCTGCGCGTCAGACTGGTGTTACTGATTGTCGCGCTGGTGGCGTTTGTGGCGATCGCGCTATCAGCGGCAAATCTCGCGAGCCTGGTGGACCCGCTCTCGGCCGATGCACTCGAACGCAGCAGAACCGCAGCCGTGCAGGCCAGTACATTCGTCAGGGAACACATTGCGCAACACGCGGCAAAGCGCGAGCCGCCGGCCGATTCTAACGGGTTCAAGGCTCTCTGGACGGAAATCGTTTCGACCGATCCGGACATTCCGGCGATGCTCTTGACCCTGCTGAAACTCTCGCAGGCCATCAAAGATATCAATATTGCCGGGCCCGCCGGGACGATCGTCGCGTCCTCCAATCCGCCCGATGTCGGCAAGCCGCTGGTGCCGCTGCCCTCTTTCGAGGAATGGAGCGCGGGCCGTTTCTACAAACGCCTGTTCGACCTGATCGTCAAGCGCCGCGCCGATTATCAACTTCTGATTCCTCTCGGCGTGCAGGGCGAAACACAGCCTTTGTTCCAGATCCAGGTGATCGTATCGAGCGTCCTGCTGCGGGGCGCGTTGTGGGGGCAAATCACCACACTCGCTTATGTTTCAGGCACTGCTTTACTGATCTCCGTTCTGATCACGATGGTTGCGACCAATCGCGTGCTGCGGCCTTTGAAACGCATAGAGGCTACGATCGACCGCATCGTGCAGGGAAATTTTCTGGGCGTCGATCCGCTCAGCATCACGCAAATCAATCCGCCCACCGAGTTCGCCGTCGTAGAAGGCAAGCTGAACGTGCTGGGCGAACGGTTTCGCGGAGCACGCGAGCAAACCGTCGAGCTCCAGCATAATCTGGACGGGCTGCTGGATCGAATGGCGACGGAGCTCGACGTGGCGACGCGCCTCGCCGCGATCAGCCGGATTACGGGAGGCGTCGCGCATGAAATCAAGAATCCCCTGAATGCGATTTCGCTGCGCCTGGACCTGCTGCGAGCGCGGCTGGGCGAGCCGGAGGAGGAGCTGGTTGCGGAGATCGATATTTTGTCGAACGAAGTCCGGCGGCTGGATCGCGTCGTGAAAACTTTTCTGGATTTCTCGCGTCCCGTGGATGTCAAACTTACCGAAGTGGACCTGGTGGCGATTGCGCGCGAGGTGGCGGAGCTGACGACACCGCAGGCGCGCCTGGCTAACATCCAGGTCTGGTTCGAAGACGCCGCGGAATCCGCCGCTCCGATTCGCGGCGACGCCGACATGCTGAAGCAGGCGATTCTCAACCTGGTTCTCAATGCGATCGAGGCGATGAAGAATGGAGGGAATCTATGGCTGCGCGTATCGCGCGAATCCAACGCGGTGGTTCTGAATGTATCCGACGACGGTCCGGGGATTCCGTCCGATGCGCGCGATAAAGTATTTCAGCTCTATTTCACAACAAAATTAAGGGGCTCCGGCATCGGACTAGCGATGACTTACAGGGCGGTTCAATTGCATAATGGTACTATCAACTTCTCGACGGAATCGGGCCGCGGGACTGCCTTCCAAATGACGTTCCCGGCGCTGGTTCGCTACGCCTGACTCGGCATGCGCAAAACGCGGATGATTTTCGGGGTCTTCGCGCTCTCGCTGGCATCAAGCTCTTGCTTGCGCCAGCAGAAAACGCAAGCCCGCGCCTTCACGCCTCCTCCGCCGCGAACGTGGCCCACAGTGCCCGATGCCGTGCCCTCGCTTCCCGATGCGCCGCAGATCGCGGCGGATTCGGCGGCCATGGTTCCTCCACAGTTGCCGGAGATGACGCCCGAGACTATGCCCGAGGTTCCCGATTCGCCCAAGCGCGTCGCGCGTCGTCCGGCGGTAACGCAGCCCAAGCCGGCGGTGCCCGGCACTGCGACGCCAGAATCGCCCGCTCCGCCAAGGCTCGCGCAGTTGTATTCGCCGGAGGAACAGAGGGACAACACGCGAACGCTGGATGAAAGTCTGGAGAGGGTGAACCGGAACGTTGCCAATATCGAGGGGAAGAATTTAACGGTGGAACAGCGGGAGACGCTCGAGAGGATTCGAACCTTCAAAAAACAAGCAGAGCAGGTGCGGGAACAAGATCTTATGACCGCAGTCATCTTAGCGAGGCGTGCAGATCTCCTCGCTAAAGACCTCCTCGAGCACCTGCCCTGAAAGGCCGCCGGGTCGGAGGGGCCGGCGACCTAACCTTTTAACAGACGTCAGCGCGTTATTGCTGTGCGCCCGACTTGGCTGTCATTGACTTCGATGCAGTCGCCGCTTCCGGCACGAAGAGCCGAATCTCTACGCGACGGTTCAGCTTGCGGCCTTCCCGCGTTTTATCGTCCGCCACCGGCAGCGCATAGCCTGATCCCAGCATGGCAATGCTGCGCACGGGAATTTTGTACTCGTTGGCGAGAAAACGGGCAACTTCCTG
>Ga0182024_10007449_pt1 | contig 23573 bp, 17 predicted proteins | sample P32metaG_FD_120480 | JGI IMG/M metagenome (GOLD analysis project Ga0182024, IMG submission 120480) | Permafrost microbial communities from Stordalen Mire, Sweden - P3-2 metaG (Illumina Assembly) | ecosystem: Environmental > Terrestrial > Soil > Wetlands > Permafrost | place: Sweden: Stordalen... | reverse complement strand
CCCATCGGCTTGACTGCGGAATACGAGGCCTCGATCGGCCCGGTGGCGGTGGCGCCCTATGAGACTCCCGGCACACAGGCTTTTGCTGAGACGGTGTTGCCCTTTGTTCAGGATCACAACACGATTCTGCTTTCGAACCATGGCGTCGTCTGCTGGGCCGATACCGTAACTCATGCCGAATGGCTTGTGGAGACTTTTGAGAACTATTGCAAGACGTTCCTGATCGCGCAACAGATTGGCAGGCCGCTCAGCTTCATCCCGGACGGCAAGATCGATGAGATTCTAGCGTTGAAGCGGCGGTTGGGCTACCAGGATGCGCGGATGAGCCGCATCTCCGAGATAGCAAGCCAGGCCGAAGCAAAGCAACGGGCAGAGTTGGAGGGGTTGGTGGGGCCGGGGTTGACGCGGCTGGAAGCGCTGGACTGAACCTGCGGAATGCATGGCGAGGGAAAAGCGAAACCATGCTACACTGTACTTGCGCTCAGTGATTTGGCCGTGAGCGGCGGTTTGCCTTCAGAAGGCAAGTTTGCCTGGCACAGATTTCCCCAAGCCCCTATAAATCGGGGTCCCCAAAAAACGGTCTTTGTTTCTTGGGGTGATAGAGCGTATATCCGTGAGTCTCCCACCCGGCGACTCTACCGTGGACCTTGATTGGGTCCGAGATCCAGTGTCTTGCCCCCTTGAATGGGATTGGCGAACCGGATTGGCGCGATGAAACCGGGAAGATATGGGGACGGGTAGCCGGTCGGCAACGAGCCGTCTGGCACACAAGTAGCGTGTGGCAGCTCCGGGCCTCGGGCGTTCTCCTATTGAATGCTTGGCGGCCAGTCCTAGGGACGTTGTTGGTTCTCCCCTACGCATATCGATAAGCAGGTTCGCGTCCGAAGAGGATTTGCGCGCCTCATGTCCGGTTCCGATTGCAGGCCCCAATGAAACTGGCGGCTCGCGGAGCCTCTAGGAAATTTGACAATTTTGACGACACAGTTCTCGCAGTTTTCTCTTTCGGCCCCGCTGATGGCGCGGCTCGACGCAAACAAGTTTGAAACTCCCACTCCGGTGCAGACCGGTTGCATTCCTCCGGCGCTCGAAGGCCGCGACGTGCTGGCCACGGCGCAGACCGGGACTGGCAAGACGCTGGGCTTTCTTATCCCCATCGTTGAAATGCTGCAAAAGACACAAGGGCGCGCACCGGCGCAGGCGCTGATTCTGTTGCCGACCCGGGAACTTGCGATGCAGGTAGAAAAATCATTTCGCGCGATTCGCACAAGCTCTTCGCAGACCGTGGCCCTGGTAGTCGGCGGGCTGGCTGAAGGCTCGCAACTCGAAGCCATTCGCCGCGGCGCGCAGCTGATTGTGGCTACACCGGGGCGGCTTGAAGACTACATCAAGCGCCGCCTGGTGAAGCTGGACACCGTCAAAATTCTCGTGCTCGATGAAGTGGACCGGATGCTCGATATGGGCTTCCAGCCGGCGATTGCGCGCATTGCGACCATGCTGCCAGCCACGCGGCAAACGCTATGCTACTCAGCTACGCTGGAAGGTGCGGTCAAGGAAGTGGCGCGAAAGTATCTCAACAATCCCGCGCGAATCGAGATTGGCTCGGTGCTGAAGCCCGCGGAGAACGTGGAACTGCGCACCTTTGAAGTGGAGCCGGACAAGAAGCAGGAATTGCTCGAACACCTGCTGGGGGCGGAGACGGGCAGCTTCCTGGTTTTTGTGCGCACCAAGCATGGAGCGGACCGCGTGGCGCGGCGGCTTACGCGCTCGGGCCACTCGGCGACGCAGATTCACGGCGACCGCTCGCAGGCTCAGCGGAATGCTGCTCTGCGCAGCTTCTCCGAGGGGCATCACCGGGTACTGGTAGCCACTGACGTGGCGGCGCGCGGCATCGATGTGGCCAACGTGGCGCACGTCATCAACTTCGACATGCCCAAAATGGCGGAGGACTTTGTCCACCGGGTTGGCCGGACGGGACGGGCTTCGGCGCACGGCGTGGCTTCAACCTTTGCTGGCCCAGCGGAGCGGGGCGACCTGCGCAAGATCGAGCGGACACTTGCCATTCAGATGAAGCGTTTCCGTGTACGGTCCGCTGATTTGAACGCGGCTTAAGGGCGAGTCGGGCATTGGGCGACGATAGCCGCCCAATGCCCCCATGCGTTAAGCTACTCGGCAGCATGAAAGATATTTATATCGCCGACCTGGCCGCCTTTGAAGAAGGCAAGCTCTTTGATGGTTTCTTCCTGGTTTTGGCCAAGCAGCAGCGCTCCACCAAGACCAACAAGCCTTACCTGAACCTCATTCTGGGCGACAAAACCGGCCAGCTTGAGGGCCGCATTTGGGAGCCTGGCGATCCCCGCATCGCCAAAGACTTCGAGCGTGGCGACATCGTCAAGGCCCGCGGTAGCGCCTCCCGCTTCGACGACCGGCTGCAGATGAAGGTCGACCAACTGCGTAAGGCCTCTTCCTCTGAGGTGGACAAGACCGACCTACTGCCCTCGACCACCTACGACGTTGCCGCCCTCTGGCGCCAGCTCATCGGCTTCGTGGATAGCCTCACAAACCCCGACCTCAAGCTGCTCCTATCCACGATCCTGGCCGATCCGGCACTTGCCCAGGCCTATCGCGAGGCTCCGGCGGCCAAGCAGCTTCACCATGCCTGGCTCGGCGGCCTGCTGGAGCACGTCGTCAGCCTGCTCACTCTGGCCGACCGCGTTGCTCCCCACTACCCCATGCTTGACCGTGACCTGTTACTCACCGGTGTAATTTTGCACGACATCGGCAAGGTGCGCGAACTGAGCTGGGAGATCGGCTTCGAGTACACCGTAGAAGGCAGTTTGCTAGGCCACATCCAGATCGGCACGGCCCTGGCCGAGCAGACCATCGACAGCCTCCCCAACTTTCCGCCCAAGTTGAAGACCCTGGTCCTGCACATGATCCTCTCCCATCATGGCAAGCTGGAGTTCGGCTCTCCCAAGCTCCCCATGATCCCCGAGGCGCTGGTTCTCAACTTCCTCGACGACCTCGACGCCAAGATGCAAGCAGTCTCCGGTGAATTTGAAAAATCTCTCCGCGAAGGCAAAGGCCCCGACGAGCTGACCGGCAAGGTATGGGCGCTGGATCAGAGACAGTTGCTCAATACCAGGCGATGGCTGGCAGAGGGCAGAGAATAGATTCGCCGCTCAGGGATGTCCATGTGTTACATTGACGCCATGAGGCTCAAGGGTTTGGTTCTATTCGTGTTGCTGGTGGCCATCGCGCCAGCGTCTCTGCCGGTCTTCGGGCAGACAACCGATCTTCCCACCCCCAAGCGGACCACTTCGCCTCTTGCGTCCTCTTCCAGCCCTGCCTCTCAGGCCGCCGGCGGCCCAGCCGGCAAGGGCGACTGCAACGGGGGCCCCTGCGAGGATCAGCAGCCGCGTGTCGTCGTCACCCTTCCGGCTCCAGCCCCGGAAACGTGGTCCTGGCATGATCGCATTCAATGGGCAGCCAACATGATGCTCGCCGTTGTGGGTTATGTCGGCATCATGGTGGCCCTCCAGGTCATGAGAAAGATCGAGCGCCAAACGGTTTCCTCGGAAGCCGCAGCCGCAGCCGCTGCTCTGGGCGCCGAGGCCGCCTTGTTGAATGCTCAGGCCATTCACGATTCGCAACGACCCTGGCTTCTGATAACGGTCGAGCCATCCCCGAAGATCGAGGACACGTTTGCCATCATGGCCACGAACCGCGGTCGCACTCCCGCCACTATCGTTTCTACCGCCGAGGGAATCGAGTTTGCCATCGATGAATCGTATCTCCCCGCGATCCCTGTCTATGGAGAACTGCGCGCCCCTCGTGTCCCAATTATTCTTCTCCCCGGTGAATCCACCGCGATCGAATCGTTCAGCCGGGATGAGGGAAAAAGGATTTGCGAAACTGAGGAAAGATTCAAGCGGGTCGCAAACTGGGAAGAAAAGGTATTCATTTCAGGGAAGGTTGTCTACAGGGATTTGATCGCGCCTGGCGACAAGCAAATCCATGAAACAACCTGGTGCTGCTGGTACATTCACGGACGGCAAAAGAGTGGATTGGTGCTCGCCGGACCGCCCAGCTATAACATGCACACTTAGAAGTCTGGCCATGTCCCATGGCGGGCGGCCCGGACATTCACCCTGCATTGCAGTTTGAATCGTACCGATCTGCCCTTAACTCGCAATTGTCCTTCTTGGCACATTTCAAATATGATTGGCGTCCATGGATAACCGCTCCGCACACCGTGTTTCCATAGTGATCCCGGTTTATCTGGGCGAGCATATTCTTCCGGCGTTGATTGGGGAGATCGAGCCGCTGACGCACGAGCAAACGACACCGAACGGAAGCCGTTTCACGATCTGCGAAGTTCTGCTGGCTCACGATTGTGGCCCCGACCGATCCGACGTGACTCTTGAAGCTCTCAGCGCTCAATATCAGTTTGTGCGGCCCCTTTGGCTATCCCGGAATTACGGTCAACATGCTGCAACTTTGGCAGGCATGGCCAGCGCCTCAGGCGATTGGGTCGTGACCCTTGACGAGGATGGGCAGCAAAACCCAGCGGATATTGGGCGCATGCTGGATAGCGCTCTGGGCTCATCGTTACAGCTTGTCTATGCGCACCCGACGAATCCGCCTCCTCATGGTTGGCTAAGGAATATCCTGAGCCGGACGGCCAAGGCGATCAGCGTCAGGCTGCTGGGTGGCAATACGATCGGGCGCTTCAACAGCTTCCGCTTGGTTGATGGCGAGATCGCAAGGACACTGGCGGCTTTCTGCGGCAACGGCGTATATCTCGACGTGGGGCTATTCTGGATCACCTGCCGTGTCGGCCACTGTCCTGTTCGGCTGAGAGATGAGCGGGGGCGATCCTCAGGGTACTCATACTTCAAGCTGATCGAGCATTTCTGGCGGCTGATTCTGACGACGGGCACGCGCCCGCTGAGATTGATTACGCTGATGGGCTTTTGTTCGATGATTCTGGCCTTGGTCATCGGCGCTTACGCGTTGTATGGAAAAGTTTACGGTCAGGTGCAGGTTCAGGGCTGGGCCTCGCTCATGATCGTTGTTACCTTCTTCTCCGGAAGCATCTTGGCTGCGCTCGGCGTCATCGCCGAGTATCTTGCTGTCACGATGGGTATTGTGATGGGTAAGCCATTGTATGTCGTCAGTTCCAAGCCGACGCGGCCGGCCGTTCGCCAATGACAATTGCGTGGGTCTTGGGGAGCGGTGGCCTGCTGGGTGCTGCGTTGTGTCGCATGCTGCGCGACAATGGTACTCCTGTGTTCGCCGCTGCTGACCGCTTCTGTTGGGATAGCGCTCCTGAGTTTGCCGCTCAGATTAAGGTCGCTGTTCATGCATTTGCTTCTCAAATTAGCGCGGGTGATCGATGGGAGATTTACTGGACCGCCGGTGTCGGCACGATGAGCAGTTCAGAAGACGTCCTTGCGCCTGAAACACGGGCTTTGTCTTTGGTACTCCGCCTTGTCGAGTCCGAGCCGCGTCTGATGGCCGCATCGGGCGCCATCGCTTTCGCCAGTTCTGCTGGCGCTATCTATGCCGGGTCATCGGATGAGGTTGTTACGGAGAGTACTCTTCCTGCGCCGACTACCGCCTACGCCCGCGAAAAACTCAGGCAAGAAGACTTGATGAAATCGTTCGCGGCCACAAATTGCGGGATAGCTGGGCTGATTGCTCGAATTTCCACCCTCTACGGCCCTGGGCAAGCTGCGGGAAGGCGACAGGGTTTGTTGGCGCATATCGCGCGCAGCATCCTGCGCAATCGCCCCATACAGATCTATGTCCCCTACGATACGATCCGCGATTACATCGCTGCCGACGACGCTGCCGCCGCGATTCTTGCGGCGACACGTGCAATCAGCGCGAAACCGCGCCTTGTCACCAAGATCATTGCTTCTGAACACCCCACGACAATCGCCGAGATCATCTCGATTTTTATGAGAATAGCGCGCCGCGCTCCACGGATAGTTACGAGTGCAAGCAGACTCTCTGGCCTTTACACTCGGCGCGTGCAATTTCGATCGATAGTATTACCCGAATGCCCAAGGACGCCAACACGTAGCCTCATCGTTGGTATTGCCCAGCTCCTCGCGGCAGAGCGCGACGCATATGTGCGGGGCCAGACGACATGAACTATTTGACTGCTCCACGCAATCTTCCATCGTGCGCCTTTGCCCAGCCACGATGGCTACACTTCTTATGAGGCCCAGAGGTTCGTTTTGCGCGGGTAGAATGCTGCCCCCAGTTCCTTATCGAAAGCTGGGGTACTGGCCCCGCGCTATCGCGGCGCTTGAGCAAGCAACGCGTACTGACCGCCCAAAGGCAGCTTGGATAACATCCTCTCGACGGCGCTGAATATAGCGAAGACCCTCTCCGGGAAACAGAGGAAGTAATCCGTCCTGAGCGCTATGAAGCCGGATGCCTCGATCAGCCTGCTCGCGTTTCGCGCCGTGAGAAGCTCCGCATCCACGTCAACCGGACATCTATTCACAATCGTTCGAGTGACAGGATTCAAAGGATTATGTTCAACAATGCAACATAGGCCCCCAGGGCACAGTACCCGCCGGATCTCATTGGTTAAAAGTGTCCGGTCTCCTCCATGCACATGGTGCAACACACAAACGATCGTTGCAAAATCGAAAGAATGATCGTCAAAAGGCAACTTGACCTGGGACGTCTGCTCATACACCTTGAAGGAAGAATTGGAAGGCAACATGGCAGCAGACGGGTCGCAACCTGCCGCCTGGGCGAAGTTTCTGCCGGCCAACTCGAGCAATTCGCCTTGGCCGCAGCCAACGTCCAGCCACCTTTGTGTCTCTGGAGTCACGCCGGCAGACTTCAGGAGCCTCTGGATCAGAAGCCACTTTCTGCGGTGGAAATGAATCGGGTCGCGGGCAAACCGGTTTGTGATAGGGTCAGCGAGCAACTCGGTATAGGAGGACGCAAACTGGTCGAACTCGGGAGATTTCTTGTCGCTATTTTCCAATGTCTTCACCCTTTTGTTCCATACGCTGGACCGATTCGCAATCCTCCTCCATCTTATGGCGAGGCCGCTGGGCCGGTCGGGCTGCGATCCACGAAAATTTCCGCCGAGACCTCAGATTCAAAGTTGGCGTCCAGCGCAATTCGACTTGCCGCGATCCGAAACTGACACAACCTACAGAAACTGCGCGGAGGTAATTGGAGTTGTGAACCGGCATACTATATCGGATCGGCTCCGCTACTGCTGGCAAGAAATCTCCTGCTCTCATCCAGTCCCGCTTTCCGATGCAGTCCGCACAAATATCACGGCGTTATTGTCTGAAAAGACCATCTTCCACTCGTGCAGGAGCGGCAAGACGCGAACCATGGGAGAATTAGGCGTTAAGAGGCAGAAGTTGACTTTGTACTTCTGAAGAAGAACATTTGGGTCGCTCTGCAAATTCGCCCAATTCTCAAATTCGGCGAGAAGACCCGACCATTCGTATATATCGGACCGTCCATCCACGAATACCGGGTGTTCCGGAGCCGCCCAGATCAGGTAGCCTCCGAATTCGTAGTCGTTCAACATTGGCCCGGATAGATGATTGGTCTTGATAAATTCCACAGCCTTTACAGGGCTTTGAGCCTCTAGCTGAGCTTCGAGATTTTGCCGGCTTGGAAAAGCCACGAACGCTACCAGCATCGACATGCCTAAGACCACCGCATTCGGCCAGATGCGATCCTGTTCGACTTCGTAGCTATCCCACGAAGCTGAGAGTTGACGCGACAGAACAGGCGCGGCCAATATGCCAAACACAAAGATCATGCGACTATGGCTGCCTCCTAGCCACGTGCCAAGCGCCAACAGCAGCAACTCATCCAAAAACAACTCGGCTCGACGCGCGACTACCAGGAGAAAGCTGCATAAAAGAACAACGAACAGTCCAACTCCGCGTGGGTCACTCAACCGCAGCGGCGCCCACTCCTCCACGTTGCCGAGGCCCAGAGGCTGATGCAGCATGGTATTGATGGGGTACATGATCTGTCTTATGCCAACTGGATTCAGGAACAACGCCGCCACCGAGAGGATCAGCGCCAACGCGAGCATCAGCCGGCGGTGCGAATCCCAGTTTTGCGATATCAGGGAACCCCACTGAAAGCGGAAAAGGGAACTGAAAAGAAAGACTCCACCGAGGACAATGCCAAGAATGAAAGATCCGTGACAGTTTACCCAGAGCGCAAAGAGGATCGGCAGGCAGAAGAACCAGCGGGGGTTCCGAGTGCGCCCGAGTTGAATCAGTGCCAGTTCGGCGATCAACAGGAGGTAGCCGATCATCTGCGGCCGCATCGAAAGCCCGACAGTGGCGAAGAACCAAATGATCATGGCCCCAACAAAAGCAACTTTGGCATTTCCGGAGTAAAGCCTGCAAAGACCATATCCGGCAACTAAAAGTGCCGCATCGAGGAAGCACAACAAGAGCATGAGGCCGGAAAAGCCGCCGCATTTGTACGCGCCGTAAATAGCAACTTGGGAGAGCCATTCCTGCGGTATGGAGGTTTGGTGGTTGGTGGTGTAGGAAAAGAGATCGGCAACCGGGATAGCGTGGGTCGTCCAGACGACCTCACCGGTCTTGAGGTGCCACCACATATCGGGGTCGTCGAAATGCGATCGCGCCGTCAGTACAGAGAGCACAACGAGAAGGCCGGCCAGCACGACCGGAAAGGAGAAGACCCTTTGCAGAATTCGAATGTGCACAGAATTGGCGTTGCTCCCGCAACCGGCGATTCATCCTTAGGCAGTAATCTGCTCCGGGACATCCTGCTCGAAGATTGGATCGGGTTCGGCAAGCCTGATCAAACGATGCAGGTAAGCCCGTGAGATGCATAGCTTGCGGGCAGCCAGCGTTTTATTTCCGCTGTTCTCACGAACTGCCGTGACGGCCAATTTGACCTTATAGTCGCGAAGCTGTCGCTCAAAAGACCCGGCGGGATGAAAATCCCCGATGTCGACAATATCGTCGATGTCGCCACCATCGTCTTCCGGATTGTTCAGGCTCAAGTCTTCCGAGCGAACAATCTGGCCGGTGGCCAGGATGATGGCCCTCTGCATCACGTTTTCAAGTTCGCGCACATTGCCGGGCCATGAGTAGCTCTGCAGCAGGGCCATCGCATCCGGCTCGATATCCGCCATCGGCTTCTGAAACACCTGCCCATACTGCATAAGGAAGTGTCTTGCGATCCGGGGAATGTCCTCGGGATGGTCCTGAAGCGGCGGCGAGTCAATCCGCATGACATTGATGCGGTAGTAAAGATCCTGACGAAATTTTCCTTCGGCCACCAGCTTGGCCAGATCCCGATGTGTGGCGAAGATCAGCCGCGCCCGCAACGGGATCAGCTTGTTGCTGCCCAGACGGCTGAATTCCATCTGCTGTAGGACGCGCAGCAGCTTGACCTGCGTAAACAGGCTCAAATCCCCGATCTCATCGAGGAAAAGTGTTCCGTCGCCGGCTTGCTCGAAGTAGCCTTCCCGAGCCCCTACCGTGCCGGTGAAAGCGCCCTTTTCGTGCCCAAACAGCTCGGCCTCAATCAGAGTTTCAGGGATCGCGCCGCACGATACAGCGACAAATGGGCGGTTGGAGCGGGAGCCCAGATTGTGGATGGCGCGAGCAATCAACTCCTTACCCGTTCCACTTTCGCCTGTCACTAGCACAGAGGCATTGAGATTGGTGACGCGGCGCACTAGTTGATAAACCCGCTGCATCTGCGGGCTCGATCCAATCAGGCGGTCGCAACTGCCTGGCTCCTCAAGGCGCTGCTGCACCGTCTGCAATTGCTGTTTCAGCGCCGAGTTCTCATAGGCCCGGCTGATCATCGTCTTGAGATCGCGAATGGAAGGCGGCCTGCGGCAATACCCAAAGGCTCCGGTCCGCACAAGCTCAAACGCGGTCGACCGAAGGCCATCGTCGGCCATCACCACCGAGGGAATATTCGACGCGATCAAAAGCCGGGAAAATCCAATGCGCTCCTGTAGCGAGTCGTGATTCGAGTTCAAATCCAGAATCAGGACGTCGCAATCCCCCGCCGATACGAGACTGCTCATCCCCTCCTGATCAGACTCCAATAGGACCTGGAAATCCTTCCCCATCGCTGAGGAAAGCAGCGGATGAAGCGTGCGATCTTCCGAATAGAGCCCAATCTTGATCATGAACGTCTCAACTCTCTCACTGTGCGTTTGGCCGCCTCAATTGGAGACGGGACTGCCACGCCATCATCGTCTGGAATCGGCCACATACATGCCAATCCCAATTCTGTGCTAGCTCACTGCAACGTTGGTAATGTGCATCCGATGTTACCGGAGCCGCTTATTGCCACAAAGCATCCATCATGAAGCACATCGCCCGAAGGCACACCCCACGAGCCCCCGAAAAAAAGCTACTGTTCTGGTGCACAACTCTCTGAGAGCACATCTCACTGCCCAACTGACTCCAGCCAAGGGTTCTGTTTGGTAGTAGTCGAAAAATGAGTCTAGTAGCGGACATGGACCGTGTCAACGCTTTTTTTTGGTAAACGTCCCGCTTTTTGCTTGGTAATGTTACTTTGGTAATACTGTGAGTGGTACTACCATTTCCGATGAATTTGTTTGCGCCTGGAAAGGTGGCAAAATAGCAGGCGGGTAAAGCGCGTGCCTCCATGTGGAAACGAACCCTAGAAATGAGATTAACTATTTTATTATAAACAAGATTAACCGAACATTAGCTTGCGGGATTTGTAGAGTTTTCAGCTGCCAGAAGATTCGCTTTCCAGAAGCGGTCCCAACTCTGGATTGTTAAGTAAACGTTTGCGTAACACTAAGGTGGTATTACCACCCTCTGAGCCGCTTTCATGGTACCTAAGTGTGTACTCCCCGCTTCACCAGGATTTACCGCCCGTAAACATCCGTGTACACCTGCTGAGATAGCGGGCCGTTAACTATCTGAATTCAAGTGGGTTGTCTATTGAACTGTTTGGCTGGGCAATTGCTCTTGCCAAAGTGCTCCCCAGAACAGGGGTAAGAGGAGTCTGGTATATGCACTCGTTCGCGTGGTGGCCAACTCTCGTTGTCCTCATAGTGGCTACCTTTACGGACTTGCGTAACCGCCGCATCCCGAATTGGCTGGTATTTCCCTTCCTGCTGGCCGGGATCGCGGTTTCTCCTTGGCGTCAGGATTGGCCCGGCATCGGTCGGCATATGGGCTGGCATGGCATCGGGCAGAGCTTTGCGGGTTTTGGAGTCGGGCTGCTGGTTTGCGGCATTTTTTTCTGGATGGGTGGCATGGGAGCGGGCGACGTGAAGTTATGTGCCGCCATCGGCGCTTGGATCGGTCCCAGCCAGTTGGTTCTGGCACTCGTCGTCACCGGCTTGGCCGGCGGAGTGATGGTTCTGATCTGGGCGGCCAGTGCGGGATTTCTCAAGGAGATGTTTGCCGATACGGCAGATCTCCTCTTCGGATGGAAGGCGCGGGGAATGAAAAGCGATCCGGAGATGGTGCTGTCGAATCCGCGGAAGCGCAAGATGCCGTACGCTCCAGCGATTGCCGTTGGAACGCTCTTTTCATTCTTTGCCCGGTGAGGATTTGAATGCGTCATGCGCGAATCGCAGAAGAACTATCAGTTTGAAGTGGAAACAAAGGGAAGTTTTCAAGCGCCAGGGAGCGGCAATTCCGTGAATCCAAACTCGTCCTCGTATCTCGACCCGCAGTACCCCGACTCCTTCGGCGCCGACCCCTTGTCGATCGCGCTGATTGGTCCGGACGAGCAGCGCCGCAGGGCGGCAGCCTATGCTCTTGCCGGATGCCAGGGAAGCGAAGTCCGTGAGTTTACTTCATATCCTCCCGGCCTCGACGACGTGCCCAGGCTGCTTGAGCAGCGTTACGACGTCATCGTCATCGACCTCGACGGCAACCCCGAATATGCTCTGGAACTGGTGGAGAGCATCGGCGCCAATGGCATGGCAACTGTAATGGTCTATTCGGCCAAGGCCGATCCCGACCTGCTGGTGCGCTGCATGAGAGCCGGCGCCCGCGAATTTCTCACTCTGCCTTTCGCTCCCAACACAATGGCCGAAGCCATGGTTAGAGCTGCAGCCCGTCGTCCCGCAAATCGGCCGAAAAAGGCAGGCGGCAAGCTACTCGTATTCTTCGGCGCCAAAGGTGGCGCCGGTGTCACCACCCTTGCCTGCAATTTTGCTGTAGCCCTGGCCCAGGACACTTCCCAAAGCACTTTGCTGATCGATCTCGATCTTCCCCTGGGAGACGCAGCGCTCAACCTCGGGCTGGTCGCCGAATACTCGACCATCAGCGCTCTTCAAGAGTCCAGCCGCCTCGATGCGAGTTTTCTCTCCAAGCTTCTGGTTAAGCACAACTCCGGGCTCTATGTACTCGCGGCTCCGGGGAAATTGCCGCAGTACCAGGCCACCAATGAGGCCATCGACAGGTTGCTGACAGTTGCGCGGCAGGACTACGACAGTGTTGTCATCGATGTGGGATCGAGGCTCGATTATGCCGGCACGGCTGTTTTCAAAGAAGCCAAGACGGTCTACCTCGTCACCCAGGCCGCCATTCCCGAGTTACGCAACTCCAACCGCCTCATCAGCCAGTTCTTCAGCTCCGGCGGCCCCAAGCTCGAAGTCGTGATTAATCGCTATGACCCACGTGGCCAGGGGGTCAGCGACGACAATATTACGAAGGCTCTTACTCGGCCGGCCAATTGGAAGATCCCCAATGATTTTGCCGCGGTGCGGCAGATGCAGAACACGGGCACGCCGCTGGTGCTCGAGGATTCATCCATTTCCCGTATCATCCGCGAGATGGCCAGCACATTTACGGGCCTGCCCGTACCCCAGGAAAAAGAAAAGAAGAAGGGCTTCAGCTTTCTTGGTCTCGGAAGAGGTGGTTCTGCGAAGAGTTCGCCCTCCGACGAGCCGCTGTCGATCACACCAAAGGGCGCCTCGGGATCGTCGAACGGCAGTGGATCGAGTGCGGCTCAGCCTGAGGTCAAGGCGCCGGCCCCGGAACCTCCTGTCGAACCGAGGCGGCCTGCTCCTCCTGTTGAAACCAAGCGGCCTGCTCCTCCTGTCGAAGCAAAGCGGCCTGCTCCTCCCGTGGAAGAGAGGCATGAGGAGCCGATTATCGCTCTCACTCCCAAGCACCAGGAAGAGCCTGAAACGCGCATTTACAAAGGTGTCGTCTATGTAAAGGGAGACGACGGCCAATGGCACCTCCAGACCGATCAGGTCCCTAGCGCCCCTGAGCCGCCCCAGCAGCCTGCTGCTCCAATCGAGCAGGCCACAGGCTTGGCCGATCAGCCCGATGGCATGGCAGAGGCGCCCCCGACCATTACGTGGCCGAAGCCCGCTCCGATTTCCTGCGGCACAGTTCTCAGCGCCAAGCAGCTCAATGCCACAGCATCCGTTCCGGGAGTATTCACTTACGCGCCTGGTGCCGGATACGCGCTGGCGGCTGGCACGCACACGCTGTTGACAATCTTCACTCCGGCAGACTCCGCGAAGTATCCCGCGGCTCAGGCCTCGGTGCAGCTCGTAGTGAACAAGGCGATCCCGGCCCTCGCCTGGCAGAAGCCCGCTCCGATTACTTGCGGCGTACCGCTCAGTGCCGCTCAGCTTAACGCCACGGCGTCGGTTCCGGGAAGGTTCACCTATGCTCCCGCCGCCGGGTTCACGCTCGCGGCTGGAACGCATACGCTCACCGCGACCTTTACTCCGTCGGACGGCTCGAAGTATACCCCCGCACAGGCTTCCGTGGCGCTCACGGTCAACAAGGCCACTCCCACCATCACGTGGGCGAAGCCCGCTTCGATTGCGTATCGAACTGCGCTTAGCGCCGCTCAGCTAAATGCCACGGCATCGGTTCCCGGAACATTCGTTTATTCTCCGGCCGCAGGCCACGTGCTTGCGGCTGGAACGCATACGCTCTCGGTAAACTTCACTCCGTCGGACACCGCAAAGTACACGCCGACACAATTCTCCACGGAGCTGGTTGTCACCAAGGCGATGCCGACCATCACTTGGCCGAAGCCCGCTTCGATCACGTATGGCACCGCGCTCAGCTCCACGCAGCTCAATGCTACGGCATCGGTTCCGGGAACATTTGCCTATGCTTTTGCCGCGGGTGACGTCCTTGCGGCAGGTACGCAGACGCTCTCGGTGACCTTCACTCCGACGGATGCCACAAAGTACGCCACGGCACAGGCCTCCGTATCCCTCACGGTTACCAAGGCGACGCCGATCGTCACCTGGACGAAGCCCGGTTCGATTTCTTTCGGCGGTATACTTGGCCCCGCTCAGCTCAATGCCACGGCATCGATTCCGGGAACATTCGCCTATACGCCCGCTGCGGGCCAGGTGCTTGTAGCTGGCATCCAGACACTGTCGGTTGTCTTCACTCCGGAAGACACTACGGACTACACGCCGGCTCAGGCCTCCGTTACGCTGACGGTCACCAAGGCGACACCGGTCATTAGTTGGGCACAGCCGGAGCAGATTACATATGGCACGGCCCTCAGCGCTACGCAGCTCAACGCGACAGCATCGGTCCCCGGAAAATTCACCTACAATCCTGCTCCAGGTCAGGTGCTTCCTGCTGGAACCCAGACGCTTACGGCTACCTTCACGCCTACGGCGGTCGCGGACTACGCTCCTTCGCAGTCCACCGTGACGCTCACGGTTGCCAAGGCCACGCCGGCCATCGCATGGCCGAAGCCGGCTCCGATTGCATATGGCACCGCGCTCACGGGAACTCAGCTCAATGCCACGGCATCGGTTCCCGGAAAATTTTCCTACACTCCAGCCGTCGGTCAGGTGCTTGCCGCTGGAACCCAGACGCTCACAGCAAACTTCACTCCGACCGATGCCGCGGACTACAACGCGGCGCAGTCCACTGTGTCGCTCACGGTCGCCAAGGCGACGCCGGCCATCACCTGGCCAAAGCCCGCCCCAATTCCCTATGGCACCTCGCTGAGCGACACGCAGCTCAATGCCAAGGCATCGGTTGACGGAACATTCGTCTACACTCCGGCCGTAGGTGATGTGCTTGCATCGGGAGCGCACACGCTCTCGGCGACCTTCACTCCGGCGGCCGATGCGAACTACACCACCGCGCAGTCCGCCGTGTCCCTGACGGTCGTCAAGTCGACGCCGTCTGTTACATGGGCAAAGCCCGCTCCGATTACCTACGGCACTGCGCTCAGCGCCGAGCAGCTCAATGCCACGGCATCGGTTGAAGGAAAATTTGCCTACATCCCAGGGGAAGGCGCTGTCCTATCTGCGGGAACGCATAGGCCCTCGGTAACCTTCACTCCGACCGATACAACAAACTGCGCCGTCGCTCATGCTGCCGTATCGCTCACGGTGAACAAGGCGACGCCAACCATCGCATGGTCGAATCCCTCCGACATTCCCTACGGCACCGCGCTGAGCGCCGATCAGCTCAATGCCGAGGCGTCGGTTCCAGGAACATTCGTCTACTCTCCCGCCTTGGGCGACATGCTGAAGGCAGGAACCCAGACGCTCTCCGTGACGTTTACTCCGATAGACATTGCGGACTACACCACCGCGCAGGCCACTGTCTCCCTCACCGTCACCGACGCGGAGGCAACCGAGCTCACCTGGAAGGCTCCCGCCGACATTACCTACGGCACCGCATTGAGCGCCGATCAGCTCAATGCCACGGCGCCGGTTCCCGGAACCTTTGTCTATGCTCCTTCCGTGGGCGACATGCTTGCGGCCGGAACGCACACGCTTTCCGTAATCTTCACGCCTGCCGACACCAATCTCCCCATGGCCGAGGCTGCCGTCGCGCTCACTGTTGCTAAGGCGACGCCGGCTATCGCTTGGCCTAAGCCCAATCCGATCGCCTACGGTGTTGCGCTCGGCGCCAATCAGCTCAACGCCACGGCGCCGATTGCGGGAACGTTCGCTTACACTCCCGCTGCGGGTGACGTGCTTCCGGCGGGAACACAGAACCTTTCGGTCATCTTCACTCCGAGTGCCGCTTCGGATTACTCCAACGCGGAGGCGGCTGTGTTGCTCTCCGTCACCAAGGCAACCCCAACCATCACCTGGCGAACCCCCGCCGACATTCCCTACGGCTCGCCGCTTGGTGCCGATCAGCTCAATGCAACGGCAACGGTTCCTGGGATGTTCTCCTACACACCCGGTCCCGGCAACGTGCTGACAGCGGGGATGCAGACGCTGTCGGTAGCCTTCACTCCGACCGACGCCTCGAACTACACCGCAGCGCAAGCCACTGTGAGGCTCGTGGTGCAGGGATTGCCCAACCTCGCTGACGGGCAGGAAGCGGGCGATGCCGATGCTGAAGACCTCGAACAGTCGCCCGAGGCGGAGAACAAGAGCATGAGGGAGCAGGAAGGCCGGGCTGAGAGCAAAGCCGCCGCTGAGAGCGCGGCGTCTCAGGCAGCAAAGCGGACACCGGACAACGCGGACACAAAGCGGGGACCGGCGCAAAACGAAAAAACCACCAACCAGCAAGGCAAGCTTGAAACGCGCACATACAAGGGCGCGACCTACGTGAAAGGAGCCGATGGCCAATGGCACCTCGAGCAAAAATAACGGACGAAGAGACGGGCCCCACAACGCTTCCCGCAGATTTCGGTGAATGGGATAGTGGTGGGGCACCTCCCACGACACTACCGGACAACTTCACTGACTTCGACGACACGCTTCCGAAGCCGGCTGCGATACCGGCGCCGGTAAAACCCCCTCCCCCACCGCGCGTGGCGGCCAAGGTGCCCGACATCACACCTTCGCGCGCACAGTCGTCGGCCTACGCGGATACCGATGAGCTTGCTGAGTCGCCTCGGTCCAAGCGCGCCAAGGTTGCGCCAGCTTCGAAGCGCAGAGCCGAAGTTCAGGTTGAAGCTGAAGACGAAGACGAGGGCCAAGCCAAGGGTAAGGGCAAAATGATCTTTGGTGCGATCGGCGCAGTCCTGGTTTTGGTGCTTGTCGCTTTCCTCGTACTGAACAGCCGTAAGTCGGCGCCCAAGCCGATCGCGCAGAACCAAACGACAGTGCAAGAGCCGACCACGACCGCGACATCGGACACTCCGACGACCGCGAAGCCGAAGCCTACAGCGACGCAGGCGACGACGGCAACGACGACGACGGCGCAGGATACAACCAATACGGAGGAACAGGCCCCGGCCCCTGTGCAGTCAGCTACGATGCAGGCTCAGTTGAATGCCGCTCCTCGGATTTCGGAAAACCTTAAGACCAGCCAAAAGGACACAGCGCCCGCGGCGGGCTTTAGCGCTGTCGATATGGGCGGCGGTTCGGGCGCGATGGGCGCCGGCGTATTCAATGCAAAGAGCGGGCCCAAGGTGACGGCTGCAGCTCCAAAGCCGGCCGCTGTCAAGACCCTCAATGTTTCCAGCAGCGTCATGGCGGCTAGAGCGATTTCGAGAACTCCGCCCGTTTATCCGCCCTTCGCTCGCAGCGCCCGCGTAGAGGGCACGGTGGAGTTACATGCCGTGATTTCCGCTGCCGGAACGATCACAAGTCTCAGTGTCATCAATGGGCCGAACGTGTTGCGTCAGGCAGCCCTCGATGCCGTGAAGACTTGGCGTTACAAGCCGTACCTGCTCGACAACGAGCCCGTGGAAGTGGAAACCACGGTCAATGTGGTCTTCGTTTTGAGGTAGTATTGCACTCTTTGCCTGGTTATCAAGGAAGTGTGGGGACCACTGCATGTGATCCTCGCTTTGGGTGGATGACGATCGCTCTGCACTCGGCCCGCGTTTTGGGACGGGGGCTGCACTTCACGACCATGGTACAGCGGACCACAAGAATCTATCGATGGAAGGTATGACGTGGAATTACTGAATTTGGAGAAATACAAAGCGGAGATACACAGGACACTGATCTCTAAGCTGGATCTCGAAAAACTGTCGCGCGTCAATTCCAGCCAAGCGCGTCAGGCTGTTTCCGGCATCGTCAAAGAGATCATCGCCGACCAACGCGTGCCCCTGAACTTCGACGAGCAGGAAAGAATCCAGGCAGACTTGCTCGATGAAGTCTTCGGTCTCGGCCCGCTCGAGCCCCTGCTGCGCGACCCGAAGATTTCGGACATCCTGGTCAACGACAAGGATCACGTATTCATTGAAAAAGGCGGCATCCTTTCCAGGGTCAGCACCTCGTTTCGCGACGATCGACACCTGCTCCAGATCATCGACCGCATTGTGTCCCGCGTGGGCCGCAGAGTGGATGAGTCTTCCCCGATGGTCGATGCTCGCCTGCCGGACGGATCCCGCGTCAATGCCATTATTCCGCCGCTGGCGCTCGACGGGCCTTCCTTGTCGATTCGCCGCTTCGGTACTGGTCCCCTGGCCGCCAACTCTCTGGTGCAGTTGAAGAGTATCTCGGCGGAGATGATGGAAGTGCTCTCCTCCGCAGTGAAAGCCAGGATCAGCATTGTCATTTCCGGCGGCACCGGCTCGGGCAAAACCACCCTGCTTAACATTCTGTCCCAGTACATTCCTCGCAACGAGCGACTTGTCACTATCGAAGATGCCGCCGAACTCCGCCTCGCTCAGGAAAATATCGTGCGCCTGGAAACCCGGCCGCCCAATATTGAAGGGCAGGGTGCGGTTCGCCAGCGTCAACTGCTGGTCAACTGTCTCCGTATGCGCCCCGACCGCATCATCATGGGCGAGGTTCGCGGTGAAGAGGCATTCGATATGCTTCAGGCCATGAATACCGGCCACGAAGGTTCGATGACCACAATTCACTCCAACACTCCTCGCGATGCCATTGCGAGACTCGAGTCGATGGTCGCGATGGGCAATATGAATATGCCCGAAAAGTCCGTTCGTCAGCAGATAGCCGCAGCCATCACTATCGTCGTGCAGGCCAGCCGCATGAGCGACGGAACCCGCAAAGTTACCAGTATCTCCGAGATCACAGGCATGGAAGAGAACATCATCAGCATGCAGGAGATCTTCACCTTCACCAAGAAAGGGATCGGGCCCGACGGCAAGGTTATTGGCGCATTTCAGCCTACCCGGATTCGTCCCCGGTTCCTCGATCGGCTTCGCACTGCGGGCATCAACCTGCCGCCGAGCCTCTTTGAACACGAAACGCTGGTCAACTAAGCGGAAGAAGGGAGGCAGCCAATATGGGAGCGATTATTGTTGTTGTATTTCTGGGCGTGTTTGCTGTCGTCGCGCTGCTGATGATGGCCAGCGGGGCAGGGGCCTCTCAGCGGGCTAAGCAAGCCATAGCCTCGCTCGACTCGGCTTTGGCCACCGAGAGCCCGGTTGCGCACGATCAGATTCTCAACCTTCGCAAAAGCGAAGTGCTCAGCGGCATCCCCTGGCTCAATCGCAAGCTGCTAAAGTTCCAACTTGCGCCGCACCTTTACAACCTGATCCATCAGGCTAATCTCAAGTGGACAGCGGGAGGCATGCTTGCCGGCTGCGGAATATGCTACGTGGTCGCTGCCTGGTTGGCTTACTGGCGGGCAGGGAACCTTCTGATTGCACTCGCGGTCGGGTTGCCGGTCGGCTTCGCGCCAATTGGTTTTGCGCTCTTCAAGCGCAGCAAGCGCTTCAGCAAGTTTCAGGAGGGGCTACCTGAGGCTCTTGATCTGATGGTGAATGCGCTCCGCGCCGGCCACAGTCTGATCGCCGCCATGGGTCTGGTCTCCCGCGAGTGCGCCGACCCTATCGGCAGCGAATTCAGGGCGTGTTTCGAGGAGCAGAACTACGGCCTCGAAATGAAGACCGCCTTTGACAACATGATCGCTCGCGTTCCCATCCAGGACCTCAAGATTGTCGCAACCGCGATCATGATCCAGAAGGAGAGCGGCGGAAACCTGGCCGAGGTGCTGGACAAGACATCTCATGTGATTCGGGAGCGCTTCCGCCTGAAGCGGGAAATCCTGACCCACACGGCTCAGGGACGCCTCACCGGAATCATCCTTACGCTTCTCCCTGTAGGGCTGGGAACCGTTCTGTATTTCATCAACCCCGCGTTCATGAGTCTATTGTGGACGACCGAGATCGGCAGAAGGCTCATGTGGATCGCTTTCGGCATGATCCTTGTAGGCGGATTCATTATTAACCAGATCGTCAACATGGAAGTTTGAGGATCTCCAATGGGATTTGCGATTCTTGCATTTTGCGCCGTTTTTCTGCTGATCGCGAGTGGCGGACTACTCCTGTTCTATCGCGAAACCATGCTTCAGCGGATCTCCGAAGTCATCAATCCGACCGCCAAAAAACCGAAATCCCTGTTGGAAACCATCCAGCAGACCGGTCTTTCGATCGGCGGCGTTGTGGAGCGGTTCGATCAAGTCCTGCCGAAAAGTCAGGCGGAAGTCTCCATGACTCACCAGCGGCTCATCTCCGCGGGCTATCGGAACGAAGCTACGGTCAAGATCCTATACGGCTCCAAAGTGCTCGTCCCCATTGTGCTCGCCGCTCTGGCCTTTGTCACCGGGCTCGCCCACCTAAACCCGCTGCTGGTGTATGTCTTGTGCCTGGGGCTTGGATTCCTGCTGCCGGATTTCTGGGTTGACAGGAAGACCAAGAAACGGCAGAAACGCATTCGCCTCGGTCTCCCCGACGTGCTCGATCTGCTGATCATCTGTGTCGAGGCCGGATTGAGCCTGGACCAGGCAACTGCCCGTACTGCCGAGGAATTGCGCAGAGCGCAGCCTGAGTTATGCGATGAATTGATGGTGGTTGTCCTCGAGCAGCGCGCCGGGCGTGCCCGCGCCGACTGCTGGAGAAATATGGCGGATCGCACCAACGTGGACAGTGTGCGCAATCTCGTCTCCATGCTGGTTCAATCCGAACAGCTCGGAACCAGCATCGCCAGAACTTTGCGCATTCATGCCGACACCCTTCGAACCCAGCGCGTGCAGGCTGTGGAAGAGGCCGCGGCCAAGCTTACCATCAAGTTGCTTTTCCCTCTGGTATTTTTCATTTTCCCCTCGCTTTTTCTAGTGATCCTGGGCCCCGCGATTATCCAAATGATGCAGACTTTCAAGGAGATGGGGGGGCACTGAGGAAAGATGCAGCGACCGGTATCGTGTCACCATGATCCGAATTGTTGCCGGCGCTACAAAAACTGCTCATGCTTTGCCGAGTTCAGAACGAAGGAATCAAACTCTTGTGAGAAAGGAAAGTCGAAATGGACAGTACCCTGTTAATCCGTATTGTGGCCGGCGTTCTGTTTGTGGTCGTTCTGGTCGTTCTGATCCAGCGCCGCCGCACGCGGGTCAAGTAGCGCTGACTGCGCGAATGTTCCGGCGGCGTCGTGAGATTTCGCGAGCTCCGCTGGCAGCCTCCGCAGTCTTGCGCGCCGGATACCTCGCCGCTGTGGCGCCGAGAATTGTCCGTGTTCGATTCAGACTGGGGAACATTTCAAACTTGCACTTGAGAGAGGAAGGTCGATATGGACAGTACCATGATTATTCGGATCGTTGCTGGAGTTTTGTGTGTGGTCTTGCTGGTCGTTCTGATTCAGCGCCGCCGTACAAAGGTTAACAAGTAGTACTGATTTTCAGGCGGGCCAATGCCTTTCCTGAATGGGTAAAGAGTGAGCCGCGACTTTCGAATGGCTGTTCTGTTGCGCTCAGGGTTCCAACAATGGGCCTTGGGCGCCACAACAGAAACGAAAGCCATCCATCGCGGTGAGCACTTTGGCCTCGTAAATTTGGGAATGGCTCTGCGGTCGCCGTGCGATTGAGCGAATACCGCTGGTCGGCTCCGCGGTTTTGCTGGCCAGGGAGCTTGACGATTTGCAGTCGAGTGTCTCTGGAACCCGCTCCGGCAGCGGGAAGGTCGGTTGTGCTCTTACCCCGGTTCTTCCGGCAAGCGCATTTCCATCCTGACTGCTCGGCGAAGCAGGTTCGCGCGCGGTTCGGCGAGCGCAAAGAAAGGATTTGCAGCAATGCACCTTGCTCAAAAGCTCGATTTTGCAACCGGGACTTTCGATCAACACCCGGCTGCGGCGCACTCGCCGAGGGCGGGAGGTTCTATGGAATCACAGAAGCTTTGCGCTTACAACCAAACTCGCGAATGCTTTCTCGGCTTGGAGGTCGCCGCCGCCGATCTCTCGTATGCAAATGTCAAGGATCGGATGGCTACCCTCGACCTGAAATCCGGCGAGGGCCTCTGGATGATGCCTTTCAGAGGAATGCCTGAAACCGGCCTGCATGTTCCGCTCGATCTGATTTATCTCGACGAGGATTGCCGCGTCATCGATCTGGTTGAATCGTTTCCCACATTCCACGCCACTGCATCGAGTCCGCAGGCTGCGAGTGTCCTGGCCCTGCCCACTCACTCCGTCTATTCGTCGCAAACTCAATCTGGCGATCAGTTGGTTATCTGCGTGGCCGAGGAGATGGAGCGCCGCCTCGAGCGGTTTTCCGGCGCAGGCGTCGTCGCGGGCGGTGGTGTCCGCAGCGCAGCATTGCTCAGGCAGGCTCCCCTGTGGAGCGGCGGTCCCGGTGTGATTCAGTTGGAGGAGCGCTACAAGGAAGAGCGCTTCGATTCCGCGGAAACGCACGAGATGGATCTCATCGAACCGGGGATGAAAGAAGTCAGGCCCCCCAGAAACTGGTTGGAGCGCTGGTGGTCCCCCGATCCTAGGAGGGCGCCCCGCGAGCCGGCCGATGGCTTGGCCGCCTATTACTGGACGGGCTCTGCTCCCGTGGCGCATGACATCAGGGATGTTAGTTCGAGTGGTTTGTACCTCATCACCGAGGAGCGTTGGTATCCCGGCACCCTGATCCTGATGACACTTATTCTCACAGACCGGGGAGAGGAATGTGCGGAGCGTTCCATCGCGGTGCACTCCAGGGCCGTCCGCTGGGGCAGCGACGGCGTCGGCCTCCAGTTCATTCTGGCAAGCCCCGACGACAAACGTCGAGGCCGGCACGCCCCTGTGGTGAGCGGGCTCGATAAAAGGGAACTTGATCGGTTTTTGCGCCAGCTCCAGAGAGTAAGGAGTTAGCCCTCTTCGCGTGGATGCCGTAAGTGGTTACTTAAGTGGTGGATTACTTAAGTAAGTTGGTTACCTGAGTGGATCGACTTTAGTTTTATCGTTTTTTTAATTGCCTCTTTGGTTGTATTTGAATTTATTGAAATAGGGATTGACATTCGTCAGTTCCAGGGAGGACCATTATGAAGATTGCAAAAATTCATCACAAATCTACCCGGGTGCTTATGCGAATTGTAAACGGTATCGCGAAGTCGACGAGAGCGAATGGCGCGGCCCGGTTCCTTCTGGGACGGTCGCATTCTCGCCTGCGCGCTGGCTTGCGCGGCGACGAGGGAAACGCGCTCATTGAAGTAGCCCTGATCTTGCCGGTTCTGTTATCGGTCTTGATGGGTATTTTTGTCGTTGGGATTGCCTACAACCAGCAAATGGTGTTGACCAATGCCGTGAACATTGGCGGACAGTATCTCGGGGCGCTTACCCCCAACACCACCACGGACCCCTGCGCCGATACTGTGACTCAGATAAAGAACGCGGCGCCGATTCTCAATCCGGCCAACCTTCTCGT
>Ga0182024_10007448_pt1 | contig 23574 bp, 21 predicted proteins | sample P32metaG_FD_120480 | JGI IMG/M metagenome (GOLD analysis project Ga0182024, IMG submission 120480) | Permafrost microbial communities from Stordalen Mire, Sweden - P3-2 metaG (Illumina Assembly) | ecosystem: Environmental > Terrestrial > Soil > Wetlands > Permafrost | place: Sweden: Stordalen... | reverse complement strand
CTCTCTCCGATACCCGCAAACCAGATGAACACTGAACAAACGCACCATTCAGACCAATTTCAACTCGGCAGAAGAGCAAATCCCCAGTCAATCCGCTGCGTCGCACCGAATTTCAACAAGTTCTTAGGTTCGATAGGCGATAGACGGCCCGGCTAACCTGCGGTGACTATTACTCATACAATGCCCTGAAGCTCCGTGAAAGGACCTGTGGTCCAGCGGAGCACGTCGCGCTCGCGAGGTGATCGTTGCGCTTTTCAGGAAATCGGGGCATCGGCTCTGCTTCATTCCCTTCCTTAGGCACCCCGACGTCCCGGAAGCCTCGTCCCACCACACGGACACGCTCCCGCGTCCACTGCAGGAATGGTGAGGTTGCAACGAGCGGCACGATATAAAGACGACCGGCCCCGGCTGGATACGGTGTCATTTGAACTGAGCGCACCACAGCAGCCTGTATCTCCAGGCTATGACCCTGGTTTCTCTTCATTCCGGAGGTAGGTATGCCCATCATCGTCGTTCTCGCCGTTGGCCTCGATTCCACCCTGCAAACCCAGAATGCAGTTTGGACTTCCGCCGGATACATCGTCAAAGCCGCAGGCTCCATCCGGGAGGCAATCGAATGCTTCCGGGACGGTGATTTCGATCTGGTGCTCTTCGGCCCTTCGATTCCCGCCGAAGCCAGGCACGAATTCACCTTCCTCATTCGAGCCCTGGGTTCCCATGTGCCCGTGGCTCTCATTGCCCGATCCGCCGACGATTACGACCCCTTTGCCGACGCGACCCTCGAACACCACCCTGTGAACAGGATGCTCGCAGGCATGGCCGCACTGGTGGCGAATCGCCAGGCTGGCTGGCGATGAAGACCGTTGCGTACGCACACTTCGAAGAACGAATACCGCACGGCAACGCGCAGATTGCATTCCCATCCCCCGTCACGCTCTTGCCGCTTTGGGAGTGGGACGACCCACGCTGGCTGCCCGGCAGAGCAGGAGAATTCTTCCGGGGTCTGCCGGATCAGGCCATGATTAAGCTTGTGCCGTTGGCTCCACTGTTCTCCTGCCCGGGGAATACTGTCCTGTTCGCCGAGGAGCAACCACCCCGCTCCATCCTCTTCCTGCTGGAGGGGAAGGTAAAACTCTCCATGAACTCCGTCGAGGGCCGGCGCCTCATCCTCGGCATCGTCGGGCCGGGAGAAATTCTGGGCCTGGCCTCAGCGGTTTCCGGCTCCCCCTGGAACGTGACCGCGGAAACGCAGTTACCCTGCGTGATAGGAGCGATCCAGCGGCAAAGCTTTCTCGACTTCCTGTTGAGTTATCCGCTTGCCTGCCAGAACGTGGCCCGCCAGCTCAGCCTCGATTCCCGCCGGAACTGCGATCAGCTGCGCACCGTCGGCCTTGCCTGGACTGCCGCCGCCAGGCTCGCCCGCCTCCTGCTGGAGTGGTGTGGCGAGGGCCGGCAGACCGAACGCGGCATCCGCTTTCTCTGCCCCCTCACCCACGAAGAGATTGGCGAGCACATCGGGGTATCCCGCGAAACCGTTACCCGCACCCTGCACGGCTTCCGGAACCGGAAACTCGTCGAACAGCGTGGCTCGGCCCTCTTCGTCTCCAATCTGCGGGGCCTCGAGATTTACGCGCATGCCACTTTCCCTGACCCGTTGCGCAGCCTCACTCCGATTGGCCATCTGCCCCCGAAACCCTGGCCCTCCCCATCCCACGCGCCCCCCGCATCGATCCCCCCTGCTCGCTCAGAGCCCGCCGCGGGGCAGCGTCTGGCCTGACACCGCCCCGCGCGCCTTCACAATTCGTCGATGGCCTTCGCCGCCGCTTGAATTGCTTCCGTGATCTTGCGAATCTGCTCCGGCGTCGCCTCTCGCGACAGCCGCGCCATCACCGCCCCACGCAGATCCATAAACGCCTTCATGATTTCCGGCGACCTTCCCCGCTCGAAGCCCTTCCCCGCCTCATCCAGCCGCGCGAACAACTCCTCGACGCGTTCCCGGTTGGCCTTCAGGTACTCGATGCCGGCCGGCGTCACCGTGTAGACCTTCTTGTTGTCCGCCGAGGTCCATACCGAAGCGAGCCCCTCTTCTTCCAGCAGCGTCAACGTCGGGTAGATGACTCCTGGGCTCGGCGTGTATCCGCCTGAAAGCCGCTGCTCCATCGTCTTCATCAGCTGATACCCGTAGCTCGGCTCCTCGGAGAGCAGCTTCAGGATCACCAGCTTCAGGTCGCCCGCATCGAATAGCCTTTCCCGGCCGCCAAATCCACGCTCGAACCGTCCGCGCCGGCCCCCGCCGAAGCCCGAATGCCTTCCGCGCCTCTCGAGCTCGCCTTCCCGGCCGCCGCAAAATCCAGCCTCAAACCAGCCTCGCGAGCCCCGGTGTTCACAATGATGTCCTGCAAAGTGGCGTCTGCGGTCACCTCGATCTTCTTTTCTTTCAATTACTTGATCAAACATGTTCATTTCTCCTGCTGTCAATATATCGTAAGATATATCTTGCGTCAAACTCGAAAGATATATCTTTTCAGCCGTCCCCTTGCCGCCGCCCCAGTCCTGCGAATCCTGCTCCTCTCGATCCCACCCAGGGATTGCGCGCTCTCCCCCTGCCTTGACAACCCGGGTGCATCGACCGTAATCTCGCCGCACCCCAATCCCCCAAAAACATTCCTGTCCGAAGGAGAAATCCTCATGCGCAAGCCCATCTCTGCGACCGCTGCCCTCCTGCTCCTGCTCGGCCTCGCCGCCGGCGTCCGTCCCGCGACCGCTCAGTCAAAGTCCGACGAGGCCGCCATCAAAGCCCTCTACAACAAATTCAACGACGCCTTCAACAAAAAGGACGTCGACGGCATCATGTCCGTCTACGCACCCGACGTCTTCGTTTTCGACGTCGTCCCGCCTCGCGAATATTCCGGTTGGGACGCCTACAAGAAGGACTGGCAGAGTGTCTTCAGCTCCTTCGCCGGCCCCGCCACCAACACCGTCTCCGACCTCAATATCACGGTCGTGGGCCCGGTGGCGTATGCGCACTACATCGATGACGGCACCATGACTGCGGCCGACGGCACGAAGTCGCATATGGTGGTTCGCTCCACCGATGTTTGGCGCAAGCAAAACGGAAAGTGGCTCATCGTCCAGGAGCACAACTCCTTTCCCGTAGACCTCGCCACGGGCAAGGCGGACCCGCTCTCCACGCCGTAGTCCTTCACCGGCCATTTCTCCAGGAACATCCAAACCCTGGCGCCTTTATCCTGTCACTCGCGACGTGCGGTCCAGGAGGAAGGCGCCCCCGCACGAATCCCACGCCCACCACGCGCATCCAACGGGTGCGTCCTGTTCGCTGCACCCTGTACCCGGTTCGCTGCTTTTATGGCCATTCTCCGCAACTGCCCATCCTGCGGCAAACCGAATCGCATCCCGGCGCGCCACCTCTCCGATACGGGACGATGCGGCGCCTGCAAAGCGCCGCTGCCGCCTATCGCCGAACCCATCGCGGTCGACCCCGCGGAGTTCGATGAAATCATCCGCGACAGCAAAGTTCCTGTGCTGGTGGATTTTTGGGCTGCCTGGTGCGGCCCCTGCCGGATGGCGGCGCCCAACGTGGCCCAAACCGCGCGCGAGCTTGCCGGCCAGGCTGTTGTGCTCAAGGTCGATACGGAGCAGCACCCGCAACTCGCGGCGCGGTACAACGTCCAGGGGATTCCGAACTTCGCCGTCTTCTCGCGCGGCAATCTTCAGTTCCAGCAGGCCGGCCTGGTGGACGCGAACACCATGAAGAGCTGGCTCACCCGCGCCGCCTGAGGAAACCGAGCACGGCGGCCCGGAAGCTAGCGACAAATACAGCGGCCACAGCTGCTGGACTGCCTTCAGTTCCGCCAAATCCGCCCGTTCCCCAAAAACCGCGAGATATCCACAGATCTGTCAAGACCCCGTGGAAAAATCCAAAGTAATTACCCAACATTCCACGCCACTTACATCCTTATACCTTCAAAGATATTTGGCCGGTTTATTCTCTCAATCTGATATTCTGAACTTATAGAGTAGAAAAAGAAAAAAGGCTCAGCCTCCGCGGCTGGGCCTTTTGTTTTAGTTCCGGCGCACCATCATCCACCGGAGGGAGGAAAGGCCCATGACGCTGTCGCACGCACCCGCCACGAACTGTTGTTTCGCGGTTCGCGGTTCGCGGTTCACGGTTCACGCTTCACCGTTCACGCTTCACCGTTCACGGTTCTCCGCTCCCAGCTCCGAACTCCAGGCTGCGGGCTGCAGCCTGCAGGCTAAGTACTTCGCAATGTTATTCGTTGACAACTTGCATCCTGTTTTCAAATACATGCGTGCCACCGCCAGCCAGCCCAAGGCCCACGCATCACAAAACAAAACAGATACCCGCAACTATTGAGGAATGAAATGCGTACGTCTCACTCGAAATCGCCCTCCGCCGTAGAATCAAATACTTGCGCGGCGTTAGCCCCCACAGGGGGGAGGGGGGTGGGGGGTGGTGTGCACGGTACTTTTGTGCCCCTCCAACCCGCGACCATTGGAGCTGAGCCATGAACATAATTCTGATGGCCGATCCGATCCGCCGGCATGGCGCCCGGCTTACGACGTCTTGCGGCAACCGGTCCTTGTGGAAGAGCCGCCTGGTCCCTGCATCAACCCACCGGCAGCTTCACCACAAACTCCGTGTTGCCGGGTTCCGAACTGAATCCGATCGTCCCGCCATATTGCGCGGTCACGATCCGCTTCGCGATGTCCAGCCCCAGCCCCGTTCCCACGCCCGGCGGCTTGGTGGTGTAGAACGGCTGGAAGACCTGCTCCCGAATCTCCGGCGCAATCCCTCCGCCCTGGTCCGCGATGCCCGCGCACACCTGGCCGTTCTCCGCCCACGTCCGAATCCGCACTTTCGATCCCTCCGGAGCCGCGTCAGTCGCGTTGTCCAGCAGGTTGGTCCAAACCTGGCTGAGCCCGGTCCCGCGCGTCTTCAGCTTCGGCAGGTCGGCGGCAAAATCCTTCTCCACTGTGAGCTGCTTGTAGCGGAACTTGTGCCCAAGAATCAGCAGCGTGCTCTGGATGCTCTCGTGCACATCGACGAGGTGCTCGCCGTTTTTGTCTTCGTAGGCATATTTCTTCACCGCGATCACCAGATCGGTCACGCGGCTGATGCTCTCCTCGATCGTGGTCAGCTGCTGCATCGCTGAGATCAGCGCTTCCAGCCAGTTCAGCGCATCCTGCAGCGTCTCGGACGGAAACGCCTCCTGCGCGCATTCGATGTCGTGGCGACGCCAGCCCGCGGCCACCAGGGTCGGCGCCAGCTTCCACGCGCTGTTCACGCCGATGCTCTCCAGCCACGCGCCCAGTTCCTCCTCGGCGTCCGCTTCTTCCAGGCTGCTGGCCGCCGCCTTCGGCTTGCCCTGCCCCAGCACTTCCTCCTGCATGTCGCGCAGGCAGGTTCGCTGTTCCTGGGTCAGCGGAGAAACGCAGAAGCGCATGCTGATCTCCTGCAGCCGCGCCAGATTCTCCCTGAGCTGTGCCGCCGAGCGCTTCGCTGCCGAGCCAGGATTGTTCAGCTCGTGCATCAGCCCCGCGGCCAGCGTGCCCAGCGAGATCAGCTTCTCCCGGTGCAGCGTCGTCGCCTGGAATGCCTGAATCCTCTGCGCCGCGTTAGCCATAATGCCCTGCCGCACAACCGGGCAGGTGGCCATGAGCCTCCAGAAGCCCTCCGCATCCACGCGCAGCATCCGCACCGGCGTCGCCGCCTGGCACTGTGCCCCGCTGATCTTCGCGCCCAACAGCAGCGGCGCCTCGCCGAACGTATCGCCATCGTGAAAAACCGCGATCGGCGTCTCGATGCCATTCGGTTCCATGCGGGTGGTGCGGATTTCACCCTCGAGAATCATGCAGAACGTCGGGCTGCTCTTCCCCTGCTCGAACAACAGCGTTCCCGCCGGAACCTCCAGCAGCTCCACGCTGCCCAGGCATCCCAGGTCTTCTTCTTTCAGCTTGCTGAGAACGGGTACTCGCCGGATGAGCTGTGACAGCTCCTGCTGCGTGACTGTCCTGACCCGGGCTTCCGCCGTCGTGCCTTCCATCTGCTCCTGACCCTTAGAACTGCGCCAAGTATTGGTGCATCAGCTGCACCGCCATCGAACCTTCGCCCACCGCCGTAGCCGCCCGCTTTACCGAACCGTGCCGCACGTCGCCGGCCACAAAAACCCCCGGCATCGACGTCTCCAGCAGATACGGCTCCCGATCCTCTTTCCATGTTCGCGGCAGTTGCCCGTCGATCCGCAGGTCCCGCCCCGACAGCACAAATCCGTTGGGGTCGCGCATCACCTTCTCCGGCAGCCAGTCTGTCTGCGGAGCCCCCCCGATGAACAGGAATACCGACGACGCCGGCCGCACTTCTTCCCCCTTGGGGTTCCGGATCTTCACGCTCTCCAGGTGCGTCTCGCCCATCGCTTCCACGACCTCGCTCCGCGTCTCCACCGTTATATTCGATGTTCCAGCGATCTGATCGATGAGATATTTCGACATGCTCTTTTCGAGCCCGTCCCCGCGCACCAGGATAGTCACCTTTTTGGCCACCCGGGAGAAGTACATCGCCGCCTGCCCCGCCGAATTGGCCCCTCCCACGACATAGACCAGCTCGTCCTTGCACGACTGCGCCTCGGCCATCGACGCCCCGTAGTACACCCCTGAGCCCGTCAGCCGCTCGATCCCTGGCGCGTCAATCCGCCGGTAACACACCCCCACCGCGATCAGGCCCACCCTGCACGAAATATCCGCGCCATTCGCCATCTTCACCTGCCGGTACTGCCCCTCGCCGTTGATGCTCGACGCCCGCTGCGTGATGAACTCCGCCCCGAATTTCCGCGCCTGATCGTAGGCATCGCGCGCCAGCCGCTCGCCGCTCACTCCCCGCGGAAAGCCCAGGTAGTTCTCGATTCTCGAGCTGCTGCCCGCCTGCCCTCCTGGAGCTTCAGGCTCCAGGACCAGGGTCTTCAATCCCTCTGAAGCGCCATAGACCGCGGCCGCCAGCCCCGCCATGCCCGCGCCCACCACCACCAGATCGTAGAAGTCCTGCGTCGCCTGAGTGCGCAGGCCCACCCGCTGCGCCAGCTCCTCATCGCCCGGCTGCACCAGCGACGTTCCGTCCTGAAACAGCACTACCGGCAGCTTGCTGTCGTCCACGCCAAACTTTTTCAGCAGTTCCACGGCCTGATCGTCCCGCTCTGGATCCAGCCACACGTACGGCACCTGGTTCCGCGACAGAAAATTCCGCACCCGGTAATCCCGCAACCCATACCGCGGCCCCACCACGCGGATCCCCTCGAACGGCGCCTTGTATCCCTGGTTCCAGTCTTCCAGCAGATCGTCGAGCACCGGATACAGCCGGGTCTCCGGCGGATCCCACGGCTTGGTCAGGTAGTAGTGAATCCGCGCCGTGTTGATGGCCCGGATCGCCGCCTCCGTATCCGCATACGCCGTCAGCAGCACTCTGCGCGCCTGGGGGTAGCTCTCCTGCACCTTCTCCAGCAGCTCCACGCCGGTCATCCCCGGCATCCGCTGGTCGCTGACGATGAGCGCCACTGTGTCTCCGCGCTCCTTCAGCTGGGCGCACGTGTCCAGCGCCGCCTGCCCCGACCCGGCGCGCAGAATCCGGTAATTCTGCCCGTATTTCCGGCGCAGGTCCTGCACCACGGCTTCCAGCACGCTGGCGTCGTCGTCGACGGCAAGGATGATCGGCCTGGCCATACGCTCTGCTCCTCTTTGGGCTCTGTTACTAAATTACAGGCCCTCGCGGCTTCCTGCGAATCCCGTCCAGCCGTCCCGAAATGATCCACAGCCCGTTTCGGGCTCTGCCCCGCACCAAAGCCTTCCCTTTGGTTCCAAAAGCTTTCCATGAGAGGTGACGTACGTCACAGGACCTTTGCGCAATCGCGAGTTACTTTTGTCCTGAATGATGGAAGGACCCAGGTCATCGACGACATCTTCCGGCCCCACATCCGGAAAGGTCCATCATTCATCCGGCGCCATGCAGTGGTACCCGATGTGTTCAGTTAGAAAACACACGGGGGAATTCTATTCCGTCGGCCCGATGACCGCATTAGCGCGTTGCTCCAACGTTGAGCGCGCTTGTACTCACCAGTCCTCGGGGTTTCCCGGCGACGCACCATCTTGAGGAAGCGAAAAATGAACAAGCTGATTCTCGCTGACAATCAGGCCATCTACAGAGCAGGAACCGCCAAAATCCTCGCCATGGAAGATGACTTCCGCATCATTGCACAGTGCGCGGAGGCCGACCGCCTCTATCCTGCCCTTGACACCTTTCGTGGCGCAATCCTCATTTTTGCGTCAGCTCTGAAACTCGACACACAGGCCCTCATCCCGCGCGTGCTCGCCGCCGGCAGCCGCAGTATCGCCATCGCCGAGAACGGCGAGCCGGTTCAGCCATGGTTCACCGCCGGCGTCAACGGCGCTGCTCACCGCAACGTCACCGGCCCCGCGCTCATCGAGTGCGTCCGCCACGTCGGTCTCGGTGAGCGCAACGTCCGCGCCGCCGGCATGGATGCTCCCGGCCTCGACGAGGACTCCGTTGGTTCCCGCGTTCGCGACCGTCTCACTCCCAAGGAGCTGAAGATCGTCGCCCTCATCGTCCAGGGCTGCAAGAACAAGGAGATCGCCGTCCGGCTCAGCACCACGGAGCAGGTCATCAAGAATTACCTGCGCAGCATCTATGACAAGACCGGGGTCTCCGATCGTCTGGAACTGGCTCTGTTCACCATTCACCATCGCATCCTGGCCGAGGCCGCGCAGGCGGTCGGCGACCAGATCATGCAGGGTCTCTAGAAAAACTGCTTCCTCGCTGATTCGCTTCCTTTGGAGGCGCCGCTGCTCCTCGTGTGGGCTGCCGCGCCTCCCGATCTCGCGTCAGCGCATGGCTTTGCGGGCTGAAGAACGCTCGTGTGCCCGGTGCTCGGAACTCTGCGCCCTGTTTTTGTGATCGCTGATCGCTGATCGTTTGCCGATGCCCTGCGCCGGGTGCTCTGCGCTCGGCTCCTGATCGCTGGCCGCTTGCCGGTGCCCGGTGCTCGGTACCCTGCGCTCTGTTTTTCTGATCGCTGAACGCTGAGCGCTTTCCCTGCTCCCTACTGCTTACTCCCTACTCCCTGCTTTTCCGCCACTGACTTCGCCTGCGTGAAGAGATACAAATAATCCGGCCCGCCGGCCTTCGAATCCGTCCCTGACATGTTGAACCCGCCAAACGGATGCGCGCCCACCATCGCCCCCGTGCACTTGCGGTTGAAGTACAGATTCCCCACGTGGAACTCCCGCCGCGCCTTGTCCAGCTTCACCCGGTCCGTCGAATACACTGCGCCCGTCAGCCCAAACTCCGTGTTGTTCGCGATCTCCAGGGCGTGATCGAAGTCCCGCGCCCGGATCACCGCCAGCACCGGGCCGAAAATCTCCTCCTGCGCGATCCGCGCTTTCGGCGCAACATCCGCGATCACCGTCGGCGCAACGTAGTAGCCTTTGTCCGCCGTTTCCACCGCCTTGCCTCCGGCCACCAGCCGCCCTTCCGTCTTCCCAATCTCGGCGTAGTACAAAATGCTCTTCATCGCGGCTTCGTTCACCACCGGCCCCAGGTTGCAGTTCTTCGCCGGATCGCCCACCGTCAGCTTCTCCACGCTCTCCCGCAGCCGCTCCACAAACGCGTCGTAAATCGGCTCCTCGACGATGACTCGCGAGCACGCTGAGCACTTCTGCCCGCTGAACCCGAACGCCGACGCCACCACCCCCGCCACCGCTGCGTCGAAATCCGCGTCCGCGCTCACGATGATCGAGTCCTTCCCGCCCATCTCCAGAATCGTCCGCTTGATCCACATCTGTCCCGGCTGCGTCTTTGCCGCGCGCTCATGAATATCCAGCCCCACGTCCTTCGACCCGGTAAACGCTATGAACCGCGTCTTCGGGTGAGCGACCACCGCATTCCCAAACGACGCGCCCGACCCTGGACAGAAATTCACAACCCCCGGCGGCAGCCCCGCCTCTTCCAGCACCTCCATAAACCGCGCCGCAATGGTCGGTGAATCGCTCGACGGCTTCAGCACGACCGTGTTGCCCGTCACGATCGACGCCGCCGTCATCCCCGCCATGATCGCGAACGGGAAATTCCACGGCGAGATCACTGCGCCCACCCCCAGCGGGAGGTACAGCAGCTCATCGTGCTCGCCTGCAAGCTGGATCGGCGTCGTGGCCCCGGCGAGCCGGCGCGCCTCGCGCGCGTAGAACTCAAGGAAGTCGATCGTCTCGCCCACATCGGCGTCGGCCTCGGCCCAGTTCTTGCCCACCTCGTAGGTCAGCCACGCGCAGAAATCGAACTTCCGCTCGCGGATCAGCTCCGCCGTACCCAGCAGCAGCGACGCGCGCTCCTCCGCGGCCACAAACCGCCACGTCTCGAACGCCTGCAGCGCCGCCTGCACCGCCTGCTCGGCATGCTCCGCGCCGGCCTTCTGGTGCAGCCCGACCAGCTGCGACGGCCGCGCCGGGTTGCGCGACTCAATCTTCCCGCTGGTCTTCACCCGCTCCCCGCCAATAATCAGCGGATACTCATGCCCCAGCCGGTCGCCGACGCGCTCCAGCGCCTCGCGCATCGCCTGAGCGTTGTGATGCTGAGAAAAATCGATGAACGGCTCATTCCGGAACGCGCCCTTCGGCGCACGCGGCAGGATCACGGTGGGTTGCGTTGCAGTCGCCATAACCCTGCTAGTTTAGTTCAATTCGCCGCAGCGCAAAAAAGCGCGAGTTTTCTGACCGGGAGCACCCACACCATTATTCTGAAGTGTGACCGAAGCGCCCGACACACGCCCAGGAATTCTTCCGACGGAAGCGCCGGAGGAATCCCCCAGCACTCCTCCGGCCAAAACGCCCGACACAAGGCCGGGCACTCCCTCTCTGCGGAAGGGTTTTCTCCGGCTCCTCGCCTTCCGGCCCCTCACCTTCCGATCCGTGTTTCTCTGGCTTGCCATCGGCGTCGCGCTTTTTTGGTCGCTCGCCGCGCTCACTCTCGTGGCCGCCCGGTGGATCGACCCGCCGACTACCGCCGTGCAATTCGAGCGCCGCCTCGAGGCCTGGATTCACAACAAGCCGTATCGCGACCGCTGCCAGTTCGTGCCGCTCCGCCAAATCTCGCCCGATCTCCAGCACGCGGTCATCGCCGCCGAGGACGCCCGCTTCTATCAGCACCATGGATTCGACTGGCACCAGATCCAGATCGACGCCCAGGACGATATGGAAGGCGGCCGCGTGCGCGGAGCTTCCACCCTGACGCAGCAACTCGTAAAGAACCTCTTCTTCGGAACCGGCCGCTCCCTCCTGCGCAAGGGCGCGGAGGCCACGCTGGTACCGGTGGCCGAATTCGTCCTCGGCAAGCAGCGCATTCTCGAGCTCTACCTCAACGTGGTCGAATGGGGCCCCGGCATTTATGGCGCGGAGTCCGCGTCTCGCGCCTGGTACGGAACCTCCGCCCGCAATATCGACCGCGAACAGGGGGCACGACTCGCCGCGATTCTGCCCGCTCCCCTCCGGCGACGGCCTCAGCGCATGAACCACTACAGCGCGCTCATCCTGGATCGGATGGACCAGATGGGTTGGTAATCGCGCGCGTTTCCTGCCCTTGCGGATCAGCGCGGCATCATTTCCGGGCTATTCTGAACCTGCATGCCCAGCCCACGGCAACGCGTCAGGCCCGCGCGAAAAACGCCGCCTCACCCCTTTGTTCTGGAAGCGCTGGCGCCACTCGAACCGGAAGTCCGCCGCCTGTTTTCCGGATACGCCGTCTACGTCGGCGACCGGATCGTCTGCATGCTGCGCGATCACGCCAAATCCCCGCAGGACAACGGTGTCTGGCTCGTCCTGTCGGAATCCGTTAACGCGGGCGATAAGGCCCTCCGCCAGGAATTCCCCTCGCTTCGTCCCATCGAAATGCTGGGCAGCAAAATCTCTCACTGGCTGGTCATTCCCAGTGACAGCCCCACCTTTGAAGAGGAAGCGCTGCACGCCTGCGATCGGCTCCTGCATCACGATGCGCGATTCGGCCGCGTTCCGAAGTCGCATCGCTAAAATGGCGCCCGAGATTCGCGCGGGGTCCTTCTCCTGAACGCTGAGCGCTGTACGCGGAGCGCTCGTCTTCAATGTCCCTTGTAGTCGACGAACAGCTCCGGGAACTGCTGCTTCAGCGCCTCGACCTTCGGCCGATCGCACACCAGAATGTACGGATTGTCCGGATTGTGCAGCGCGTAGTCCTGGTGATCATCCTCAGCGCGATAAAACGCTACGAGCGGAGTCACATCGGTCACAATCGGCTTCGGGAAGACCTTCGCTGCATCGAGCTGCGCAATGTACGCCTGGGCAATTCGCTTCTGGTCGCCGTTCGCGTAGAAAATCACCGACCGATACGAAGTCCCAACGTCAGGACCCTGACGATTGAGCTGCGTGGGATCGTGCGCCACGGAGAAGAAGATCCGCAGCAGCTGGCCGTACGTGATCTTCGACGGATCGTAGACCACCTCAACCGACTCAGCATGACCGGTGGTTTCGGTCGTCACCTGATCGTAGGTCGCCGTTTCCGCCGAACCGCCGGAATAGCCGACGGTGGTCGAGAGCACGCCTTTCACGCGCTCAAATACGCTCTGCGTTCCCCAAAAGCAGCCGCCGGCAAAAACGGCCTTCTCTTTTCCGGATTTCACCGCCAGCGCAACATCGGCGTTGGCCGCAGGAATCGGCGCTCGACCGGCAGCCGACGCCGAACAGGCAGCAAGAGAGAGCAGGCATGCGACGGCCAAAGAAGAACGCAGCAGACGAGCAAGCATGGAACCGAACCTCCAATCCAGCTTCTCATGAGACGCAATTCTGGAAGAAGGGATAGGCCGTTCGGGAAGCAGCTACATCGGACGCCAGGTGGCGTCGACGGTGACGGGAATCTCGTTGCGGATGGGAACCGTCAGGAACGACGGCCGATCGATCTTGAAATCGGAGCACGTAGCCGGAACCGTTCCGGTAATTTCGACGTCAGTGCCATGCATCGTGCGCTGCAGCGGCACGTGGCTGTAATGGACCGTCTGACCGGCGAACTGAATCTCGAGATCGGCATCGATCGTCGCCGCGTCGAGCGACGACTGCGCCAGATGCGTGCGCACGATCACCATAGGAAACTGCGCGCCGCGCACCGTCTGCATCACGTGCAGGTCGCGATTGCTGTCGCCGGAATCGAAAGTCCTGAGCGGGACCGCAATCAGAAAATCGCAGCCTGCAGCACTGCAGTTGCCTTTACCTTTGGCGTCGTGACTCGTGCCGTCGACTTCATGCACCGGATGCGTGATGTGCCAGGAAAGCGTGGATTGAACGAGAACCCATTGACTCGGAGCATTGCTTTGCGCTGGAACGGACAGCGGCAACGCGATGAGGAGCAAGGCGATAGCAGACTTCATCGCTTTTCCCAGAATTTCAGATGAAGCGGCCATGAGACGGCGATGATCGAAGCGCCGTACGCTCCAACTGTGGTCCACGCAACGTAAGAATGCGCCGAAGCGATGCCGTGAACTTTCTGGCCGTTGTTCTCCTGGCTGAGCGCCATACCACCGAGAATCGGTGTAAGGATCATGCCAGGAGCATGAATCCACACCAGGTCGCGATGCAGCTTGATCGCGCCTTTGGGCTTCACGCCCGGAATTCTCGGAGCGGCGATCGCGTAGTACGCCGTGAAGCCGTACAGCACTGCCGTGCCCGCACCAAGGGCGGCATGCAGATCGACAGCACCAGAGCTGGGCGCGATCGGTGGACCAGTGGGATCGGCTCGGTTGCGTTTGGCTTTCGCGCCGCCGGCAACGATCACCGTGGCGCACAGCGGAACGACGGTGACGAGACCCAGCGTCTGATGGACCTTAAGGTCGTGCGTTCGCTGATTGAGTTTCCGCTGCAGATCGGCGTTGGCCAGGGTCTGTTGCGGCGTAAAGCCGAGATCGCCAAGGGTAGGAGCGTTGCCAGGCTGCGGTTGGTTTGGTTTTTGATTCGGATTCTGGGTTTGCGTCTGGCTCTGGCTTTGGTTCTGACTCTGCGGCGTAGTGTTCTGGCCGTCAGTGGGAATGGGAGCATCCGGAAGTTCCATCACACTGGACGAAACGAAGGACGAACTGGCTGGTGCGGGACTGCTGGAGGAAATGACGGGAGGATTACTGGAAGCTTGCGCAAATGTCATCAACGGAACCATGATCACACAGGAAAACGCGATGGCGGTTTTTCCTGGAGCGGTTCCTCTCAAACTTCGTCAGCCTTCCTGCTGTGTGTGTCGCTCGAAGGTCGATCATACGCCGAGTCGATGCGTTTGCTCAATGCCGAATCACGTCGACCGACGAGAACTGAACATTCCTTCATCGGCTCGCAAGCTTTTCTCGACGCGCCTTGCTGGAACTCAGGGATGCGTTTGGCTACCGGGGCGAAGGCGCAGGAAGATCACGACACCCATTGGATCGCTTCCGTAGACCGTCTGCAGAATCGAGCCAGGCGTGTAGGCCGTGACCTGTGCTCCAAGCGCTGTGACCAGATGCGGCAAGCGGCCGATGTCGCGGTCGTAGCCGAAGGTGTAGGCCTGAACGCGGCCAGCGGGTTCTTCGTGAAAATCGGGCGGCAAGATCTGCTCGCCGAGGAGCAGTTCGCTTGTACGGTCGACGTTTTCGACCCTTGTGAATGCATAGTTGCGCGCGCGGAAGCGCAAGGTGGATTCGAGCAGGTAGCTGTTCTCGATGAGATTGTCGGGCAAATCGCGCGTTCGTCCCCACGCAAGCGTGGTTGCCCAGTTGCCGGATTCTTTCTGGCGTGACGGACGGTTGTACATGACCGAGGCTGTCATGCGTTCCTGATTTTCCGCCGGGAAAAGCGCTTCGGGACTGTGCAGGCGCCCGTATGAATATTGGCCGCTCCAGTTCTTGCCGGGCTGCAGCGTCAGGCGCGCAGACCAGGAATCGATGGAGCCCTGCTGCACCTGCCAGCGATGCTCGTTCGGCTCGCGGCCGTGGAAACCGCTGGCTTCCAGGCGAAGCCAGCCGTGCGTCAGGCCGAAAGTCACAACGTCATCGGAAATGTGGGTGGAGTCTTCCTGATGATGCCCAAGCGTGCCAACTGGACTCTCGATGGCGGACGCGCGATGCGGATAGGCAGTGGGGCCGATTGCCGGGTCGCCGACGGGCGCGGCGTAGAAACTGAGCAGGGTCCGGTCGCCGAGAGGCAGGTCGTACAGCGCGGCGAGTTCCATCACGAAGTTGTGCGGGTGCTGGCCGTCGGCGATGGGCTTGCCGTACGCCGTTTCGCCTTGTTGAAACAGCAGCGGGTACTGGCGGCCCGTGATGGTAGCGGGCTCAAGACTGAGCATGGTGCGCAAGGTGAGCTGACCATGTCCGACGGCGTGCTGGGCCATCGGCATGACCCAGTTGGTGGAGAAAAGCTTGTCCGTACCGCGAGGACTGGTTTGCTGCGTGTCCGCCACGAAGCCGTTGCCGTGAAGCATGATCATCCACGAACCGCGCATGGTCATGAGCATGGGCACAGGCGTGGAAGCAGGCTCGGCGCTGGTGCCGGACGTGGTGTGCGCCTCGATCGCCTCGGTGAAATTCTCAGGCGGACTGTTCATTGTCATCTGCATTTGGGCGAACGCAGAGTGCGTGGCGGCGATTTGCGTGGCGAGAAGCAGGGCGAGCGGCGTTTCGAAAAAACGAAGCATGGACGATCCTCGACGATGGTGAGAGAAACACGCCGGATCATGTCCGACGCAAGACCGAGGAAGGTCAGGGATCAAATGCGCAATGGAGGCGCAGGTATAGCGATGGTGCGGGTGTCGGATCGCAAATGCAGTGGAAGTCCAACAGTGGCAAGGAGGGCAGGCGCCGTAACGGCGGCACGGGCCGAAGCCGGGGTGAACACGACCCTCACGTCCTGGTGGAAGGCAGTTAAAAGAAGCGCGGTCGAGCGAGTGCAGCCGGGCGTCGGACTTTGATCGATGCCGGAGCCGCAGCTGCCGGAGTGGCTTGCACAGCAGTTGTGAGCGCACATCCTGGGTGAACAGAGCGGGACGCAGCTCAGAGTGAAGGCCAGCAGCAGGACGAGCCCGCGAGCAGCCGAGCCGTTAGCGAGGGAGGACCAGCGCACCCTTCGATCCTAGCATTGGGCGGAGCCGCGGTCGGACGCAAATGAAGAATGGCGCTAGTCTTTTGAGGTGCGGCTTTTTGTCGGAATTGCACTGGCGGCGGAAGCGTCGGACGCGCTCAACAGCGTGCGGGAAAGATTTGAGCCGGGATCGGCTGATCTGCGCTGGTCGCAGCCGGAAAGCTGGCACGTCACGCTGCAATTTCTGGGAGCATCGAGCGAAGAACAGGCGGCGTGCGTAGCGGAGAAGCTGGCCGCGCTGCGGACTGCGCGGGTTCCGGTGCGAATGGCGAGACTGGGATTTTTTGAGCGGGCGGGAGTTTTTTGGGCCGGCGTGGAACTGACGCGTGAGCTGCTGGCTCTCCAGCAATGGGTGACGGCGGCGACGCGACTGTGCGGATTCATGCAGGAAGAGCGTGCCTATAACCCGCACATCACGCTGGCGCGGAGCAAAGGGCGTAATAGCGGCAGGGCTTTGGTTCCTCTAAAGAAGGCGGTGGAGCGGAGCAAGGTCGGACTCGAAGCGCAGTTCATCGCCAGTGAATTTCTACTGTACGAATCATTTCCTGGACCGGAAGGATCGCGGTACGAGGTAAGAGCGCGGTTTGGTCTGGAGTGATCAGGCTGGTTCGGGGATGACGCGCAGTTTGCCGAGGCCAAGAATGTAGCCAGCAATGCCGATGGCGAGAACAACGGCGGCCAGAGCAAAAGAACCTCCGAAATTGTGCGCCCTGGCGAAGTAGCCGGTGATCACCGGCGCCGAGATGGCGGCGATCTGGGTGGCGAAGTTCATGATGCCGCCGACGCGGCCGACGCTTTCGCGCGGCGCGATGAACGACGGAATCGACCAGCCGACAGGCGCCATTGCGCCGAGACCGGCCATGCAGATGCTCATCCACGCGACGGCCACCGCAGGCGTGTGGGCGAACCGAGCGCCGTAGATTCCCATGCCGAAGGCGAGTCCGCCGACCAGAACGGCCTGGCGCACCAGCCACGGGCGTGCGCCGCGACGGACGAGAGCATCGACCATCCAGCCGCCGATGAGAAGATCGGTGACGGTGGCCAACAGCCACGGGATGCTGGTATCGAGTGCGGAGTGCAGCAGATCGACGTGAAGGCTCATGGACAGATAGCTGGGCAGCCAGATGAGCACCAGATAGAAAACGTAGTTGTAGGCGGCGAAGCCGATGGTGGCGCCGATGACCTGTGGCTGACGCAGCAGATACAGCAGCGGAGCGCCGTGCGCATGCCGTGCGGACGCGGACTCCGGCTGAGCATTGCCTTCGGCCATCAGACTGCGCTCGGCAGGACTGAGCCGCGGGTCTTCGCTGGGGTTGCGATAGACGCCCCAAAAGAGGAGGAAGTAGAGGAAGCTGACGAAGCCGGTGAAAATGAAACTCCAGCGCCAGCCGAACCGGATCACGAGCAGTCCGAGAATGGGAACGCCGATGGCGGAAGCGAATTTGGCGGCCGCGTCGTTGATGGAGGTGGCGAAGCTGCGCTCGCGCTCGGGAAACCAGTAGCCGACGGCTTTGGCATTCGCCGGGAATGTGGGAGCTTCGCCGACGCCGAGCAGCAGGCGTGCGGCGAAGAAGCTGTAAATGCCGGTCGCGAGGCCGGAGGCGAAGGAGGCCATGCTCCAGAGGAAGGTCGCGACGCGGCCAATGCGGCGCACGCCCCAGCGATCGAGCATGACGCCGATGGGAATCTGAAGGACCGCGTAGGTCCAGTTGTAAGCGCTGGCGAGATAGCCGAATGTGACAGCGGTGATGCCCCAGTTGGTGCGCAGCGCGTCGTACGCCACCGAGATATTGACGCGGTCGAAAAAGTTGACCAGAACGCCGATGCCGAGAAGAACCGCGATGCGCCAGCGGCGATGCGGTGCGTGCAGAACAGAGTCGGGAGCGGAGGCGGACATCGGCTTCCCGCATTGTAGATGGCGCGGTCACCGAACCAAGGGCGAGAGGAATTTGTGACCGTGGCGGATGTTTATTCGACGGCCTGCACCATGCCGCGACCCAGCAGCAGCTCGGCCTTGTCGATAAAAGCGCGGTCGGCGGTGACGGTGATGCCTTCCGGTTCCATGACCACGCAATATTGGCCGCGCTGTTCCACGTTAAGCATAAGGCGCGCCGAACCGGGCGCGGAAACGACGAGATCGTGCAGCTCGACGAGCGTGGTCTCGCTGACGCGATCGAGCGGAATGCGGATGCGGACGTTGTTCGGCAGGCGCACTTTCACGTCTTCGAGCGCCTGAATGGCGGAAACGCAGAGCTTGGGCGCGGCTTCCTCTTCGGCGCGCAGCTGGCCGCGAACGAGAACGGGGACCTCGATGCACAGCGACTGTGCGAGACGCTCGTAGTCTTTGGGGAAGCAGATGAGGTCGATCTTGCCGCTGGCGTCTTCGAGTGCGGCCTGTGCGTAAAGTTCGCCGGAGCGCTTCGATTTGGCGACCTTGAGGCCGAGGATAACGCCGGCGATGGCGACTTCGTTTTCCGGCGCCTGGCCGCGGCGGCCGTTCGAGGGCGCGGGTTTCATTTCCAGCGCGGCAGCGACGTCGACCACGCCGGGCAGGTTGCGGAGCTTCTCCGCGTACCTGTCGAGCGGATGGCCGGAAACGAAAAAGCCCAGGACTTCTTTTTCCGCCGCCAGGCGCTGGCTCTCTTCAAGGTCGGGGACATTGGGGAGATCGTCGTCCTTCGCGCCATTGGCGGGCACGTCGAAGATGCCAAAGAGTCCGGATTGGCCGGCAGCCACATCGCGCTGAGCTTTCTGCGCTCTCTCCATGGTCTTGTCGACCGCGGCAAGCAGCTGCGCGCGGCGGCCAAAGGAATCAAGCGCTCCAGCCTTGATGAGGGATTCGATGACGCGCTTGTTCAGAAGGCGAAGATCGATCTTCTCGCAGAATTCCTGAAAGGATGCGAAGCTCTTCCCTTCCGCAGCAAGTTCCTGGCGGATCGTAAGGATGGAGTCAATGGCGTTGCGCCCGACGTTCTTGATGGCCGTGAGGCCAAAACGAATGGCGTCTCCGTGCGGCGTGAAGTCGGCGTCGCTGAAGCGGACGTCGGGAGCTTCGACAGCGATTTCCATTTCGCGGCACTCTTTGATGTACTTCACGACGTTTTCGGGCTTGGAGATTTCCGAGGTGAGCAGCGCGGACATGAATTCGACTGGGTAGTGCGTCTTGAGATAGGCGGTCTGATACGCGAGCAGCGCATACGCCGCGGAGTGCGATTTGTTGAAGCCGTACCCGGCGAACTCCCGCATAAGCTCGAAGAGGTGAACGATGGTGTCGCGCGGATAGCCGCGATCGACCGCACCCGATATAAAGCGGTCGCGCTGCTTGGCCATCTCGTCGGGATCTTTCTTGCCCATGGCGCGGCGGAGCAGATCGGCTTCGCCCATCGAGTAGCCGGCGAGCACGTTGGCGATCTGCATCACCTGTTCCTGATAGACGATGACCCCCTGCGTTTCTTTGAGGATGGCTTCGAGCGGAGGCAGCGGATACTCGACTTTGCGGCGGCCCCACTTGCGCTCGATAAAGTCGTCGATCATGCCGCCCTGGATGGGGCCAGGACGATAGAGCGCGTTGAGGGCGGTGAGGTCCTCGACGGTGGTGGGTTTGTAACGGCGAAGAACATCACGCATGCCGCCCGACTCGAACTGGAAAACGCCCGACGTGAGAGCGCGATGGAAGACCTTCTCGTAGGTTGTCTGATCGTCGAGAGGCAGCGTGGCCATGTCGATCTGCGCGTCGCGATTCCGCCCGATGAGGCGCATGCAGTCGCTGATGACCGTGAGCGTGGTGAGGCCCAGGAAATCCATTTTGAGCAGGCCCATCTTCTCGATGGCCTTCATGTCATAGGCGGTGACGATTTCGTCGTTCTTGGCCCTGGCGACCGGCACAAGTTCGGTCAGCGGACGCGGCGCGATCACCACGGCAGAGGCATGAACGCCGGCTCCGCGGATGAGGTCTTCGAGCTTCTTCGCTGTGTCGATCAGCTCGCGAATCTGCGGATTGCCCTGGTAGGCTTCCTGGAGCTGCGGCGAATCTTTGAGCGCATCGTCAAGGGTAACGCCGATCGTCGTTGGTACCAGCTTGGCGATCCGGTCGACGTCGCCGTAGGGCATGTCGAGGGCGCGGCCGACATCCTTGATCGCAGCCTTTGCCGCCATGGTGTTGAAAGTGATGATCTGCGCAACCTGTTCGCGGCCGTATTTGCGCGTGACGTAGTCGATGACTTCGCCGCGGCGGTTCATGCAGAAGTCGATGTCGATGTCGGGCATGGAGACGCGCTCGGGATTGAGGAAGCGCTCGAAGAGCAGCGCATTCTGGAGCGGGTCGATGTCGGTGATCTCCATACAGTAGGTGGCGAGTGAGCCGGCGGCCGAGCCGCGGCCTGGGCCGACAGGAATGTCGTGCTCGCGCGCGTAGCGGATGAAGTCCCAAACGATGAGGAAGTAGCCGGAAAACTTCATCTGCCGGATGATGTCGATCTCGCGCTCGAGGCGTGACTCGTATTCCGAGATGGGCATGCGCAGAAGGCCGCGATCCTGCAAATGGCGGATCGAAGTGTCAAGCCGCTTGCGGAAGCCTTCGCGGCAGATCTGCTCGAAGTAGCTGTCGACGGTGTGGCCGTCCGGAACCGCGAATTCCGGAAATGGATTGTCGACCTTGTGAAGCTTCAGGTGGCACCGCTCGGCGAACTGCATGGTACGGCTGACCACTTCGGGCGCGTGTGCGAAGAGCCGCTCCATCTCCGCGGCGCTCTTCACGTAGAACTGGTCGGAGTCGAACTTGAAGCGCTTCGGGTCATTGATCGAGGCGAGCGTTTGCACGCAGAGCAGAACCTCGTGCGCGTGCGCGTCGTCCTCGCACAGATAGTGGCTATCGTTGGTGGCAACCAGCGGGATGTCGAGGTCTTTTTGGAGACGGAAGAGGTCGGCGTGGATCTTCTTCTCCAGTTCAAGGCCCTGGTCCTGAATTTCCAGAAAGAAGTTGCCGCGACCGAAAATGTCCTGGTACTGACTGGCTGTGGCGCGAGCAGCTTCATACTTGCCTGCCATCAGGTTCTCGCACAGTTCGCCGGCCAGACAACCCGAAAACCCGATCAGCCCTTTTGCGTGTTCGGCAAGATATTTCTTGCTGACACGCGGCTTTTTGTAGAAGCCGTGAAGCGATGCCTCTGACGTGATGCGGACGAGATTGCGGTAGCCCTCTTCGTTTTCCGCCAGGACCAACAGGTGGTTGTAATCGTCGCCCTGCGGATCGGCGCGATGGTCGTCTTTCTGGCAGATGTAGAGCTCGCAGCCGAGGATCGGATGAATACCGTGGTGCTTCGCGGCTTCGAAGAAATGGACCGCTCCGTAAATGTTGCCGTGATCCGTTATGGCAACGGATTTCTGGCCGATGTCGGCGACACGTTTCACCAGCTTTTCGACATCGCAGGCGCCGTCGAGCAGGGAATAATCGGTGTGGAGATGCAGGTGAGTGAATTCCGCCATGGGCTCTTCTTCTATTTTAGGTCGACACAGCAGACGACGTTCGGTGGCTGCACATCCGCATGAGGAAAAGGAGGGACGAAATTTCTGACAAGTTCGCACGGCGGGCGTACGATGTCGAATCGCGGAGGGTTTTATGGACAGCGTTGTGACGTTTCTGATGACGCAGAATCCGGAGGCTGCGACTGCCTTCTATCGGGACAAGCTGGGGTTGAGGTTCCTGCGCGACGACGGGTTCGCGCTGGTCTTCGACATGAACGGCGTGATGCTGAGGATTGGCAAGACGAAGGGATTTACGCCCGCGCCGAACACGGTTCTGGGATGGGAAGCGCGCGACATTGGCGCGGCGATGAAGAAGCTGGAGCAGCAGGGAGTGAGCTTCGAGCGCTATCCCAACATGGGCCAGGATGCGCAGGGCATCTGCACGTTTCCGACCGGGGATAAGGTTGCGTGGTTCAAGGATCCCGACGGCAATGTGTTGTCGATCTCCCAACACTCCGTCTCGTGATGGGAACGACCTTCAGCGCGGCATGTCGCGATGCGCGGTCTTAACGCCGTAGCCGTGCCGCGCCAGGCGGCGGGCGACCTCCTCGGCAATCATCACGGAGCGGTGCTGGCCGCCGGTGCAGCCAAACGCCAGAGTGAGGTAGCTCTTGCCTTCGTTGATGTAGTGCGGCAGCAAAAAGAGCAGCAACTCCGTAACGCGATCGAGAAACTCCCGGGTTTGCGAGAAGCTGATGATGTAATTCTCGACCTTCGGATCTTTTCCGGTCAGATTGCGGAATTCCGGAACGAAGTGCGGGTTGGGCAGGAATCGCACGTCGAAAACCAGATCGGCGTCGAGGGGGACGCCCTTTTTGTACCCGAAGCTGATGGAGGAGATGACCAGACTCTTGCCATCGCTCTCGCGCATGAATTTGTTCTGGATGTAGGCGCGCAGCTCGTGGACGTTGAATTTGGTGGTGTCAATGACGATGTCGGCGACCTTGCGGATGGGCTCCAGAAGATGGCGCTCTTCCTGCAGAGCGCCTGTTACACGCGCCTCGCGGCCGAGTGGGTGGGGGCGGCGCGTCTCGGAGTATCGGGCGAGCAGCGCGGCTCGTGAGGCTTCCAGAAAAAGGACTGTGGTGGGCAGCGTGCGACGGATGTCGCGCAACATCGAGGGAAATTTCTCGAGGCTCTGCCCCTCGCGCACGTCGACCACCAGCGCCGCACGGCGAATATCGCGCGAATGCGCAACCAGCTCGGCGAAGGGCGGCATCAGCGAGACCGGCATGTTATCGACAGCGTAGAAGCCGAGATCCTCAAAGGCCTTGAGCGCCGAGGCTTTGCCTGAACCGGAGAGGCCGGTGATGACGACGAGGTCGCGAGGATTGGCGGAGGAGCGCGGACGAGCTTTTGCGGGGCGGGCGGCACGCCGCCTCGTCGTCTTTCGGCCAGGAGGCATGGCTCATCGTAGCACCTGCATTTCGCATAGAAGATGACTCGTTTGGGGGGTGATAGTTACGCCGGAAACTTTGATTCGACGCGCAAAGCGCATTGCAGCGCTGTGCACACGCGCTCCATCTGCTCGTCGGTGATGCGGTTGAAGAAGGGCAGGGCAACGGTTCGGGCGGCCACGGATTCAGTGATCGGGAGATAAGTGGATTCACGCCAGGCCGCATACGCGGGCTGCAGATGGATGGGCGCGAAGTAACGACCCGTGGTGATGCCGCGCTCTGCCAGGGTGTTCACGACCCGATCGCGATCGGCGCACGAGAAGGCCGGCGCGAGACGAACCCCGAAGACGAACCAGCTCAGGCGCTGGCCGGGAACATCTGTGGCGGGCAGCAGCAGGTGTGGGTCGTCGCGCAGCAGATCGCAATAGCGCCGGGTGAT
>Ga0182024_10007447_pt1 | contig 23580 bp, 29 predicted proteins | sample P32metaG_FD_120480 | JGI IMG/M metagenome (GOLD analysis project Ga0182024, IMG submission 120480) | Permafrost microbial communities from Stordalen Mire, Sweden - P3-2 metaG (Illumina Assembly) | ecosystem: Environmental > Terrestrial > Soil > Wetlands > Permafrost | place: Sweden: Stordalen... | reverse complement strand
AATGGGAAGTTTCCTCCCCACCCTGCTATTCAAGCTACGGGGCCTGGACTCTTACCCCGGTGGGACTTGCACCCACTGTTCATGCCAGCCTTCGCTGGACGCACACTTCTCTGTCCTTAACCTAACCGACGTTTATGCGGAGAGTGTCCAGATCACACTTATCATTTGCGACCAATGCAAGTTTGCAAAAGAGGTCGGAATATATGCCAATTTTGGGGGGCAACCCGGCGTGAAGATGCTAGAGAAGGCACCCGGCGAAGAGGACACACATCGCCACTTACCACTGGACGGTCTCTCCGCGGCTGGCTATCTTCCAGGCATGCACGCGGATATTATTCCCCCACCTAACGCTGCACAATTTGATATAGGCATCGGATATGCATGCAAGACCTGTGTAGTTGGAGGGAAGAGCTTTGGCACCGTCCATGTATTGAGACACTCCAACAGGCCCGTCAATTGAACTGACCGTGGAGGGCTCAGTAATCAGTTGAGTCTCGGGCCCCCAAGGCGTAGCGCTTGAGACCTAGGAGACCGCTGAAGGCTTATTGCAGCAGCGTAGGCTCGTCGTCCTTCAGTTCCTCGGGCGGAATAATCACCGCCGCGGCTACCTTGTCGTCCGGTTCCAGGTTGAGGAGGCGAACACCCTGCGTGGCGCGGCCGGCCGCGCGAATGGTCTTGGTATCGATGCGGATAATCTTGCCGAACTGGCTGATGACGATTAGCTCGCTGATCTCGTTGACCAGCAAAATCGAGGTGGTTTTGCCGACCTTCGGCGTAGCCTTGAGGTTGGTGACGCCCTGGGCGCCGCGCGCGGTGAGGCGGTACTCGTCAACGTCGGTACGCTTGCCAAAACCGTTCTCGGTGACGGTAAGGATAAGCTGCTGGGTCACGCACAACTTGTCGTCAAGGCTCTTGATGGCCTTCCATGCGCTTTCGACCGCCTTCTCGGCGGCGGAGACAGCGGCGGAGTCGACTGTCTTGTTGCGGTAGTCTTCCCTGGCCTTGGTGCGGGCTTCTTCGGCCGCTGCATAGGACTTGCGCAGCGCAACGAGCTTGTCGGTGAGGCCGAGGCGCGCGGCGCACTCATCGCGCTCGCCTTCCCGCATCGGATCGGAATTGGTGATGGCCGCGCCGATTACGTAATCGCCCTTCTTGAGCGAAATGCCGCGATTTCCGGCGGCATTGCGGCCCATGGGGCGGAGGCCGATGCCGCTGCGCTCGGGATCGTATTGCTCCTCGAAGCGAATGGCCATGCCGTCGCGCGTGGCAATGAAGATGGTCTGCTTGCCGTTGGTGAGGCCGGCGGAGACGAGCTCATCGTCCTTATCGATATCGATGGCGATGATGCCGCGCGCCATCACGTTGGAGAAGTCCTTGAGCGGCGTCTTTTTCACCGTTCCCTGGCGCGTGGCAAAGAAGATGAACTTGCCTTCCTCTTCGAGATCGCGCACGGGCAGAATAGCGCGCACGTTCTCGCCCGGCTGCAGGTCGAGAAGGCTCTGCATGGATTTGCCCTTACCTGCCGCGCCAACGTCCGGAATCTCATACACCTTGAGCCAGTAGACGCGACCGGTGTTGGTGAAGCACAGCAGAAAGGAGTGCGTCGAGTTAACGAGCAACTGCGCGACAAAATCTTCTTCGCGCGTCTTCATCCCCGTGCGTCCCGTGCCACCGCGCCGTTGTTGGCGATAGATGCTGATAGGCGTTCGCTTCAGATAACCCAGATGACTTACTGTCACCGCGACTTGCTCGTCGGCGATCAGGTCTTCAAGCTGCAACTCGGCACTTTCGTCCACAATCTGCGTCCGCCGCGCGTCGCCGTATTTATTGCGAACCTCTTCAAGCTCCTGCACAATCACCGCACGCAGTTTTTTCTCGCTGGCCAGAATGGCCTCAAACTCTTCGATCCGCGCCCGCACCTGCTTCAACTCGTTCAGCAATTCATCGATGGAAAGCTGCGTAAGCCGGTAGAGTTGCAATTCTAAAATTGCATCGATCTGCCGCAGCGTCAGGCCCTTTTCTTCATGGATCATGCGCTCGCGGTCCAGCGTGACAACAATCTCAGTGCCCTTGCCCCACGCATAAAGGTTCTCGCGAGCCTCAACGCGCGAGCCCGAAGCGCGAATGATGCGGATCACAGTATCAAGATTATCGAGAGCAATCTTCAGCCCTTCGAGGATGTGTTCGCGCGCGCGATCTTTCTTCAGCAGGAAGACAGTGCGCCGCTGCACCACGTCGACGCGATGATCGATGAACGCACGGATGGCCTGATCGAGACTCAACTCCCGCGGCTGCCCGTTCAGCACCGCCAGGAAGATCATCGAGAAGCTTTCCTGCATCTGCGTGTGCTTGTAGAGCTGATTGAGCACAATCTCAGGCTGCGCGCCGCGCTTCAGCTCGATTACGATGCGCATGCCATCGCGGTCGCTCTCGTCGCGCACGTCGCTGATATCGTCAATGATCTTGTCGTTCACGAGCTCCGCGATGCGCTCGATCAGCTTCGACTTGTTCACCTGGTACGGAATCTCGGTGACAATGATCGCCTGCTTTTCTTTGGTCAGGTTCTCTGTCGCCACCTTGGCGCGCATCATGAAGCGGCCGCGCCCGGTTTTGTAGGCCTGCGGAATTCCGGACTTGCCATACAGGAAGCCGCCGGTGGGGAAGTCCGGCCCCTGCACGTGCTTCAGCACCTCGGCCAGACCGGCGTGCGGATCCTTCACCAGAGCAATGGCCGCGTTCACGACCTCAGTCAAATTGTGCGGTGGAATGTTAGTCGCCATGCCTACCGCAATGCCGCTTGAGCCATTGACGATGAGATTGGGGATACGTGTGGGAAGGACGACCGGCTCGAACGTGGACTCGTCGTAGTTCGGCGTAAAGTCCACCGTCTCCATCTCAATGTCGGAGAGCAGTTCGCCGGCAATGCGCGACATGCGGCACTCGGTGTATCGCATCGCGGCCGGCGGATCGCCATCCACGGAGCCGAAGTTTCCCTGCCCGTCAACCAGTGTGTAGCGCAGCGTGAAGGGCTGCGCCATGCGCACCAGCGTGTCGTAGATGGCGGAGTCGCCGTGCGGATGGTACACACCCATCGCCTGGCCCACAACCTTGGCGCACTTGGCGTATTTCTTGTTGTATTCCAGGCCCATCTCGCTCAGCGTGTAGAGCACGCGCCGATGCACCGGCTTCAACCCGTCGAGGGCGCTGGGCAGCGCGCGGCCAATGATTACCGACATCGAATAATCGAGATACGAGCGCCGCATCTCTTCTTCGATATTGATCGGAATGAGGTTGGTGCCGCTGTTGGGCGGATTGCCACCTTCGAGTGGAAGCAGGGGATTCTGATCGTCGGCCATAGGGTTTTTCTTGGCCCGGCGGAAGGCGGCAGAGAGGGCCAGGAAAATGGGGGGCCGGGCTCCGTGGGCTATGCTGCTATTCTACCTGTTCAAAGCCCGTACCAGCAAGGCCGAGGCCTGCAAATAAGTCCTTATTTTGCTTGATTTTATAGGTTTTATTATCCAGGGTTCGAGAAGCCTCGAAAGGCTCACGCGGCGCGGCGCGTTTTGGCCTTCGATTTGGCGCCATTCCCGGCCTTCTTCTTGGCCCGCTTTTCACCTTGAGCCTCGCCCAAGCCGGACAGAATCACAGGTGGCCGATCGGGCAGTTCAACCACCAGTTTCAGCTTGCCACCCACTCCCTCCACATAGCTCCGCAGCGTAGAAATGTAGAGATCCGTGCGCTTCTCGATGCGCGAAACGCCCTCTTGTCCAATTTTGAGCTTCTTCGACAAGCGCGCCTGGGTGAGTTTGCGCAGGCGCCGCACTTCGCGAAGGTTCAGTTCTTCCGCGATTAGCTCCGCCGCCCGCTGTTCAATGCGTTCTCGCCGGCCGGCCGGTAACTCTGCCAACATTTCTTCCAGAGAAATCGTCATTCCTTCTTTCGCTCCTTGGCGATTGCTTCGAGATAGCGCTCAAATCGATCATCGGCTACACGAATCAAGCCACTATAAAATCGTTCTTTAGAGACGCCTGATTTGCTGCCGCCAATCAGCAAGATGGCCTTTCGCCTAGGGTCAAAGGCGAAGGCAACTCGCGAAACTTCGTCACCAACCTTGAATCGAAGTTCCTTCATGTTTGGGTAGCGCGAGCCCTTTAGCGTGTCCACATCTGGACGACCAAGTAGAGGGCCGAACCGCCTCACTTTGATTAGGAGCGCAAATGGCGCGTCCTTTATCGCGGTAGAAAACTCTCGAAATTCCGGTGCAAAATCTTTGTGGAAGTCAATTTCCCAATGCTGTTTCAATCCGTCTAATCCCATAATCGTATTCCTGAACTGAGCTAGGCAGCCCTTGGGCCCCCGCGTGATGTCTCAAATCACGTTTGCTTCATTCAGGGCATAAACCATGGGTCCGGCTGGACGGTCCTGATTGAAAGCATCACGGCGCGTAATGCGCAGCGTTGCTACCTTCGTACAAAACCTTCACCTTCGTCAGCTACGGCAGACATTAGGTGCTTCTCTCTTCGCCCAACTATTTCTTCCGCCCTGCATTCGGTTGTTCGCCTCGCTGATTTGCAGCGCACGGAAGGAAAGAGAAGTACACGACCTAGACATTATGTCTCATAATGCCTAATGTCGTCAAGTGCATTTTTCTCCTTATTGCCCTTACAACTGCCCCGGCAAACTCAGCACGCAGAACACAACCTGCAGCGCCACAATCGCCCCCGCGGCCACAAGCGCCAGCCGTCCGCGCGGCCCTTCATAGGCATCGGCAAACACGCCGCCAATAAATGTAGCCAGAAACGGCAGCGCCCAAAGCCAGGGACTCCCAGGAACCGCAGTCAGAATTAGCGGAAACAAAACCAGAGCGCAAAGCAGCGGAGCTGTGTTGCCAAAGTACCGCGACCGCTTGAGCCCTAGATACAGCACCACGGCAGCCAAGGCAGCCAGTGTTAAGCCCGCGTTCCCAAAGGTGCTGAAGAACCGTCTCGCCGGGTCCAGCGAAACCCACATAAAGCCCGCCGCCGATCGGAAGACGTAGCTGAATGCGTCCGGCGAGAATCCGTAGCAGGCAAACACCAGCAGCATTGCCCCAACCGAGGCCAGAACTATTACCGGCACCACCTGGCTCCTGCGCCCCTCCGCCACCCACACCATGGCTACCAGCCCCAGCAGAGCCACGACCGGCAACGCCGCGATGTGCGCCGCGGCGGCCATGCCGAAGGCTGCCGTCATCAGAACAAGCCGCGGCCGCCACTTTCGCCGCGGCCCCTGCATGGCGTGCGCCACTCCAATGCATGTGTACACGCCCGCGTACACCCCCAGCGTAGCCAGCACCTCAGCGTTCGGCGCAACGCAGGCCCGCAGCACCGCCGGAGAAAAGCAGTAAAGCGCCAGCGCCGTATACCCGCCCAGGTTGCCATAAAGCCGCCGCGTCACCCACCACAGGCCCGCGCCCAATAAGCATCCCGCCAGCAGAAACGGCAGCCTTAACAGCAGCAGCACATGGGTAAGCTGGTGCCGCAGCTCCCAGGTACTTGCCTCGCCTGTAGCCTGAAAGACGCGATCCTCGGGCTTGCGAAAAAGGTCCAGGCCGCGCTCGGCCAGCAGGTTCAGCGTCAGCGGCAGTCCGGCCATGCGGTAGCCCAGAATGCCATCGTGAATATTGCCGCAGGTGGTGTAGTAGCCTGCCATCGCGGACGGCCGCTCCCAGGTCTCGCGCCCGCACCGCGCATACTGGTAGTCGCGGTCGGTCAGCGTCTGGTGCTCCGTGAGCCACAAACCCTGGATCAGAAAAAGCGCCAGCAACCCTGCCGCAATGCGCTGCGGAAGATTGAAATGAAAGCTGCGAATCCTGCTAAACCGAAGTGTCATCACGTTCAAACGAATCGATTCCAGTCTAAACGTCGCAGCTAGCGAGTTGACCGTTTCTCACTGCCTGACAGCCTCCTGGGTGGTATCCTCCAGTGCAAGGCCGGCGCGGCGACCAAGGACTTGAACGTGAGCAATTTCTTCACTCTCGGCCACTCCAACCACACCATGGAGGCGTGGCTCGCCCTCGTCCGCCAGCACAGGATCGATGTGGTTGTGGACACTCGCAGTTCGCCCTATTCGAAGTACGTTCCGCAATTCGACAGAGAGCTTACACAGCGTACGCTCGAAGACGCTGGAGTGCGCTACCTTTTTCTCGGCGCGGAGTTGGGCGGACGTCCGGCCAACCCTGCCTACTACGACGCAACAGGTCGCGTGCTCTACAGCCAACTGCGCAACGACGCAAGCTTTCAGGCAGCGATTACTCGCCTTGAGACCGGTATTGAAAAATTCACAGTTGCGTTGATGTGCGGCGAAGAAGACCCCGCCCACTGCCACCGCCGCCTGCTGATCGGTCGCGTCCTCGCCGAGCGCGGCCACACCATGACCCACATTCGCGGGGACGGCCGCTTGGAGTCTGACGAAATTGTAGCCGCGGAAGCACGAAAACCGCTTGTCGACAGCCAGCCTGCTCTCTTCGCGGAGCTTGACGAGGACAAATGGAGATCTACAGCATCGGTTTTACCCAAAAGAGCGCCAGCCAGTTCTTCGGCACACTGAAGGCTCACGGCATTGAGCGCTTGCTCGATGTACGGCTGAACAATACCTCTCAACTGGCCGCATTCGCCAAGCAAGCCGACCTGGCTTACTTTCTCCGTGAGATATGCGACGCCGATTATGAGCATGAACCCCTGCTCGCTCCCACTCAGGGCATACTCGATGCTTATAAGAAGCACAAGGGCGAGTGGGAAGATTACGAAGAGGCCTTTCTCGCCTTGATACAAGCCAGAAGCATTGAGTCTGCTCTCGAGCAGGAGAGCTTTGCTCGAAAAACAGTGCTGCTTTGCAGCGAACCAACCGCTGAACACTGCCACCGCCGCCTGGTGCTCGAATACTTACAGAAGCATTGGAAAGGCGTACAAATTCACCATCTTTAATCCGTGGATGAAAGCATGTATGAGATGCAGTTCCTTTGCCTGGCAGCGTCGAGGAGAGATGGCGGCAGCTGCATCGCCGGCATAGATCTCACATCCCGAAAGTGGATCAGGCCCGTGAACGCCAGAACGCAAGGTGCATTTGCAGACCACGAACTGATTGTTTTGGATGCAGGGACTCAGAAGCGTCGCTTCATTGCTCCGCTCGACGTCTTGCACCTTACACTGGATAAACCAGCCGGCGAGAACGGGCAACCGGAGAACTGGACGATGAAGCCCAAGCCTTATGAAGACCCCTACGTTGTGATTCGACACCTCGATGGGCAAGAGATCATCGGCGAGCTTAGAAACTATCTCGATCACAGCGATAGGCTGTTGCATACATATACTGACTCGGTAACTGAAGTCGACGTAAGGTCTCGCCCCCTCACTCATTCCTTAGCCTTGATTGAGCCCGATCGGTTGCATTGGAGGATAAGCGACAACCGAAAGTTTTCAAATAGGGCACAAATCCGTGCGGACTTCTATTTTGCGAAGACTCCCTATAGTCTCGTCGTGACGGACCCCAATTGGGAGGCGCGGTGTCGACCGCTGGGACTTGGTAGGCATCCGCATTCAACACCGGAGTCCGCAGCTGGCGAACAAGTCTTGCTCACTGTAAGCCTCGCCGGCATCCCGCTTCACGGGTACCATTACAAATTGGTCGCTGCGGTAATTATTCTGCCCCGTTAGCGATTCTTCCAGCATCCCAAGTGCACCCTCCGCCACCTCCGTGCGTCCCACTCTTGGATGCGAGCACAGGAGCCAGCGCTGGATCTTGCGGCGTTTCCAACCTTCGCCCACAATCGCAAAGAAGCCGCCCCGAAGAGCGGCTTCTTTGTCTTGCTTTTGGTTCTGTTGATGCAGCAGGTTTACGGTTTTGGAGAGAAAATCATTGAATGCGATGGCTAGCGCCCTGAGCCTTTAACCGTGAAGGTCGTTGCAGCCGCAACCGCGGTCCTGTCTGGGTTTGTCAAGATAGCCATGATGGTTGCACTGCCCCGGCCGACTCCGGTAACCAGCCCTGAGCTGCTGACCGTGGCAACTGACTCGTCTGAAGAAGTCCACCCGACGCTGTCCGTCATATCCTCTTTTGCGCCACTTTCGCCGGAAGTTCCGTTCACGCGAAGTTGCAGAGCCTCGCCCGGCATTCCCACCGTCCGCGCACCTCGAACCATGGAAAGCCTGGTCCTGGGCCTTTCAGCTCCCCCTGCGCTGGGGCAGGTGAAAGTACTTGTGCCCCCAGTTACCTGCGCGCAGACGGTAGCGCTGCCGGAGACAACGCCGGTATATCCATTCACCGTGGCGTTGATCTGCGTGAGCCCTAGCCCCACAACAGTAACGAAGCCGCTGGTATTGACACTTGCTACCTGCGTCAGGGGAGTGCTCCAGGCGACCTCTTTCGTCACGTCCTCATAGGTCGCTGGGTGACCTGATCCGTGGTCGATGGTCGCGATCGCCGTTAACTGCACGGTGCCGCCCGCTCCATCGAAGTCTGTGACAGTCGGCGAAACCGCGATCGAATCTATCGCAGTGGCACTGCAACCGCTAAACGGCAGGACCAGGCAAATGAGTCCCAGCACCTTTAAGCAATCACGACTTAACATACTTCGCCTCCTTGCATCTTTGGCTGGCTCCGCTCTCCTCATTGGGCCGCGAAGCCGCGCGTTCACTTCAGGTCCCGCATATAGGTCCAATCATCGTTGAACCCAAGTCTCCGCGAAAGCATCTTTTTTCTTATGAACTTCCTGCGGAATCAAGTCGGTTATTAAATCTCTTGAATCAGCGCGCCTGGCTTATAACTCGCAAGTAGCTGCAAGCGCCTGTCAGGCTCACCGCTCCGATTCAGAGTTAGACAGATCTCACGGAGCCAATCCTGCCCGGCCGAATTCCACCGGAAACAGCTTTCCCGCACCTTGGGGAGAGCAAGTTGATAGCCAATCTTTGCCGCCTCTAACTCCTTTAGAGTCCTACAGCCGCAGGTTCATTCAAGTCCATCGGTGTAATCTGCCGTATACGCGGCAATGCGCATCGGTCCGCCGGTTTACAAACGCTTCGGCACGGCCCATCCGGTTGCGCCCGCAACCCCGCCCCGCTACACTTCCTTCAGCATGGCCATTGCTCGCGACAATTCACCAGAACGTTTAGTCAGCGCCTCGCGCGCCGAAGAAGAGCAGGGCTTCGAACTCAAACTCCGCCCTCGCTGGCTTGGCGAGTTCATCGGCCAATCCAAAGCCAAGGAGCAACTCTCGATCGCGCTTGAGGCCGCCAAGTCTCGCGGCGAGGCTCTCGATCACGTCCTGCTCTTCGGCCCTCCAGGCCTGGGCAAAACTACCCTGGCCACCATCATTGCCAATGAACTGGATGTGGGTTTTCAGCAGACCTCCGGCCCCGCGCTGCAAATCCAGGGCGACCTCACGGCCATCCTCACTAACTTGCGCGAGCGGCAGGTGCTTTTTCTCGATGAGATTCATCGCATGCAGCCGGTGCTGGAAGAAAAACTCTACACCGCGCTGGAGGATTACAAACTCGACATCATCATCGGCCAGGGTCCCGCGGCGCGCACCCACGTGATGGAGATTCGTCCCTTCACTTTCATCGGCGCCACCACGCGGCCCGGCCTGCTCAGCTCTCCGCTGCGCTCACGGTTCGGCATCCTGTTGAGGCTTGAGTTTTATACCGAGGAGGAGCTTCGCTTCATCGTTACGCGCTCCGCTGAAGTGATGCAGGTTCCCATCGACCAGGACGGCGCCGCCGAAATCGCTCTCCGCTCCCGCGGCACGCCGCGCATCGCCAACCGCCTGCTGCGCCGCGTCCGCGACTATGCCCAGGTGCGCGGCTCGGGCACCGTCGACCGGCCCACCGCCAACGCCGCCCTCACCATGCTTGAAGTGGACGCCCACGGCTTCGACGAAATCGATCGGCGGCTGTTACTGACCATCATGCAGAAATACGATGGCGGCCCGGTCGGCCTGGGCACACTCGCCGCAACTCTTGCCGAAGAGGAAGACGCCCTCGAAGAGGTCTACGAACCCTTCCTCATCCAGATCGGCTTTCTTGACCGCACGCCGCGCGGCCGCGTCGCTACGCGCCTGGCATACGAACACTTCGGCCTGACCATGCCCGGCCGCCAGACACCGCTGTTTTAGCAAGACACTGGGTGCCCCATCCTCGGCACGCTTTTGTTCTTGTGCAAAGGGTGGGAGACCACGAACCCAAACCCACTATTCATCGAGGAGATACTTCCATGGCACTCACTGAATCCACAATGCTCGCCCTCGGCACCATCGCCCCTGATTTCGCGCTCACCGACGTAGTCACCGGCTCGACCCTTCGCCGCGACGGTTTTCGCGGCAAGAAGGCGCTGCTCGTCCTCTTCATCTGCACCCACTGCCCCTACGTCAAGCACGTTGAGAAAGGTCTTGCCGCTCTGGGCAAGGATTACGCCGGCAAGCCCCTGGCCATTGTCGCCATCAGCTCGAACGACGTCACCACACATCCCGACGACAGCCCCGCGGGCCTCAAGCAGCAGGCGCAAACCCTGGGCTTCGTCTTTCCCTATCTCTATGACGAAACCCAGGCCGTGGCCCACGCTTACAAAGCCGCCTGTACCCCGGACATCTTTCTCTTCGACGCCGATTTCCGCCTTGTCTATCGCGGCCAGTTCGATGGGAGCCGTCCCGGCAACAGCATCCCCGTCACGGGCGAAGACCTGCGCGCCGCCGTCGACCAGGTACTTGCGAACAAGCCTGTGCCCGCTGACCAGCGGCCCTCCATTGGTTGCAACATCAAGTGGAAGGAATAGGGGAGCGCACGTTGAACGAGGCTGGAAACGTCGCGGTTAGGTTGGGTTTCATAAATTGCTGCGGAAGATCTGTTGCGGCCCCTCAGGGGCTGAAGCCCACACTTTTGTGCGGCACTTGCGGCACGACTGAAGTCGTGCCCTGATACAAAGCGCAAGAATCCATGCAGAACTGGCGAGCGATTTCTCGCGGCAAAAAGAAACACGCGCGCATCCATCGGAGCGGTGCGCACGTGTTTCTGTTAATCGCGAAGGACGGCTACGCGGCCTGTTCGCCGGGTTCTTCCTTCTTGCTCTCTTCCAACTGCTTTTCAAGTTCGGCGCGCTTCTTGGCCTTCAATTCATCGCGCTTGTTGCGCTTGGCGTCCAGTTGTTTTTCGGCGCCCAGCAGTTCGATGAAGGCCTTCTCAGCCCCATCGCCCTTCTGGAACCCGGTGCGCACGATGCGCAGATAGCCGCCGGCGCGATCGCCGTAGCGCGGGGCCACGGTGTCAAACAACCGCACGACGGACGCGCCGGTCATCAGATAGCTGAGCGCCTGACGGCGCGAAGCTAAATCGCCCTTCTTGCCCAGGGTGATCATCTTTTCAACCAGCGGACGGACAGCCTTGGCCTTGGCCACGGTCGTCTCCACGCGGTCTTCGATAATTACAGACGTCACCAGGTTGCGCAACAGGGCGCGCCTGTGGCTGGTGTTGCGTCCGAGCTTGAATCCTGCATTGCGATGGCGCATGATGCAACTCTCTTTCGAATTAGGGATCAGGGGTCAGAGATCAGGGGTCAGTAAGAAACTTCGATCAGCCAATGGCTCTTAACCGATCCCTGAAACCTGACCCCTGATCCCTGTCTTAGAAGTTCTCAGTCTCGGTGGGCAATTGCAGGTCCACCGAATCCAGCGGCTCGTCCTCGTCGTCGTAGCGGCCATAGCTGGCGGCCAGAGCGGCGGCGGGCGGAATGCTGGTGGGTCCGGGTACCGGGTTGCCGTTTTCGTCGATCTTCATGCCCAGCGAGAGGCCCATCTGCGCGAGTATTTCCTTGATCTCGTTCAGGCTCTTGCGGCCGAAGTTCTTGGTCTTCAGCATCTCGGCTTCGGTCTTCTGCACCAGCTCGCCGATGGACTGAATGTTGGCGTTCTTCAGGCAGTTGTAGCTGCGGACGGAAAGCTCCAGCTCTTCAACACTCCTATTAAGGTTGTCGTTGCGCAGCAACCCGCGGCTCTCTTCGCCGCGCGCATCGGGCTCGATTGCCTCTTCGAAGTTGATGAAGATGTTCATGTGGTCCTTGAGCAGCTTGGCGGCCAGGCCGACAGCGTCGGCAGGCAGCACAGCTCCGTTGGTCCACACTTCAAGGGTCAGCTTGTCGTAGTCCGTAATCTGACCGAGACGAGCCGCCTCCACAACATAATTGACGCGACGCACGGGCGAGTGAACGGAGTCAACAGGAATGAATCCCAGGCCCAGGTCGGCATCGAAGTTCTTATCTGCGGAGATATAGCCGCGGCCCCGCTTGAGGCGCATCTCCATGTCCAGCTTGCCGCCTTCGGAAAGGGTAGCAATATAGACGCCCTTGTCCAGGATCTCCACGTCGCCATCGGCCTCGATCATGCCGCTGGTGACTACGCCCGGCTGATCGGCGCGCAGATAAAGCGCCTTGGGACCCTCGCCGCTGAGCTTGAATGGAACCTGCTTGAGGTTCAGGATGATGTCGGTGGCATCTTCGACCACGCCTCCGATCGACTGGAACTCGTGCAGCACGCCTTCGATGCGAATAGCGGTGACCGCGGCGCCTTCAATCGAGCTCAGCAGTGTGCGACGCAGGGCGTTGCCGATGGTAGTGCCAAATCCGCGCTCAAAGGGTTGCGCGCTGAATTTGCCAAATGTGTCCGTGAGCGTTTCGGCATCCACTGCCAAACGCTTCGGCTTTTGAAATCCTCTCCAAAGCAGCATATCTGTCTCTCGTTTCCCGCGCGGCATGTACGTCGCGATGCATTTTGCGGCGGCCGCGCAAGTTCTCCTTCTGGTTGAAATGCAGATGACAGATCACAGATTACAGATGACAGTTAAAAGCCAAGAGCTTGCGGGCTCAAACTGTAATCTGTCATCTGCAACCTGTGACCTGTCTTACTTGCTGTACAGCTCGACGATCAGCTGTTCGTTGATCGGCAGGTTGATGTCTTTTCGCTTGGGCAGGGAGAGCACGCGGCCTGAAAGGGTCTCGAAGTTCATCTCCAGCCAAACCGGAACCGGGTTCTGCGCGGCATATTGCGCGCCCTGCTCCACGATCAGCAATTTCTTGGCGCTCTCGCGGATGGCAATCTCGTCGCCCGCGTTCACCTGGTAAGAAGGAATGTTGACCTTGCGGCCATTGACGGTGACGTGGCCGTGGCGCACCACCTGCCGTGCCTGACGCCGCGAGATGGCAAAGCCCAGCCGGTAAGCCACGTTGTCCAGGCGCCGTTCCAACTGTTGAATCAACAGCTCACCGGTAACGCCCGTGGCGCGGTTGGCCTTTTCGTAATACTCGCGGAACTGGCCTTCCAGGGTGAAGTACATGCGCTTGGCCTTCTGCTTCTCGTGCAGTTGCAGGCCGTAGCCCACAATCTTGGCCTTGCGATCCTTGCCGTGCATGCCGGGAGGGAAGTTGCGCTTCTCGATCGGGCAACGGTCGGAAAGGCATTTGGTGCCCTTCAAAAAAAGTTTGGTGCCTTCGCGACGGCAAAGGCGGCAGACGGGTCCTGTATAACGTGCCATTTCCTGTTCTTCTCCTGACTTCGGATGACGGCCGGTTTACGGTCCTCCGGACTTTTGATCCAGCGGAGCTTCTTCCCGGCCCTTGTTCTTAGTTCGCAGTTCTTAGTTATTAGTTCGCAGTTCCAAATTCGAACCGCCTCATGTCCAGCGGCTGAGAACTGAGAACTACGAACTGTGAACTGCTCCTTACACGCGCCGTCTCTTCGGCGGTCTGCAGCCGTTGTGCGGGACCGGCGTTACGTCGCGGATGGAGCGCACTTCAACCCCCGCCGCAGCCAGTGCGCGAATGGCCGACTCGCGGCCCGAACCCGGACCCGAGACCCGCACATCCACCGCGCGCAGCCCATGATCGCGAGCCATGCTGGCTGCGTTCGACGCTGCCTGTTGCGCCGCGAACGGCGTGCCCTTGCGCGAACCGCGAAATCCCAGCGAACCCGAGCTCTTCCAGCTCAGCGTGTTGCCCACGGGGTCGGTGATGGTGACAATGGTGTTGTTGAAAGTGGCCTGCACGTACGCAATGCCAAATGGAACATTCTTGCGTTCGCGCTTTTTGAACTTCTTGTTCTTGGCTGCCTTGCCCGCCGCGGCGGGCTTTCCCGCTCCGGTTTTCTGTTCTGGTTTAGCCATTAGGTTTTGCCCGTCGCTTTCTTCTTGCCGGCAACTGTGCCCTTGCGCGGGCCCTTGCGAGTGCGGGCGTTGGTGTGGGTACGCTGGCCGCGAACCGGCAATGACCGCCGGTGGCGCGTGCCGCGATAGCTCTGGATGTCGATCAGACGCTTGATGTGCATCGAGACGTCCTTGCGCAGGTCGCCCTCGACGTTGCCTTCGTCCTCGATTACCTGGCGGATGTGGTTCACCTCGTCCTCGCCAAGATCCTGGACTTTCTTGAAGGGATCGACGTTCGCCTTCTCCAGAATCTTCAGCGCACGCGGATTCCCGATGCCGAAGATGTATGTGAGCGCGATCCTTGCCTGCTTGTTGCGGGGCAGATCGACGCCTGCTATACGTGCCATTCTCGTTTCCTTTGCTGCTGCGGATTGTGTGCCTCCGGCCTCAGCCGGTTCGCACGGTGTGTGCTTCTCGCTTCCAGAGGTTCATCGCAAGCCTTGACTCAAGCTAACTAGCCTCTTTGTACGAGGGGTCAGGGATCAGGGGTCAGTTCTCACGGTGCTTGCGCGGTCGTGTTTTATCTGACCCCTGACCCCTGATCCCTTTCTTGGAAGCTTCCACGTCTGCCAGGCCCACCTAGCCCTGGCGCTGCTTATGCTTTGCGTTCTCGCAGATCACCCTGACCACTCCCTTGCGGGTGATGACCTTGCACTTGACGCAAATCTTCTTTACCGATGCACGAACTTTCATTGTTTGCTGCCCTTCTCTTCCGTTTTACACAGGGGCTAAAGCCCCCTTTGTTTTTCGACCCATTTCGGCACGACTAAAGTCATGCCCTGTTACACAGCCTTCTGCTAAGCCGATCATTGAAAAGTTGCCGCCCGCTTACTTATAGCGATACACAATTCGTCCGCGATTCAGGTCGTACGGGCTGAGTTCCACGGCCACTCGGTCGCCGGGCAAAATGCGGATGAAGTTCTTCCGCATCCTTCCCGAAACATGGGTCAGCACCTCGTGATTGTTCTCGAGCTTGACCTTGAACATGGCATTCGGCAGCGTCTCGGTGACCACTGCCATTACCTCAATCGCGTCTTCCTTCGACAAACCGCATCCAATTCCGGCGCTCCCGCGCCCTTATGCTTTGGACTGAGCGCACTACTCAGTCAAGACTCTGGCTCCGGTAGCGGTCACCGCCACCGTGTGCTCAAAATGAGCGCTCATGCTTCCGTCCTTGGCCACCGCCGTCCAACCGTCGCCCAGCACTTCAACGTCCGGTCTTCCAGCGTTCACCATCGGCTCGATGGCGATCACCATTCCTACCTTCAGCTTCATTCCCCGGCCCCGCTCACCAAAATTCGGCACCTGCGGGTCTTCGTGCATATGAACCCCGATTCCATGGCCCACAAAATCGCGCACCACCGAGAACCCCTCGGCCTCAACCACCCCTTGCACCGCCGCGCCCACATCGCCCAGCGTCGCGCCCGGCTTGATTGCCGCAATGCCGGCATGCAGAGACTCTTCAGTCACCTTCAGCAGCCGCGCCGCGCCGGCGTCGATCGAACCCACAGGCACCGTGATGGCCGCATCCCCGTAGTAGCCGTCCACGATGGCTCCAAAATCCACCGAAACGATGTCCCCTTCCTTGAGGACCCGTTTGGGCGACGGAATACCGTGCACCACCTCGCTGTTGACTGAGGTGCAAAGCACGCATGGAAACCCGTGATATCCCTTGAAAGCAGCCTTCACGCCCAGTTCGGTCAACCGCGCCGCGGCCGCCTTCTCCAGATCCAGAGTCGTGGCGCCCGGCTTCACCTTGCTGCGCACCAACTCCAGCACCTCGCGAACCACCTGGCCCGCACGGCGCATCTTTTCGATCTCCCGGGACGACTTCAATACGACAGCCACTGACCCAACTCTCAGGGGTCAGGGTTCAGGGGTCAGGGGTCAAAGCTCGCTGCCGCTTTAGGCCGCGTTTACTGATCCCTGATCCCTGGCCCCTGATCCCTCGTAACTCGCGCACAAACCCACCGTCCGGCTACGCTACTGGCGCAACCGCTCGACGGCGGCAACGATTCCGGCCGCAATGACGCTGATCGGCCGGTCTCCATCCACTTCCGCAAAACGTCCCAAAGCCCGATAGTGCTCGATAACCGGCGCAGTCAGCCCCTGATAAGCGCGCATGCGCTCCTTGAAGACCGCCTCTGTGTCGTCGGCTCGCTGGACCAGCGCCGCACCTTCTATGTCGCAGAATCCATCCCGCTTGGGCGGATTCATGTGCACGTTATAGATGGTCGCGCAGACAGGACAGTTCCTGCGCCCCGTAATTCGGCGCAATAATTGATTATAGTCCACATGGATGCTGACGGCAATCACCGGTAGCGCCTGGCCCTGAGAGGACAGCTGACCGTCCAGCCAGGCGGCCTGCCCCAGCGTGCGGGGGAATCCATCCAGAATGTATCCATTGGCCGTGTCGGCTTCTTTCAGCCGGGCCGCCACCATCTCATCCACCAGCGAGTCGGGCACCAACTGCCCGCGGCCCATCAACTCCTTGGCCACCTTGCCCAGCGGCGTTCCCTTGGCCACGTTGGCGCGCAACAGATCCCCGGTGGAGATGTGCGGTATGCCCCACAACTTGACCAGTTGATCGGATTGCGTCCCTTTCCCGGAGCCCGGCGCTCCCAGCAGAAGAATCGGGCCGGGTACGGTTTTTGATCCCGTTTCCCGGCCCTTTTCGACTGCGGTTACAGAAGAAGACATTACCAGGTTTTCCTTCCGCGTATGCGACCGGAGCGAGGGGAAAAGCCGTCATAGTGTCTCATAATCAGCTGCGATTCGATCTGGTTCACGGTGTCCATGGCGACGCCAACGACGATGAGCAACGAGGTCCCGCCAAAGTAGAAGTTCACGTTGAGTCCATGGGTTGTCCAGGTTGGGAGGCTCTCAAACAACCTGCCGATCAGGAACACCTTGTCAAAACGGATGCCGGAGATCAGGAAGGTCGGCACCAGCGAAATCACGATCAGGTAGCACGCGCCAACCAGCGTGATGCGGGTGAGGATGTCGTTGATGAAGTCCGAAGTACGCTTGCCGGGACGAATTCCGGGAATGAACGAGCCCGATTTGCGGAAGTTGTCCGCAATGTCATCCGGCTTCATCACGATGGAGATATAGAAGTAGGCAAAGAAGATAATGCCCAGAATATAGAGCAGCTCATACCATGGGTAGCCGGGCTGCAGCGCCTGCACAACGGGCTGCAGGAACTTGTTGGTTTGCACCCACTCCACCTGGCTGAACAGCATGGGGGCCGAAAGGATGGAGCTGGCGAAGATGACCGGCATCACGCCGCCCGAATTGACTTTCAGCGGCAGATGGCTCGATTGCCCGCCCATCATGCGCCGGCCCACGATGCGCCGCGCGCTCTGGATGGGAATGCGGCGCTCAGACCGCTCGACGAACACGATGAAGGCCACGACGGCGATCATGCCGACCACCAGCAGACCTACCGCGATAATGGTGAACGAGCCCCAGGCGTTGGTCTGGATTTTGGAGTAAAGCTCGGCCACGCCGCGCGGAAGCCCGGCCACGATGCCCGCAAAGATCAGCAGGCTCATGCCGTTGCCGATGCCGCGATCGGTAATCTGTTCGCCCAGCCACATGATGAACGCTGTGCCGGTGGTCAGCGTAATGATGGTCATCAGGCTGAAGCCGATGCCCGGATTCAGGACCAGCCCCTGCTTGGTTAGGATGGCCGCAATGCCGATGGACTGCAACGCGCCCAGAATCACCGTCATATAGCGGGTCCACTGGGTAATCTTCCGCCGCCCCAGCTCGCCTTCTTTCTGAATGCGCGCCAGCGGCTCATAGACGACAGTGAGGAGCTGAAAGATGATGGATGCCGTGATATACGGCATGATGCCCAGGGCGAAGACCGTCATGCGGCGCAGGTTTCCTCCGCCAAACAGATCCATCAGCCCCAGCGCCGAACCCGACTGCTGACTGAAAAGCAGCTCCAGCTGGTGCGCGTTGACCCCCGGGGTGGGGATGTGCGAGCCCAGCCGGTATACGGCCAGGATGCCGAGGGTGAACAACACGCGTTTGCGCAGATCGGGAATCCGGAAGATATTGAGGAATTTCTCAAGCATGTCTGGTTATCCGCTTCAGGCGTTTGCCGCCATTCGAGTCTTTTTGACCTATTCCATCTTAAAGCACTTGGGCTTAGAGCATTCCGGATTCGGACCGATCTTAAAGAATCCGGGGCGGGCTGGATATGAGGACCGTCACATGTGTCGGCTTGTTCAGGAAACTGCTCATCCTGAATCAAGGTCGCCGGGTGCCCCATGTCTCGATCTTGAGACTTGGGAAACCTGCGAAACCTAAGCCGCCGCGGGAGCCCCGCCCGCAACCACAGCCCTGCCGCCAGCCTTTTCAATCTTCTCGACGGCCGACTTGGAAAATTTGTGGGCGTGGATGGTAATGGCCGCCGTCAGCTCGCCGGACCCGAGAATCTTGATCAGCGAAGTCCTGCTCGATACCAAGCCAAGTTTCTTGTAGTCGTCAAGGGCGATCTCTGTAATCGACAGGCCCTCAACATGCTCGGCAATCCGGTCAAGGTTCACCACTGTGTATTCGGTGCGGAAGATGTTGGTGAAGCCGCGCTTGGGCAGACGGCGGTGCAGTGGCATCTGGCCGCCTTCAAAGCCGCGCATCAGGCTGGTGCCGGTGCGCGATCCCTGGCCTTTGTGGCCGCGGGTTGAAGTCTTGCCCATGCCGGATCCCATACCGCGACCGACACGCTTGCGCCCCGTGTTCGCCTTCCGGGGCGCGCGTAAATTCGATAGATTCTTTGCCATGATTTCCTCGCTGTAGCGCCAGAAGGTCTTTTCCTACCTTGCCGACTCGCGTTGTGGCAACCACTTCGGTTGCGAATGTTTGCGGCCGATTCCTGTTGCCGGGTTAGTACACCGGATTCAAACCTTTGCCCGACTCCCTGACACTATCCGGTCTGTGTACAGGAGGGCACGGCCGCCCCACCCCTTCGGTGTCGAGCTAATTCTCGAGGATGCGAACCAAATGCGGAATGGCCTTCACCATGCCGCGAGTGGATTCGGTATCGACGCGCTCGACGATCTGGTTGAGCCGCGTAAAGCCCAGCCCCTTGACTACCAGCTTGTGCTTCACTGGGGTCGAAATGGCCGAGCGGTAATACTGAATGCGAATTTTCTTGGTCTCCGCCATGACTTAGAGCTCCTCAACAGATTTGCCGCGCGCCGCCGCCACGTCGGCCCGGTCGCGCAACTGCACCAGGGCGTCAAATGTGGCCTTGACGACGTTGTGCGGGTTCGGCGAGCCAAGGCTCTTGGTCAGCACGTTCTGCACCCCGACCGAGGTCATTACCGCGCGCACCGCGCCGCCGGCAATTACGCCCGTTCCTTCCGGCGCGGGCTTCAGCAGAACTTGCCCGGAACCAAAACGGCCCAGCACCAGGTGTGGAATCGTGGTCTCGGTCAGGTTAACCCGCACCAGGTTCTTCTTTGCCGCCTCGATCCCCTTGCGAATAGCCTGGGGAACTTCCTTGGCCTTGCCTGATCCATGACCGACCACTCCCGCGGAGGCGTCACCCACCACCACCAGCGCGGCAAACGACATGTTCTTGCCGCCCTTCACCACCTTGGTCACGCGGTTGATGGCCACCACCTGGTCCTTCAGGTTGTACTGGTTGGCATCGAGTTTCTTCTTCAATATCGTCATTGCTCTCTCGTCTGTCCTTCCGGGCGGTTTTGTTTACGCCCTGGAAATCCTTGCTTGTTAGCCCAATCTCTCAACCAAAACGCTAAAGAGCGGAGCTCAAAACTCCAGGCCGGCTTCGCGGGCCGCGTCGGCCAGCGCCTTGATCCGCCCGTGATACAGGTAGCCGCCGCGATCGAAGACCACCTTCTTGATGCCCTGCTTCACGGCCAGCTCAGCCACTGCCTTGCCGATTTCTTTAGCAGCCGCCACGTTGCCTCCGGTCTTCGACTTGATGGTCGAAGCCGAAACCAGCGTTTGCCCAGTCTGGTCGTCGATCACCTGCGCGTAAATGTGGTTCAGCGAACGGTAAACATTCAGCCGCGGTCGTTCTCCAGTGCCCGCCAGCTTGCGGCGGATGCGGTCGTGAATGCGCTGCCGGATTGCGTTCTTCTTGGTCTGCGTAATCATGGTCTTCTCATTCCTATCAGCGGAGCCGCCCAGCGACCCCGTTCGGTTAAATCAGGGTTCAGGGGCCAAGGGTCAGAAAAACGCCGGACGGCGTACCTGAACCCTGGACGCTGAACCCTGGCCCCTTACTTCGCGCCCGTCTTGCCGGCCTTCTTCTTCAGCTTCTCGTCGGAATATCGCACGCCCTTGTTCTTGTACGGGTCGGGTTTGCGCAGAGAACGCATGTCCGCCGCTACCTGGCCCACCTTTTGCCGGTCGATGCCGGAGATGGTCAGGTGCGTCTGCTTGGCGTCGACTGCCACTTCGATGCCCGTTGGCAGGGGCACCTCGATGGGATGCGAGTAGCCCAGCGTGAACACCACCGTCCCCTTGCCCTTCAGCTCCGCGCGGTATCCGATACCGACAATGTCCAGTTCCTTTTTCCAGCCGACTGTCACGCCCTGCACGGCATTGAAAACCAACGCCCGCGTCAGCCCATGCACCGCTGCGTACTGGTCGCCGGCGCGATTCACGTGCAGTGTCCCATCCTTGGTCTCGAGAGAAATGCCCTGTGCAATCAGCGCCGAGACCTTGCCCTTGGGCCCTTCAACCAGAACCGTGTTGCCCTCGACCTTATACTTCACGCCCGCGGGCAGCGGGATCACTTTCTTTCCAATACGCGACATCGATTCTTGTCCTTCACATTTGGCTTGCGAGTCCCGCCAGCGCGTTGAAGCTCAGGCGTTCCACTGCAGCCGGTAAAACAGCTTACAGTTGTCAGCTAGCAGCTATCAGTTTCCAGTTCTTAACTGTTTGCTGTCAGCTGCTAGCTGCCTTTACCACACTTCGCAGAGCAGTTCGCCGCCTACGCCTTCGCGGCGCGCCTGACGGCCGGTCATCACGCCCTTGGGCGTGGTCATGATGGAGATGCCAAGGCCGCCCTGGACGCGCTTGATCTCATCGCGGCCAATGTAGACGCGGCAGCCGGGTCGCGAAATGCGCGCCAGATCCCGAATGGCAGCTTCAGCGCCGCCGTACTTCAGGTAAACGCGCAGCACCAGCTTGCCTTCTTCTTCCTGCGTCTTGTAGTTCGAAATGTACCCCTCCTCCTTGAGGATGCGGGCAATCTCGGTCTTCAGCTTCGAAGCCGGTACGTCCAGCTTCTGATGACGCGCCCGGATTGCATTCCGGATCCGCGCCAGAAAATCTGCTACTGGGTCGGTCAGACTCATTCCTTCTCCTTCATTCCCCGTTCGTCCGTCCGCCGCGGCGGACCGGAAACCAGCGGGAATGCGTACTACAGTGATCAGTGGTCAGTGATTAGTGGTCAGTAAGAGCCGATCTCTATCGGAGCCAATGCCGCCAGTTTTCACACGAACAAACTGACCACTGACCACTGTTCACTAACCACTGTCTTGCTACCAGCTCGACTTCACGACGCCGGGAATCTCTCCCTTGAGCGCCAATGCGCGGAAACACAAGCGGCAAATGCCGAACTTGCGCAGAAACCCTCGCGGCCGCCCGCAGAGTTGGCACCGGTTGTGCTTGCGGCTGCTGAACTTCGGCTTCCGCGCGTCTTTCACCCTTTTTGCAGTAGTTGCCATAAACCCTCAAAAACAAGTTCTTAGTTCTCAGTTCTTAGTTCCCAGTTTTCTGTTCCTCGTTCCAGCGCTCGCTGTGAACCACGAACTGTGAACTGCTTTTACGCCCCCTGGCGGAACGGCATTCCGAAATGTTTCAGCAGCGCCCGCGCCTGGTTGTCGTCCTTCGCCGTGGTCACAATGGTGATATTCATTCCCTTCATCTTCTCCACCTTCGAGTAGTCGATCTCCGGGAAGATGAGCTGGTCGCGCAGGCCGAGCGTGTAATTGCCGCGCCCGTCGAAACTCTTCGTCGACACGCCGCGGAAGTCGCGCACGCGCGGCAGCGCCGTTGAAATCAGCCGGTCGAGAAACTCATAGGCCTTCTCGTTCCGCAGCGTCACCATGGCGCCGATCGACATGCCAGCCCTCACTTTGAAGGCCGCAATCGACTTCTTGGCCTTGGTCGTCACAGGCTTCTGCCCGGTGATGGTCGCCAGATCCGCAACCAGCGGGTCCAGCAGCTTGGTGTTCCCAGTTGCCTCGCCCAGGCCCATGTTGATCACGATCTTGTCCAGCGCCGGCACAGCCATCGGATTGTCGAGACCCAGCTCCTTTTGCAGAGCCTGCTTGATCTCCTTGTGATATCTCTCTTTCAGTCGTGCTGCCATGTTGTTTTGCTCTCTTTCTTCCGGCACCCGGAGTAGGCCGATTTTCGTTCGCGCCCGTTTACCGCTTCGGAAGGCAATCCTTGATTCCATTCATCGGTTTTCAGCTCATGCTCAACGTTCGTTCCGTCACGGTCAAACTGTGAACTGAGAACTGTCCGCTTTGAACTGACTTTCTACTTCTTCGTCGGCAGTGTCTGCCCGCACTTCTTGCAGACCCGCACTTTGGTTGAGCCTTCGACCTTGTAACCCACGCGTACCGGCCCGCAGTTGGGGCAGATGACGGCTACATTTGAAACGTCAATGGGCGATTCCTGCTCCGCGATGCCGCCCTTGGTCCGCTGCCCCTGCTTGCTCGAAACCGTCTTCTTGACTACCCGCACATGCTCCACAAGCACCGTGCCCTTGTCGGGAAACACGCGCAGTACACGGCCCGTCTTGCCTCGGTCAGTGCCCGTGAGCACCTTGACCGTATCGTTGCGATGAATATTCAAACTCGGCATCTTCTCTCCTACAGTGGTCAGTTGTCAGTGATCAGCGGTCAGTTTTTACCCTTGCCGGTACAGGCATCTCAACTGAATCGATCCGTCACGTCTTTCAAGCCACTGCCAAAAACTGATCACTGACAACTGATCACTGACAACTGATCACTGACAACTGCCTTTACACCACTTCCGGGGCCAGCGAAACAATCTTCAAAAACTTCTTCTCGCGCAACTCGCGGGCCACCGGCCCAAAGACGCGCGTGCCCACCGGCTCATGCGCATCGTCAATGACGACCGCCGCGTTTTCATCGAAGCGGATATAGGTTCCGTCGCGCCTGCGGTATTCCTTGCGGGTACGGACGATGACCGCCTTCACAACCTTGCCCTTCTTGATGGTGCCGTCCGGAGAAGCCTCCTTGACCGCCGCGGTCACAACGTCGCCCAGACCGGCTTTTTTTCCCAGTCCGCCGCCCAGGGGCAGAATCACTTGCAGCTTGCGCGCGCCGGAGTT
>Ga0182024_10007446_pt1 | contig 23581 bp, 17 predicted proteins | sample P32metaG_FD_120480 | JGI IMG/M metagenome (GOLD analysis project Ga0182024, IMG submission 120480) | Permafrost microbial communities from Stordalen Mire, Sweden - P3-2 metaG (Illumina Assembly) | ecosystem: Environmental > Terrestrial > Soil > Wetlands > Permafrost | place: Sweden: Stordalen... | reverse complement strand
GGGTCAGAATCTTTTCGACGAACGCCGGGTCGAAATCGGTTTTGAATCCGGGCGTCTCCTCGGGATCGTTCCACGCGAGCAGAAAGCCTCGAGCCTCCGGCCGAAAATGAAATCCGTTGGACATATCGACGATCATCGGCGCGGAGTGCGGAAATTCTTCGAAGGGCTCGCTCGGAACCAGCATGCGGCGCATCGGTTCGACGGGCAGCTCCACACCGGCGAGCGCCGCGACGTCAGCGGCCCAGGCTCCCGCGCAGTTCACCACTTTCCGAGTTGCGATCGCTCCTCGCGACGTTTCAACCGATGCAATTCCTCTCGCGTCTTGCGTGAAGCCAGTAACGACTGTGTTCTTCCATAAAATTGCGCCATGATCGGACGCCCAGCTCATGAAGCCATTCATTGCGCTGTACGGATCGACAAAGCCATCGGTCGAGCAAAAACTTCCTCCGATAATATCGTCGCCACGCAGTTGCGGAAACATGCTGCGAATCTCATCGCCCGTCACAAGACGAACATTCTTCAATCCCATCTTCACCTGCTGCGCATAGTTGGTGCGCAGATACGCAAGGTGCGCATCCCTGGTCGCGCAGAATAGATATCCTTGCGGCCGGTAGTCGCACGGAGATCCCAGCCGCTCCTCGAAGCTGGCGTAAAAGGGGATTGAATACAGCGACATCTGAATGCTGACTGCGGTAGAAAACTGCGCTCGCACGCCCCCCATGCTTTTGCCGGTCGAGCCTTTGCCCTGCGCCGACTCCCGCTCAAGGACGAGAACATTGCCGCAACCCTGAGCCGTCAGATGGTAGGCAATACTTGAGCCGACAATTCCCGCACCGACGATCACGACATCCGCAGTTTGCATAGAGCCGGAGATTCCGCAAGCGAACTCGCATTCTAACCCACCAGCCGACCGGCCAATCGCTTCGGTGCTCCGGCGCCGCTTGCCCAGCATTCCGGGCAAAAGGACCTGTACCGCCGGAACATCGCCCGGCCGTGTGACCTCCCTCCACCTCGGTAACTTGCCGCGGTTACTGGGGTTGCTTAGTCTGGAATAGCATGGCCTTGCGCTGCCTATTATTTTCGACTCACGAAGAGATCGTCCAACCTATCCTTCAGGTGCTGACAGACCTTGGCATTGAAGGAGAGCACTGCCAAAGCGCGGTGGATGCGGTCGAGCAGGTCACCACCCAGCTTTTCCAGATCGTAATCACCGACTGGGACGATCAGCCCGAAGCGGCGTTTCTGTTGAAAACGGCGCGGGACCTGAAAGCCGCGGCGCGGCCGCTGACGCTGGCGATTGTCACCGAGAACGCGCGCCCGGAGGCGTTGCACGCGGGAGCCAATTCGGTTCTGCTGAAGCCAGTTCGTCCCGAACAGGCTCGCGACACCCTGAGCACAGCCTGCCAGCTTCTTCGTTCAAAGCAGCAATCGCCTGTCCAAGCCGCAGCGCCGTCCCACTCAGCACACGAAACTCAAACGCGGCAGGCCAAGGCAGGCACTTCCGCGGCTGCAGCGCCCGCGCTGGCGTCCATCGTCCAGGCGCCGGAAAAATTGCGAGTCGGTGAATTCCTGCAAACTTCGAGTTCCGCGCCCGGCGCTCAGTTCGATACCGAACCGGAATCCGATGTTCAGAAATCGCTCGACAGCGCCGCCATGGCGGAGATGGATGCCCTTACGGAGTTGGAGCCGATGGCCTCGGCAGTGCAGGCAGCGCCCGCCGAGCAGCCAACCTGTCGCACGGCTGGCCCGGCTCACGTGCCGGAGCCGCCACAGGAAGCGCTCACCGGCTGGGCAGCTCTGCAATCCCGCCTGACAAAAACCACTCCCGCATCGCTCGTGGATGCTGCAACCACGAACGACTTGTCTAACGGAGAAACAGCTTCCTCGGTATCGCAGGCCGCGCCCAAAACCGAGACTGTCACGCCATCGCAGCCTCAAGCCGAATCTGAAGCCGCGCTCTTTGCCTACGTTTCAGGCGAGTCACAATCCGATTCGGAGCCCGAACAGGCGCGGCCAAAGCGCGGTAGATTCGTTTTTGCCTTGGCATTGGCGATTGCGAGCTGCATCGCGGTAGGCGTGCCTCGGTTCCGCCACCGCCTCCCGCTTCTTTACCGGAATACCGTGCACGCGGGACGGAGCTTGCTGAATCCTCCGCCAGCCGCGCTCCCTCAGGCGGTCGCGCAGCATGACAGCTTTGGACAGTCGGGCGACGAGTACAAACTGCCCGTGCCTACAAATATTCCCGACGCCACCACCGATCCGTCGCAAATCCAGGTGCTGCCAGTCGTTGACCCTACTGCGAAGCCCGACAAAAGCGCTAGCGCCGCGGCAGCCGCCGCGCAAGCGGCCACGACTGAAAATCCCAACATCCAAGATCCGAATCAGCCCGCCCCAAGTGTCCAAGTCGAGGAAAAATCTCAAGCTGCCACCGCCGCACCGGACGCGACCTCGAATCCCGCTCCAGCAGTCGAGATTGCTTCGCCCGCTCAAATTCTGGTGCCAGCAAATCCGGCGCCCTCGGGGGTTACCCCGCCGGTCGCCGTGCCGATTCACGTGGCGACTCCGGCGCCCACGCATGTCACGCAGCCAAGCGTCACCGCCGGTATACCGTCGAGCTTGAAATCGCAACTCGCTTCCTCCACTCCTGAAGCGAGTGGCGCGAAGCCTCCGGAATCGGCCATGTCGTCAATTGAGCCGGTTAACCTGCCTGAGGCTGCGGTGCGCGATCTTCTGGCTCAGCCGGTTGATCCCGCGTATCCGGCCCGGGCTGGCGGCCAGCGCGGCAGTGTGGTTCTCCAGGTTCTGATCGGCCGCGACGGCGCGGTGCAGGATGCCAAGTTCTTGCAGGGATCGCTGGTCTTTGCCCGCTCCGCGATCGACGCAGTCAAGCAGTGGAAATTCCGACCTTATTTAATGAACGGTCGTCCGGTAGCCGTGCAGAGCCTAATGACGCTCAACTTCAAACCGCCGGCATAGAATCCGGGTGACTAAGCAAGTTCTGGCTCGTCTTATAAATGGCCTAACGTGCGGTCTTTCCACAGGTTACCGCCGAAGCGCGAATAAGAGCACCTTGGGGAGTAAAAGCAGCATCTACAAGCTATAATGTTAGGAAGTTCGCCAGGAAGTGACTCCTTTCCCGAAGAAGAATCTGATGTCCATGAAAACTAAAGCAGCGATACTGGTTTCGTCCTTTGCCGTGCTGTTGTTTGTCGTCGTCGGCTCGCTCGGCGGCGTTCACGCGTCGTCGAATGACGGCTCCTACCGGCAGATGCAGGTCTACAGCGAAGTTTTGTCGCGCGTACAGAACGAGTACGTCGAAGACCCCAACATTCCGAAAGTGACGGACGGCGCCCTGCATGGCCTGGTCGAGTCGCTCGATGCGAACTCCAGCTACCTGACCGCCTCGGCCTACAAGGCGTACAAAGCTCACAAGGCGGAAGGTAAAGGCGAGATCGGTGCGACTATTTCGAAGCGCTTCGGATATGCGGATGTGGTTTCGGTGTTGCCGGGATCGCCCGCTGAAAAAGCTGGAATCGAAGATACCGACATCTTCGAATCGATCGAAGGCCAGAGCACCCGCGACATGTCGCTGCCGGAGATTCGCGCTGCACTCTCGGGGACTCCAGGCTCAACCGTGAATGTTTCGGTGGTGCGCGCCCGCCGGGCCGAGCCGCAAAAAATGGTCATCACGCGGGACGTGATCACCATCCCGCCGGTCTCCGACAAGATGCTCGAAGATGGCATCGGATACGTGAAAGTTGATGCGCTGACTAAGGGCAAGGCGCAGGACATCGCTGCGAAAATCAAGTCGCTGGAAAAATCGGGCGCAAAGAAGCTCATCCTCGACTTGCGGAATACCTCTGACGGGGACGAAAGCGAAGGCATCGCTACCGCCAACCTTTTCCTGAATCACGGCACCATCACCTACCTTCAGGGGCAGAAGTATCCCCGCGAAGCCTTCAACGCCGATCCCGCGAAGGCAATCACCACGCTGCCAGTCGCCGTTTTAGTGAACAAAGGGACGGCGGGAGCCGCCGAAATCGTTGCGGCGGCACTGCTCGAAAATGCCCGCGCCGATGTGGTCGGCGACAAAACTTTTGGCGACGGATCGGTGCAGAAAACTATCGATCTGAAGGATGGCGGGGCCCTCATTCTCTCGGTTGCGAAATATTATTCGCCCAGCGGCAAGGCGATTGAAGACACTGCCGTAACGCCGAATGTGCTGGTGGCCGACGAGACCGATAATGTGATCTCCGACGACGATGGCGCCGAAGCTGCCCCGGCCGAGCCCGAGGCCAAGCCAAAGAACACGCAGGACGATCAATTGCACAAGGCCGTAGAAGTTCTGAAGAGCCGAAGTAGCTAGCTAACGTTGAAAACTCCGATCTAAAAAACATGGCGCTCCGAATTAGGGAGCGCCATTTTCTTTGCAAACTGAACAGCTAGGGAATCTTGTCGATCGCGTTGAGTTCGTGTCCGACCATCGCCTTCGGTAGCCGCGTAAAGCCAGTCGGCTCAGCGTCGTATTGCCCATCGTTCAGCGCCCATCGCAGAAAATCCTTTACAGCCTCTCGTTTGATGGCGGATTCGTTGTTCTCCGAGAGAAGAATCCAGGTGAAACTAGCTATGGGATAGGAATCTTCCCCTGGAGCATTGGTGAGAGAGATTCGAAAGTTGGAAACGACGGCGGTGTCGGCCGCCGCTGCGGCCGCGGTGACGCTGGAAGAACTGACGCTGACGAACCTACCCGCCGCATTTTGCACCTCGCCACAGACCAAATGGTTTCGCGCCGCATAGGCCAGTTCGACGTATCCGATCGAACTCGGCGTCTCCTTCACCATCCTGGCGACATTGCCGTTCCCTTCTGCTTTTTGACCCGTCGGCCACTCTACCGCAATCCCTCGGCCGACCTTCGCTTTCCACTCCGGGCTCACCTTGCTCAAGTAGTCGGACCAGATATACGTCGATCCGCGTCCGTCCGCGCTGTGAACGACGACAATCTCGCTGGATGGCAGGTTCGCCCCGGGATTCAAATTGGCAATCGCAGCATCGTTCCATCGCCTAATCGTTCCCAGGTAAATCCCAGCCAGTGCCGGTCCTGAAAACTTAAGGGGATGCGCCAACCCCGGCAAATTGTAGACCGGAACGATCGCCACCACGAGCGTTGCAATCTGCGATGCTTTTGCTTTTGCAAGCTGTTTTTCTGTCAAGGGAACGTCGCTGGTGCCGAAATCCGCGCTGCCCGAAGTTACCAGGTCCATGCCCGTTTCCGATCCCGATGGTATGTAGACGAAACTCAGATCCGGGCGAATTTTTTCGAACTCCTCAAACCACTTCGAATAAATCGCGAGGGGAGAAGTGGTGCCAACGCCAACGATCCGGATCTTTTGCGAATCTTGCGCTACTGCCATCTGGAACAGCGCGAACAGCCCTATCAGCCGCCACAGACCCAGACCGTGCACGTCGCCCCCCAGCGCTCGCGAATTCTCTAACCATAATCGGCCAATCCTTAAAAATCTTCAGGAGCCGAATTCAGAGGAGGAAGACCAGAGGCCGATAAAAACTTCCGAGGCCGGCCCCCCCCGTCATCCCAAACTTACAGTCGGCGTAGTTGGCGGCCTGCTATCCTGAACCCATCTCGCCATGAAGTCCCTCTACGAAGATCTCCCGCCAGTGGAAGTTGCCGGGCGGAAGCTGGTGGGCCGCGTATTGTTCGGCCTGCTGGTTCTGGTTTCCGCCCTGGTCGGAGCGACTGCGGGGCTTCTGCTTGTCTACACCACGGACTTGCCCCAGGTGGAAGCGCTCGAAGCCTATCGTCCGAGTTCCATCACTGAGCTTTACGACGACCACGGGCAGGTGATCGGATCGTTCGCGCTGCAGCGTCGCGTAGTCGTCGGCTACGACGATTTTGCCCCTGTCTTGCGCGATGCGCTGATCTCCATTGAAGACAAGGATTTCTACCGGCACTCCGGAATCAACTTCTGGCGAATCGTGGGCGCAGCCTATCGTGACATCGAATCGGGCGGCAAGGTACAAGGCGCGTCAACCCTGACCATGCAACTGGCGCGCAATCTTTTTCTCTCCCCCGACCGTTCCTTCCATCGCAAGGTGCAGGAGGCGATGCTGGCGATCCAGATCGAACGTCGCTTCACCAAACCGCAAATCTTTACGCTCTACGCCAATCAGATTTTCCTTGGGCATGGGGTGTACGGCTTTGAAGCCGCGTCGGAGTATTACTTCAGCAAACCGGCGCGACAGCTCACGCTGGCGGAAGCCGCACTGCTCGCGGGTCTGCCCAAGGGACCGGGAATTTATTCGCCCATCAATCATCCCGACCGCTCGCTGAGGCGCCGCACTCTCGTCATCAATGCGATGCTGGAAGATGGAAAAATTACCGCAGCGCAAGCGGCAGATGCGCGCTCGGCCCCGCTCAACCTGCATCTGCAGCACGATCCCAATTCGCTGGCGCCCTACTTCGTGGAAGAAATTCGCCGCTATCTGGAAAATAAATACGGAGCCGATCAGGTCCATGAAGGCGGATTGAAGGTCTACACGTCGCTGGACGTCGATCTGCAAAAAGCGGCGAACCAGGCCGTACTCGATGGTCTGGCGGCCTATGAGCGACGCCACGGATGGAAAAGCCATCTGGAAAACATTCTGGCCGAAGGAACTGCCATCGATAAATATTCGCATCCCGATTGGGAAGACGAACCCGAAGTTAACGGCTACATACATGCGCTCGTAACCTCATCCGGCGTCGGCATCGCCACTCTGAAGTTCGGGCGCTACGCCGCAGCGCTCGGACAATCCGATGTGGCTTGGACGCAAGGCAAGATTCAGGATCTCCTTCAAACTGGTGACATCTGTTATGTAAGAATTCTCTCGCTCAACGGCAACGGAGCGGCACGCGTAAGTCTTGAGCAGGATTCCGGCGCTCAAGGCGCACTTGTCGCGATCGACAACGCGACCGGCGGAATTAAGGCAATGGTCGGTGGCCGCGATTTCAGCGAATCCAAATTCGATCGCGCAACTCAAGCTTTGCGCCAAGTGGGATCGTCGTTCAAGCCGTACGTATACACCGCGGTCATCGATCAGGGCGGAAGCCCGGACGACACGATCCTGGATGAGCCGGTCACGTTTGAAACTGTTTCTGGCCCCTACTCGCCACACAACTACGACGAAAAATTCGAGGGGATTATCACCCTGCGTCGAGCTCTGGCGCAGTCCAGGAATATTCCCGCGCTGAAGTTGGCCGCCAAAGTCGGCATCAAGAACGTCATCGATTACGCTGCGCGGTTCGGCATCACAGCCAAGTTGCCGCCCTACTTGCCGGTCGCGCTGGGCGCGGCCGAGATCACGCTAATGGAGCAGACTTCGGCATACAGCGTGTTTCCGAACGATGGAGTGCGCGTCACGCCGCGCTACATCACCAAGGTGACCGACTATGAAGGCCGCGTGCTGGAAGAAGACTATCCTGATGTGAAGGATGTTGTCAGCGCACGCACCGCGCGTATCATGACCGCCATGCTGCGCGAAGTCGTGTTGCATGGAACGGGAGCAGCAGCCTCGAAAATGCCATTTCCAGTCGCTGGAAAAACCGGCACTACCAACGACTTCACCGACGCATGGTTCGTGGGATTCTCTCCCTCGATGACTTGCGGCGTGTGGGTGGGGTTCGATGAGAAAAAAACGCTAGGCGCAAAGGAAACCGGAGCGCATGCAGCGCTGCCGATCTGGATGAACTTTATGAACACCGCGGTGGCCGGGAAAGATCCAGGGCAGTTTGAGCCGCCGCCCGAGGCGGCTGGAAATTTGATGCAAAAGGTCGATACGCCCGATACTTCGCCCGCTACCGATGAGACGCAGTAATGTTGACGCAACGTCTGAGCTGAGATGAAACCTTTTTTCCGTTTCGCGATGATGGCGCTCGTGCTGGTAGTCGTCGCCCTGGTGTCGGCGCTGACCGCGATGCGCTTCGCCATCCATGGGCAGGAGATTCAGGTACCCTCCGTCATCGGACTCACACCCGCTGATGCGGAGCGCGCAGTAGTCGGCCTCGGTATGCAGATCGAAGTCGAACGCCAATATTACAGTCCACAAATTCCCGAAGGCCGGATCATGACGCAGGTGCCGGTGTCCGGCACAAAAGTGCGGCGGGGATGGCAACTGCGCGTGGCCCAGAGCATGGGCCCGCAGCGCGTTGCGATTCCCGATGTCACCAAGGAGAGTGAACGCGCAGCCGAATGGAACCTTCGCCGCCGCGGCCTTGAGATTGCTTCCACTGCCGAGATACAAATTCCTGGCATGAACGCAGACCGGGTGCTGGCGCAGAGTCCTCCGCCCAACGCGAACCAGGTTGCCGCTCCCAGAACCAGCCTGCTCGTAACCGTCGCGGCTGATCCTGCGACATACGTCATGCCGAGTTTCGCGGGGCAGCCCCTGGGCACTGCCGCCCGAACGCTGCAGGATGCAGGCTTTAAATTAGGTAACGTCAGCGTGGCGCCGCCATCAACATCGAGTACCACAGCACCTGGGAACGCGCAGGCGAATTCCCTGCTGGCAAGTAACGCGCCGCCGCCTCAACCGTCGCCGGCCAGCATCATCGTTACGCAGTGGCCGCCGGCGGGCCAGAAAATTTTGGCGGGGGCGGTGATGAATTTCGAAGTGCGGTAGCGCGGGTTGCAACTATTACTTTTCCAAAATCGCCGCGAAGAATCCGTCGCACGGGTGTACTCCGGGCAACGTGCGCAAATAAGGTCCCCGAACCAGCGAATCAACATCCGGCCAAACCAAATCGCCTTCTTGTCGCAGCTTCTCTAACTCGCCGCGGCATTCGATCACACGAAAAGAAGAATTCTGCGCCATCGCATGCTCGATCACTTCCTCATTTTCTTCTTTCTCCAAGGAACACGTCGAATAGATCAGCCGCCCTCTAGTTGTGACATGGCCCATAGCGGAATGCAGAATCGCCAATTGGCGCGCCTGCAGTTCGTCAAGATCTTCGCGCTTCAGCCTCCACTTGATTTCCGGATTTCGAGAAAGTGTGCCTGTGCCGGAGCAAGGTACGTCAGCGAGAACGCGGTCAAAGTTTCTTAGGAAGGGAAGACTTCGCGCATCGGCGGCAACGACGCGGATCCGCGCCGCAGATGTGGCGCCCGAGTCGTGAACCGACAGCAGTTTACGCAGCAGTCGCGCACGATGCGGATGGAGTTCAACGGCGGCGATCTTCGTCTTAGAATCTCGATCAGCGATGGCCAAGGTTTTTCCTCCCGGCGCTGCACAGCAGTCGAGGATTTCCGCCCCCTCGCCCACCAGCGCCGCCACCAGCTGCGAAGCTTCATCTTGAATGACGAAAGAGTTGTCACGATAGGCCGCGGTTCGTGTAATCTCCCCGTGTTGCACTCGTCGCGCAGAAGCGAGCAAAGCGCCAGGAGCGAGCTCGATCTTTTCGTCGTGAAGTCGGTCCTCCGCCCCAGGACGACGAAGACGGATAGAGGTTACGGGCACCGACTGGTTGTGCTGGCAAATTCGGCGTGTGGTCTCGAGCCCATAAGCTTGAATCCAGCGCTCGACTAACCACTGCGGATGCGCGCTGCTCGCGGCCAGAGCGTCGGCTGAAGCGTGACAGATGGCATCCTGAAAACTCTGATGCTCGCTCGCCGCACCCGTTGCCAGCTTTCTCAAGACAGCATTCACGAACGGAGCGGCAGAGCGTTTGCGCGCGCGTTTTACCAGTTCAACACTTTCGTGAATGGCGGCGCGTGCCGGAATTCGATCAAGCCAGTGCGTCTGATAAAGCGCAAGGCGCAGCGCGGTCAGAACCTCAAAATCAAGTTTCGGAAGCGGCTGCGAAGAGCTATTGGCAATTTGGTCATCCAGCAAAGATCGCCATCGTACAACTCCCATAACAAGTTCAGTCGCGAGAGAATGATCGGCTAGGGATAGGCGGTCGTACGTGCGGGAATGCAGGAGTTCGGATGCGTACGAAGACTCGCGCTCCACGCGCAGCAGAATGTCAAAAGCCGCGGCACGGGCTGGCGAGACTGCGGAGCGCGAACTGCGAGGGTTCGATTTCACTCTTGCCAGTATGACAGCAAGACGATCTCGCGCGAAATTCGATCACCCGGGTTACAAGCCGAGCTTTTCACCCGACTGCAACCGGTAACCGCGAATAAACTCCGCAGCAGACGTGCGCTTCTTGCCTTCGAGTTGTACTTCGAGTAACTCGATCGAACTATCTTGACCGCATCCGGCAAACAGCCGCTCGCCCTCAACCTCAAGTTCACACGCAGGCAGCCGTCGGTCCGCCGCAGCCGCTCGCCAGATCTGCAACGTCTTCCCGCGAAATTTCGTATACGCGCCGGGCCAGGGTTGAAAGCCGCGCATTCGATTCAGAATTTCGGCAGCCGGGCGAGAGAAATCGATGAATCCATCTTCTTTTTTCAAAATCGGCGCGGGTGTAGCGTTCGCGTGATCCTGCATTCGTGGATGAACGCTCCCTGCCTGCAGTTCACGCAAAGTCGCAACCGTAAGTTCAGCTCCCACCGCTGCCAGCTCGGGCGCAAGCGTTTCGGCAGTGTCCTCCGTGTCGATCGGGATTTCCTTCTGCAGAAGAATGTCGCCGGTATCCAGGCCAGCGTCAATCTTCATAGTTGTAACCCCAGTTACCGTTTCGCCTCGCGCAATCGCCCACTGGATGGGCGCGGCGCCACGATATTTCGGTAAAAGCGAAGCGTGCAGGTTGATATTGCCGAGCGGCGGAAGATTGAGCATCCATTGCGGAATGATGCGACCGTACCCAACTACGATGATCGCATCGGGTTTGAGATTGCTGAGCTCCGCGCGGAACTCGTCGTTGTTTTTGATTTTGTCCGGCTGAACGATGGGTAATCCCAGCTGCACCGCTCGCTGTTTTACCGGCGATGCAACCAGTTCGAGCCCGCGCCCTTTCGGCCGATCCGGCTGCGTGACCACAAGACGCACCCGGAAGCCATCCTCAACCAACTTGTCGAGCGTGGGAACCGCAAAGCGGGGCGTACCGCAAAAAACGAGATTAAGCGATGGAATCATTGACGCATTGAATCATTCACTCAATGACTCAATCTCTCAATGACTCAATCCTCTTACCATTCTCCCGCTTTGGCCAGCTTGCGAATCTTGCGCTTGATCAAGTCGCGCTTGAGCGCGCTGATGTGGCTGATATAAAGCTTGCCGTTGAGATGATCGGTTTCGTGCTGAAAAGCACGTGCCAGCAAGTCGTCTCCAGTTTTTTCGAAGACTTTGCCGTTCACATCCTGGGCGCGAATCGTCACTACCTTCGCGCGCGCAACATTTTCGCGAAAATCCGGAATGCTCAGGCAGCCCTCGCTCTGCGCATGGCGCCCTTCCTTATGAATAATCTCCGGATTGATCAGCACCAGCTTCGCTTCGGGGTCCTCTTTGAAGGTCACATCGACCACGGCAATGCGGCGCGAGATGCCAATCTGCGGCGCGGCCAGCCCCACGCCACGCGCGGCGTACATCGATTCGAACATATCCTCGATCAGCTTCTTGAGTTCTTCGTCGAAGACCGTCACTTTTTCTGACGGCTTCTCGAGGACGGGATTTCCGAACTTCACAATTGGATAGATCATCAGTAATTTTTCAACTGTTGGCAGTAGCCCTCGAAATTGCGCAGAGTTTCTCCCATAGAATCGCCGCCGAACTTATCGAGTGCGCAGTAAGCCAGAGTGAGTGCGACCATCGCCTCGGCCGCCACTCCCGCCGCCGGAACCACGCAAACGTCGGAGCGCTCGTAGGCCGCGCTCACCGGCTGCCGCGTTGTGAAGTCAACTGATTTCAGCGGTCGCCGCAATGTCGAGATCGGTTTCAAATAACCCCGCACGCGAATCTCTTCTCCGTTTGAAATACCGCCTTCAATTCCTCCGGCGTTGTTGTGAGCGCGAGTGAATCCGCTAAAACCAGCTGGCTTGTCGTATCCGATTTCATCATGCACGGCGGAGCCGGCCGAGGCGGCAGCACTAATGCCTTCGCCGATTTCCACCGCCTTCACCGCTTGCAGTGACATCACTGCGCCCGCCAGCAGCGCATCCAGCCGCTCGTTCCACTGCGCATAAGTGCCCAGACCCGGAGGAACACCATGCGCCACCACTTCGAATACTCCGCCCACGGAATCGCCGGTTCTCAGCACTTTATCCACTTCCTCTTTCATTTGCTGCTGAGTGTCGGCATCCGCGCAGTTCAGCAAAATTTCTTCCTGCTTGTACAGAGCCAGAAGCGCTTCCCAGGAGACGGGTTGCTGCATCGTTGCCTGCCCAACAGCAACAACGTGACTAAGCACTTCGATTCCGAGCTCCCGCAGAAAAAGCTTTGCCAGCGCACCAATGGCAACACGCGCCGCCGATTCGCGAGCCGATGCGCGCTCAAGAACATAGCGCGCCTCCGAAAAGTTGTATTTCAGCGCGCCCGCGAGGTCGGCGTGCCCAGGGCGCGGAGAAGCCACACGCTTGTGGCGCGCCAGATCGCCCGCACCAACGGGCAACGATTCCTCCCAATTCTTCCAATCTCGATTTTCCAGCTGAATCGAAACCGGCGATCCGATTGTCTGCCCGTGGCGGACGCCAGAAAGAATGTGCGCCCTATCGCGCTCAATCTTCATACGCCCACCACGTCCGTAACCTTGCTGCCGCCGCCACAGTTCGCGGTCGACAAACGCCTGATCCACTGCTAGTCCGGCGGGTAAGCCCGAAATGAAGGCGACCAGGGCTTCGCCGTGAGATTCCCCCGCTGTAAAGTAGGACAGCATAAGTGCTCGATTTTACCTGATGCCGCTGCCCTGCGAAATTCTTGGATAAAGAAAAAGTCGAAACAAGAAGCGGAAAGTGCTCTTGAAGCAACAAGAAAAGCCCCGCTGGCGGGGATTTTCGCAGTTTCGGAGACAAAATAGTTGGTACAATAGATTCATTGATTGGTTGTTCTGCCCACCCAGTTAACGTCATTTCACAACAATCTGGCCTTCGAGGAGATCTCTGTGCCCCCCCGCGCAGATTCAATCCGTTGTGTGCTCGTGCTCAATCACATTCTGTTGCGGCAAGGTCTGCGCCGCCTGCTGGAGGATGAGCCTGACATCGAGGTTGTCGGAGAAGCCGGCAACGAAGCCGAATGCTTACGCAAGGTGCACGAACTACAGCCGGAGGTCGTAATCACAGACTTTGGAACTCTCAACCTTTCAACGTCCCAAGCGGAATTTCGATTGAAGCAGGAATCGGCAGAAACCAGAGTCCTGTATTTGGCGTCGCAAAACAACGCCGCCATCCCGGTCGCAGAATTGCAGCAATCGCCAGATTGTGCGCTCCGCCAAATTTCCGCTGAGGAGCTCATCGGAATGATCCGCAAGGTGTGCGGAGTCGATCAATCGCCTCATTACGAAAAGTTCTCTCAGTCCAGGCTGCATCCCCCCACCGAATTTCGCGCTCCGCACACGAATCCTCTTACCGCCCGCGAGCGAGAAGTCCTTAAACTGCTTGCCGAAGGGCTGACAGTGCGTGGTGCCGCAGCGGTTTTGGGACTCAGCGTGAAAACCGTCGATGCGCACAAGTTCAATTTGATGCGCAAGCTAGGCATTCACAACAAGGCGGAACTGGTCATGTGGGCGATACAGAGACACGTTGTAAAGGTGCCGGTCAATTTTTAAGGTCACTTCTTTTAAGGTCACTCCTGACCGCTCAACGCGGCAAGCTCGGCGAGGCTGGAAATCTGCAAGTCCGGATGACCTTCCGCAGCCTTCACCGCTCCCACGCCCCTGCGACTCGACGGCCGATTCACCCACACCGTGGAAAGCCCCAGCGACTGCGCCGGAATCACATCGTGGTAAACGCTTTGCCCGACGTGCAAGACGCGATGTGCGGGAACTCCAATGCGGCTCAACGCCAGTTCAAACATTTTTAATGACGGTTTATAAGCGCCTGCCTGTTGCGCCGTAATTACCCGATCAAATTCCACACCAAGTTGTGGCCGGGTTGCCGCGAAGAGATCGTCGTCCACGTTGGAGATGATCGCGAGCCGGAAACGAGTTTGAAGTTCGGTGAGCGCTGCCACGGTGTCAGGCCATGGTTTCCAGCCGGCAAGCGATTCCGGCAACGAGCGAATTTCCGCGTCAGTAGGCGCGAATCCAAGATGCTTGCCAAACTGCCGCACCACAGAATGCAGTACATCGCGATAGCGGCGATATTCTCCCTGCTCGGTTTGGGCCTCGAAGTCACCATACAGCTGCAACATCGTAGCGTCATCCATATCTTTTTCATGAGCCGCAAGGATGCGATGTATGCAACCAAGAATTCCATCCTCCCAGTTGATGAGGGTTCCATAACAATCGAAGGTAAGAATTTCGAAGCGGCTGAGGTCAAGCATGGTTGGCGCAGATCTTTCTACAAAAGACAAGGCTAAGATTCAAATCCAGGCAGCGTCGGCGCTGCTTCGCGGGATTCGCTACTCTCGGCATCGCTTGCCGTCGCGGAAGAGGCCTCCTCTCGCGCGGGCGCCTTGGGTGCAAGAAATTTCGCGCTATTCAGCAATGGGCGCCCGAGCGATGCGTTGTAACTGCTCCAGGGGCTTTCTAAGTCGGCCTCGCGTTCAAAATGCGCCCGCATCGCCTCCATTTTCGAGTCCAGATCATCCATGTAATGGAGCAGCAGGGCCTCGGGAAACATGGGCAGCTTCGGCGATCCAAATTCGTATTCGCCATGATGGCTGATGATCAGATGTTCGATCAGCGTCTTAAGTTCGGCTGGAAAGTCGGGAAGCATTGACAGTTTCGCCTGCAGCATCTCCAGTTCGATGATCATGTGCCCGAGCAGCTGCCCGCGCGTGGTGTAGGAGAATGAACGATTGTAAGCAAGTTCGTAAATCTTGCCGATGTCATGAAAAAACGCGCCGGTCAGCAGCAGGTCGCGATTGATCTGCGGGTAGTTTCTGCTCACCAGGTCGCAAGATCGAAAAAGCGAAACCACGTGATCCAGCAGGCCGCCAATAAATGCGTGGTGCAAAGTCTTTGCCGCGGGCGCGTTGCGGTACGCCGCCGCGATCTCGGGGTCTGACATAAAAGCCTGCACCAAGGCCTTGAGGTGCGGATTCTGAAACGAATCGACGAACCCAGTTAGCGTCTGCCACAGTTCGTCAATATTTTTTGTGGTTTTCGGAAGATAGTCGGCGAACTCGATCTCCCCTTCGCCCAGCTTTCTCAATTTATGGATGGTGAGCTGAAAACGGTTTTTATATTTATTGACCAGACCTTTGACTTTAAGAAAATCGTCCTGCTCAAAGCCGTTCAGCACTTCCTCCACGTTATCCCACATCTTGGCTTCGAGCTGGCCGCTGCGGTCCCCGAGCGTCAGGGCAAGATAGGGTTCGCCGGTTTTTTTGGGCTTGATCTGCTTCGCCACCACGACGAAGTTGGAGGTGATGATTTTATTTTCGTGGCGCGTGCAGTCGCTGATGTAGAACTCTTTCATTCTTCATCAGTGTAAATCAGAAATCACGATGGAGAACGGCGAAAGGTTTATACGAAGCTGCTGCGCCGTTTATAGGAAGCCCAGCTTCTTCTTCTTCTTCAGCTTTTTGGTGTCGGTCGCCTTCGCTGTGGCCACTTCCACGGGCTTGGTTTCATTCGGGCTGGAGCCGGAGTCGTTATAGCCCGCTTTGATGTCGATGTAGGCTTCTTCCCGCAACTTCGTCAAATACGCGCGCAACGCGGGCTGCAGCTTCTGGTAATAAAGCGCGTCCTGCACTCGGGGTTCAACTTCCTTCAGCGCCGGGATTCCGGCCGCCTGGTGTGCCGTCACTTTCAAAATTACATAACCCTGTTTGGTGCGGATCACATCCGTGACCTCGCCGGCCTTCATCGCGAACGTCTTGTCTTCCAGTTCCTTCGCAAGAGCGCCGCGCTTGAATACGCCCAAATCGCCGCCCTGTGCGGCTGAAGGCCCGTCGGAATTTTTCTTCGCCACATCGTCAAAGCTGGCTCCGCCGCGTATCTGTTTCAACAGATCATTGGCTTTGGCCTCGGCCGCCGCTACGGCAGCAGCCTCCTGTTCCTGCTTGGCCGCATCGGCAGACGCATCTTCCGTTTTTGCGTCGCCAACAGCCGCAGAAGAATCTCCGGCGGCAGCGGTTTTCTCGGCTGGCTTTTCAGTCGTCTTGTGCGGCGCAATCAGAATCTCGCTGAGCTTGATCGACTCCGGCTGCTCCATCTCGTTCTTATGTTGCTCGTAAAACGACTGCTCTTCATCCTTCGTGATGCTCAAATGCGAGCCCACTTCTTCGCCGATCACCTTTTGCGTAATGAGCTGGTTGCGCATGTTCTGCTTGAAGTCTTCGTAGGAGATGCCTTGCGCCGTTGCCGCCTTTTCCAACTCCTCCATGGTGTCAAGCTTCATATCCTTGCGCATCTGGTCGAGGCGCTTAATAAGATCGGTGTCGCCTGTGATGCCTAAGTCTTTCCCCTTTTCGATCAGCAGTTGCTGATCGATCAGGTCGCGCAGGACGTCTTTTTCGCGATCGTTATACAGTTTGTCGGCATTGGCGGCATCCTGCTGCTTTACGTCGTCCTTCAACTGATCCTTGCTGCGCAGGAACTCCGAGCGGGTAATGATCTGGCTGTTCACGCGTGCAATGATCTCTTCCACCACCTGCCCGGCGGCAAACGCGGAGCAGCACAGAACCGCCGTGAATATCAAAGCTAGTTTCTTCATAGAATTTTCGAGGGCCGCTAAAACGGGACGTACAAGGCAAACTCTTCCCGGTATTTTACTACTTCTTCATGGAAAGCAGGGCACTGAGATAATCAGACGGCAGGCTCACGCCGTGCGTACCAATGCCAGCGCCGTCATGTCATCCGGAACCAGCGGTTCGCAAGTAAACTCTCCAACGCTACTCAAAATCGATCCGCAAATCCCTTGAGCAGTCTGCCCAGCTTCTTTGCTGAAGCGCTCTTTCACCCGTTCCAATCCAAATTCCACATCCTCGGCCTTGTCGTCTTTGCACTTGGCTTCCACCACCCCGCGCGAAACCAGCAGAAGCGCCGCGCCTTTCTCCATGCCGATGGTGGGTGCATCACAGGTGGCATGGGAAAAAAGTCCAAGTGGTAGCCCAGTGGGAGCCAGCCCCGTAATGCTAGTGCTATCGCGCAGTAACCCCGGCGTGTGCCCGGCGTTGGTGTAGCAGAGCGTGCCAAATCTTTCGTGGTAGCAGCCGATGAACGCCGGGCAGGGGTGTACCCCTGCGGCCGCTTCCATCAATCCACGGTTCAAATGAAGGCAAAGCGCGGTCATGGCTTCGGCTTCGTTCAAGTCAGCCGGTGAGAAGAGTTCGGTGCCCACGCTGCGAAAAATCTGCTGCGCCGCCGTTAGGATGGCTTGATTGGTCTCGCGCCGCCCGGCAACATCGAGCAGTCCAAATAAAACCCGCTCTTTGCCTACGTGCAGGGAATCGTAAAAGTCCCCCGCCACTCGATTGCCGTAGGTTGTGGCGGCAATCTCCGCGCCAACAATCTTGGGAAATTGGTTCGCAGCCGGCTCCAGGTTTGGCAATGCCTCGGGAACGCGGGCGTCAAATAGGGCACACATGGGCGCGAAGGCTAAACGCCGAAACTAGCACAAGCGCCGACGGCGGGCAAATGCGCTAGTTCCCGTACTTGTCGCCGAGGTATTTGCCCAGGTCCGCTTCGAGCTGCCCATAGTCCGAGTGGATGGTCGCACGCAAGGCCGCTTCGGTGGAACTGCCTTCTGCCAGGCGCTGCAGAATTCGCTGAATGTCGCTCATTCCGTAAGAGTCGTTGATGTAAGTAACCGCGGCCAGCGACTCCGCATAAGCCAAATAAGCTTCCGCGCCCGAGAAGCGCATGAAACTTCCTTCCAGTACATTCAGCGGTATGTTGCGCTGCGTATTGAACAGCAGAGCCAGTTGCCGTCCATCGCCGCCGAGCGATTTCGGTTCCAAAAGCTGTGCGATGCCTTCGTGCAGCCAGGGCGGACATCTTCCCGCGGAAAGATGATTGATGAAAGTATGCGCGAGTTCATGTTTCAAAACCCGCGCCAGCTCCGAGGTCATGGAACTCAGCCCGCTGATCGGAATGCGCAACTTGCCGTCGTTGAGCGCTCCCGTCCACGAGGGCGCGCGCGTAACGTCAAAGAATGCCTGCTCGGTGTAAAGCGTCACAAGAATACTGTCGCGCGGAGGGTTGCCGAGATCGCGCGCCAGGTCGTCATAGTCTGATTCCAGCGCCGCCAGAATTTGCCCACGAAACGCCTCGGAAGTTTGCTTGCCCTCATAATGGAGAACAAAATGGCTGCTTTCGCGCTGATTGAAATCGGTCTCAACATTTTGTTCGCGCTGGGCTTTTGCCAGATATTGCTCGACGGCCGGATCGGGACGCAATTCCAGCGAATGCTTCCACGCCGCAACCGCTTCCTTGGTGTGATCGGAGGCTTGCAGCGCATACCCTAGAACGGTGTACGCGTCCGGCGATTGTGGCGCTGCCCGCACCGCGCGCTGTGCATACGGAACCGCCTGCGCGGCATTTCCGGTTCGCACCAGTAATGCTGCGTAATAAATAAGGACGGTAGCGTTCTCCGGCTGGAACCGAAGCGCGCTCTCGAAATATCGGCGCGATTGATCGACGTTTCCGTGTTCGAACTCGAACTTGCCCGCGATGAAGTCTGCCGTCGCACTCAGCTCTGCATTGCCTTTGCTCTCAAGTTTTGCAACCGCGTCCGTGTCAACCTTGCCATCCTTGACAATTGTTTTGGGCAGATCGCCTTCGTTCGCCAGGCTGTCCGCCGGGACAAACACCGGCAGGTTCTCCTTGTGGCCGCCGGATGATGTGTAAGCGGGCATCCCTCCCGCTTCGACGCGATCGACGGAACTCTTGGGAATCGCATAACTGTCGTCGCCGATTTCGTATTCGTATCGAGTGCCGTTTTCGCGAACGTGATCGGCCAGAATCGTGCGTCCATTCTTCAAATGGATGGTATCCGCCCAAGCCTGCAAAGAGGCGAGTACGATACACATGGCCGCGAACCTAGTGACACGAAGCCGCATTGAAGCGCATTCTAGCAATCGGGAGCGCGGATTTTACGTGACCAAAGTACCGAAAAACCGCTGCGGAACGAGCATCCTGCTCGCCGTGTGCCTGGCTCTTATGTCGCTTCCCGCGGTCTGTGCTCAAACCACCTCTGCGCCAGTGCATTCCTCAGGACCGGCCGAGTCTCTGTACCTCCAGTTCAGCAACGTAGAGCTCGATCCCTCCCGCGTATTCCGGGTGCGCGACGCTTCGATCGACCGCCCTTCCATCCACATCAATCTCGACGACGGCACCATTGCCTTCACCAAAGACGTGCTGGGCCGCATCACAGGCGCATTTTTTGAGGGAGACGGAGAAGTGTTGATCACGCCTCCGAACGATGTGGAACGAAAATCGATGAGCCTTTTCACCGGCATGGCCATTCTTGAGGAACGCTTCTCCACCGCCTATTTTCGCTTCAACGATCAAACTGCTTACGAACTGCAGTCCGGACTGCGCGCTCCAGATCAGCCCGAGCAATTTGTCGCGAAGTGGAACGATACGGTTCGCCGCCTATCTCCCGGCGACGCGATGCGGTTACTGGCAAGCTTTATCGGAATGCTGCCGGACGCAACAAAGCTTTCAGAGTCGGTCCCGCCTAACAGCGGCGATCGCATGTTGCATGCCCGCGTGCAGGGAAACAAACTCGGCGTATTCGATATATTTTTCGACTCCACGGCGGGAGAGCAAATCGCCGCCGCACAGACCCGTACCGCTGAGAACGGGAACGTTTTTTACGACGTCTGGACTTCTTTTTCGCCCGAAAACCCGACGCGTCCCACATCGCGAAAAGACATTTCGCAAGCCGTTCCAGCCGACGCCGATCCTCATGACGATCCAATCCAACTGCGCAACTACATCATCGATGCCGAGGTAAAACCGCCTAAAGAGATCGATGCGAAGGTGGACGTGCAACTCGAATTCTCGCGCCCTACCTCGCGGTGCGTCGTCTTCGAGCTTTCACGCTTTCTCCACATTCAGAGCGCCGAAGCTGACGGAGCCCCGGTCGAATTCATACAAAACCCCGCAATCGAGGGGACGCAGCTGGCGCGCGCCGGCAACGATCTTGTGGCGGTGGTCTTGCCCGAGCCTCCGCGCATGAGCCAGAAAATCAACCTCCATTTCTCTTACGGTGGAGAAGTGCTCGCCGAAGCCGGCAAAGGCTTGCTTTACGTTGGCGCTCGCGGCACGTGGTATCCCAATCGTGGAATGGCGATGTCGAACTTCGATCTCACCTTCCACTATCCGCCGGGGTGGACGCTCTTAGCGACCGGCAAGCCAGTCTCTCTTCCACCGGTCTCTTCAAGCGCTGCGCGCGACCCGGCACGGCACTCCGTCGACGAACAGGTCACGCGCTGGGTCTCGGATCGGCCGATCCCCGTGGCCGGGTTCGATCTCGGCCGCTATGTTCGGGGCACAGCGCAGGCCGGCGCGGTCACCGTCGAAGCTTATGCCACCACCGGAGTGGAAAAAGATTTTCCGCAGCCGCACGCTCCCGCCATCCAGATCGATCCCAACCCGGCATCTCCGCCTCGCATACTGCTCTCTTCACTTCCACCATCACCCGCGCGCAACGCAACCGCCGTAGCCGAGTCAGCCGCACGAGCCATTCGCTTCTATGCGGAGCGCTTTGGACCGTTCCCTTACAGCCAACTAGCCTTGACGCAAATGCCTGGAGAAGAAAGCCAGGGCTGGCCGGGCCTGGTTTTTCTCTCGTCCTACGCTTTTCTGAACCCAGCCGAGCGCCACGAGCTTCACGTCAACGCTTTCGGAGAACTGGTGAACGAAATCATTCCCGCGCACGAGGCTGCCCATCAGTGGTGGGGCGACTTGATCGTCTGGGCCACCTACCGCGATCAATGGTTCTCGGAAGGTCTTGCCAACTACAGCGCACTGATGATGCTTCAGGAAAAAAATCCCGCAAGCTTTCGCCTCATCATGGAAAGGTACCGCCAGGATCTGATCGCGAAGAACAAAGACGGCGTCGCTCCCAAAGACGCCGGACCGGTAACTCTGGGCCCGCGCCTGCTCTCATCCCACTTCCCCGACGGCTACGAGGCCATCAGCTACGGGCGCGGAACCTGGCTCTTCCACATGCTGCGCACCATGTTGCAGGATGGCGCCGAGAGCGGAAAGGACGGCAAGCGTGCGGGCGGTGAAGAGCCTTTCGTGCGCGCGCTGCGCAAAATCCGCGAACGCTATGCGGGGAAGACGGTCACTACGCGGGATCTCTTGGATGTATTTACCGAAGAACTTCCGCCGTCCTTGTGCTATGAAGGCAAAAAATCGCTCGATTGGTTTCGCGATGGATGGATCAACGGCACGTCTCTGCCCAAGCTTGAGCTCCAAAATGTCAGATTCACTTCGAAGGCCAACTCCACTATGGTGGCCGGAGTGATCCGGCAAAAAGAAGCTCCCGAAGACTTGGTCACTTCAGTTCCCATTTACGCCGTGGTAGCAGGCAAATCTCCTGTTTTAATCGGCCGTGTATTTGCTGACGGTCCGGAAACTTCCTTTCACGTGTCCGCGCCTACAGGTACCCACAAGCTCTTGCTTGATCCGAACGCGACCGTACTCACCTCGAAGTAGCAAGAACAGGCGCGCGTGGCGGAGGCTCCAAACCTGCTCCCGTAAACGGAAACATTCCCAACCTTTGTCCCGAAATGGTGCGCCGCGGCTGCACGATCACAGCTTCTTTGATCTTGTTGGACCAAATGCTTACGCCAAAACCAGCATTCCTGAAGGATTTCAGAGATGGCATCCGATCTGCTGGTGCCCTATCGACAGTTGGAGTTGACCATTTGAATCCCGAAACCCGCGATCCACTCATTTCCGAGAACGAAGCTGAGTTTCCCGCTGCTTTCGGTTCGGTCGTCTCTTTCGAACCAATCCGCGGCGGGGCCTTCGCCAATCCCGGCCAGCAAAGAGGGTCGGAAACAATTCTGTTCGTGGAGGACGAAGCGTTCGTGCGGCGCGTGGCTGCCGAGGTTCTCGAATCGGCCGGATATCGAGTCATGGTTGCCGGCAGCGCCACGGAAGCATTGCTAGCTTACCGCGGCACTGAGCCGGTCGATTTACTCGTGGCGGATGTCATCTTGCCAGGAATGAACGGCCGCGAACTGGCTGCGCAAGTCGAAACCTCGGATCCCAGCGCTCGCATTCTGCTGATGAGCGGCTATCCCGAACAACTCGCTTTGTGCGAACTCTCCGCTCACCACAGAAAATATCTCGCCAAGCCTTTTTCCATTCACTCGCTCTTGCGGACAGTGCGCGAGGCTTTAGATATGGCTCCTCGCACGAGAGCACAGGCTTAACCTACGCTGGCTTTGCGGTATTGCGTGGCCTGCATAATTTCGTAGGGAATCTGTGCCAGTGGCACCACCCGGTCGAGAATGCCCATCTCCGCGCAAACCCGCGGCATCCCATACACTGCGCACGTAAGCTCGTCCTGCCCTACCGTCAGGCCGCCCTCGCGATGAATCGCGCTCATCCCCTGCGCGCCGTCCGATCCCATGCCGGTCATAATGATTCCCATGGCTAAAGAGCCGAAAGCGCTGGCCACCGACTGCATCATCACGTCGGCGCTGGGCACGTGCAATTGATTCCGCGGTCGTTCGGAGAGACAAATGGTAATGCGAGAGCCAGTGGGACGCTCGATGGTGGTGTGCCATCCCGCGGGGGCAATGTAAATGACCCCCGGCTTCGCGTTTTCTCCGTGTGCCGCCTCGCGCACTGTAGCCGGGCAAAGCGTGTTCATCCGCCTGGCAAATGGTTCAGTAAAACCGGGGGGCATGTGCTGCACCACGACAATCGGTATCGGCAGGTCTCCCGGAAGCGCAGGCAGAACTTCCTGCAAGGCCTTCGGTCCGCCCGTTGAAATTCCAATCGCCACAATCTCCGGAGGCGGGTGCGAACCTTGCCTTGGAGTCAGTTCCACGGCCCGTGGGGCCTTCCGCGGCAGATCGAGGCAGCGCAGCGAATGCCGCGATCCCGCCGCTGCCTTGATCTTCCGGATCAGATCCTCACGAATGTGCAGGATGTTCAACGAAGAGGAAGATAGCTGCTTTGGCACATAGTCGAAAGCGCCCGCCTCCAGCGCTTCGAGAGTTGTTTCCGCATCCTTCACCGTGACCGAACTCACCATAATCACGGGGCGCGGGAACTGGCTCATGATGCAGCGCAGCGTCTCCAACCCGTCGATGCCCGGCATTTGCATGTCGAGCGTAATCACGTCGGGATCGAGTTCCGGGATTCTCTGCAGAGCTTCGGTCCCGCTGACCGCCGTGCCCGCCACGGAAAGCTCGGAATCGCAGGCGATCATGCGGGTGAGCGCGGTACGCATGAAGGCGCTGTCGTCCACCACTAGAACGCGTATCGAAGATTTTTCGTCTCTGCTTTTCACGTGCGGTAAATTGCCCTCACCAGGCTGTGAACCTCGTCCATGTAGGAATCCAGTTCGAAGGT
>Ga0182024_10007445_pt1 | contig 23581 bp, 19 predicted proteins | sample P32metaG_FD_120480 | JGI IMG/M metagenome (GOLD analysis project Ga0182024, IMG submission 120480) | Permafrost microbial communities from Stordalen Mire, Sweden - P3-2 metaG (Illumina Assembly) | ecosystem: Environmental > Terrestrial > Soil > Wetlands > Permafrost | place: Sweden: Stordalen... | reverse complement strand
GCCTCGCTCGTCAACCGCCTGCCCAAGCTGCGGATGCTGGGAATCACCGGCACGCGCAACGCCTCGCTCGACACACCTGCTTGCACCGCACGAGGGGTTGTCGTCTGCAACACGGTCGGCGGAGAAGTAATCCGGGCCGCCACGGCCGAGCTGGCGCTGGGGCTGCTGCTGGCCGCGGCCCGGGCGATTCCCGCCGCCGACGCGAACCTCCGCGCCGGACATTTTCAGGAAGGCTTGCCGGTCGGGATCAGCCTGGCGGGAAAGACCGTCGGGATCGTCGGGCTGGGCAGTCGCGGATCGCTGATGGCCAGCTACTGCCGGGCGCTGAATATGAACGTGTTGGCTTGGAGCGAGAATCTAAACGCCGAGCGGGCACAAGCCGCCGGGGCGGCATGGGTTTCGAAGGAGGAGCTTTTTTCGCGCTCCGATGCGATCAGCATTCATCTCGTGTTGTCACCCCGCACCAGAGGGCTGATCGGCGCCGCCGACATTGCCCGGATGAAGGTGGGCGCGATCTTGGTCAATACCTCGCGTGGCCCGATCGTGGACGAAGCGGCGCTGCTCGAAGGTGTGCAATCGCGCCGCATTATCGCCGCGCTCGATGTCTTTGACCGGGAGCCGCTGCCGGCGAACCACCCTTTGCGCAGCGCGCCGAATACGGTGTTGACGCCGCATCTCGGCTATGGCGTGCGGGAGAGCTGGACGGAGTTTTACCAGCAGAGCATCGCGAACGCCCTGGCGTTTCTGGACGGCAAACCCATGCGGGTGACGAATCCCGAAATGCTCCGAGCCGTCTGAAAGGAGAACCGCGTTATCATTCCTCCGACCGAAGGCCAGAGCGAACGCTTGCGGTTCGAACCGCTCGCGCGCGCGCACGCCGATTGCCTGAGCGACGCGCTGCTCGATCCGGCCGTTTATGAATTCATCCCCGGGCCGCATCCGGCTTCGACCTTGGAGCTGGCGGAGGATTTTTCTCGGCTCTCCCTGGGTCCACCGGCCGATCTGCAGTGGATGCGGTGGTGGAATATCGGGGTTTTTGCCGCGGCGACCGGTGAAGGGCTGGGGCAACTTCAGGCCACGATCGTCGACGATTGGGCCGAGGTCGCTTACGTCTTCGGATCGAAGCACTGGGGACAGGGATATGCCCAGGAAGCGATGCGCTGGTTCCACGAGCAACTGCGCGAGGATGGCGCCGCGTGGGACCTGTGGGCGGCGGTGGCGCCGCGCAACGCGCGATCGGTGCGCCTGCTCGAGCGCTTGGGGTACAGGCCGGTGACCGAGGGATGGCCCGAGCTGGGCAGCTACGACGCGGGGGACCTGGTGTTTCGCCTCCCTTGCCGAGAGGAATAGAACCGGCCCTTAGAAGCTGTAGCCGGCCTTGGCGCCGATGGTCAGCAGGGTCGAGGTTTCGGAAAAGTAGCCGCCCGATATGTGCGATTGTGCCCAGCCGAAGACTTCGGCATAGCCGGTGAGCGTGAAATCGTGGTAGCGCACGCCTTCCTCCAACAGGGCCGTGGCGCCGGGCAGAGGATAAACTCCGTTGCCGGCCGGGAAGTTTTCATACATATAGGTAAAGGCGGTCAGGCCGACGCGCATCCGGCCGTAGAACTCGACGGGCCGAGAAGGATCGTGCCGCGTTTCCACGCCGATGTAGGGATACAAGGTGACCCACGTCTGGTTCAGACCTTCGATCAAGAGATTGCCCGGATTGATCGTGAAGTTGGGCAGGTTGCGGTTCCAGACGCGCGTGCCGATCCCGATGAACCACAGGCAGTTCGGGTGATTCGGGCAGTTGAAGAACAGGTCGTACTCGACACGTCCGCCGTAATAGTAAATGCGCTCACTCGAAGCAACGACCGTGCCGTTGTTCAATAGGGCCGCGCCTTGATATTGCACGGTGCCGCCGAAAATCTCGGCGCGAAATCGCTGTTCGCCCCCCGTGCGCGTGTAGCCGAGCGTGGGGAGGGCTCCGATTTCGTCTTCGATGTTGGCCCGCTGATACCGCTCGGACCAATGGTAGTAATCGACTCGCGTGTACCAGGTCGACTCGGTCGGCTGAAACAAAGCCCCCGGTCCCCAGCCCGGGTATCCCTTCGGCTTCAGCGCTTGATAACCACGATCGACCGACGCCCAGAACGTCTGACTGGGAGTCAGCTTTTGCGCGTCGGAGGCCGGCGGCAGGTCGTCCGTTGCAGTGGCGTCGGTCCACAGCGGAGGCGGCGACGCATCGCTGGCGGCGGCGTTTGCGGCAGCCTTGGGCTGATAGCTGTCGGCCCAAAGCGCTTGCGGCGTTTTGGCATCGGCCGCAGTGTTTGCGATCGTGCTGGAGGGGAAGCTACCGCCCCAGAGTGCTTGCGGCGAATTTGCCGCCGGCTTGGCGCCGGCCGCGCCGTTTGCGGCGGCGGAGGGGGGCGAGCTATTGGTCCACAACCCTTGCGGCGAATCGTCGGCGATCGCGCGGTTTGCCAGGCGTCCGATCGATGCGATCGCGAAGAGACAGGCGATCAGGCAAATCGGGCGCGGGATTGCGCGTTGTCTCTGGCGAGGCCGGACGGCGGTACGATTCGGCACTCGCAATGGAAGGCAGCTCCCTCACACCTAGGCGCAAGGTGTGCCGGTAGAAGAAAATCGGATGCATGGAGCCAGCTTGCGCCGGCAGATCGGAGGGACGCGGCACAACGTATCGGTTGCGTAGCCGCTCGGCAGGCCACCACTGGATCACGAGCGGAGCCAGCGACGCGGCACCTGCCGCGCGAGACTCTTACGCTCGCCGGGGGGAATGCGAGCATCCGAACCCAAAACGGCGCTCGAAACCCGTTCTTCGGATTCTTCGGCAAATACGGACGGAGTGCGTGAGTCTTGTTCTGTTTCGAACGCCGCGCTCTCCATGCGTGACACAAGCTAGCGCGGCCGACCGCCGGATTAGATTGCCGCACCGTCAATCTTTGCCAATGTTTTCAAGGCGCACCGATCGGCGCGCGCCGTGAGATCAGTCCATCGGCTGCTCTCAGCTCATTGCGCGATCGCCTCTTCGATCCGGGTCTCCAGGGTTTTGCCACCGGTAGAATTGGCCGGGTGGCCGGTCCAGAGAATCTTGCCGTTGCGGTCGAGGATAAACGACGTGGGGACACCGTTGACGCCGAAGGCTTGCGGAGCGGGCGATTGCCACCCGCCGACCCCGTCGTTGCCCGACCAAAAGTAGTCGAGGTTGGTCCAGCCGCGGCGGGCAACGTGGGCGGTGACCAGTTCGGTGTTGTCGTCGATGCTGATCGGCACGATGACGGCCTGGCTTTTCCAAACGTCGGGTTTGTCGACCACCATTTGATTCATTTTGCCCATCGGCTCCTGGCAGGGACCGCACCAGGTGGCCCAGAATTCGACGAGCACGACCTTGCCGCGAAAATCGCTCAGCTTGGCCGGCCCGCCGCCAGCGATTTTCACCAACGGAACGTCGGGAGCAATGTCTCCGACCACGGCCGGCACGCGAAACGTGAATTCGGCCTTGTCGGTGTCGGTGGCGAAACCGAACCGCCCCAGGTGTTTGCCCGCGGCAACGACGGCGTAGGGATCTCCCTTTTTTCCCTCGGGCTTGCGATCGGTAATTCCTGCGAGCGTCAAGGTTCCCGAGTCGGAAATCGTGTCGGAGAATACCGGCAGCGCATAATGCTCGTCGGCATAGATGACCGTCACCTTTTCGCCCGTGAGCGGAGAGCCGTCGGGTTTGAGGATATGGAGGATCGCCGTGCGGTCGCCGCGGAAGGCATTGGGATCGGGCGGCGTGAAGGGAATGTCGATTGTTTCGGACTGACCGGGAGCAAGCTGGATCTTCTGCGAGGCGGTAAAGGGTGGCGAGTGGGTCGTGCCCGGTTTGACATGGGCGGTGACGGTGGCCAGGTATTCGCCCGGGGGCAATTCGACGAGTTTGAGGAACTGCTTCGGCTTCAGGCCTTCGGTGCGGGCGATTTCAAGATGCCGGTTGGTGGCGGGATTCTTCCACTGGAGCAAAATCATGGCACCCGCGAACGGCAGCTTTTGGGTGTCGCCGAGATCGAATTCAACGTCGAGCGAGGCCGGCTTGTCGACCGGGATTTCCAGTTTTCCATCCTTGATGATTCTGGCCGCGTGGAACGGACCGCGCTCGAAGAATTGCAAAAAGCCGGGTGCATGCACCGCCACGCAAAACGGCGCGCTCTCCGCGGAAATCCGGACGGTCGCCGCGCCGGGCCCTCGGAAGCGAACGTTCAGCATGTTGTCGTCCTGCTGCGATCCGGGCTTGCGCCGCTGTGGGTCTTTCGCCAGGGCACGCACGGTATCCTCCAAGGCGAAGAAATAGAGTTCCGGTTTCACGTTCTTGGGCCAGGTCATTCCGGGCGGCAAACGAAAGCTGATCTCGACTTCTTCGCCCCGGTGCATGACGAGGGTCGCCTCGCCCGCCTTCAGTTTTTCCAGTTCGGGACCGAAGAATCGATGCAACGTCGACGCAAAGCCATCGGCCTCGACCGTGAGCACGATCGCCGGTGCTCTATGAACCGCAGAGAGGAGCTCCTCGGCGGCGATTTTGCCGTCGCTGCCGCTGTGCCAGGTGGAATTGCCGAGGCCGAACGTCCAGGCTTTGATCTTGAACTTCGCTACCGGATCGCCTTGCTCATCGACGACGTGCAGCGATGGCAGCTCTTTTTTGGCGTAGGGATCGAACTCGGGCGTGGCTTCGGCGGGCAGCGCTTCGGCGGGCAATGCCTCGGCAGTCAGTTCCTTTGGCTTTGCCTTGCTTCCCGGCTCGGCGGCGAAGCCCGGAGTGGGGCACAGCAGCGGACTCAGATACCCCGCCACGAGAAAAAGGGACGCGCCCACGAGAAGGATCGATCGATTGCCGGCGCCGATTCGCCGCGCTGCCGCTCGGGACTTCATGACGAGTTACTCCCATCGTGGTTGATTGTGAACGCGCGCTGCGGCGGAGGCAGGCTCGGAAGAAATGAGGGAGAGCGACGTTGATAGGATCAGAGAAATGATTTGCGTCGTCATACGCCTGTCCCCCGTTTCGGCCGTGGTGGTTCAGCCGGGCTCGATGTTCATATTATCACTGGCTGGGCGAGAGCACTACGATTTTGCTTCGGACGCGGCATGTCGCCGACTCGGCTTGGTTGGTGGGATTGCCTGAATCCAAGGGATTGGTGATTCTTTTCATGTCCGCCGCGTCACCCGGGGATGGATAGCAATGATCGCTCGTCGACCGCACTGCTTCGGCGGATGTGCGACGATCCGGACGATTACATTCGCGATCAGGCCAGGGAATATCTCGAGGACCGAGGGGCTGCAGTGGCCAAGCCGGCCGGCGGCGCGGAAGAGAGCGAATGATGACCGTCAGGAGGACTCAAGTGCCTTGGCGCGGGCCTCGCCCGAGGGGATGATTGGCACGATCTCGAATTCGATCAATTCTTCCCAGCGCTGGGGCCATGTTGCAAAAAGGCCAATGTTGTCGGTCTCCATGAGCTGGTAACAGACGCGCAGATCGGCCGAGACCCAACTCTCAATAAAGCGCAATCCCTCGGGCAGCGTGCGTCCGCTTTCGTCGAATCGGCGATAGATCTCGCCGGCTTTGCCCGGCCGGAAACGCTCGATGATCATGTACCGCATGGTTCACCCCCCCCGTTTTGCCACCGCGATTCTAGCGAAAGCAATGGCCCGCGGCGGCACGTGGGTTGAAGTTTTTTCAGTCCGGCGGCGAACCACCGGAGCCTGGCCGGCGTCTGTTTGCCGGCGTCGGGTCGCCAATCCTCTACCTTTTCGCCGAAGATGGATCGAGCGATGCATTTCGAGTTACTCGCCGACCGCGCCCAAGCCGTTCCGACGGTCGCGCGGTGGTATTTTGACGCGTGGGAACACGCAGCGCCGGAAAGCTCCTTTGAAAAGACCTGCGAGCGAATCGCAGCGCAGCTCGATCGCGATCGGCTTCCCATCCCGGTCCTTGCGCTGGAGGGGGAACGGGTCGTCGGCGTCGCCACGCTTAAAGCCCATGAGATGGGCAGCCTCTACCCTGAAAATACCCCCTGGCTCGGCGGCGTATTTGTCTCCCCCGAGTCGCGGGGGAAAGGAATCGCTGCGCAGTTGGCTTTGCGAATTGCCGCGATGGCCAGCTCGTTGGGCGCCGCGCAACTGTACTTGCAGACCACGGCGCTCGATGGCGGTTTGTATGCACGGCTCGGCTGGAAGCCAATCGAGCAGGTTCCTTACCGCGGCGTCGACGTGCTGGTGATGGAGAAAACGCTCGGCTGAATCGATCGTCACCGGCAAACGAGCATGCTGGCCGCTGCCCCCCCTGGCATTGCTGGCCGCTGCGTTTTGTCTGGCCAAGAAATTTTGTCGTGACCCGAGCCGGTGCGGCCAAACCGGTCGCAGCGGCGGGAAGCAAGAAATAAGCTGGATCGCAGCGGTCCGCGAGTGTCGTGCATCGCGGGCCTAACGCTTCCGCCCTGCTGCTTCAATTCATTTCATGGTTAGCGAACGATGCCGATGAACTGCTTCTCGGTCAGCGGGCCTTCGAGGGTGGCATGGACGAAGTGTCCGTCGCCGTCGGCCGGACTGGTTTGCAGCCGTGCACTGGAAATCATTTGCAGCACCTGATCTTGATACTTGCCGAAAACTTCGTCGGGACTGGGCAGCAGTTCTGGCGATTGCTTCAGTAGCGCCCGCACCGCCAGCTCGAGCGTGGCGACCGCCTCGTGATCGGCGCAGGTGGCGTGTATCTGGACCGCGGTCCGCTGGCTCTTTTGGGACCAATCCCAGCCGCCGGCATAGTACTTCACGTTTTTCAATAGCGGAGCGGCAAAGTCCGGCCAGTCCTTTTTGTCGGCCGGCGTGGCAGCCGATTCCAATTTGCCCTGATCGTAGACGAGGGTCAGCAATCCGCCGTCGACGGCTCGCCAGGCGTCGGCCCAGGCGTAAGGCTGCCGCGAGTCTTTATCCGAGTCCGTTTCGTCGAGGTCGGCAAAGAACGCCTCCTCGCCGAAACCACTGGCGATCACGGTTTTGTCGTCGGGGAATTGCAGCCGCAGTACGGCACCGCCCGCCAGCGCCAACTCCGGAAGTTGGACATACGTCCGCCCGTTGTGCGTTTCGAGCGTCGCGCCGGTCACACGCCGCAGGATCGTCTCCTGCCAGTCACCGGCTTGCGCGAGCCGGATGATAACGCATTGCGAGCCCGTCTCGAGTTTTCCTTTGAAATCCGCTCCCTCTCGGTGCGTGATCTTCGCGAAAAAGTTGCCCGCGATCCACTCGATCTGCCGAAGGTCGACGAAGCTGTCCGCGTTCCTTGTCCAAGCGCGCAAGAATGCCGTGGCGGTATGATTCAACATATCGATATTTGGCTGTACCGCCGGCAACTGCGCGAGTGTGCCCAACCGAATCAGGAATGCGCCATCTTTGGCCCGCGGAATGATCGACGGGTCGAACGGCTCGCGAGCAAAGAGCGGCTGCTGCGTGCTGTCGGGGGCTGGGTCGCCGGCGCTGACACTCGGTTCGATTCGCCGCGCGACTTCAGCCGGCGCGGTGTCGACTGGCGCGGCAGTGGCCGGCGCGGTGTCGACTGGCGCGACTTGAACCGGCGCGGCCGCTTCGTCCGACGGCTTTTCGGCGCCGGCCGCGGGTCCGCGCAGAAACGTCACCCCCAGGGCGATGGCCAATACGCCCCCCGCGGCACTCCGCGACACCCACCGTTCCAGGCGTTTGCTTGCCGGGCCGTTCTTGAAACGCAACATCTCCAGCCTCCTTGCCAGAACGTCGGATGATTTCGGCATGATCGAAACGCTCGACCAGCGGCCACCGCCTGGAAACGAATCGTGATAGCGGACGGCCAGCCTGGCCAGACCGCGGAGATAGGCCTGCTGGCTGCGCAGGCTGCCGGCCAAACGGTCGGCGGCAAATTCCTGATCGGCGGCCAACCGCCGCGCGGCCGCCCGGACCAGCGGAATTCAATAACGAAATAGCACTTTTGGGAGGTTTCCGTCAAGGCGAGTTTGGGCCGCTTTCGTCATGCTCGGGGCACCGTTTTCCAAGGTTGGGCGACGCCTGGCAAACGACTTGATTTAAGCGAACCACGCCGGCCCGTTGATGTCTTGATCGGTTGGGGCGTGCGAGTGGCGCTCTGATCAGCCTTGGCGAAACCGCTGAGGGTGGATCGCGCCCTAGTCCCACGGTTGGCAAGCATCTCTAATGGGTCGCGGCAAGCGTGCGTGGGATGTGCTCCGCTGCCAGAGAACAATGTGCAATGAGCATCGACGAACTGCCGTTATCAACGCAGTCGCTTCTTGAGGCCATCGGAGAGGATGTCCCGGACGCGGCCGACCATGCGCGGTGTAGCGACTACGCGGTGGAGTTTGCACGGCGAGCCGACTCGCGTGAGGCCGAGGGCCGGGCCGAACTCGCGGCGGCATGCCGCTTTCTTGGGGCAATGGCCTCGTTGCGGCTGAATCCGGACAACCCTCGTCAACCGTTTGAGCCGTATCCCGCCATGCATTGCGCGAGGTCTCCGGTTCTAGACGACTTTGCAGATGCGCAACTCCAGCTCGTCGCCGGTGTGGCGGGCGATATCGCCGATCCCGAGCTGAGGGCAAGAATTGCCGACGTTCTGTGGATTCGTAAGCGAGATCACAATTGCGCGCGGACTGCCATTGCGGCATATCTGGAATCCGCTAAACGCATCCTTGGGGACCCACTCATTGGCTCGGAGGCAGTCGAACGGCTAGAGCGCGGGCTGCAAATTGCTGCGATGCTTGGCAAGCAACAGGTGCTCTTTGAGCAAACAATGTCGACTGTTGACGAGGTCGCTTCAGACGTTGCCCAACCGAATTTTGTGTCGGCCCGCTGTTTGGATGTAATTCTTCGGTTTGACATGCCCGAGCCAGAACGATTGGCGCGCGTGGCGGAATCGCGTGCCGCAAGTGCGGCGGCGTCCCCAAATTGGCAGCGAAGATTCCTCGATCTTGCAGGCCGCTTCTACAATCGGGCGGGCAAAGAGGATGATGCCAGCCGGTGTGGAATCGAAACTGCGAAGTTATTCGAGCGGGAGGCGGGCGAGGTACTCGGCGGGGCGTCCCCGTCCAGGTTCCTTGTAGCTGCCCATTCTTTGGAGTCCGCGATTCAGGCGTACCGTAGGGTCACTGGCACTGACGCGGACCGCGAGCGGGTCCATTTGCATCTCGTCGAAATCCAGAAGAATGCCTCGGCTGCAATTCCAACGTTCAAGTCCGAGCCAATTGATCTGTCCGACGCGGGACGCGCATCGCGGGCCGAGGTACGTGGGAAGACATTCGCCGATTCGCTACGGACTCTTGCGTTGGCGTGGCGTGTTCCGAGTGTAGAGCAGATGCGTTTGGAGGCAGAGGACGATATACGCCGCCACCCACTAGCATTTTTCTTCCCTGCGACCACCCTCAGCCGAACCGGCAAGGTTGTAGACAGGCAGGGGGCTATGTCGAGCGGCTCAGCCGGAGACCACGAATCGCTTGTACGTCGCCAGATGTACTGGCGGTTGGAGAGACTCCATCGGCCGCTGTGTGTAATTGGCGTGATCGAACCGATGCGTTTTCAGATTCTCGTTGATCACTACGTCCGGTACGCCGATCTTTGGGCTCTGGTTGCGCACAGCCGCCTCGTGCCGCAAGGGCGCGAGTATTTCTTCGTACGCGGCCTCCACGCCGGCCTTCATGGTGATTTCGTTGAGGCGCTCCACATTTTGGTCCCGCAGTTCGAGCACTCAATCCGGTGCATCTTGGCCGATTTGGGCGTAGTGACTTCGACGCTCGACGCGAATGGCGTGCAGCAAGAGCTCGACCTGAACGCGCTTTTGTATGTGCCGAAGGTGACGGATATCTTTGGGCAGGACATTGTCTTTGAGCTCCGTGGGCTCCTCGTTGAGCAGGCGAGTTCGAACTTCCGCAACCAGTTGGCACACGGGATGCTTGAATATGGGTCGTTCGCTGGCGAATCCGCGGTCTACATCTGGTGGCTGATTCTTCGGTTGTGCGTAATCGGGACGCTCCCTCAACCCGCCGGATGAATCGGTGTGACTTCGAATGGCCGGAGCGGCCGCGACCGGCCTCCGCAAAGCTGAAGAGCATGGGGACGGTGCACATCTATGGGTTGCGCGAGCGTGGCCGGCGCACCGCGCTGCGACGGGTTTGGGACGAAAATGAAAAAAACCTTCCGAGTCGACGTGCGCATGGAATCGTACAAGTCGTTCTTCGATCATGGGTGGGCGGCCAGGATCATGGAGGCGACGGCGGCTACCCCGATTGCCCAAGCTGTGTTCGATTTGTGCGCGGCGTGGCGCGGCGTCTCGAATACGCACGCTATGCCGTATTTGATGCTGGAACAGTTCCGAGGGTTTGCCAAAGGGCTACTCGGGGCCCATTGGCATGGCGCAAAGTGGATCGCCGCCACCCAACAGGGGCTTGCCAGCGAAATGGGTGACGGGCTGAGCAATATGGGCAGGCGGAGGATGCTCGCTGCCCTCGCTCGATTGGAGACGCGCTTCCGCGAGACACTTGCGAGCACTGAACTCAAGGAATTGGACATTGATATCCTCGCCATGTGGGAAAAGCATCTGGAAAATTTCGAGATGCAAGCAGTGCTCTGGGGATCGCAGAGGCTTTGCTATGCCGCGGTCTACTATTCCTACGAGGACTTCCTGACACGCTGTGTGGCCGCTGCCCGAATCGATCCCGATTATCGCATGCCGCGCAGAAATGACTTCGCAAAAGATCTGGCCGACGCATTTAGCAGTAACCTGCGCGACCGTTGCTGGTCGAATTCGGCTATTAATGTGGCGCGTCTTGCGCGCCATGCCTTGGTCCACAACGGGGGCAGAGTTACAGACGAGCTTGGCAAAATCACGCATGGAATCCTCGTGATCGACGGCGAATTGCAAATTATGGCGACGGATACCAGCGACCTATACCAGCTGTTGAAAGAGCGTGCCAAGGAACTTGCGGCAGCGTTTCCGCCCCCGTGAATACCGGAGTCGCGTGAGTGGCCCAACGGTTCGGCCGCGCCGGCGCCCACGGCCACCGCGATGAAGCAGCTGAAGCGGGGGCATGGCATGAATCACGGCACAACCCGCGCGTCTGTTACCGCCTACGTCCCCTCCGCTCTTAGCAGGCTGATGGTGATCGCCCGGAAGACGGGCTCGATGGTGGCGAAGTCGCGGTCTTCGGCCTGATAGAGAATGATCACGGTCGACTCGCCCAGGCGACAGCCGCGAACCAAGGCCGTGTTCGTCAAGTCGAGACAATAAAAATGCATGTCGAAGCCGGCCAGCTCGATCCCTTCGACCGTTTCGCGGGCCGGCTCGGCCTCGAAATCGGTGAACTCGGCCTTCATGGCGTTCAACGCCGCCAAGGTCAAACCGTGCGGATCGACCTCCTTCGGGTGAAGCATCACCGACCAGAACGCTCCCTCGGGACTGTAGATCGTCACGGCACTTTCGCCGTCCATCGCATCCTGCTCGTCGAGCGTCCAGTTTTCGGGATAGAGAAACCGAATGCCCAGTTTATCGAAAATGGCCGGCATCAATACACCTCCCTGCTGTCGATCCTAGATGGCTCGCTCGATGATGATCCAAGGCGTAGAGCGTGCGACAAGCTCCAAAGGTCTGGCGGTATTCCGATCGTTACGTACCACTCGTGAGGAACTTCCCGCGGTACTCAGTCTTCTGTGTGCTGCTCGGCCGCTGTGGCCCTCGCGGGTACCCGTCCCCGACGGGTGGCTTCGGGCTGGTGTAAACGACCACGCTACGGCCACCCAAGGCGTAGAGCGTTCCCACTGGCGCAACTTTTCGCGGTACTCAGTCCTCTGTGTGCTACTCGTCTCCTGCGGCCCTCGCGGGTACCCGTCCCCGACGGGTGGCGTCGGGTTAGTGTAAAAGGCTACGCTACGGCCATCCCAGGCGAATCGCTTCCCACTGGCGCTCAACTTCTTGCGGCTCTCGTACCTATGTGTGCTGCTCGGCCGCTGCGGCCCTCGCGGGTACCCGTCCCCGACGGGTGGCTTCGGGCTGGTGTCAACTGACCGCGTTGTAGCCGTTGGCCTTCGTGTGTTACAGCCTCAGAGGCCCTCGCTTGCGCGTCGGGTTAGTGTAAGACGCCGCACTCAATCCCCCCTGCCCTAAAATCTCGGTTCGGCTGAACTCACCGGAGCCAAGCCTCGGTTCGGCTGAGCTCACCGGAGCCAAGCCTATTCTCACACTCGCAACTGGCCGGCAGCGGCCCGGCGAGGATAGCGCTCTTGGATCGGGCCGACGACCGAGGCCAGAAACTCGTCGACTTGCTCGGGCGCGCGGCCGACGAAACTGGCCGGATCGAGGGCCGCGGCGACATTCACCCGGGCAAAGGCCGGATCGCCGGCCAGCCGCTCGAGCAAATCGTTCGGGCGGCCCTCCTGCTTGACCACGGCGCCGGCGGCCTGGCTGTGGCGGCGGATCAATTCGTGGAGCTGCTGCCGGTCGCCGCCGGCGGCCACGGCGGCCATCAGCAAATTTTCGCTGGCCATGAAGGGAAGCTCTTCGGCCAAATGCCGGGCAATCACCTGCGGATAGACGACCAGACCGGCGGCCACGTTTTCGTACAGCAGCAAAATCGCATCGACGGCCAAAAAAGCTTGCGGGATGACCAGCCGGCGGTTCGCGCTGTCGTCGAGCGTCCGTTCCAGCCACTGGGTGGCGGCGGTGGCGGCGGTGCTGGTTTGCAGGCTGAGGACATAGCGGGCAAGTCCGCAAATCCGTTCCGAGCGCATCGGATTGCGTTTGTAGGCCATGGCCGATGAGCCGATCTGCTCGGCTTCGAAGGGCTCTTCGAGTTCCTTGCGACTTTGCAACAGACGCAGATCGGTAGCTGCCTTCGACGCACTTTGGGCAATGCCCGACAGGGTGTCGACGACCTGGGCGTCGACTTTGCGGGAATAGGTCTGACCGGTGACGGGATAGATTTCGGCAAAGCCGATTTTTGCGGCGACGCGGCGTTCGAGCTCGACGACCTTGGCGTGATCCCCGTCGAACAGCTCGAGAAAGCTGGCCTGGGTGCCGGTCGTTCCTTTCACGCTGCGGGTGCGGAGGGTCGCCAGGCGATGTTCGATCTCGGCCAGGTCTTGCACCAGGTCGTAGGCCCACAGGCAAGCCCGTTTGCCGACCGTGGTGGGCTGGGCGGGCTGGAGATGGGTAAAGGCCAGGCAAGGGAGGGCCCGGTGCCGGTGGGCGAACTCGGCCAGGGCTGAGATGACACCGACCAATCGATCGCCGAGGAGCGTCAGGCCTTCGCGGATCAAGATCAGATCGGTGTTGTCGGTGACATAGCAACTGGTGGCCCCCAGGTGGATGATGCCCCGCGCGGTGGGACAGGCATCGCCAAAGGCGTGGACGTGGGCCATCACATCGTGGCGCAGTCGGCGCTCGTGAGCCTCGGCGGCGGCAAAATCGATGCGGTCGACCGCAGCGCGCATCTCGGCAATCTGCGCAGGCTTGATGGGCAAGCCGAGTTCGGCTTCGGCTTCGGCCAGCGCGACCCACAACCGCCGCCAGGTGCTGAATTTGCGCTGGGGGCCCCAGAGGCGGCTCATTTCGGCCGAGGCATAACGGTCGATCAGCGGATTGTCGTAGGTTGCGTAAGAATCGCTCATCGGGACAGCTCGTAACGCGAAATACCCCCCGCCGCAGCAGCGCGTAGACTACCATGCCCCGGGAAGCCGTCAACCGCTCGCGCCGCGTGCCGCTCGGCTGCCCGCTGAGAAGGACTGCCCGCGGCCACTGGTGGTTCGGTCGGCTGCCGGTGGCGGCTCCTTCCGCCTGTCGCGGCCGGGCGGTATCATCGGCCGAATGGTGACTCAGCCGGTAAACAAGCGCGCGCACGACGGTCCGCCGATTCGGGTGTTGATCGTCGACAACGAGCCACACCACGCGCAGGCGGTGGCCGAGAGCTTGCAGCGCGTCGGTTACGAGTGCACCGTGGCCACCAGCGGGCCCGAGGGAGTACGACGGATCGAGCAGGACACCTTCGATGTGGTGATTACCGACCTGGTGATGAACGAAGTCGACGGACTGGCGATTCTGGGCAAAGCCAAGCAAACGCTGGCCGATGCCGAAGTGATTCTGATCACCGGCCATGGCAGCATTCCCTCGGCCGTCGACGCCATGCAGCAGGGAGCGTTCAACTATCTGGCCAAGCCCTTGGATCTGGCCCAACTGCGGGCCGTGGTCGATCGGGCGTCGGCCAGCCTGCGGCTGCGGCGGCAGAACGCCGAGCTGAACCGCCGCCTGGACGAGCGTTTTGGCTTCGAGGGGGTGATCGGCACCAGCGCCCAGATGCACGACGTCATCGACCGGCTGAAGCGGATCGCTCCGACCGATGCCACGGTGCTGATCCAGGGGGCCACGGGAACCGGCAAGGAACTGGTCGCCCAGGCGATCCATCAGAACAGCCCGCGGAAGAACAAGCCGTTTGTCGCCCTGAATTGCGCGGCGCTGAGCGAGAACATTTTGGAGAGCGAGCTGTTCGGCCACGTGCGGGGGGCGTTTACCGACGCATCGACCGACCGGGTCGGCAAGTTCGAGTATGCCAACGGCGGGACCTTGTTTCTCGACGAGGTGGGAGACATGCCGCTGGCGACGCAGATCAAATTGCTGCGGGTGCTGGAAAGTGGCGAGATCACGCGTGTCGGCTCGAACGAGGCGACGAGCGTCAACGTGCGGATCGTGTCGGCCACGAATCGCAACCTGGAAGATCAGATCGCCGCCGGCACTTTCCGTAGCGACTTGTATCACCGGCTGAAGGTGGTCACGATCAACCTGCCCCGGTTGTCGGAGCGGAGCCAGGACGTCCCCTTGTTGATCGAACATTTTTTGAAGCTGTTTTCCAAGCGGCACCATAAGACGATCAAGGGAGTGTCGGCAATGGCCCGGCGACGGCTGTTGGCCTTTGACTGGCCGGGCAATGTGCGGCAACTGCGCAACGTGATCGAAAGCATGGTGGTGGTCGACGCCGACGGCGTGCTCGACCTGGACGACATGCCCGACGAACTGGTTGGCACGACCGAAGTTCCGGCGGCGGCCACTTCGGGCGACCTGGGAGGGCTGGTCGGCAATCCGCTGGCGGAGCTGGAGCGGTTGTTCATCGCCAAGACTTTGGAAAAGACCGGCGGCAATCGCGAATGTGCGGCCGAGATGCTGGGGATCGGCCAGCGGACGCTCTATCGAAAAATCAAGGAATACAATCTTTAGGAGGCTACAGGCCACAGGCTTGAGGTACGAAGAAAGAGCCCGACGCCGCTCGCGCGGTGCGCGAGCTCGAGCCTCATGTTTGGTGCCCGTCCCTCAATGCCTCGGTTCTTTTGCTTAAACCTGTAGCCTGTGGCCTGTAGTCTGTAGCCTTTCTTATGTCCACGATCCGTCAATTATCGCCGAGCGTCGTGAATAAGATCGCCGCCGGCGAGGTGATCGAGCGGCCGGCGAGCGTCGTCAAAGAGTTGATGGAAAACTCGGTCGACGCCGGCGCCACTCGGATCGACGTGGCGATCGAGCAAGGCGGGCTGGAACTGATTCGGGTGGCCGACGACGGCCGCGGCATTGTTGCCGACGAACTGACGCTGGCCGTGGCCAGTCACGCCACGAGCAAATTGCGCGACGGCGACGACCTGTTCCGCGTGGCCACGCTCGGTTTTCGGGGCGAAGCGTTGGCCTCGATCGCCGAAGTCAGTCGGCTGGTGCTGCGCAGCCGCACCGACGAATCGACCGCCGGCGCCCAGTTGGAAGTCGCGGCCGGGCACTCGCTGGGGGTGGCGCCGTGCGGCTGTCCGCGGGGAACGACCGTCGAAGTGCGACAGTTATTCTACAACACGCCGGTCCGGCGGAAGTTTTTGCGGGGCACCCAGACCGAGATGGGGCACATCGGCGAAGCCTTTACCCGGCTGGCCCTGGCCAATCCGCACATCCACTGCACGTTGCGGCACAACGACCGGGTGCTGCACGATCTGCCCCCGACCGACGATCTGCGCTCTCGGGTGGCGAATTTTTTCGGGGCCGACCTGGCCCGGGATCTGATCGCCGTCGAGAGCGTCGACGGCGAGGTGCGGCTGGCCGGGTACGCCGCCAACCCGACGCACAGCCGCGGCAATCCGCGGATGCAATATCTGTTTCTCAACGGTCGGGCCATTCGCGACCGCGCGCTGCAGCACGCCCTGGGCGAAGCCTATCGCGGGCTGCTCTTGGTCGGACGCTATCCGATCGCGTTTCTCTCGATCGATATGCCGGCCGAGCAGGTCGACGTCAACGTCCACCCGACCAAGCTCGAAGTCCGCTTTCAAGAGTCGGGCCGTCTCTATAGCCAACTGCTCGGCACGCTGCGGACGCAGTTTTTGAAAACCGATCTGACCGTCCACGTCCAGCCGCCGGCCGCCGACGAAGGGGCCGCCGCCCACGATAGCGGGCGGGCCGAGCAATTGCGGCGCGAACTGGTCGATTGGGCCAAAGGACAACTCGCCGGCTCGCTCCCAGCGGCAGCGGGTGGCTCGATGGATGGAGTCGGGCGGGCTGGCGGCCAGTCGCTGTTGGATTTGCCGCGAGTCGACGCGCCACGATCCCCCTTGGAACTGGTCTCGCTCGGTCGTCGGTGGCAGGGAGTCGGCCTGGCCGCGGACGATGAACCGGAGCCTGCGGAGTTGGCTCAGTGGGGCGCCGAAGGCGAAGGGCGCGGCTCGATCGGCGCTGTTGCGGGCGCAGCCGCGCTCGCTGGAACTGGGACCGCTGGAACTGGGGCAGCGAGCGATTGGATGGGCGGAAATCTGGCCGGCGGGGCTTTCGGGGCCGCGGCGGTCCCGGGCGCCGGGTTGCTGTCGGCCGAGGCACTGGCGGCCGGCGGGGTCGATCCACGTGCCCGGGTGCCGGCGCTACAGATCCACAATCGTTACCTGATTACCGAGAGTGAGGAAGGCGTGGTGGTGATCGACCAGCATGCGTTGCACGAGCGGATTCTCTACGAGCACTTGCGCGAGAAGGTGCTGGCCGGGGCATTGGAATCGCAAACGCTGCTGGTTCCGGAACCGGTCGACTTGGGTCCGGCCGAAGCGGCCGCGGCTTTGGGTGCCCGGGACGTGCTGGCCCGCCTGGGCGTGATCGTGGAACCGTTCGGCGGAGACACGGTGTTGGTTTCGAGCTATCCGGCGATGCTGGCGAATTTGAATCTGGCGGAGATTTTGCGGGCGATGGTCGATCGGTTGCTGGTGAGCGAAGCGGGGACCGGCGACGAGCGATCGCAGGGTGCCGAATTGACCCGCCGCGACGTGTTGGACGAGCTGTTGCACATGATCTCGTGCAAGGCGGCCATCAAGGCGGGGGACCGGCTGACGCCCGAGGAAATTGCCGCCTTGCTCCAGCAGCGGCACCTGGCCCGCGATACGCATCATTGCCCCCACGGCCGGCCGACCGCCCTGGTTTTTACGCGGGAGGAACTGGACCGGCAATTCAAGCGCAAGGGTTAGCGGGCCAATCGCGGGGGAGTCAAACCGGAAGTGGGCCGGTATACTTACGGCCGAACCGGCAAGGGGCGAAGGGGGACCGTCCCATTGTGCTCCTTTGGCTGCGAGCCGAGATTTTGCCTGGCGTTTAGCGCAGAATTGGGACAGTCCCCAGCGGTTTTCGGATAGGCTACGGAAATCATTTTCAAAGAGGCTCATCCCGGTGGTCGGTTGGGCCCTTAGACGTTTGGCGATTTTTTCATGATTTGTGTCAGTATTGCTCGCGGCCGTCATCGCCACGTCCTCGCCGAACACCGGCATTTGGTCCAGCAAGGGGCGAAGCTCGTCGAGTTCCGGCTCGATTACATCAGTGGCGAAATCAACCTCCGGAGGCTGATCACCGATCGCCCTTCGCCGGTGGTGATTACCTGCCGGCGGGAGGCCGACGGCGGCAAATACACCGGCACCGAGGAAGCCCGGCTGCGGCTGCTGCGGACCGCGATCGCCGAAGGGGTGGAATATGTCGATCTGGAAGACGACATTGCCGGCTCGATTCCGCGGTTCGGCAAGACGAAGCGGATTATCAGTCTGCATGACTTTCGCAAGACGCCGGACAACCTGGAAGAGATTCACGCCCGGCTGGTGTCGCTCGATGCCGACGTCGTCAAGATGGCGACCATGGCCAATCAACCGCACGACAATCTGCGGATGCTGACTTTGATTCGCAACAGCAAGGTGCCGACCGTGGCCCTATGCATGGGGGATATTGGCACTCCCTCGCGCCTGTTGGCCGGTCGATTCGGCGCGCCGTTTACGTTCGCCACGTTTCATCACGAGCGAACGCTCGCGCCCGGCCAGCTCAGCTTTACGCAGATGACCGAAATCTATCACTACAACCGGGTGAAGCCGACGACGGCGGTTTACGGCGTGATCGGCGATCCGATCAGCCAGAGTTTGGGCCCGGTGGTTCATAACGCCGGTTTGGCCCACGCCGGCATCGATGGCGTTTATATTCCGTTTCGCGTGCCGCGCGAGCACCTGGGGCAGTTTCTCGAGGACGCGCCGGCGCTGGGCGTGCGAGGCTTGAGTGTTACGATTCCGCACAAGGAGCTGGTGACCAAACGGCTGACAAAATCGGACGCCACGACCGAAGGGATCGGCGCCGCCAATACCCTGGTTTATGGTCCGGAGGGGATCGAGGGTTTTAACACCGATCATCAGGCGGCCATCGATAGCCTGGAAGCCGCTTGCGACGCCGAAACCGCTCACAAAATTACGCTGGAAGGAAAAACCGCGCTGGTCCTCGGCGCCGGCGGAGCGGCCAAAGCGATCGCCTACGGGCTGAAACGCCGAGGGGCAACCGTGATCATCGCCGGCCGCACTCCGCAGCGCGCCGCGCCGCTGGCGGCTCGGCTCGATTGCCAACTCGTGGAATGGGGTGCCCGCTATTCGGTCGATCCCGACGTACTGATCAATTGCACGCCGGTCGGCATGCATCCGAACGTCGACGCGACGCCGTATGAGAAGCATCATCTGCGTCCATCGATGCTGGTTTTCGACACGGTTTACAATCCGGAGAACACCCTCTTGATCAAGGACGCCCGCAGCCAAAGCTGCACGGTGGTGACCGGGGTGGAGATGTTCATCCGGCAGGCCGGCTTGCAGTTCAAATTGTTCACCGGCCAGGAGGCTCCCAGCGACTTGATGCGCGATGTGCTGAAGCGGGCGATCGGGCCGGCGCGATATTAGGTGGGAGGCGACAGACTACAGGCTACAGGCTACAGGTAAGAGACGAAGTCGCGTTTTGCTCAAGGCGCGAATCTGAAGGCGTGTTTTGGAGAAATGGATGCTGCCGCCACCAGACAACTTGTTCTTGATCGGTTACCGCGGCACGGGCAAAAGCGCCGTCGGACGGCTCGTGGCCGAGCGATTGGGAGATCCGTTTTTCGATAGCGACGCCGAGATCGAGCGCCGCGCCGGCCGCTCGATCAGCGAGATCTTTACCGACGACGGAGAAGCCTCGTTCCGCACGCTCGAAGCCGCGGTGCTCGACGAGTTGAGCCGGGGCGTGAATTGTGTGCTGGCCTTGGGCGGCGGGGCCGTGCTGCGGCCCGGAAACCGCGCCAAACTCAAAGCCCGGGGCCGAACCGTCTGGCTGGTCGCCCGGCCAGAAACGCTGTGGCAGCGGATTCTCGACGACGAGGCGAGTGGCCATCACCGGCCGAATTTGACCGCCGTCGGCGGCCTGGCCGAGATAACCGAAGTTCTCGCCCGCCGGCTGCCGGTTTACCGCGAGTGTGCCGACTGGGTGGTCGATACCGAAGGAAAGACGCCGGCCGACGTCGCCGGCCAAATCGTGGACCAATTCCGCCAGGCTTTGGCCGGCGTAAAACCGTGATGTTGTCGATCGCGATTCATCTGACGCCGATGGTCTTAGCGGTGGCGGTGATCGGATCGACGCTGGCGGCGATCGTGCCCCCCGGTCTGAGCGTGGTCTTGCTGTGGGCCGGTGGAATGTTGGCCGGCGCAGTGGTGAACCTGGGCGTGGCGGCCCTGGCCTGGGAACCCAGCTCGATCAGCCCTTGGCTGGCGGCACCCGCGGGCTTGCCGCGGCGCAACTGGGCCGATCGGATTCCGCTCTTGGGTTGGCTCCGGCTGCGGCGGGAATCGCACGTTCATGGCCGGGCATTTTGGGCCCGGCCGCTGCTGGTCGAACTGCTGATGGGAGCCGGCTGCGTCCTGCTTTATTGGTTCGAAGTGCGCGACGCCGGGCTACTTCCGGCGGTGGCGGCACTCGGTCCCGCGCCGGCCGATCAATTGGCGACGGCCGATCTAGCGGCGGCGATGCACTGGACCTATGCGGCCCACATGGTGCTGATGGTGTTGATGGCCGTGGCATCGCTGATCGATATCGATGAACAAATGATTCCCGACGCCATTACGGTCCCCGGCACGCTCGCCGGCCTTCTGTTGGCGCTGATCTATCCTTGGTCGCTGCTGCCGGCACGGGCCTGGACCGACGGCCTCGGAGAGTTGGAGATTGGTTTTCTACACGTGGCGGCTCCGGATGCCTGGCCGGCGGCGCTCGACGGTTGGCCGGGTTTGCTGTTGGCTTGGGCCTGTTGGTGGCCGTGGTGCGTGGCGCTGGCCGCCGGGCGCTGGTATGGTCGGCACGGCTGGTGCCGAGGGGCGGCCCTGGCCACGGCAAGACTCGCGCGCGATCCGCTCGGCCGACTCGCCGTGCTCGGCACCGTGCTGATTGCGCTGGTTTGGTGGCTGGTGCCCGAGGCCCATTGGGCCGGCTTGTTGACGGCGCTGGTCGGCATGGCCGTGGGGGGCGGAATCATTTGGGGGGTGCGGATCGTGGGTTCGGCCATTTTGGGTCAGGAGGCGATGGGCTTTGGCGATGTAACGCTGCTGGCTATGATCGGCGCGTTTCTCGGTTGGCAGACTTGCCCGCTCGTATTCTTTTTGGCCCCGCTGGCGGGCGTGGTGATCGGCGTGGTGCAGCGGATTGCCCATGGCCAGCAACACATTCCCTACGGCCCCTTTTTGTGCCTGGCCGCCCTGGCCGTGATCGTCGGCTGGCGGACCGTGTGGCTCGAGGTGTCGCCGGCTTATGCGCTCGGTTGGCTGGTGCCTGGAGGCCTGGCCGTCTGCTTGATTCTGCTGAGTGTTCTGCTTGGCCTGTGGATGATTTTGCGCCGACTATTGTTTGGTGCTTGACCGGGCCCCGGACCGGCTGAGCCGCAGCATCGTCACAGGCGCAACGCCCGACCGCCGAAATCGGACCGGCGGATTGGCCGGGCGGACGCGGTCGGGCGTGTTGTGGCGATCCGCGGCCGAGGGAGTGCTAAGCTTGATCGATGGCTGCACTCTTCGAAACCGTTGTCGATCCGGTCGCCCAGGCCGACGTGCTGCGCCGGCGGCGCTATGGCGTCATCGAGATGATCGATGGACGCCTGAAAGCGATTCACCTCCGCCCGTGGCCCCGCCGCGGCTCGCTGCTGGAGGCACGCACTCTTGGCCGGCTGTGGCACAACTGGCGGGTTGGCGATCGGGCACTGCTTTACTACAGCCAGCCCTGGGGCCACTCGAATTACCTGACAGTGCGGTATTGCGTTTCGACGCGTGATTGCCGGCTGGCCACGGCACATGGCGCACTTGTGATTCTGGACGAGATTGCCCGGCTCAAGCGCAGCGACGCCATTTTTGCCGACGCTTCGAACGGCCGGATTTCCGATCGGCTGCCGGCCCGCTGGGGATGGGAACCGCTGGGCGGGAATTCCCGTGGCCGCTCGTTCGTCAAGCGGTTCTACGGCGAGCATCCGGCTCCCGCGCTGGCCCCCTTTCTTGCGCTGGGCTAACCGCTGGCGGCGGGTTCGACCCGAGCGCGGTTGATTCCCAGCGGTGACACGAGCGCTCTCGGCAGCGCCGGCGCCTTGAATAACACCTCGGCCCGCGATACGGTTAAGTTCTAACCCCTCCCCCCGCTGCGATCCGCTCGGGGAAGAACCGTGAGTCGTCAGAGGTTGAAAAATGGACGTGCGCGAATCGACCGGTAGTTCGACCTCGGGCGAGCCGGCGGGCGACGCATCGCCGGCTGCCGCCGCGGCGCGGGTCACGCTGGCCGATTTCCAGCGATTGATCCGCGACATGTATTTCGAAAAGGATCTTGCCCGGGGGATCGATGGCACTTTCATGTGGCTGATGGAGGAAGTGGGCGAATTGGCGGCGGCGCTGCGCGGCGGAACGCACGAAGAGCGACTCGGCGAATTTGCCGACGTGCTGGCCTGGCTGGCCACGATCGCCAATGTCGCCGGCGTCGACCTGTCGGAGGCGATCGCGCGGAAGTACGGATCGGGCTGTCCTGGCTGCGGCAAATTGGTCTGCGTCTGTGCCGATGCGGAGAAGCCATGACCCGACCGCTCGACTCTCAATGGGCGGCCCGCTGGTTGACGACGCTGGCCGCTGCCGCCTGCATGGTGTTGTCGCTGGCCGGCATTTCGGCCGGGCGCGATGCGCAGCGCGGGCCGCAGATCAACCGTGTGCACGTCGGATTTGCCGGCCAGTACAAGCTGGGATATTGGACGCCGGTGGAGGTGACGGTCCGCGCGGGAGACGAACCGCTGGTGGCTGAACTGGCGCTGACGGTCCCGGACGGCGACGGTGTGCCGAGCCGAGTCCACGACGAGGGGGGCCCGTTGCGGCTGGCCGTGGGTGAAGAGCAGTCGCGGACGGTGTTTGTTAAATTTGGCCAGGCCCACGACGAGCTGCGCGTCGAACTGACTGGCGAGGCCGGACTGCTGGCCGAGCAGAGTTTCAGTCAGGCGAGCGACCAATTGCCGGTGCCGTTGGCGGCGGGACGAGAACTCGTGGTGATGGTCAGCCCGACCGAAGCGCGGTCGGACGCCCGTGGTCCGGCGCTCGCCAAAGACTGGCAAGCCGCGGTGGCCCGGTTGGCGGGTGTGGCACTGCTGCCGAACCGGTGGTACGGCTATGACGGGGTCGACCTCGTCGTGTTGTCGACTTCCGAGCCGGAGATTTACCAGCAACCTTTCGACGAGCGGTTCGACGCGCTCGCCGACTGGGTGCGGATGGGAGGACGGCTGCTGCTGGCGGTTGGTCCGAAGGGAGCGGAGGTTTTAGCCCCCGAGACGCCGCTGGCTCGTTTTGCGCCGGGCAAATTCGCGGACATGATTCCGCTGCGCCAGACCGGGGTGTTGGAGATCTTTGCCGGCACGAGCGAGCGTTTGGACCGCGCGGTTGGCGGCGGGGCCTTTCGTCTCGAAGTGCCAAAACTCGTCGACGTGCGCGGCCGGATCGAGGCCTATGAAGGAAACCATCCTCGCGACTTGCCCCTGGTCGTGCGCAGCCCGTTTGGGTTGGGCGAAGTGACTTTCGTCGGATTGGATCTCGATCGGCCGCCGTTTGCCACCTGGCGCGGGCGGGGAAATTTTATTGGCCGGCTGGTGGCCCGACCGGAAACCGCCGACGAAGCTGGCGACCGGCGCGTGCTGGGGCACGTCACCGAATTGGGTTACAGCGACCTGATCGGTCAGCTCCACCTAGCCCTGTCGCAGTTTTC
>Ga0182024_10007444_pt1 | contig 23584 bp, 25 predicted proteins | sample P32metaG_FD_120480 | JGI IMG/M metagenome (GOLD analysis project Ga0182024, IMG submission 120480) | Permafrost microbial communities from Stordalen Mire, Sweden - P3-2 metaG (Illumina Assembly) | ecosystem: Environmental > Terrestrial > Soil > Wetlands > Permafrost | place: Sweden: Stordalen... | reverse complement strand
TTGGCAATGGGGCAAGCTGATGGAGATCCATGTCGACCCCGAGAATGGCACTTTGATGGCGCGAGGCTCCCAGGCGGCGCTGGCGCTGATGGGGCTTCTGATCGTGGTGCGCGTCGGCCTGCGCGCCGGCGTGAGAATGGAAAGCGCGGCGCTGCATCTGGACGCGACAATGATCACCGATCTGTTCATTGTCTTTGGCGCCACCCTGTTCGGGCTGAGGGGGCTGGAAATGTTCCTCAGGGCGCGCCGGGTGCTGGCCGCGGCGCCGCAAAACCCATCTCTTCCCAAAGCATAACGCTCCGGCTTGCCGGGAAAGGCCCGGCCTGATAACGCCTCGCCCATGACAGAGACCCCGGCCAGCGAAGCGGCGCAAGTCCCTAATTCTCCCGCCGCGCAAGCGCGACGGCGGCGGACCTTCGCGATCATCTCCCATCCCGACGCGGGCAAGACCACGCTCACCGAGCATCTTCTGCTTCTGGGCGGCGCGATCCATGCCGCGGGCCGGGTCAAGGCCCGGGGTGAAGCGCGCCGCGCCAAGTCCGACTGGATGAAGATCGAACAGGAGCGCGGCATTTCGGTGACCAGCGCGGTGATGACGTTCGAATATGAAAATGCCGTCTTCAATCTTCTGGACACGCCGGGCCATGAGGATTTTTCGGAAGATACCTATCGCACCCTCACCGCCGCCGACAGCGCGGTGATGGTGATCGACGCGGCCAAGGGCATCGAGGCCCAGACTCGCAAATTGTTCGAAGTCTGCCGCCTGCGCGACATTCCCATCATGACCTTCATCAACAAGATGGACCGCGAGGCGCGCGATCCTTTTTCCTTGCTGGACGAAATATCCGATCAGTTGCAGCTGGAGACCGCACCCATGGTCTGGCCCGCCGGCATGGGCCTGAATTTCAAGGGCGTTTATGATCTTTCCGGCGGCGAATTCGTGCCGTTCCATGGCGACGGACGCATCGGCCCCAATGCCATGGCGGCGATGCTCGATCCCGAATTGAAAGAGAAGCTGGACGAAGAAGTGAGTTTGGTGCGTGAAGGCCTGCCGGCTTTTGACCTCGCGCTTTATCGCGAAGGACATCTGTCGCCGGTTTTCTTCGGCTCGGCGCTGAAGAATTTCGGCGTGGCGGAGCTGTTGGGCGTGCTGGCCGCTTATGCTCCGCCGCCCCGCGACCAGGCCGCGATCGGCCGCGCCATCCACCCCGCCGACGAAGAAGTCACCGGCTTTGTCTTCAAGGTCCAGGCCAACATGGATCCCAATCACCGCGACCGGGTGGCGTTTCTGCGCCTCGCCTCGGGACGCTTCCGCCGCGGCATGAAATTGAAACAGTCCGGCAGCGGCAAGACCATCAGCGTGCACAATCCCATCCTGTTCTTCGCCTCCGAGCGCGAGACGGTGGATGAAGCCTGGCCCGGCGATATTATCGGCATCCCCAATCACGGTGTGCTGCGCGTGGGCGACACGCTGTCGGAATCGGGCAATGTGATTTTCACTGGCATCCCCAATTTCGCGCCGGAAATCCTGCGCCGGGTGCGGCTGGCCGATCCCATGAAGCAGAAGCATCTCGCCCGAGCCCTTGAGAGCCTGGCCGAGGAAGGGGTGACGCAATTGTTCAAGCCGCAGATCGGCTCGCAATGGATCGTGGGCGTGGTGGGCGCGCTGCAGCTCGATGTGCTCAAGTCGCGCCTGGTGGCTGAATATGGCCTGGACGCCGATCTGGAGCCCGCGCCGTTCGACGGCGCGCGCTGGCTAGCGGGGAGCGAGGCCGAGATCGAGAAATTCATTGCCGCCCATCGCGGCGGCATGGCGGCGGATCGTGACGGCGCGCCGGTCTTCCTGGCCAAAAGCGCGTGGGAAATGGGTTACGTGACGGAGAAATTTCCCGGCCTGAAATTCCTCAGGACCAGGGAGCGTCACGAAGTGCACGCCGAGAGTTAGAGGGCGTCAGGCGGCGCGCCGGATCGCATCGCGTTTGTGCCAGCTCTTCAATTTGCGCGCCGCATCCGCAGCCGGCACCGCGTCATAGCCGTCAAGCCGGGCGTAGCACTGCGCCACACCGCTTTTGCCTTCGCTCAGCATCGCCAGGGCCGAGAAGGCGGCGCGGCCAACGCCAAGGCCTTTGCAAATGATCGCCAAGCCGTGCTCGCTGGCGAGAATTTCGTCGATGCGGCGCGCGGAAAGATCGAGCGCTTCGGCAAAACGCGCGCGGATATCCAGGCCGGCCCGCGCCATCTCGATCAAAGTGCGGCCGAGATTGTCGCCGGGCAAAATGCGCGCCGCCAAAAGGGGATCCTCGCACAGTTGCATCCTGAGATTGGCGCGCACCGCTTCGTCGGCATCGCGGGCCGCGCGCGCCAGCAAGGCTTCGCAAGGCGCGCGCATGTCTTGCGGACAATCCTTGGGCCAAAGCGTGAGAAGCTCGGCCAATTCCTCCACCAGGGCGGCGCGCAACGCCGGACCTTTGTCGGCCAGGTCCAGCAAATGCGCGAGGCGGGGATTGGCATGCATAAGGGGTATGCTGCGCCCCTGTCCTTAAAGAATGGTTTTATGGCTTAAGATATTGGAAATATTGGTATCTCTCATTCCTGAACAACTACCTTGCGCTACATGGTACTATGCGGTATAAGGGTCCTATGTCGGAGTCACTGCAAGTTCAATTGAAGAAAGGGGTGTTGGAGATGTGCGTGCTGGCGCTGCTCTCCAAAGGCGACAATTATGCCTACGACATTGCCGCCCGCATGGCCGAGGCCGTGGGCATGGGCGAGGGCACCATCTATCCCTTGATGCGCCGAATGCAGAATGACGATCTGGTCACCACTTATCTGCAGGAATCGGCCAGCGGTCCGCCGCGCAAATATTACAAGCTCACCAAGGCGGGCGCGGCCGCGCTCAAGTCGCAGCGTGCCGAATGGGACACTTTCGAAATCGCGGTGGCGAAAATCCTGGGAGACGCGTCATGAACCGCGCCATGTTCCTTGCCGAATTGCGCATGGGCCTGTCCGGCCTGCCGGCGCAGGACATCGAAGAGACCATCGTCGATTACGACACGCATTTCAGCGAAGGCCTGGCGGCGGGCCGCAGCGAAGGGGCGATCGCCACGGCGCTGGGCGATCCCGCGCGGCTGGCGAAAGAATTGCGCGCCGAAGCGGGCTTCCGCCGCTGGGAAAGCGAGCGCAGCGCCGGCAGCCTGGTGGGCGCGGTGGTTGCGCTGCTGGGTCTTGCCACCCTGGATCTGATTTTCCTGGTGCCGTTCGTCTGCGTGGTGGCGGCGATCCTGATCGCCCTGTTCGCCACCGCGGCGGGCCTGGCCTTCGCCGGCGGGGCCATTTGGGTGGTGGCGCTCTTCCCCGGCATGATGACATTCGGGCCCACCGGCATTTTCGGCAGCGCCATCGCCATGTGGCTGGCGGGATTGGGCTTGATTGCCGGCGCCATCGGACTGGGCGCGCTCAGCTGGCTTCTGCTCGATATCGTGGTCCGCGGCCTTGTCAATTACGCGCGGCTGCATTTTCGCCTGCTCGATTCCGCTCAACACAATCCATCCCCTCAAGACAAGGAGTGAACGATGCGCACCAAGCTCGCCCTGATCGCCCTATCCGGTTTCGCCATCTCCGCTGCCTGCCTGGGAGCCGCAGCCGCACTCGGCGCCGGCAGCACGATCGCCCACTCGATCAGCTTCGGTGATTTCGACTTGCCGCGTTGCGATCTGACCCCCAGCGGCCAACAGGCCACGCGCAGCCTCGCCTGGGACGGAAGCGACACCGCCGGCGTCGCGGTGCCCGCCAACGTGCATTACCGGCGCGGCCAGGGCGATCAGGTGGTGGTGAAGGGCGACAGCGCGCTCGTGCCCCATGTCGTGATCGAGGATGGTTCGGTCAGGCTCGATTGCCGTGCCCGCGGACTTAGGGACATGCGGCTGGATGTGACGCTACCTGGCCGTACCTTTCAAAGCTTCTCGCTGGCCGGGACAGGTAACATGACCTTGGAAGGCATCGATCAACCCGATTTGCAGCTTCAATTGGCCGGAACCGGCAATATCGCCGCCAGCGGCAAGACCAGCAGCCTGGAACTGCATGTGGCCGGAGCGGGCGACGCCAAGCTGGCGGACCTTGCCGCCGATCGTGTCGCGCTTCACGTCGCGGGCAGCAGCAATATCGATGTCGCGCCCAAGGACGATCTCAATGTCCACATCGCCGGGTCCGGCACCGTGACGCTGCATTCCGAACCGCGCAGCATCGAAACTCACATCGCCGGCTCGGGCCGGATCATTCATCCCGACGGCTCCGTGTCGGGCCGCCAGCACGCCTGACGCAACCGCTTCAAGAGGAGAAACTGATGCGCACCAAACTCGCTGTCATTGCCCTGTCCAGTTTCGCTATTTCCGCCGCCTGCCTGGGCGGAGCCTTCGCCTTGGGCGGCCAGCAACTGGGTGACGCCAATTTCAATTTCGACGGCTTCGGCCAGCCGCGCTGCGACGTTTCCGCCTCGCCCACCGCGACCGCCGACACGCGCAGCATCCCCTGGCAGGACGGCAGCGACGACCGCGCCGTCATCGCCATTCCCGCCAGAACCCACTACCAAGCGGGCAGCGGCGACCAGCTGGTAGTGCGGGGCGATCCCGCCATCATCTCCCATGTCCGCGTCCATAACGGCACGGTGGAGTTGGATTGCAGCGACGGCTTCATGCATTGGGGCCACGACGATCGGATTGACGTGACTTTGCCGGGACAGCGTACCTTCCGGAAATTCGAGATGCTGGGCAGCGGGGACATGCAGTTGAGTGGCCTGTCGCAACCCGAAGCGAAAATCGAGGTGGCCGGCTCCGGCACAGTCGAGACCGATGGCAATGTGCGGAATCTCAATCTGGAAATCAGCGGTTCGGGAACCGTCGAATCGAAGGGCCAAACTGACGATCTCCGCGCCGAGGTGAATGGCTCGGGTAAGATGCGGTTGGCCGATCTCGCCGCCAAGGATGCCCATGTGGACATCTCCGGCAGCGGCAAGGTGGACGTCGCGCCCCAGAATTCCTTGAACGTGGACATCTCGGGCTCCGGCACCATCACGCTGCACAGCGAGCCGAAAAGCGTCCAGACCGACATCAGCGGCAGCGCCCGCATCATCCATTCCAACGGCACGGTCGAAGACCGGCATGAGCGCCACGCCTGGCTGGAAGACCGGCACGAGCGCGTCATCATCCGGATCACGGATGCCGAGATCGGTAATGCTGTGGGCGATGTGGTGCAGCAAGCGCTGGCCGATGGCCGCGCGCCCGACCAGATTCACGCCGCCGAGGCCAAGCTCAAGGAGCGGATTCGCTCCCGTGTGGCCGAGGAATTGGCCCATGCGGATGTGGGAGACGGCGACAACGGACGCTGATTAGGCGTTAGTCGTCCACCAAGGCCCAGCTGTCGGGATAGAAGCCGTTGAAGGTGGTGCGCACCGCCACCGAATAGGCGCCGATCGCTTCGAACACCAGGAAGTCTCCGGCCGCCACCGTGTCGGGCAGATTGAGCGGCCGAGGCAGCACGTCCAGGGTGTCGCAGGTGGGGCCGAAGACGCGGAACGGCTTAATCTCGGCGGGGATCTTGCGGGCGACGCCGCTCTGATCGATCCGCATCGCGGTGACGGGATAGTCGCCGGTCCAGCCCGGCAGGGTCAGCTCGTCGAAACTGCCATAGGTGCCGTCATTGATATAGAGGCTGGAGCCCTTGCGCAGCACCACCTGCGTCACCAGCGACATGCCTTCCGCCACCAGGGCGCGCCCCGGCTCGCACAGAAGCGGGATATTGGGGTTGGAAAGAGTCTGCAGCGCTTCCTTGATGGTGTCGAAATACCAGTGATAGGGCGGCACATCATTGCCGGTATAGGGACCGGGAAAGCCGCCGCCCACGTCCATTGCCTGCAGTTCCACCTTGGCCAAGGTGGCGGTACGCCGCGCCATCTCGATCGCCTGGGCGTAGGAAAAAGGCGACAGGCATTGCGAACCGACATGGAAGGTGACGGCGGGAATGGCGCCGGTCTTGGCCACCCGCTTCAACAGTTTGGCCGCTTCGCCGGGGGGCGTGCCGAATTTGCTGGAGAGTTCCAGGATGGCGCCGCCCAAAGGCGTGGCGATGCGCACGAAGATGCGCAGCGACTTGGCGCTGCCGGTTTCGGCCAGAAGCTTGTCCAACTCGAAATCGCAATCCACCACATAATCGGTGACGCCGTATTTCTCGAACGCGATCTTGGCGGCGCCGGGCAACCGCACCGGAGTCATGAAGTGGCAATGGGCGTCGGGAAAGCGGGATTTGATCAGCTCGATCTCGCCCAAAGAGGCGGTATCGAAATGCCGCACGCCCGCCTGCCAGACTTGCTCCAGCGCGTGCGGGCTGGGATTTGCCTTGACAGCATAAAGCGCGTCACCGGGAAAGGCGGCGAACCGTTCGACCGAGGCGCGGAAACGCTTGGGGTGGACCAGATAGAGCGGCAAGCCGGGCTTTTCCGCCGTGACGGCGTCGGCGATGGAAGCGTAGCGCGGCAGCGTCTTGAGACGGACAGGAGCGTTCAAAGCCGGTCCCGAAATTAAATCCACGCCTCTTTGAGGCAAGCAGCCTGTCTTGGCAAGAATTCTTTCACCAGCCAAGACGAACTAGCACTGTTGAAGCTTGGTCATGACCCACCTCCCCGTGCGCGCGCAGCGCGCTGATGGGGGAGGTGCCCGTAGCACGCTCTCGAGCGTGCGAAGGGCGGAGGGGGAATAAAGATGACGCTTAGACGACAGTCATTGCGGCGCCGGTGCCGGCTGAGGATTGCCCATCTCCATCGGGCGGGTACGCCTTTGACCATGGTCGCGATCCATCATGGGATGCGGCGGCGACAGCAGCTCGCGCTGATCCGGCGTCAGGGCGGCATAGAGCGCGGCAAAGACCGGACGCTCGGCGTCAAGATCGGCGATGCGCTGCTTGAGCATATCCTCCTCGCGGCCCATGCGATCCACCGGATTGGCGCGGTCCTGATCGGGCGCGGCGATCCGGGTATTGCAATCGGAGGCGCGGCGCTTGGCGCTGTCCAGCTTCACGTCTTTCCAGTGATCGAATAGCGGCCGTTCCGCATCACTGAGCTGCAAGCGTGCCGCCATATAGGCCATGCGGCCCACCTCGCTGGCGTAGCGGTCGTCGCACATCTGCTTCATGCCCTGGGCCATGTTGCTTTGCATGTCGGGGGTGGCGGGAAGATTCTGCGCCATCAGATCGTCAGGAGCCGCCACCAGAGCCATCACCGGATTGCGGGTATTGGATTGGGCGCGGGCGTTGGTGGTGATCAGGGCTGCGGTTCCGGCGCCGCACAGGGCCAGGGAGGCGAGCATAGGAATCAGAGCCTTGCGCATGAAATTCCCTTCTACAACAGTCGCCCTCCAGACCGGAGAATGACGTGGCCGACATGAACCGGAGATGAATGGAGTTCTGCGCGCCTGTTTACAGCAGCTACGCTGCTCTATAGCCGGGGCCCCTATAGCTGGGGCCTGAGTGCGCTTTCATGCCAACGGCGCAGCAGCACCCATTCCAAGAGGGAAAAGGCGGCGAAGAGAGCGATGCCCAGGAGCGCCAGAAGCGCCAGCGCCGCGAACATGGTGGCGATCTCCAGCCGGTTGCCGGCCTCCACGATGCGCCAGGCCAGGCCCGTGGCGGTGCCCGATCCCGCCACGAATTCCGCCACCACCGCGCCGATCAGTGAAAGCCCACCGGCGATTTTCATCGCCCCCAGAAGATAGGGCAGCGCGGTGGGAAGGCGCAGGCGCCACAGAATCTGCCAGCGCGAAGCGCCGTAGAGCCGCATCAGATCCACCAGATTGAAATCCGCCGATTTGAGACCCAGCGTGGTATTGGACAGAATGGGAAAGAAAGCGACCAGGGCGGCGATCATGGCCAAGGCCGCATCGATATGCGCGAAGCCCACCCAGATCAGGATCAAGGGCGCGATCGCCACCACCGGCGTGACCTGCAGCACCACGGCATAAGGATAAAGCGCGCGCTCGATCAAACGGCTTTGGCTGAAGGCGATGGCCAGGCCCACGCCCACGATCAGCGCGGCGATGAAACCTTCCAGGGTTACGGTCAAGGTCGAAAGCAGCGACGCCATCAGGGATGTGAAATTGTCCGCCAGCGCGCCGGCGATGGCGCTGGGCGCGGGCAACACATAGGGCGGAATGGCGCGCGCCATCACGGTCCATTGCCAGAAAAGAACAATGGCGATGCCCAGCGCCAGCGGGAACAGGATGTTGACAATCCTGGTCATGCCGCCTCCAGCAAGGCTTTCGCCACCTTGGCCTGGCTCTGCGCGAAGGATTGCGAGAGGCGGTCCCGGTCTCCGCCGCGGGGCAGATGGATTTCCGCCTTGATGCGGCCGGGACGAGGCGACATCACCAGCACCCGGTCGGAGAGATAGCTTGCCTCCATCACGCTGTGGGTGACGAAGATCACTGTGATGCCGTCCTCGCGCGAAAGTTTGAGAAGATCGTCATTCAGGCTCTGGCGGGTGGGCTCATCCAGCGCCGCGAAAGGCTCGTCCATCAAGAGGAGGTGGGGCGAAGCCGCCAGCGCGCGGGCGATCGAGACCCGCATTTTCATGCCACCCGACAATTCACGCGGATAGGCGTGAAGGAAATCCCGGAGCCCCAGGCGCGTGAGCGCGCGGGCGGCGCGGGCATCGGCGTCATGGCGGGGGATTCTTTTCAGATCCAGCGGCAGCCGCGCATTGGCGCGCGCGTCCGTCCAGGGCATCAGCGTGGGCTCTTGAAACACGAATGCCAGTTCGGGGCGCGAAGCCTGCCAGCGTATCACGCCGTGATCCGGCGCGATCAGCCCGGCGATCAGGCGTAGCGCCGTGGATTTGCCGCAGCCGCTGGGCCCCAACAGCGAAACGAACTCGCCTTCGGCCACCTGGAAACTCAAACCGGACAAAGCGGCCACGCCGTTGGCGAAGCGTTTGCCCACGCCGTCCAGCGTCAGCATCGTCATCGGAAATTCTGCAGCGAGCCGCGCATGAAGCGCAAATCATAGGCTTTGGTATAGTCCAGGCCCTTGGGATAAAGGCCTTCGCTCTGCATGGTCTGGTAGAAATTGCGCCAGCGCAATTCCGTCATGCCGCCCACGCCGAAGGCCGGCGCATCGCCGCCCGACACCAGGCCATAGCGTTTCATCTTGTCGATCGCCTGGGCGATGATGGCGTCCGTCATGTCGGGATTGTCGCGCTTGATCAGCGTATTGGCGGGGGCGGGATTGGCGTTGAGATAATCATGCCAGCCGTCGCGGCTTGCGTCATAGAAGGCCTGCACCGCCCGGGGATTGGTGTCGAGCCATTTTTGCGGCGCCAGCACCATATTGGCGTAGCCGGGATAGCCGTAATCGGCCAGCAGGAAAACCTTGGGCATGAAATGCCCCTGGCTCTCGATGGTGAAGGGCTCGCTGGTGAGATAGCCCTCCTGGATCGCGTTGGGGTCCACCAGGAAAGGCGCGAGATTGAAAGTATATTTGCGAATCTGGCTGTCGGAGAAATGCCAACGCGCCTTGAGCCAGGGCCAGAAGCTGGTCATCGCCGCGTCGGAAATCAGGATCGGCTTTCCCCGCATCTCGGCAAGCGAAGCGAGGTCGCGGCGGGGATGGCTGATCAGGATTTGCGGGTCTTTCTGGAAGATCGCCATCACCGCGCGGATGGGCACATTCGCCTTCACAAGATTGAGGGCAATGAAGCTGTTGGAGCCGATCCCGAAATCCGCCGCGCCGCCCGCCAGCAATTGCGGCACATTTATTTGCGGGCCGCCCTCGCGGATGGTGACGTCAAGACCGCGTTTGGCATAAAGCCCTTCCGCCAGCGCTTCATAGAAGCCGCCATGCTCGGCCTGGGCCTTCCAGTCGGTGACGAAGGTGATGCGGGTGGGCGCGGCCATTGCCGGCGCGGTCAACAAAGCAAGAAAGAGCAGGGTGAAGAAACGCATCATGCGCTTATAGCATGATCGGTTTTTCGTGAAACAAATCAGCGCGGGTAAGGCGACTGCGGAGGTGGAGGCGGAGGCCGCCGATCGTCATCATCACCGAACAGCCAGCCCAGGATGCCGCCGCCCCAGCCACGGCGCTCCAGTGGGGGTTCGCGCTGCCGGTCGGCTTGCGCCAAGGCCGCAGCCGTAGACTCGTCATCCCCAGAAGCGGGTCCCGCGGTGACGCCCGACGCGAACAGGCCGGGCTCGTTGGGCGGCTCGAGCGTGGAGCGATCCAGCGGCTTAAGCGGTAAACCTTTCTCCGCGGTGAGCATGGCGCTTTTCCAGATCTGCACCGGCAAGGTGCCCCCGGTGACGCCGCGGGTGGGGGAATTGTCGTCATTGCCCACCCACACCCCCGTCACATAATCGGTGGTGAAACCCACGAACCAGGCGTCCTGGGAATTCTGGGTGGTGCCGGTCTTGCCCGCGGCCTCGCGCGGCGCAAGTGACGCGCCGGTGCCGGTGCCCGACGCGATCACGTTCCACAACATCGCCACCATGTCCCGATTGGTCGCGGAGACGATGACGCGTTGCGGCTGGGGCTGGGCGCGGCGATAGAGGATTTTTCCGCCGGCGGTATCCACTTCGCTGACGAAATAGGGAGTGACGCGATAGCCGCCAGTGGCGAAGGCGGCATAGGCCGAGGTCAATTCCAGCGGCGTCACTTCGCTGGTACCCAGCGCGAGTGAGGCATTGGCTTCCAGCGGCGAGGTGATGCCCAGGCGCTGCGCGGTCGCCACCACTTTCCTGATGCCCACTTCCTGGCCCAGATTGACGGTGATGGTGTTGACCGAATGCGCCAGCGCATCGGCCAGGGTGAGCGTGCCGTAGCTGCGGCCGCCGAAATTCTGCGGCTTGTAACCGCCGATATCCACCGCTTCGTCATCGCGCTGGTCCCAGGGCGCGAGGCCCTGTTCCAGCGCGGTCAGATAGACGAAAGGCTTGAAGGCGGAACCCGGCTGGCGCTTCGCCTGGGTGGCGCGGTTGAACACCGAGTTCTGGTAATCGACCCCACCCAGCAACGCCGCCACCGCGCCATCTTGTTTCATCATCACCACCGCTGCTTCATGAGCGCGATCGCGCCGCCCGTAACGGCCGATCACACGGGCGACGGCCAGCCGCGCGCCCTCTTGCGCTTTGGGCTCCAGGGTGGTGTGCACGATCAGATCTTCATTGGGCGGGGCATGGGCCAAAAGCCTGGCCTGGTCGGCGGCGCTATCCAGGAAATAATTGCGCGCGTCCTGCGCGGTGCGGTCGATCACCATTGCGGGTTGGGCGCGGGCTTCGGCGGCTTGCGCGTCGGTGATGGCGCGGGTCTGGACCATCGCGTCCAGCACCAGGCTGGCGCGCTGTTGCGCCGCCAGAAGATCGCGGCGCGGCGAGAACACCGAAGGCGCGCGCGTCAAGGTTGCCAGCATCGCCGCCTGCGCCAAAGTGAGGTTGCGCGCCGAGACGCCGAAATAGACACGGGCCGCGCCGTCTACCCCATACGCCGCCGAACCGAGATAAAGGCGATTGAGATAAAGCTCGAGAATCTGTTTTTTGCTGAGCGACTTTTCCAATCCCGCCGCGTCCATCAGCTCGGTGAGCTTGCGCGAGACGGTGCGCTCCTGGCCGGTATAGACGATCTTGGCGGTCTGCTGGGAAATGGTCGAACCGCCCGCAACCCAATGCCCGGCGCGCAGGTCCAGGAACAGGGCCCTGAGCAGGCCGCGCGGATCGATTCCGTTATGGGAATAGAAACGCCGGTCCTCCATGGCGATGAAAGCGGCCGGGAGATAGGACGGCATGTCTTCCAGCTTGAGCTTTTCGCCCACCACCGCGCCGCGATGGCCCACATCGTCGCCTGCGGCATCCAGGAAGGTGAAGGCGATCGGCCGGTTCACCGCGTAAAGGTCGATGCGCGGATCAAGCGGCGCGGCGAACAAGCCGAGAAAGGACGGCAACAGATAGAGCAGGGAGGCCGGCACCACCAAAGCCGTGAGAATTTTGGTGAAGGTGGGGACCCAAGGCTCCGCGCGCTTGAGGATTTCGGCAATCCTTTCCCGCGGCGGCAGAGTCCAATTGTCCGGCATGAATACAATAAAGCACTGACCTTTGCGGCAGTTTCAAGGCTTGTCGATTTCTCTCATCCGTCTTCGACCAAGCTGAACCAGCGTTTGTTGAAGCTTGGTCGAGGCATGCCCCCCGCGCGTGCGAAGCACGCTGGCGGGGGAGGTGCCCGTGAGCCACGCTTGCGATGCGAAGGGCGGAGGGGGAATCAAAAACGAAAAGCCCGCGTCTCGGGAGAAACGCGGGCTTTTCCTTGACAGCCTGGGACCCTATGGGGAGGGGCTTGCCACGGGTCCCATGCCCAAGCTCAGATCAGGACTTCGCCGATGAAGGCTCCATTTCGCGGATTGATCTCCACAAGCGCGACGCGGCCGAAAGGATCGATGCCGCGCGCCACATAATGGCCGCGGAAAAAATAAGGATCGGAGAGAAAGCGGTAATGATGGACCTGCAAACTGGCGAGCATCGCTTCGCGCGCCGGCGGGCGAACATCGCCAACCGACATGGCGCTTGCCGTATCGGCCATGCCGGCCACCGCCAGGGATGCTGCCGCCAGGAGAATCTTTCTGCTATACATCGCCGTCTCCTCACTTCAGGACAGGAGCGAACCCGTCCATGACGCGTAATCTAGGGACTGGCTCCTGAACCTTTTCTGGCTCTTCTGTTCATGTGTGGTTCATTCGAAAAAGGCTAAAAAGCGGCGATGCGCCCGGCCTTTATCCTGCTGTTAGCTCTCTTGGCCGCCGGGCTTTCGGGACCGGCCTCGGCTCAGTTTTTCCGCGCGCCCGGGGTGCAGCCTCTCGATCGCATTTTGCCGGAAGTGCGCCGCGCCTATCCCGGTCAATTCTATGATGCCGACGGTCCGGTCCCCGGCCCTGACGGTTCGCCCCATTATCATCTCAAATGGATGACACCGGACGGGCGCATCGAGTGGCTCGACACCGACGCGCGCACCGGCCAGGTGCTGGGCGCTTCCCCCGGCCGCGACGGTTTCGACGCGCCGGGCGCGCGCCGCTATTTCGCGCCGGCGCCGTCTTATCCCATGCCGCCCAGGATGGGAGGTGGCCCGGGGCCGCGCTTTGAGGGCGGGCGCGGACGCGGCGGTTTCGGGGGCTTCGGTCGCGGTGGCGGGCGCAGGGGGCGATAGGAGAGCCATGCGCATTCTTTTGGTGGAGGACGACGCGGATTTGCAGCGCCTGCTGAAAAAGGCGCTGAGCGATGCCGGCTATGTGGTCGACACCGCCGCCGACGGCGAGGAAGGCTATTTCCTGGGCGACACCGAACCCTATGACGCGGTGGTCCTGGATCTGGGCCTGCCCAAGCTCGATGGCGTGCGCGTGCTGGAGAAATGGCGCAAGGCCGGCAAGACCATGCCGGTCTTGATCCTCACCGCGCGCGACCGCTGGAGCGACAAGGTGGCCGGCTTCGATGCCGGGGCCGACGATTATCTCGCCAAGCCCTTCTATACCGAGGAATTGCTGGCGCGGTTGCGTGCGCTGCTGCGCCGCGCGGCGGGCTTCGCCACCGCCGACATCGATATCGGTCCCCTGCATATCGACACGCGCGCCAGCCGCGTCACGCTGGACGGCAATCCCATCAAGCTCACCAGCCTGGAATATCGGCTGCTGGCCTATCTCGCCTATCACCGCGGCAAGGTGGTGTCGCGCACCGAGCTGGTGGAACATCTCTACGACCAGGATTTCGACCGCGACTCCAACACCATCGAAGTGTTCGTGGGCCGGCTGCGCAAAAAGCTGGATGCCAATCTGATCCAGACGGTGCGCGGCCTGGGTTACAGCTTGGAAGATCCGGCTCTTGGGACCAAGCATCTTCCGGTTTAACTCGCTCTCCGCGCGCCTGATCGCCGCGGCGGCGATCTGGGCGATGCTCGCCTTGGCGGTGGGCGGCTTCGTTCTGTCCAACGCCTTCCGCAACGCGGTCCAGGCGAATTTCGACGCCAGTCTGGCCACCGACATGGACGGCTTGATCGCCGCCGCCGAGCCCGATCCGCAAGGCGGCGTGATCCTGCAGGACCGTTTCGTCAATCGCGAATTCGATCGCGTCTATTCGGGTCTTTATTATGAGATCAGGCCGCTGGCGCCGGGTCCCGGCGGGCAGATTTCCCGCTCGCTGTTCGATCAGGCCTTGAATGTGAGCGGCTACGAGGCGCGCGGCGCGATCGGCTACGGCTATGCCATGGGGCCCGAGAACCAGTATTTGCGGGTGATCTCGCGCCAGGTGCGGTTTCCCGTCAGCGCCACGCCCCAACCCGACGACACGCGCGCTTATACCTTCATGGTGGCGGGCAATCTGGCGGCGGTGGAGTCGGAGATCACGGCTTTCAATGGCACCTTGATCTGGTCCTTCCTGGTGCTTGGGTTGGGCCTGGTGGCGGCGGTGTTCCTGCAAGTGCGTGTGGGCCTTCTGCCGCTGCGGCGGCTGCAGGAATCGCTTGCCCGCATTCGCAACGGCAACGCACAGCATCTGGAAGGAGACTTCCCCGCCGAAATCGCGCCTCTGGCCGCCGAACTCAATTCCCTTATCGAGCACAGCAACGAGGTGGTGGCCCGCGCCCGCACCCATGTCTCCAATCTGGCGCATTTCCTCAAGACGCCGCTCAGCGTGTTGGCCAGCGAAGCCCAGGCGCAGGAAGGCGCGTTGTCGGATCAGGTGCGCCGCCAGGTGGAGACGATGCGCCGCCAGGTGGATCACTATCTCGCCCGCGCGCGTGCGGCCGGCAGCGTCCATGTGTTGGGCAACCGCACCCCGGTAGCGCCGGTCCTGAACGATCTCGCCCGCGTCTTGAGCCGCATTCACGCCGAACGCGCCATCGTGATCGATTGCGATTGTCCCAGCGATCTCTATTTCCGCGGCGAGCGCCAGGATCTGGAAGAGATGGCCGGCAACCTGATGGACAATGCCTGCAAATGGGCCGCCCGCCGGGTGACGGTGAGGGCGCGAAGCTCCGGCGCGCGCTTTACCATCGCGGTGGAGGATGACGGTCCCGGGCTCAAGCCCGAGGACCGGGCCAGGGTGGGCGCCAGGGGCGAACGATTGGACGAAAGCGTACCCGGTTCCGGTCTGGGCCTGGCCATCGTGCGGGATATTTCCAAGCTTTATGCGGGTTCCCTGGCACTGGACGCCTCACCGCTCGGCGGGCTGGAGGCCCGGCTCACCCTGCCCGCCATTCCGTAAAGGCAACGCCGCGTTAACGGTGTCACGGCTATTGTGACGGTCGAAAAGCGTTCTTTTTTGAGCGATGACCCTGTCGGACAAGTCCTCAGTTCTAAAGAGTTTTTTGGGCACGCTGCCCGAGCAGGCGGCGGCCAAGCTCGCGCATGCGGTGGAGATCGACCGTCTGATGGACGGTAAGGCTTTGCCGCACGACGCGATCCTGATGGGGCTGCGTCCGTCACTGCGCCAATCGCATCCCGCGTCCCCACGCACCAGGACGCCGCTTCGTTTGTTCTGCCAGCCTTTCGAGGATCTGCTGATCTCGGAGCCGCGCCTCGCCAAGCAGAAAGGCATTCTCGCCCGCGCCAGCGTGGCGCCGGTGTTCACATGGCTGGGCGGCGTCCTGCTCGCCGCTGAAACCCAAGCCTATTGCCGCGAGGTCAAGGCGCTGGTGCTGGCGAACAATGACGAGGCGGCGCTCGCCAGAGCGATCCAATTCTGGAGCGTGGCGGGACCGGCGATGACCAAGGCGCTGGAAAGCGATGCCACGGTCAAAGCGGCGCGCAAAATCCTCAAGGAGGACGAAGTCGCCGATGCCCGCGAGATGGCGCTTCTGATCGTCGAAGGCGAGGAGATGCTGAGGGTACAGGCAACTCTGCCCAAGCCGCCGATGGCGCATCTCACCGAGGAGATTCTCTGGCAGTTGCGCGGCAGCTATGACGCGCTGATCCAGCGCAATCCCGATGCGGCGCCTTACGTCGCGGTGATCGCGATGAGCCGGCTGCAGCGTCCTTGCGAAGCCTTGCGCTTGCCCCTGATGGTGAGCCGCCAGACTGGCGACGCCCTGATCTCCAAGACCGACATGGGCCTCGCGGGCGAGATTCTGTTCACCCGCATGGATGCGCTGCAGGCGGCGATCCTGGCCACCCGTCCCTCTTCGTTCGAGGCGGAAACGTTGGTGGCGCAGGTGGCGAATTTCTCCGAACTCTCAAGTTCCGTGGTCAAGGAAATCGAAGTGCGCCGCAACGGCCAATGGGGCCAGCGTCTTCTGAAGGACCGCGCCGCGGTGGGCAATGTGATGGACAGTTTCATGGACCGCGCGGTCAAGGAAATCATAGCCGCTTTGCCCATGCAGAAAGGCAGCAGTGATTTCAACAGGCCGGTCGCGGCCGAGAAGCGCGCCAGCGGCCTCAATTATGCCCGCCTGGTGGGAGGCTCGCGCCACTTCGCCGCCGCCGCGTCCTTCGCCGCCAAGCACAACACCGCCTCGGAGGAAATCGCCAATCATTTGCGCCGCTATATCGACGATGCGGTGCACGAACTGCGCGGCGGCGATAGCGAACGGCGCAGGACGGCGGAGTTTCAATTGACCTATTGCGCCGACCTGGCGGGGTTTCTGTTCAGTCCGGAAGAGGCGGAACTTGTCCGCCGCCGGGTGCGCGCGGCGCAATCGGCCGCGGCTTAATGTTGGTGATGGATCCCGATAAGGGAGTGTGGATGAGAAGTGATCCCACCTGAACCCAGGATGAACAGGGCATAGGAACGGGGGAAATAATTATAATTTTCGTTCTTGCGACGGTGATTGAAGCACCGCAGATTTAAGCCATCTGGAAGGGTGACACCTGAGAGGCGAGAAGAATGATTCGTACCACCACCTTGGCCGCATTGACGCTGGCGCTGATGAGCGCCACGGCTTTTGCACAAACCGCCGATGCGCCCAACGCGCCTCCGGCACAATTGTCCAATCCCTACGGTCCGCCGCCCGGCATGGACGAGCAGGGCCCGCCGCCCGGTATGGACGAGCAGGGCCCGCCGCCCGGCGCGGATATGCAGGGCCCTCCGCCCGGCGCATATGCGCAAGGCTCTCCGCAGGATCCGCGCGCGCATGATCTTTTCTGCCGCCGCGATGCCGCGGCGCGCACCGGCTATGTCACGCCCGGACAGGCCGCCAGCCACGCTCAGACCAACGGCACGGTGGGCGGTACTCTGGGTGGCGCCGCCTTGGGCGCCATCATCGGCAGTGCGTCCGGTCATGCAGGCGCGGGCGCGGCGATCGGCGCGGGCGCGGGCCTGTTGGCCGGGACCGCGGTCGGTTCCGCCAATGCCCAAGCCGCCGCCAGCGATGTCCAGCGAAACTATGCCCAGGCCTATTACGCCTGCATGGGACAGGGCCCGGATAACGCGGCCTATGCCTATGGACCGCCTCCGCCCCCAGGTGCTTATCCACCCGGCGCCTATCCGCCGCCGCCCGGCGCATACCCCCCGCCGCCGCCTTACTATTACGGGCCTTATCCCTATCCGTATCCATATTACGGGCCCGCGGTGAGTTTCGGTTTCGGCGGCTGGCGTGGCGGTTTCCATCGCTTTCACTGAACCCAGGGTCTAGGACGATCTGACTGCTTTTGCGGGAAGCGGCCGGGCTGTATGGTCCGGCCGCTTTCTTTTCGGGCCCCGGATGCCGCCGAGACATAATCCCGCCAAGCTCAATCCCTTGCAGCTGCGCACCTTGACCCTGTTGCAGGCGATCGCCCGCATTCCCGGCGCCTCCAACAAGCTGCCGGGCGGCGATATCCTCATCACCCAATTCCCCCACGCCCATGGCGATCATTTCCATCTGGGAGATGCCACCGTCGCCAGCCGCGACGCCACCGGACTGGAAAACCAGGCGGTATGGAATGCACTCACCCGCAAAGGCATGATAAAAGCAGAGTGGCCGCATCAGATTGCGTTAACCCCCGAAGGCCAGAATTACGAGACCGGTCTCGTGGACGAGATTCTGCATCAGAGCGGTCACTGAAGGATCATGAACGCAAAGAAACGCCGCCGTCTTTATTTTGCTTTTGCCATGGTCGCGGCAGGCGGGATTCTGGCGGTCGCCATCGTCTATGAGCTGGGCAACAACGTGCTCTATTTCTATAGCCCCAGCGACGTGGCGACCAACCATGTGAGCCCCGGCGTCGCGTTCCGCATTGGCGGGCTGGTGGAGAAAGCCAGCGTCCATCACGGCGCCGGCGCCGGCGTGCGATTTGTGGTCACCGATGGCGCGCGCGCCGTGCCGGTGGATTATGATGGCGTGCTGCCCGCCCTGTTCCGCGAAGGCCAGGGCGTGGTGGCGACCGGCGCGATGGATGCCGGCGGAACTTTCAACGCCACCGAAGTCCTCGCCAAGCATGATGAGAAATACATGCCGCCGGAAGTGGTGGCGGCATTGAAGCGTTCCGGCCGCTGGAAAGAAGGCGAGCAGTAACGCATGCTGGGTGAACTGGGCCAGCTTTCGCTTTGCTTCGCCCTGGCGCTCTCGCTGGTGATGGCGGGTGCGGGCCTGATGGGCGCGAAACCATCCGGCGTGCAGGCCGAACTGGCGCGCCGGGTCGCCTCGGCATCGGCCATGGGCCTTCTGGTGTTCGTGGGGCTTTCCTTCGGCATCCTGGTCACCGCCTTCGTGACCTCGGACTTCTCCATCGCCGATGTCGCCAACAATTCCCACACCCTGAAACCCCTGATCTACAAGATCACCGGTGTATGGGGTAATCACGAAGGCTCCATGCTGTTGTGGGTGCTGGTGCTGTCGCTCTATGCCGGCGCGGTGGCGCTGCTGCAGCGGGGCGGCGAACGCCTCACCAGCGCGGCGCTTGGCGTGCAAGGTTTGCTGGCGGCGGCGTTCCTCCTCTTCATCCTTTTCACCTCCAATCCATTCCTGCGCATCGATCCGGCGCCATTCGAAGGCGCGGGCCTTAATCCGCTGCTGCAGGATCCGGGGCTGGCGGTGCATCCGCCCATGCTGTACGCGGGCTATGTGGGGCTTTCGGCGTCTTTCTCTTATGCCGCGGCGGCCTTGCTGGTGGGCGAGGATGGCTGGGCGCGCGCCGCCAGGCCGTTCATGCTGATCGCCTGGATGGCGCTCACGTGCGGCATCGCGTTGGGAAGCTGGTGGGCCTATTACGAATTGGGCTGGGGCGGTTTCTGGTTCTGGGACCCGGTGGAGAATGCCTCCCTGATGCCCTGGCTGGTGGCCACCGCGCTGTTGCATTCGGCGCTTGCCACGGAAATTAGCGGCGCCTTCCGCACCTGGTCTCTCCTGCTGGCGATCGGCGGCTTCTCCTTGAGCCTGATCGGCACCTTCCTGGTGCGTTCGGGCGTGTTGTCGTCGGTGCATGCCTTCGCTTCCGATCCCACCCGCGGCTTTTTCATCATGCTGCTCATTGTCTGCGCCATTGGCGGCGCCTTGGGATTGTTCGCCTGGCGCGCCCCCAAATTGCAGGGCGGCGCGTCGTTCGACACGGTGAGCCGGGAAAGCGCGCTGCTGCTCAACAATGTGTTCCTGGTGGGAAGCTGCGCCGCCGTGTTTGTCGGCACGCTCTATCCCCTGGCGCTGGATGCGCTCACCCACGGGCAGCAGAAAATATCCGTGGGGCCGCCTTATTACGCGCTCACTTTCGCGCCCATTTTCTTCGCGCTTCTGCTTCTGGTGCCGTTCGGACCGCAACTGGGCTGGCGGCGTGGCGATCTCAAGGCCAGCCTGCGCACCCTGGCGCCGGCTTTGGGCCTGGCGTTGATCGCGGCGGTGGCGGTGCTGGCGGTGGCGAGCCCCCGCACCCTGACCGGAACCTTGGCCTTCGCGCTGGCGGGTTGGCTGATCGGCGCCAGCATTCTCGATTCCGTCAAACGCAAAGGCGCGCGCGCCAGCGCCTTCGCGGCCGCCTTGGCCCATGCCGGATTGGGCGTCACCTTGATGGGCGTGGCCGCCACCTCGCTCTGGCGGAGCGAGGCGCTGGTCGTGGTGGCGCCGGGCGAGACCATGAATGTGGGTCCTTACACACTGCGCTTTGACGGCGTGACCCAGGTGCAAGGCCCCAATTATCAGGCGAGCGAAGCGCATCTCGCCTTGCTGGATCACGGCCGCGTGGTGAGCGTGCTCAAGCCGGAATCCCGCGTCTATCCCGCCGAAGGCCAGGAAGTGGCCAATACCGCGATCCGCACCACCGGCTTCACTGATCTCTATCTGGCCTTGGGCGACAATCGCGGCCAAGGGCGCTGGACGGTGCGCGCCTATGTCAGTCCGCTCGCGCCCTTTATCTGGCTGGGCGCGCTGGTGATGGCGATGGGCGGGGCGCTCAGCCTCTGGGGTCGCTTGCGCGTCAAATTCCAGGCGGGGTCACCCGCCGTGCAACCCGCCGAATGACACGGCTGGTCTTTCTTCTGGTGTTCACCGCCTTGACGGCAGGCGTGGGCCTGGCCGCGCCGGTGGCCGACACATTCGCCGATCCCCAGATGGAAGACCGCGCCCGCGCCTTGCAGCGCCAATTGCGGTGCCTGGTCTGCCAGGGCGAAAGCATTGACGAATCCCAGGCGCCCCTGGCCGCGGAACTCCGCCATCTGGTGCGCGAGCAGATGGGGGAGGGAAAAAGCGACACAGAGATCAAGCAATATCTGGTCGCCCGCTATGGCGACTTCATCCTGATGAAGCCACCGCTCCAGCCGGATACCTATATTCTCTGGCTGGCGCCTTTTATGGTGCTTTTGGGCGCGGGAGGCGTTGCTTTCTGGGTCATTCGCCGGGCCAAGCCCGTCGATTCCGCGACCCTATAAAACGTGTCCGCGTTTTAATATAGTGGAGAGGAACTCGTAAGAATGTGGGCGTATTCCCACCTTCACGGGGTCTCGGGGCGGGCAGCCGCCGGGTCTTTAAGGAGCGCATGATGCAGTCTGATAATCCCAATTCGGGCAACCCCAATTCGGGCAATCCGCAACAATCTTCCCTTCGCCGCACCCGCGCGCGTCTTCTGGCGATGGGGAGCGCCGCCACCATCCTTGTGGTGGGGCTTGGCGCGTTCGCGCTCCTGCCGCATGCGACGCCGGTGGCGGACAAGGCCCCGGCCCAGCTCGCGGCCAATGATACTTCGGGCCACGCCGCGCCGCCGCGCATGCTGGAGAGTTCTTCGCCCTTCAGCTTCGCCGACCTGGTCGAACGCGTGAGCCCTGCCGTGGTCACCATCACCTCGGAGACCATGACCACCGACACCGATCAGGACGAACAGCAGGAGAATCTGCCCGAGCCGTTCCGCGATTTGTTCAACCAGTTCAATCAGCAGCACCCGCAGGCGCCGCACAAGGCGATCAGCGCCGGCTCCGGCTTCATCATCGACAAATCGGGCCTCATCGTCACCAACAATCACGTGGTGGACAATAGCAAGAAGATCACCGTCAAGTTGCCCGATGGGCGCAGCTTCGACGCCAAGCTGATCGGCACCGATCCCGCCACCGACATTGCGCTGCTCAGGGTCAAGTCCGACAAGGCGCTTCCCACCGTGGAATTCGGCGATGACCGGCAATTGCGGGTGGGCGATTGGGTGGTCGCGGTAGGCAATCCCTTCGGCCTTTCCAATTCGGTGACCGCGGGCATCGTCTCCTCGATCGGCCGCGATATCGGCGCGGGCAATTATAACGACTTCATCCAGATCGACGCGCCCATCAATCGCGGCAATTCCGGTGGTCCCACCTTCGACTTGCGCGGCCAGGTGATCGGCATGAACTCGATGATCTTCTCGCCCTCGGGCGGCAGCGTGGGTATCGGCTTCGCCATTCCCGCCTCGACCATTCATGACGTGGTGGGGCAGCTTCAGGCGCATGGCCATGTCTCGCGCGGCTGGCTGGGTGTGCAGATCCAGAGCGTGACGCCGGAAATCGCCGCCTCGCTGGGCATCAAGGACGCCAAGGGCGCACTGGTCGCCGAAGTGGTGCCCAACGGACCGGCCGCCAAAGCCGGTTTCGAGCAGGGTGACATCATCACCGCCATCAACGGCGTGGGCGTGGACGACAATCGCGATCTCACCCGCAAAGTGGCGCTGGTGGCGTCGGGCAGAGCGCGACCTTCACCATCAACCGCCAGGGTCAGGTGAAGACGATCAAGGCCGATATCGGCAATCGCCCGGATGACAAAGTGGCATCCGACACACCCCATCCCGCGCCGGGTCCCGTCGCCACGGGCAATGCCATGGGCCTGGGCCTTGCTTCGTTGACCCCGGAAGCCCGCAAGACCTTCAATCTCAATGAAGCTGCCACCGGGGTGCTGATCACCAAGGTTGATCCCAACAGCGACGCCGCCGACAAGGGCCTGCAGCCGGGCGACGTGGTGCAGAAGGTCGGCAACAAGCTCGTCCATACGCCCGCCGAGGTGCAATCCGGCGTGGCCGAAGCACAGAAAGGCGGCCGCAAGAGCGTGCTGCTGCTGGTGGCCTCGGCCCAGGGCGGCTCCCGCTTCGTGGCCGTGGACATTGGAGCCACGTGAGATCGAAACCCATATCGGACGGTGAGGCGAAAGCCTTTACGTCCGGCCCCCCGCGCCGGTGGCGGCGAGTCCCCCCACCCCCGCCGCCGGCGCGGACCCCTTAAGGTGTGAAAGGAGCTTCACCAGCCATGCGCATTCTTGTCGTGGAAGACGATCTGGAGGCCCAACGTTATTTGGTTCAGGGGCTGAAGGAATCCGGACACGTGGTGGACGACGCCGCCGACGGCGATGTCGGCCTGTCGCTGGCGCTGTCACGCCCCTATGACGTGGCCATCATCGACCGCATGCTGCCCAAGATGGACGGTCTGGGCGTGGTGGCCGAGATGCGCGAGCATGGCAATGCCACCCCGGTGCTGTTCCTTTCGGCGCTCTCCGAAGTGGATGAGCGGGTGAAGGGCCTGAAAGCGGGCGGCGACGATTACCTCACCAAACCTTACGCCTTTGTCGAGCTTCTGGCGCGCATTGACGCCTTGATGCGGCGGCGCTCGCCGGTGACGGTGAAGACGCGGCTCACGGTGGGCGATCTTGATCTCGATCTTCTCACCCGCGCCGCCAAGCGCGGCGACCAGGCGATCGACTTGCAGCCGCGTGAATTCCGCCTGTTGGAGTATTTAATGCGCCATGCCGGGCAGGTGGTCACCCGCACCATGCTGCTCGAGAGCGTGTGGGAATATCATTTCGATCCCCAGACCAATGTGATCGACGTGCATATCTCGCGGTTGCGCGCCAAGATCGACAAAGGCTTCGACACGCCCCTGCTGCATACCATCCGCGGCGCCGGCTATATGATCCGGGCGCGATAATACCGGGGAGATGATGCGCGCGGGCTATCGTCTTCTTCGCACTCAGGCGTTTCGCCCCCGGGAGCGCAAGCAAGCCGAACCGCGCGGTATCGGACCCAGCTTGCTGCATAGCTTGCGCGACCAAGCAAAAATAACGATGTCGAACGCGTGATGCGCGCGGGCTATCGTCTTCTTCGTACCCAGTCGTTCCGCATCGTCCTCGTTTACGTGCTGCTGTTCGCTGTCTCGGTGAGCGCGCTGCT
>Ga0182024_10007443_pt1 | contig 23589 bp, 20 predicted proteins | sample P32metaG_FD_120480 | JGI IMG/M metagenome (GOLD analysis project Ga0182024, IMG submission 120480) | Permafrost microbial communities from Stordalen Mire, Sweden - P3-2 metaG (Illumina Assembly) | ecosystem: Environmental > Terrestrial > Soil > Wetlands > Permafrost | place: Sweden: Stordalen... | reverse complement strand
CGTTTGTAATGACCGATCATTTCCCCGAGCGTCGCCTGCGTCTCTTCGTTCGGCAACGCGCCATGGCACGGCACGGCAATGGTCGCAACAGTGCTGGTATATACGATGCGTTCCACGTCCGCGCGTTGCGCGGCCTCGAGCAAACGCCGCGTGCCTTCCACGTTACTTTCGTAAATCTCCGCCGGCTTCGGCGTCCACAGCCGGTAATCCGCGGCCACGTGGTACACGCGCCGCACGCCTTGCATCGCGCGATCGAGCGAAGCTCCATCGCGCAGTTCGCCTTCCACAGGCTCGACGGGAAGACCTTCCAGCACCGCGAGATTACTGCTGGCGCGAACCAGTACGCGCACAGAATCTCCGGCAGCGACAAGTTGCCGCGCGACGTGGCTCCCCACAAACCCCGTGGCGCCGGTCACGAGCGTAGTCATACGGTGTGGCACACGCGATTTCGCAACAGCATTTTGTCTCGGTTGACTCTGAAATCGCGGCTCGATGCATCCAGAATAGCCGCGTCAAATGCCGCATTGGAGATTCTCGCGCTGCGGAAGCCGCAGTGGCGATTTACAACCAGCGAGGCGCGCATCGCCTAAGTCCGCAGTCCGTTGTGATTCTGCAATTCCGCGGCAGGAATCTGCACGCCGAGGAATTTGCGCCGGCCCTGGCGCATGTTGTCGTAGCGCGCGAGGGCGTACAGCGGAAACGCGTTGCGATAGATGTGATACTTCAGATAAAAGACGCACGGAAAACCCGTGCCCGTAAACTCGTCTTCGTCCCAGGTTCCGTTTTCGTTTTGATTCGCCACCAGCCACGCAATTGCGCGCTCAACGCAAGAATCATGCGGTCCGCACACCGCGAGCAATCCGATAATTGCCCAGGCCGTCTGCGACGCCGTGCTCTTCCCTTTCCCTTTCAGCGCGGGATCGTAGTACGAAAGAATCGATTCGCCGAAACCGCCATCGGGATTCTGCACCGAGCGCAGCCAATTCGCCGCGGCCTGACAATCAGCGCCCTTCGACAATCCAATCGTCTCGAGTGCGCGCAGCACGCTGCTGCTGCCGTAAATGTAATTGACGCCCCAGCGCCCGAACCACGGACCTTCGGCAGTCTGATCGTGCCGAATAAACGCCCGCGCCCGCTGAATCACCGGATCATTCGCCGACCAACCCATCTGCCCGAGGCATTCCACGGCGCGCGCGGTGACGTCCGCCGTCGAAGGATCCAGCATGGCATTGTGGTCCGCGAACGGAATGTGATTCAGGAATTGCAGATTGTTTTCGTGATCGAACGCGCCCCAGCCGCCATCTTCGTTCTGCATGCTGACGAGCCACGCCAGCCCGCGCTGCATCGAGCGGCGCAAGCGTTCGGAATCCGGATCGGCGACGCGGCCCAGCGCCATCAGCACGAAAGCGGTATCGTCCACGTCCGGATAAAATTCATTCTTAAATTCAAATGCCCAGCCGCCCGGCGCGGCGTCCGGATTCTTGACCTGCCAGTCTCCGGGCCCAAGGATCTGATTCGCGACGACCCAGCGCTCCGCGGCGATGAGCGACGGATGCGCGGGATCGAGCCCCGCTTCTTCGAGCGACACCATCGCGATGGCCGTATCCCACACCGGCGAAATGCAGGGCTGCACGCGCAACGTATCGTCTTCGGCAATCTCATAACGCGCCAAAAAATTGATTTCGCGCGCCACCAGTGGATCCTGCGTGTCGGCGCCTTCGGCCAGCAGCGCGAAGATCGAATTCATCATCGCGGGGTAAATCGTACCCAAGCCTTCGCTGCGTTCCAGCCGCTCCACCATCCAGCGCCGCGCGCGTTCCAGCGCTTTCTCGCGGAAAGGCTTCCAGGCCAGCCGCTCGTGTAACTTCAATCCGCGGTCGACCGCCAGGAACACATTGCGCCAGGAAATAACGCGCTTATCCCATTTAAAAGATTTCGGCTTGCCGCCCGGAGTTTTGAAAAGTTCGTTTACCGTGATTCCGTCCGGCAGCCGCCAGTCCGGCTTGTGCGCATAAACCAGCGCCAGCGGAATCACGATTCCGCGCGTCCAAGACGACATCTCGTGAATATTGATCGGAAACCAATCGGGCAAAAGCATCAGTTCCGGGGGAATGCATGGAACGATGCTCCAGTCCACGCCGCCCAGCATCGCGAGATAGAAGCGCACGTACGAGTTCGTGCCTTCCAGGCCGCCCAGTTCTAGAACTCTCTCTTTCGCGCGCAATAGCGCCGGCGCCGCAGCCGATTCACCCGCCAAACGCAGTGCGACGTATGCCTTCACCGTGGCATTTAGCTCGGAAGGACCACCTTCGAAAATGTTCCACCCGCCGTCGGGCAGCTGTTTGCGACGAATGTAATTTGCAAGCTTCGCCGTTTTTTCGGATTCCAGCTGACCGAGAATATGCAGGTACAGGATGTAATCGGATTCCAGCGTGGTGTCCGCTTCCAGCTCAGCCCACCAGTAGCCGTCCTGACTCTGAGCGGAAAGCAGCCAGTTCGTGGTACGGGCAACAGCTTGCTCGACCTGAAATTCGATGTTTCGGCTGCGAACAGTGGCCGTGCCCTGGTAACTGCTATCGTTCGGGGCGTCGACCTGCAGTCTCACTTTCGGTGTCATCAATCCCTCAGTACTATTTGACTACATTCCAGCCGAGTTCGATGGACCTCGGTGCTCCTCGGGCGACGAATCCAGCAACTGGGGGCTGCTGCGATCCCCCGAGATATGGTTGTTTGGATCTATATACGACCGACAAACCGCTTTTTACAGTGCTAAACGGCTGCTCTGCGGAGGAGCCCCGTGGAAAATCGGCCTCCTCTGCCGCACAAATTCCAGAGGGTTCACGCTAACGCTAATATTATCTTTGGGTTTGCCCTCAGGGTCAACTAAAAACGGACTGCCCATTCCCACAAATGTAGATGTGCGCCAAGGCTAGATGGCTGCTTAAAATGTTTCAAATAGGCAAACCGCCGGGCAAAAATGTGCAAAACAATTGCTAAGGTTTTTCCTTAGGCGCCGGGCATGCTGTACCAAAAAGCGAATAGAAATCGAACTTGGTGCTCTGCGCTGCGCCTGAAACGGCTGTGGATTCCTTCGCGCGGCAGCTTACTCGCCGGTCTTCGCTTGCTCCAATTTGCGGACTCGTTCCGCCAGTTCAGGCAAGCGCGACAGCCAGCCATACTGCTCCTTGAATCGCGCGAAGGGTCTTGCCGGTGTGCCCCAAACCGTTTGGCCTCGGCGAATGGTCTTGCCGCTCGGTATGCCCGCCTGCGCACCGATTATTGCATCATCTTCCAGCGTGCAGTGCGGGGCGATGCCCACCTGGCCTCCGATCAGGACTTGAGCGCCAATGGTGCAACTGCCGGAAATCCCCACCTGCGCGGCTACGACCGAGTTCCTGCCGATGCGCACGTTGTGGGCAACTTGCACCAGGTTGTCAATCTTGACGCCGATTCCGATTTGGGTCGCGTCGAGCGAACCGCGGTCAATCGTGGTGTTGCAGCCAACTTCCACGTCGTCGCCAATTTCGACGCTGCCGATCTGCGGGAACTTGATGTGACGACCGTCACCGAAAACATAGCCGAAGCCGTCGCCGCCGATCACCGAGCCGGTGTGAACTTCCACGCGATCTGCCAGCCGCGCGCCGGCGTAGAGCGTTACGCGGGGATGCAACCAACAGTTCTCTCCTAGGCGCGCGCCGCGGGCCAAAAAACAAAATGCGTCCACCGCAGTGCCCGTGCCGATCTCCACTTCGTCTTCAATCACGACGTAGGGCCCGACGCGAATATTGGCAGCCAACCGCGCAGTTGCCGCGATGATCGCAGTCGGATGAATTTCCGGACGCAGCTGAGGTCTGGGAAGCAACCACGCGGCCGCTTTCGCGAAGGCGAGCTTCGGGTCTTCAACTTCCAGGATTGTCTTGCCGGACAGAATGGTGCCCCGCGACGCAAGCACGCAACGCGCTGCTGACGCCGCAGCTCGTTCGACCTGGCGCGGCGAGTCCGCGTAGATCAGATCCTCCGGCGTCGCGCTCTCTGGATTCGCGAGGCCGGAGATCAACGCCTGCGCGTCTCCAAGAATTCTTGCGCTCAGATACTCCGCAACTTCACCAGCGGTGTGAATCATCACTGCACCTCGTTCGAAAAAATGAATCGTTGCAAAAAATTCGCGCACCGCGGCACGCGCCAAGCTAGAACGGATAAATCGGAGGCTCACCCGGCGGACGCGTCTTCCATCTTTTGTGCGCCCACAGCCATTGATCGGGATGCTCGCGCACGTAATCCTCAATCACGCGGGTGAAACGCTGAGTGTTCACCCGAACGTCCGCCTCCTCGTCGCCGCTGCGCGCAAGTTCGACGGGTGGTTCGAATCGCAGCCGGTACTTGTGCAGAGAATCGTCCCAAAAAAGAAAGCCGGGAACCACCGCCGCGTCCGTGCGCAACGCAATCCGCGCCAAACCAGAAGTGGTGGATGCGGGAATGCCGAAAAAATCCGCGAACACGCCTTCTTCGAGCGCGGTGTTGTGATCCGACAGAATTCCCACCGTGCCGCCGTCTGCCAAAACCTTCAAAATCGCCCGCGCGGATTTATTTTTATCAATGGGCCGATTGCCCGATATGCACCGGAAATGATTAATAAGCGCATCCACCCGCGCGTTTGAAATCGGCCGAACCAGAAAATGCAACGGGTGCCCATAAAGAGCGTGTGCAAACGAAGACAGCTCCCAGGCGCTCATGTGGCCGGTCAGAAACAATACGCCTTTTCCCCGGCGTTGCCCGGCGTCGAAATTTTCAGAGCCATCCAGCACCACGACGCGCTCGATGTTCTGCGGTGTGTACCGCGGAAATTGCGAGAACTCGCCTGCCATCCAGCCGATTTGGCGAATCATCCCGCGGATCACGTTCTTGCGTTTCGCTTCACTCCAGTCTGGGAACGCCAGATGCAGATTGAACATCGCGGCTCGCCGCAGCGGCGTTCGGAACGCGTACCCCACGGACGCGAAGGACGCGCCCACCCATCGCGCGGCCGGCCGCGGCAGCAGTCCCGATAATTTCAGCCCCGTCCAGGCGACGGCATATTCCAACCATTCCCGCATAGCGGGCCATTATGCAAGAGCCAGCGGAGCGGATGCCAGCAATCGTTCCAAAATTGTCCGTTGCCATTGTCTGTCGCGATTGCCCGTTATGATGTTCCGTCGCGCCGGGCGCACCCAGCGCCGCGGTTCGCGAATCAAGATTAGCGGCGAGGATGTTAGACTCATCGCGCTTTGCACGAATTGACGCAATCTCGCCGGAAGACCAACATCGCGGCGCTCGCTGTGGCGGCGCTGGTGATTCTGGTGTCGCTGTTCGCGAACCTCGGCGCCATCGGCCTGGTCGGCCCCGATGAGCCACGCTACGCGTGGATAGCGCGCGCCATGGCGGAAACCGGCGACTGGGTTACGCCCCGGCTGTGGGGAGTTCCGTGGTTTGAGAAGCCTATCCTCTACTATTGGGCCGCGGCGATTGGATTCTTGATGCACTTGCCGGCGGAGTGGGCGGCGCGCTTGCCATCTGCATTCGCGGCGCTGGCGGCAGCGGTCGCGATCGGCTGGTTCGCGTGGCGGCACTATGGCGGCGACGAGGATTTGTCCTCAAGCCCCACGCTACTCGCGCCCGTAAGCTTTTCCACCAGCGTTGCAGCGATTGGATTCGCGCATGCCGCGACTCCCGACATGCTATTCAGCGCGGCGATCACTTTGGCGATGGTCTGCGCTGCGAGCGTCCTGAGGCGAGCCGGCGCGCTACGCGTTCCGGACGGCGCGGTGGCGGAAATTCAAACACACAATCTGCTGACGCTCGTTTTGTGGGGAGCGTTTCTCGGCGTCGGAGTGCTTGCGAAAGGTCCAGCAGCAGTAATCCTCGCGGGCGGCGCCGTCGGAATTTGGGCGCTTGCGACATCGCAGTGGCGCGCCGCAATCCGGCTTGCGCATCCGCTCGCCATCGCCGCATTCTGTGCCGTGGCGCTCCCTTGGTACGTGCTCTGTGCGCGGCGCAATCCCGACTTCCTGCATATTTTTATTTTTCAGCACAATTTCGAACGCTACTTGACGCCGCTGTTCCAGCACCAACAACCGTCCTGGTTCTTCGCACCGATTACGATTCTCGCGCTTCTGCCGTGGTCTGCATTCTTGATCGCCGCAGCACAGGAAGCGCTAAGACTGTGGCGCGAAAAATCGTGGACGAATTCTCCCGGGTTCTTCGTCGCCTGCTGGGCCGTCTTCCCCATCGTGTTCTTCAGCTTCTCGCAATCGAAATTGCCGAGTTACATTCTCCCAGCCATCCCCGCACTGGCGCTGGTCGCCGCAATCGGCGCCCGCCGCGCGTTTCAAAGAAGCCGTGCCAACGCGATCATCCTCAGCGCCGGAATCGGCGTGATTTGGGTTGTGCTGGCCGCCATGTTCCTCCATGCGGCGCACAAATTCCCATTCACGGAGATGGGCCACACCATCCCTGTATTAGCCGCGGTAGCGTTGGCAATCGCGATCGCAGTCGCGGCCGGAATTCTTTTCGCCGGAAATCGCATGAACCTTCGTCTGGCCGGGACCCTCTGCAGTTTGTGCGCCGTCGCAACGCTGGAAATTGCAATTACCGTGGTCCTGCCGGCGCTCGATCCTTACGTTTCGGCAAGGCCCCATGCGGCATTCTTCCGCAATGACCTCCATCCCAATCGAATCTTCACCTATCAGCTGCGACGCACCTGGAACTACGGTCTAGCCTTCTATTTCCACCGCGAAATCCCGGAATGGTCGCCGCAGGATCCTAACGCAGCTCTGGTGCTCACTTCACGCGAGGGATTTGAAAAAATTGTGAAAGCGGGAAGGTTTCAAGGAACTCTGGAGCCGCCGCAACAAGGCATCCTCTATGTCCCCATTCAGCCCGCTCCGCGCTAATTGCCCGGAGCGCGCGACGTCGCCGGCAGATTCAACAGGAAAAAACTGACCACCTGGCTCTCGTAGTTCTTGCGGTCATCATCGGACATGTCCGGATAACTGGTGCGGTCGCGAATCATCTGCTTGGGCTCCGGCGCATGGGTGAACAGGTTAGTCACGTCCCTGGCCAGGTCGGGGCGGTCGTCCGACACAAAGAAAAGTTTCGGAATCCCCTTGGTTCGGATCAACTGCGCGGTGACAGGTGACTGATTCCGAAACTGATAATTGAGCATGCGAAATCCCAGATCGCAGAATTTGCTCACGTACGGCAGCACGGTGAGACCTGAACGTTTCACTTCGATCTGCACCATGTCGCGCGGATCCGCGTAGGCGTCGTCCACGATAAACGCGGAAACTCGAGGATCGGAGACGGCGTTCTCTAGTACCACATATCCGCCCATATCCACGCCCCACAGACCGAAATGTTTGGGGTCCACATCATCGCGCGTCGCCAAAGCTTGCATCGCCGACTGCAACTCCGCCACTTCACGATAGCCCAGCGTGGTGACTCCGGGGCTGGTGCCATGCGCGGTGAAATCAAACAGGAAGACGTTGAACTGCTGGTCCTGCAGCGCGGTAACCAGCGTCAGCACATCCGAGCGTTGCGAATGATAGCCGTGACAAACCACAATGGTCGGCGAGCCGCGCAATCCCGGATAAAACCAGCCGTCGCGCGTGCCGCCATTGGCAACCGGAAACGAAAACGCCACCGGATGCCCCATCATCACATTCAGATCAATGTTTGCGCCCGCATGCGCGGTACGCAGCACTTGATACAGCAGGAACCCGGAAACGGCCGCAACGGACACAAATAGAAAGAGCGCAATCGCGAAGAGTCCCGAGAGGAGCTTAGCGATACGCGTTGTTGGATAGCGTAGTTCTGAGAGGACGGCCATCCGGTGAGCGCGGGCGCGCGCAATTCTCGCCTCGGCGAATTGCATGGTAGCACAATTCCCCGCAACCGCACGGTAGGCTGATGGTACAGGCAGTTACATTTCAGACAAATCCTTGGGAGGGGCGCGTCCTCCACAGTTTTCAGCGCGAGGCCGCGCCGGATCTGGTAGCGTCCTAAATTCGCCTCCCAAACGCATCGCTAAGGAAGCACGCTTCGGCAGCGCCACCGCACATTTCTCTGCCCAGTTTCGCCGGCCCAGGCCATCTTGAGCGCGGCGGCTTGCTTGTCCTGAGGGCCCGATTGAATCGGGCCCGAAGGGCCGCCGCCGCTCTTAGCCGAAGCTTGCTTCGGCGTCTGCTCCACGCCGCAACTCGTTTCCACCGCGCATCCTCCGCGAGCTGTTAATTCGCTTGCCCGCGAAATAGGACGCTACGCGGGATCTCCCCCAGTTGGGTTCTATCGCCGCCCATGCTTATAATGGCTTGGGGGTTGTTTCCTTTAATACATGCAGATTGTTGATCTCCGGCAAATTCAGGCGCGGACCCTGGACCCGCTTTTCCAGGAAGAAGCTCGCCATTGGCGCGACGAGTTGCATTGGGACTACCGTTCTTCGATCGAGCTGATTCGCAGATTCATCGACTCTCGCTCGCTGGGCGGCTACGTGTCCATGGAAGAAGGCAATCCTGCCGGATATGGCTTCTACGTGCTCGAAGATCACAAAGGACTCATCGGCGGCTTGTTCGTTTCCTCCCGCTTTTCGCAGGAGCCTATCACTCGCGCGCTGGTGACCGAAATGGTGACGGCGCTGCACGCCACTCCTCGCTTGGAACGCGTGGAAGCGCAGCTGATGCCCTTCGGCACCGAACTCGATCCTGATTTTCTCTCCCAGTACTTCAAGTTGTACACGCGGCAGTTCATGTTGCTGACGCTCGCGGACGCCAAGCTCGGCGGCGCGCCTCTTTCCACCGGCCTGCGCCTGGAGCCGTGGACGGATCGCGCGTTTGAATCCGCGGCGCGGCTGATCCATCTGGCTTACGCCAATCATGTGGATGGAGAAATCAACGACCAGTACCGCACCGAATCCGGCGGAATGAAATTCTTGCGTAATATCGTGCTGCTACCCGGCTGCGGCCAATTCTTGCCGGAGGCTTCGTTCCTGGTGCGTCCAGCGACGGGCGACCGGCCCATCGGCATGGTGCTGACGTCCACCGTGGCTGAGCGCGTGGGCCACACCACGCAAATCTGCGTGATGCCCGGATATCAAGGCCACGGCATCGGCCGCGCATTGATGGAAAGCTCCATCCAAGCGCTGCGCCGCAGGCGTTACGAATCGCTTTCGCTCACTGTCACCAGCATCAACACTTCCGCCGTGCGGCTCTACGAGCATCTGGGATTTCGCACCATCAAGAAATTTGCAGCGGGCGTCTGGCGGGGTTAGCGGAATTATTTCTTTACGCGGTCTTTCAGCAACACTTTCAGCTCATCCATGAACTCCTTCACATCCTTGAAATCCAGATACACGGATGCGAATCGCACGTAAGCCACCTTATCCAGCTTCTTCAGCTTCTGCATGATGTGCTCGCCAATGTCTTTGGTGGTTCGCTCGCGCTCCGGTGCCTCGCTGACGAACTGCTCCGCCTCATCCACGATCATTTCCAGCTTGCCCACCGGCACGGGCCGCTTCTCGCAAGCCTTCAGGAGCCCCTGCAACAGTTTGGCGCGTTCGAATTTTTCGCGCCGTCCGTCCTTCTTGATCACCATGTAAGGAATTTCGTCAATGCGCTCGTACGTAGTGAAGCGGCGGCTGCATTTCAAGCACTCGCGGCGGCGCCGGATCAGATCGCCCGTGCGCGCCTCGCGCGAGTCCACCACTTTATCGTCCAGATTCGTACAGAAGGGGCATTTCACCGCGTTTCTTCTCCCGGTTTCGCAGGATGCGCGCCGAGCACAATTTCTTCCGCCACGGATTCCGCTTCCTGCTCTGCAGCCGTCGCCATCTTGCGCAAATCGCCCATGGACCATCCTTCACGGAACAGCAAAGGCAGGCCCACCAAACTACAAGATGCAAAAGTAAGTAGCCACACGACGATGGACATCGTCGCCGCCGGCACCTTTTCTACTCCAAAGATCAGCGTCAACACAAGGAATGTGGCCACTTGCGCTCCGCCGCCCACGCCGGGAAATTGCACGGCTGACCCTACCATGGAAAACGCCAGCACCAGCGCCGCGTCGGCCAGAGTCAGTTCGCCTAGCTTGCCACCAAACGCGTGCGCCACCCACCAATAACACACCACGATCAGGAACCAATGCACGGCCGAAAGTCCAATCAACGCGCCCAGATCATTCCACGTTCGTATTCCCTGCAACCCTTCGGCGAATCCTTCCAGCAGCAGAATGATCTTGCCTCGCCAACCGACGCGCCACGACGGTTTCTGCAGCCGCCGCGCCAACCATTCCGCGCCATGATAGCGAAAATAAATCAGAAACGAGACTGCCACCAGCAGCGCGACGAGCAGCAAAACTCCCGCCGAACGGACCTTCAAGACCATATCTTCCTGGCCGCCCGTCAAACCACGCTGCTTGAAGAACAGCAGAGCAGATCCCGCAATGACCGCGGTGACCGCCATGTCGAAAACTCGCTCCAGAACGTAAACTCCAAACATGCGCGGGATCGAAAGCCCATCCTTCTTCGCGATCAGCACCGGTCGAATGGGTTCGCCGGCGCGGCCGAGCAAGAATGTGCAAGTGAAACCCATCAGCGTCGCGCTGTACACATTCAGGAAGTGCGTAGTTCCCAGCGTGCGCGAAAAGCTCATCCAGCGCAGCGCGCGAATCGCAAAACACACATAGATCGTCGCCACGGTAAGCACCAGCAACGAAAGACGCGCGTCGCGCAGCGACTGCCCCACCGTGGCCCACTGAAACCCTTCCAGCGTGATCGAATTGCGAAACTTATAGAACAAACAGCCAAGCGCAACCAAGGCCAGCAGCAGCAGGAAAATCCGTCGTGAAGTGCGCAGCATGGATTTCGCACCGTAACAGCAAGCTTCCGAGAGTGTCAAGGCAGGTTTCGCGTTTCTTTCGCGGCGCATCCCGAATTCCATCACAGCGCTTGTGTTCCCGTCGCCAAGCTCGATAAGATGCGACACAATGCAAGTCTCCGCGGAACTACTAGGCCGTCCGGCACCACACGTCGTCCGGCGCGCGGAACTTTTTGGCCCGGGATTGCGTTACATCTTGTGAGGCTGAAAGGGATGCAAGCTGCGAGGCTAAAGAAGATTGGAGCCCGACGCCCAACTGGTGCAGGGATGTCTCCGGGGCGAAGGGCCGGCCTGGGAGGAACTTGTGCGGCGGCACACCCGGCGCGTTTTCAACCTGTGCTACCGGTTCACCGGCAACTCCACCGAAGCCGAGGACCTCAGCCAGGAAGTTTTCTTGCGCATCTACCGCACGCTTGCGAGTTACCGGCCGGCTTTCGGAGCGTTTCCCACGTGGCTCACCAGCGTCACGCGCAACCTGCTGGTGGATCATTACCGGCGCACGCGGCGCGACCGGCTGACGGATTCGATCGAGGACGCGATGCCCAGGCTGGAGAACAAGCAATCGGCGGCGCGCACTCCGGACAAGCTGGCTCTGGCTTCCGAGTTGAGCGCGCAGCTGCAGCAAGGTTTGGCGCGGCTTTCGCCGGAATTGCGCGAGGCGGTGATCCTGCGCGATTTGCAGGGCCTCGATTACAGCGAGATTCAAAGCGTCCTGGAAGTGCCCGAGGGTACGGTAAAATCCCGCATTAACCGCGGGCGCATCGAGCTGGCGCGCATCTTGGAAGAAATGGGCCTTCGACCGCAGAATTGATTCGCGGGAGTGAGAGTATGACGGACTGGAACTGCGCACTAACCGAAGAAAGGCTGAGCGATTTTCTCGACGGAATGCTTGCCCCCGCCGAAGCAGCGGAATTTTCCGCGCACGCTAGCGGTTGCGACGCCTGCGGCAAGCTGGTCGCGCAAGTGGGCGGCCTGGTGCATCAAATGCGCGCGCTCGACGCGCTCGAAGCTCCGCCGCAATTAATTCCCAAGATCCTCGAAAGCACGCTGGGCCCGCGCACGCAAAGCGCCGGCTGGCAGCGCTGGTTCGCCTGGATTCCGCAATTGTGGCAACCGCGATTCACCATGGGGGTGGCTACGGTTGCGGCCACTATATTGATCGTCCTTTACACCACCGGAATGTCCCCGACAAAACTGAAGAAGGCCGACCTCAGCCCCACGAATGTCTTTCGCACCGCCAACCGCCAGGTCCATCTCACCTACGCGCGCAGCGCTAAATTCGTGAACGACCTCCGCGTGGTGTACGAAATCCAGACGCGCTTGCAGCCCGATGCCGAGCCTTCTCCTTCCATCGCGCCCGCGCCCGCGCCGCAACAGAACACGCAGCCGCCTTCCGTGAATCCGCAGGAGAAATCGCAGACCTCGCCGCATCCCGGTCACAGCCAGTCGCGCAACGGCACCATGCTGGCGTCTCTGCTCAATGGCAATTGGGTGGAAAATTTTGGCGCGATCGTGATTGGTGACATCCCCAGGAGCCCTCGATGAATTGCGCGGTCCACACAGACGTCCAGGCCACCGGTTTTTGCCGCAATTGCGGGAAAGCGCTGTGCCTAGAGTGCACGCGCGAAGTGCGTGGCGCGCTCTACTGCGAGGAATGCCTCGCGGGCCTGCTAGGAGCTCCCGCCGCGCCAGAACCCGGAAAGGCAGAAGTGAATCCCGGTCTCGCCGCCACGCTGGGCATCATTCCGGGATTGGGCGCCGTGTATAACGGCCAGTATCTGAAGGCCCTGATTCACGTGCTGATCTTTGCCGGACTAATTGCGGCGCTCAGCAGCGACCTGCCAGATGCTTACGATGCGTTCTTGGGAATCGCTCTCGGCTGCTTTTATTTTTACATGCCCATCGAGGCTTACCGCACCGCGCAAGCTCGCCGCAAGGGAGAACCCGAGCCGGCGAATTTGATCGAAGGTCCGGATCGCAAACCGATCGGCGCGTTCGTGCTGATAGGCATCGGCGTTTTGATACTGCTCGCGAATTTCGGGTTATTGCAGCGCGAGTGGTTTTCCAAAAGCTGGCCGGTAGCGTTGATCCTGGTCGGCGGATGGATCCTTTGGGATCGTCTGCACAAGAATTCCTAGGGAAGGCCAAAATGAGCGATCCAAATCGAGCGGTTTGCCACTGCCCCTACTGCAAGATTCGCGGCCTGATGGGCCCACTGATGATCATCACCGTGGGAGTGCTTTTCCTGATCGGCGAATACACGCGCTTCAGTTTTATGGAACTTTGCCCGGTTCTTCTGATCGTTGCGGGTGTCGTGCTGACCGCGCAGTCGCTAGCTTCCAAAGAAGGCCATCTCGGCTCGTGAGGCGCGCGTGAGCAACGGCGGACCACAACGCAGTTCTATCTTCAGCGGCTTGCTCCTGATCGTCCTCGGAGTGCTGTTTCTTCTCGCCCGCTTCCATCCGGACCTGCGAATCTGGCACCTCTTCTGGCGCTTTTGGCCCGTACTGATCATTCTGTGGGGCTTCGCCAAGCTGGTGGATCACATGAGCGCGCAGCGATCCGGCGACGCGCGCCCGCCGTTGCTGACGGGCGGTGAAGCGGCGCTGCTGGTGCTGGTGGTCTTCGTTCTGGCGGGAATGGGAATTTACACCAAGATCCGCGAGAAAAATCCGGATCTGAACATTGACCTCGACGTTTTCAATCACAAAAGCTCCCAAAGCCAGGAACTCCCGCCGAAAACAATTCCCGCCGGTGCGCACGTAATGGTGACGACGGCGTTGGGAAGTATCGCCGCGCACGTCGGCGATGGGAACGATTTGCGCGTGAGCGTCACGGAAACCGCGGAGGCCGCGAACGAGTCGGCTGCCGAGGATCTCTTGAAGTCCCTGAAGGTGGTAATCGAGCAAACCCGTGACGGCTACAGCGTTCATCCCGTGAATCAAGAAATGGACGCAGGACACGTTACCGTGGACTTCGACTTGACAATTCCCAAGAGCGTATCGCTTGCCGCCGATTCGCATCACGGTGATGTTTCTGTCTCCGGATTGGCAGGCGCCGTGAGCGCCACAACGCAGACCGGCGATATCGAAGTACATGACATAGGTTCGGACGTAACCGCGCAGCTCGTGAAAGGTGATGCGCGTATTGACGACATCACGGGCAGTGTCCGCATCACAGGCCGCGGAAACGAAATCGAGGTGAACGATGTGGCGGGCGACACCACCTTACAAGGCGAGTTCTTCGGCCCGGTGCGCATCCGCAACGTCACGAAGACCACGCATTACACATCGCAAGCCGGCGATCTCACCCTGGCGCATCTCACCGGACGGCTCGAACTGGATTCGGGACAGATTGACGTATCGGACGTGGGCGGCTTCGCCAAACTCGTCACTCATGACAAGGACATCGAAGTGGAAAACGTCGCGGGCCGCCTGGACATCGCCGGAACGCACGGCGACATTAAGGTGACTTATGCGCAACCGCCCCACGAAGACATCAACATCGCGAATGGAACGGGAGAAGTGGATCTGACGCTGCCCGCGAAATCGAGTTTCGAAATCTCCGCAATCTCGCGCTCAGGCGAAATTCAGAGCGACTTCGAGGCGCCAAGTCTGAAGCTCGCCGATGAGAGCGGCACCGGTCGTCTCAGCGGCAAGGTCGGCTCCGGCGGGCCGAAGATCCAGATCGCCACCAGTTACGGAACTATTTACTTGCGCAAGTCTTCCTGATCTTCGCCGCCGCGCAAGCGTTCCAGCGTTTTGAAAAAATCCGGAAACGAAACGCCCACGCACTCTGAGTCGCGGATTACCGTGTCTCCCTCGGCGCCCAGCGCAGCCACTGCCAGCGCCATCGCTATGCGATGATCGCCCTGGGGATTCACTTTTGCGCCGCGCAGCCTCGTTGCGGCCGAGCCGCCCGCTCGGCCTTCCACACGCAACCCGTCTGGAAATTCCTCCAGGCGCGCGCCCATCAGCCGCAGGCCTTCTGCCAGCGTGGCGATGCGATCGCTTTCCTTCACGCGCAGTTCCTGCGCATCGTGGATTTCGATTCCCTTCTCCGTGAACGGGCCCAGCGCCGCGAGCATCGGCAGTTCGTCAATCATTTCCGCCACTTGCGCGCCGGATATGCTGCCGCCAACCAGCGGCGCGTGGCGCACGGAAACGTCGCCAATCAGTTCTCCATCGCGCAATTGCACCGACGCCAGATTGATCGAAGCCCCGATCGAAATCAGAAAATCCAGCACGCGCGAGCGGGTGGGGTTCAATCCGACGTTGTGCAGCATGAGCGACGATTCCGGCAGCACCAGCGCTGCGCCAATCAGAAACACAGCCGACGACAGGTCGCCGGGAACAATCAATTGCCGTGGCTGCAATATCGGACGCGGCTCGATGCGAATTTCGCCTTTCGCCACAGCGACGTTAGCGCCGAATTCGCGCAACGCCAGTTCGGTGTGATCGCGCGTACGGACCGACTCCCTCACGGTGGTCACGCCGTCTGCGTATAAACCAGCCAGGAGAATCGCCGACTTCACCTGCGCGCTCGGGACCGGCAGCGTGTAGTCAATTGCGTGCAGTTTTCCGCCACGAATTTCCAGCGGTGCGCGGTTTCCATCGGTACTGCGTATGTCCGCGCCCATTTGCCTTAAGGGATCAACCACTCTACGCATCGGCCGGCGCCGCAACGAACTATCGCCCGTGATCGTGGAAGTGAAACTTTGTCCGGCCAGAACACCGGAGAGCATGCGGATCGTCGAGCCGGAATTTTCGGCGTCAATGGTTCGACGCGGAGCTTTCAGGCCATCCAGCCCCTTCCCCGCGATGCGCACGTGCTCGCCTTTTGCATCCACCGCGATCCCCAGCCGGCGCATGCATTCCAGCGTGCTCGCGCAGTCCGCCGCCGGGGAATAGTTGCGGATTTCGCTCGTGCCGTCTACCAGCGCGGCCAGAATCGCGTAACGGTGCGAAATTGATTTGTCTCCGGGCAGTTCCACCACGCCGCTGACGCTTCCGCCCGGCGAAATCGTCTTTTTAGCCATCGCAAGATTCTAGCATGGCGCGATTTGCTTCCCCGGTATGCGGCGGGTATCATGAACTTCTGATGCCCGTGGCCCTCCGGAAATTGCTTCCAACATTTCTCGCCGCTGTGATTCTACTAACCGGCCTTTTGGCAGCAAAAGCGGACGACTCCCCGGCGATCTTTCCTCTCGACCAGGTGCAGCCGGGGATGAAGTGCGTCGTCTACACAATCTTCAATGGCGACGAGATCGAAAAAGTGGACTTGGTCGTTCTGGGTGTGCTGCACAACGCAATCGGTCCCAAGCAGGACATCATCCTCGTCCAACTGCTCGGCGAAAAAGTGGAACATACTGGCGTGGTGGCCGGCATGAGCGGCAGTCCGGTGTATTACAACGGCAAATTGGTGGGCGCGCTGTCGCTGAAGCTCGGCGCATTCACGAAGGAAGCGATCGGCGGCGTGACTCCGATTGAAAATATGCTCGATGTTGTAAAAGCGCCGGAACCTCCTGCGAATTTATCTGCGCCGGCTTCAGGCGCGCAACTGACGAATACCGGAAATATGTTTTCTGCGTCGCGCATTCCCCTTCCCGAAAATTTCGCTCGGCAGACCAGCGTCGGCGGCGGCCAATTTCTGGTGCCAATCGAGACGCCGCTGATTTCCACCGGCTTGTACCCGGAAACAATCGCGCAATTCAGCAAGCAGCTCTCTGGCTGGGGCATGACGATGATGGCGGGCGGCACCGCCGCGCCCTCACCCGAAGACGCGCAACTGAAACCGGGCGACATGGTCGGAGTGGAGTTAATTCGCGGCGATCTCTCGATCACTCCCGGCTGCACCGTTACCACCGTGGATCACGGCAAAATCCTCGCCTGCGGGCACCCCATATTTTCCTTCGGTAACGTTTCCATGCCGCTGGCGCGCGCGCATGTGCTCACCACGCTCGCCTCCGCAATGGCTTCCACGAAAATCATCACCACCGGTGGAACCATCGGCACGCTCACACAAGATCGCGTCACCGCCATCGCGGGCCATTTAGGTGATGGGCCGCCCATGATCCCGGTGGACGTGACGCTCGTCGCCGGCGATACGCAAAAACAATTTCACTTCGAAGTCATCGAAAGCCCGCAGCTCACTCCGGTGCTGGTGGCGCTCGCAACTTACAACGGAATCGTAGGCAACGCGGCGTACGGCGAAGGTTCCACGCTGCAACTGGATGGCGAGATCGCAATCAAAGGGCACACCACGGTCGCGTTGAAAGATTTGTTCGCCCCGACAGATATGCCCGTGCCCGGCGGATTCTTTGTCGCCACTGACGTGCAGGGCATTTTTGCGCAGATTTACTCGAACCCTTACGAAATACCGCACGTCGCGGGCATTCATCTGCGCGTCACCGCTCTGCCGGAGCGCCGCGCCGCCACTATTGACGACGCCTGGGTCGAAGCGAACGAAGTGCGGCCCGGCCAGACGGTGGCGGTGAAAGTCCAGCTGCGTCCCTATCGCGGCCCGGCGTTCGTGCAGGAATTTCCCATCACCATTCCCATACAGGCCGCGCGCGGCCCGCTGCAGCTCGTCATCAGCGACGCGGAAACAGTGAACCGCACCGTGCAATCACTCGCGGCCAGCTCTCAGGGCCAGTTGCCCGGCCTGGAAGAGCTGATTAAACTGATGAACCGCGCGCATCAGAATGACCGCTTGTACGCAACGCTATTGCAACCCACGCCCACGCTGATGGTGGAAGACAAGGTGATGCCCAATGCGCCGGCGTCCGCAATCAATGTTCTGGACCAGCGGCAAAGCCCTGGAGGCGCGCGGCTGTTGTATCAATCCACCGCGGGAGAATGGTCCGTTGAAATGCACCAGGTAATTTCGGGCGAGCGCACGGTGACGATTACGGTGAAATGACGCCCGGCAGTAAAGGAGATTTGCAGCGATGACACGGCGAAGCATCTTAGCGCGCAACTGGGCGAGCGTCGACGCGCGCGTTTGGTCGTGCGTTCTCGCGATGGGGCTCATCGCGCCCGCGCTCGTGTACGCCGAGCACACGCATTTCTGGCGGCAATCGGATTACACGGACTTCGAGAAGGGCACAGCCAAAGGTGTGGCCATCCGCAGCGACGGCAAGCTGGTTCCCGCGCCGCAATTCGCAGCGTTCTCCGACCCCGATTTGATGTATCTCTGGGCGCTGCACACGGATTCGCGCGGCCGCGTCTACGCCGCTGGCGGCTCCGATGCAAAAGTGCTGCGGTTCGACGACCCAGCCAAGCCCACCACAGTCTTCGAAGCCCCGGAACTTTCCGCGCAAACCATCGCATTCGATGCACACGATAATCTCTACGTAGGCACGTCGCCGGATGGCAAAGTCTACAAAGTCACGCCCGACGGACAGAAGACCGTCTTCTTCGATCCCAAAGCGAAATATATCTGGGCGCTAGCGCTGGACGCGCAAGGAACTCTATTTGTCGGCACCGGAGACAAAGGCGAAATTTTCGCGGTACCTCCGGATGGCAAGGGCCAACTCTTTTATCAAAGTGACGAACGCCACGCGCGCTCGCTTGCCTTCGACTCGAAGGGCAACCTCCTCGTCGGCACAGACCCGGATGGTTTAATTCTGCGCATCGAAATCGCGCGCGCGACCGGCGCGAAAGATTCGCAAGCTCCGCCGAAAGCCGGCGCATCCTTCGTCGTTTACGAAACGGACAAGAAGGAAGTGACGTCGCTGCTCACGGATTCCAGCGGAAACCTCTACGCCGCCGCGATCGGCGAAAAACAACGCCCCGCGATCCCAGGCCCGCAACCACTGATCACACCGCAGCCCGCATCGACAGCTCCGGCGCTTTCGGCGCAGGGCGCCGTAGCATTAGCGCTCCAGGCCGCCGCAGCCGCGCAACCTCCTCCCGCGTTCTCTCTCTTCCCTTCCACCACCGGAGGCGCGCAAGTGGTGAAAATTTCGCCGACAGGCTCGCGAGAAACGCTATGGACCTCACGCGAAGAACTCGTTTTTTCGATGGGTATTTCGCCGAGCGGAAAGATCCTTCTGGGCACCGGAAATAAAGGCGCCATCATCGAGCTCCAGGGCGACGGAATTTATTCCATCGTCGCCAAGACCGCTTCTTCGCAGGTAACCAGCCTCATCCCCGGCCGCGACGGCCAGCTCCTCGTCGGCACCGCCAACCCTGGAAAAATTTTTACCCTTGGCCCCGCCCAGGAAGCGCAAGGCAGCTTCGAATCCGACCCCTTCGACGCCAAGATTTTCTCCCACTGGGGACGCTTGACCTGGTGGGGCGAAAATGGCGCAACTCAGGGAAAGGTTTCCTTCTACGTGCGTTCCGGCAACACCTCAAATCCCGAGAAAGAATGGAGTCCGTGGTCGGGCCCTTACAAACGCGCAAGCGGCGAATCCGTCAGCTGTCCGCCGGCGCGCTTCCTGCAGTGGAAGGCGGTGTTTCAAGCCGGCGAGAAGCGCGATGCGCCGGAAGTTTCCTGGGTCAGCATCGCCTACCAGCCGGAAAATGTCGCACCAGTCGTGGACGATATCGCCATCCAGGATCCCGGCGTCCGCGTGCAGGGATTTTCAGCCTCGCCCGGAGGTCCGGCAACGCCAGCATCCGTGCAACTGAAAACGCCGCAGCGCGCCGGCGGCGTCACTCCGTTTCCAAATATCGGCGCGATGCTGGATACTTCGTCCAAATCGCTGAAGATGGACGCGCCGCCACAGGGCTTCGAAGAAAAAGGCTACCAGAGCGTCCTCTGGAGCGCGCACGACGACAACGACGACGATCTGGTTTTCTCGGTTTACTATCGCGGCGAGGGCGAACAGTCCTGGCGGTTGCTGAAAGACAAACTCCCGCAGCACTTTTATTCCTGGGATAGCACCACCATGCCGGACGGCGCCTACTATCTGAAAATTGTAGCTTCGGATTTGCCTTCGAATCCACCCAGCCAGGCGCTCACCAGCGAGCGCACCAGCGAGCGCTTCGAAATTCAAAACACTCCGCCGCGCATCGAAAACCCCCGCGCGGACACCAGCGGCGCGGCTGCGAAAATTAGCTTTGACGGTGTAAGTTCCGGCCTAGCGATCACCAAAGCGCAGTACAGCGTGGATGCCGGTGATTGGCTAATCGTTTTTCCCGCAGGTGGACTGTCGGATGGGCCGAAGGAAAGTTATCAGCTCGAGCTTCCGGGCCTTGCGCCAGGGCCGCATACGATCGCCGTGCAAATTTCCGACCGCTTTGACAATACCACGGCGGCGCAGGTGACTTTCACCGTGGCTGCGCGGCCCGCCAGGTAATTCCGGCGGCTAATTCCAGCGGACAACGCGCTAGTTAGCCCAATTGCGCGTCGCTGCAGTGCGCTCCAATCGGTCAATGGCCGCGCCGATAGCCATCATTCCGTTCGTCTCCCGATCCTTCTCCACACGCACCACTCGCGCGCTGCAACGCACGTCTTCCGGCACGCGCACGGTCAATGCTGTGGGCAGCGTAAAAAAGATTTCCACATTTTCAACAACGTTGAGACTTTGCCGTGTCTTGAATCCGATGCCGCGCTCAGACAAGTTTACGATTTCGCCGTGCTGCGGCAGTGCAATGGTTGAGAATAATTTCGCGTTCGCGTGCGCCGGCACAGTCGCCGCACCCGCCACTCCCACCATCGCATATTGTTCGGTGATCACATTAAACCGCGCAGGAATTGCGTAGGATTTCCGCGGGGCAATACGACGCTCGTGGCTAGACATAAACTCCTCCTCGGGAGCTTTCCATGTTGATTGTTCTCGAAGGTACTTCAGGAAGGGGGGACATTGAGAATGGCACTTGCCTCTAACCGCGTCAAGATTTTTAATGTTCTGTGGCGTGCGTGCCGGACGTCGCGAGTGCGCCGAATCCGTTTTCGCGCGGGATGTGCCATAATGCTCCACTGCGTGCACCATGTCCGCTCATAGCAAATCAACCGAACTCCAGCCCAACGCGCACGAGCGGCTCAACTTTCCTGCGGCGAACCTGACTCTGGATGCCATTCGCGCCGCGCATCGCCTCATCTCCCCGCGAATCCACCGTACTCCCGTCATTACCTGCGCGTCTCTCGATCACATCGCCGGCGCGCGGCTCTTCTTCAAGTGCGAAAACCTGCAAAAGACGGGCTCATTCAAGATTCGCGGCGCTACGAACGCGGTCTTCTCCCTGACGGACGAGCGAGCAAAATTTGGCGTTGCTGCGCCGTCTTCCGGTAACCACGCCGCGGCCCTGTCCCAGGCGGCGCGGTGGCGCGGAATCCCCGCCTATATCGTGATGCCGCGAAACTCCTCGCCGGCAAAGAAGAGCGCGGTGGAAGCGTACGGCGGGCAAATCACCGAAAGCGAGCCGAATGTCGCATCGCGCGAGGCCGTCACCGCCGAAGTGATCAAGCGAACCGGCGCGCATCTGGTGCATCCTTACAATGATGCGCGGGTGATTGCCGGCCAGGGAACCGCAGCGCTCGAGCTGCTTGAGGAAATCCCCGATCTTGATGCGGTGATCACTCCCGCTAGCGGCGGCGGCCTGCTGAGTGGGACAGCGATCGCCGCAAAAAGTCTGCGCCCCGGGATTCGCGTGATTGGCGGTGAGCCGCGCAACGCAGACGACGTTTACCGCTCGCTCGCCTCCGGAAAAATCGAACCTGCAGCAGCCACTGAAACCATCGCGGACGGGTTGCGCGCCACGTTGTGCCCGCTCACATTTTCAATTCTTCGCGAACGTGTGGACCAAGTGTCGCTGGTGACGGAAGAAGAAATCGTGCAGGCCATGCTGCTATTGTGGGAGCGCACCAAACTCGTCGTTGAACCTTCCGGCGCCGTGGCCGCCGCGCCGGCGCTGTTTCGAAAAATCGGCGCCGCGGGCAAGAAGATCGGCATCATCCTCTCGGGCGGGAACCTCGACCTGCGCAAACTTCCCTTCGCCTAAGCAGATTCATTCCACGCAATCTTTTCGTCGGCACGAATCTGCGCTCTACAAATCGTCGAGCGGGCGCCAATCGTTCGGCGGAAATGCAATCCTCCAGAAATTGGGCGCCGGAGAATCGAATTCGATGGGGATCTGAAATCCGTCGGGCATTTCGCGAGAGGGGCGAACCACCTTGCAGGCTACCCGTTCTTTCGTTCCGGAATGCTCCAGCACGAAGCGGGTGTCCGGCGGCAAGCCTTGCTTCAGAATAATCATCGCGCCGTGATTGTTCACGCTCAGCGTCACGGTTTCAAATGTCGTTGGCGTACCGTTCAGCGCTACGTACAGGCTGGCGCGTACACGCACCAGCACGCGCTGGCTGCGGCGACGATCTTCTCCGGCGGCCGTTTGCAATTCGCCGGATACTCCAGACTTGGATGTTCGCGCCGGCCTCGCCGGTGCCACTGCCCGCGCGGGCGCCACCGCTGTCTTCGTCAGCGTTGAAAATGATTTCGAAGCAGGGACCCTTAACGGTTCGAGTTTCAAAGCTCCACACCCCAGAAATTTTGGTCGGCCGAAATAAACTCTACCCCCACATCCCACCCGTCCGGGCGCTGCATTCCCTTCCAGACGACATGCCCATCCACAGCGCGGCGCGTGACTAGATTCGTCACACGCAGTCTTTGTTGCAATTCAACTTCCTTTGGAGATACCAGCAGGCAGCCGTAGGCGTTCACGACGCGGGTAATCGCAGGCTCCTGGCTCGGCGGCCCGCTCTGCCCGTTCCACTGTATCGTCACCGGCACGCGCGAATTCATTCGCGGACCGCGCCGTTTGTGGCGCATTCTTATATCTCGTGGCAGGTCTTCGCCAAATGGCATCCTGATTGACTCCCCGCGAGGCTGGCACGAAACACGGGTAAGCAATCCCACATTCCGGGACGCATGCGCGTCCTAACCCCATGCTAAACAGCAGGCTTTGCTCGGTCAATGGTACGAAGTGACAGGTAGTTTTGGTACAGCTTGTCATGACCACCTGTACCGCAGGACAACTGGACGAAGAATTTACGAAGCGAGGAAATTCGGTTCTGCGTGGTCGCTAATCCGCGGAAACGTGGCCATCCGCAAGATCGGCATTCCTTTTTCCGGTTACTTTCCCAAAACGGTCCTCCAGCCAGCCCTGGAACGTATCCATATATGTATAGAAAACCGGCGTCAGGTACAGCGTAACCATTTGCGAGAAGATCAGTCCGCCGACTACGGCGAGGCCCAGCGGACGTCGAGCGTCGGCGCCCGCGCCGATGCCGAACGCGATGGGCGCGGTGCCCATCAGCGCCGCCATGGTCGTCATGGTGATCGGACGGAAGCGAATTAGGCTGCCTTCGTAGATCGCTTCCGCGGCCGTCTTGTGACCGGTGCGCTCGCGCTCCACGGCAAAATCCACCATCATGATCGCGTTTTTCTTCACGATCCCGATCAGCATGATCACGCCAACGAAACCGTAGAGGTCCAGGCTCAGATGGAAAATCTGCAGCGTGAGCAGCGCACCGAAAGCTGCGGACGGCAGCCCGGAAAGAATCGTGATCGGATGAATGAAGCTCTCGTACAAAATTCCCAGCACGATATAAATCACCAGAATGGCCATCAGCAGAAGCAGGCCCAGGCCGGTGAGGGAAGCTTCGAATGCTTTCGCGGTTCCTTGAAATTGCGCCGTCACCGTGGGAGGAAGTTCTTCGCGTGCGAGTCTTTTCACTG
>Ga0182024_10007442_pt1 | contig 23592 bp, 16 predicted proteins | sample P32metaG_FD_120480 | JGI IMG/M metagenome (GOLD analysis project Ga0182024, IMG submission 120480) | Permafrost microbial communities from Stordalen Mire, Sweden - P3-2 metaG (Illumina Assembly) | ecosystem: Environmental > Terrestrial > Soil > Wetlands > Permafrost | place: Sweden: Stordalen... | reverse complement strand
TAAGTCTTCGGACACTTGAAGGTTTCCATCGGGTTATAGCCGCTAATTGAATTTGTACCGTCACGCTGGGTGAGAGCGCACAGCCTTTTCAGGTGGAAACAAATTCGGGAGAGTGGAGGCTATAAGGAACCACCCTCCCTTGATCTTCTGGCGAAGACCCACCCTATAAGGAACTTCATAGGCGTCAAATTCGGCGACAGTGAGTCCCTACTCCCTTTTAATACTGAGAGGCCCGAAGTTTCGATTGTCATCAAGACTGAGAAAATCAGGGTGCGAGCGAGGCGTCGGGATGGCACTCGGTCCCGGGCCCTGCCGTTTCGGAGCCTGCCGGTAGCAGATCGCGGGCCGCGAGTGAATCCGTGTGTTCCAAATACCGCCGCCTCTTGAGGGATCGCCTGCGGCTCTGAAGACGAAGCCCCCTACGGGAAGGAAACGGCACTATGAAGAAATGTTTTCGTGAAGAGGATTGTATCGTCTTAAAGAGGATGTCGGACTGTGCGTTGGACTGCGCATGGTTAGATGCGCAAAGAAGAACCAGCATGACAACTGGGGACAGGCGGAGCAAGCGCTTCGTGTTCACAAGAAAAACTCCTTCGCGAGATGCAGGCTACGGGTCCATGCGTATCATGCCCCCGCGGTGTTCCCGGGAATACTTGTTTCCACCCGGCTCCTACCTATTTGCCACCGAAGAGGTCAGGCGGCATCCACGGCGATGCACAACTCCTTAAGCAGCCATTCTGGGATGTAGACGCGATCTTTGTTTTGCTTGCACCAAGCACGGAGGGCTGCCGATGACGTATACATCTCTGCCGTCAGCTGCAGTTGCTTGACCAGCAGGTCGAATTCAGTGGCGAGTGCCGGGCAGGGCGGCATGGGACGCCCCCAGTTGGGATTTCCGCGTTTGCGATTCATAGGGGGACAGCCGGGATCAACCATGGAACCTCATCATACGCTGCCCTTTCGGGCTATGCAGCAGCAATCCTCTTCAGCTGCCAACCCCACCGATTTCATTGACTTGCCTGTTCCGCAGACTTAGGATTCTGCTCCAGTGATCGGCTAAACTATCTCGCACTACCGCATCATCGAGAAACCCGGAAGCGGCAGCATGGGGCGGTGTACAAGGCTGAAGCGCCGAGCTTGGGCGTTTGGTCGCCTTGAAATCCCTGCCGGAGGACCAGCATGGATTCCGCGGCGCGAAGGAAGAACCAAGGCTATAAACCTGTTGCCCGGACGCGGGCGCCTTTATCCCACAGGCGGCACGTAAGGAATATAGCGGGCAAACAACCAGCACAGGAAAAAGACGACTGGGATGTGCACCATCAACTGCAGCACTCCGTATCCCACAATATCGCATGCCTTCAATTTTAGAATGCCCAGCAGAGGCAGCATCCAAAAGGGGTTCACCAGATTCGGAAGCGCTTCCGACGCGTTGTAGATCTGCACCACCCAGCCCAGGTGCACCTGATGCAGGTTCGCGGCCTTCAGAACATAGGGCGCTTCGATCACCCACTTGCTGCCGCCGGAAGGAATGAAAACGCCGAGCGCTGCCGAATACATTGCCACCAGCAGGGGATAAGTGTTGTGTGTGCTGACGGAAGCGAAGAGTTTCGCCAGAGAATCCGCAATCCCCGTACCAACAATCATTCCAAAAATCACGGCATAAAACGGGAACTGAATGATCACGCCGCCTGTTGCGGGAATGCATTCCGCGACGGCACGCATGAACCGCTTCGGCCGCCAGTGCAACAAAAGACCAGCCGTGATGAACATCAGATTGTAAGTATTGAGATCGAGCGCCGCCAGCGCCCCTTGCGGTGACGTGCGGAACACGTCGATCAAATACCAGAACAGCAGCGCCGCAACCAGAACTGTGAGCAGCGGACTATATTCCAGCCATTCGCCGGGCTTGCTTCGGTCCTCCAGGCTGGAGCGGATCGGCGCGTATTCAATTCCGTAAGATTCGGCGGTTCTGGCATTTTCCGCAGACGGGGTCGACAAGTAAGCGATCAGCACCGATAACACGATCAGGATCACTGTGGTCGCGATGCTCTGCCAAAGAAAAAGAGTTTGCGTGAGCGGGATCAATCCACTAATGCTGAACAGGGAAGGAGGCATCGCCGACTTGGTCGCCATCAGCATGGCGGCGGAGGACGAAAGCCCCATCGCCCACACGGCTCCCAGCCCGAGATACGCAGCCGCCCCGGCGGCGCGGTAGTCCATGCCTTTGACGCGATGAGCCAGCTCGCGGACGAAGAGTCCGCTGAAAATCAGACTCAACCCCCACGAGATCAGTGACGTCAGCATGGAGAACAGCGCGACCAGAGCGACGGCTTGCCGGGGCGTCTTGGGAATCCCAGCTAACCTGCGGATGGCGCGATATACGATCGGCGTCGACGCAACCACATATCCCCCCACGATGATCATCACCATCTGCATGGTGAAGGGAACCAGAGTCCAGAAATTCTTTCCACCCTGAATCGCCAGCTTGGGGGAACTCTGATGAAGAAACAAACCGGCAACAAAGACCACCACAATCCCCAGCAGGGCAAAAATCAGGGGATCGGGGAACCACCGTTCGCTCCAGCGGGCGAGGCTCAGGCCAACGCGCACCAGGCCTTGTTCCTGATTTGTTGTGCGCTCTTCGGGTGGCGCATGCATACTCGATCCTTTCGATGTGGCAGCGGTTTGTGCCCGACATTGTAGCGTGAATTTCGCGCCACGCAAGCGTTGTGCCGGATTCCACGATGGTGTAGGATGCGTGCGACTGCGGCAGGATTCCCGCACTGCCTTCGGTCCTCCGCTGATGGGTCGGGCGAAGTGAAGATGAGTTGCTGCTAAGTTGCTACTCGCGCGAATGCCAAAGACCGCCTCCCACATTCGGAATGAAGCAATCGCAGGTTTTCGGCTGCGCCGCCACCATCTGTTGCATGATCCGTCGCAACATCAAGATGCGGTCACCATCTGCCGCGATATGTGCGGCGTGCAGGCGCAGATCATGTCGGCGGCTCGTCTTCAGCTCTGGACCCGCAATCATGCGATCACGCGGCTCGAGATCGACGACGCATTGTGGAAGTCTCGCACCCTGGTCAAGACTTCGCTCATGCGTCAGACGTTGCATCTCATTCCGACCGACGAGTTCGCAATCTACATCGCTGCCCTCAGACCAAGCCGCTTCGCTCAAGCAATGCGCGTCATGGACCGATGCGGCATTACGCGCGAGGAGAGCGCCGCACTCATCCCCTTGATCATGGAGACCCTCTCTGCGGGGCCACTTAGCAGGCCTGCTATCGCTGCTGCCATTCGTCCCAAAGCGAGTAAACAAGTGCGTTTCTGGATGGAGAACTCCTGGAGCCTGGTTCGCCTGCCGGTGGCGGAAGGACTAATCTGTTATGGCCGGGGCGAAGGCAACGCAATCGTTTTCATACGTACGGATCATTGGCTGCCGAAGCTGAAGCTTGAACGGATGTCCTCGACGGAGGCGCAATGCGCTCTCTTTCGAAAATATTTGCAGGCCTATGGCCCCGCGACGCTGCATGACTTCGCCCACTGGGCGGGCCTCCCGATGCAAGCGGTGAAACCGCTTCGCGCTTTGCTCGAATCTGAACTAACGGAGATTCCCGGCGATAAGAAGAATAGTCTCTTGCTGCGCGAGGATGTAGCCGTTCTAAACGCCAGCCCTAAGCCAAAGGCTTCGATTCGCCTGCTCCCGAACTTCGATGCCTATCTCCTAGCCCATCGCGAAAAAGATCACCTGCTGAGCGCCGAGCACTACAAGCGCGTCTACCGCAACCAGGCCTGGATCTCGCCCGTGGTGCTCATCAACGGCGCAATCGCGGGCGTATGGTCACACAAACTTCAAGGCAAGCGTCTGCATGTGGAGATCGACCCCTTTGGCAAGCTCAACAAAGACGTGCGTGCAGGGATCGAGCGCGCAGCCATGCATCTGGCGCAGTTTTACGAAAGCACCTTGGACCTTAAGTTCAACTAACCGCATTTCAACAGATGTGGTGACAGCGGCCCTTGCTGTCCGGTGCGTTCATGTGGGGACGGCCGCCTCGGCCGTCCGTTGAGCGAAGCGAGACGCCCAAAGCCATCGGCCGCAAACCAGAATGTTACAAGAATCCCAGATTTGCTTTTGTAGCGGAGCCATATGAGGATACTAGTGAATGATCGTGAACTTCGCTGAGCGCGCCCACAATCACAACTGGGAACTCGACCCGGTCACCCGGTCTCTGCTCGACACTGACTTTTACAAATTGCTGATGCTGCAATTCATCTGGAAGCATTACCCGAAGACCCGAGTGCAATTCACCGTGTTCAATCGATCTTCCAGCGGTCCAGTGGATACTTTCGCGCACGAAGAACTAATCGAGCAGCTCGATCATGCTAGAGAGATGCGCTTTCGCAGGTCCGAACTGGTCTGGCTGGCTGGCAACACCTTCTACGGCCACCGCGGAATCTTCGAACCTGCCTTTCTCGAATGGCTGGAACGCGATTTCAGATTGTCGGACTATGAGTCGTCGGTGAAAGACGGCCGCTTTCATTTATCCTTCGACGGCTTCTGGACCGACACCACAATGTGGGAACTTTATTCGCTCTCCATCATCAACGAGCTGCGCACCCGAGCCAATCTGAAAAAACTCACCGAGTTTGGCCTGGACATCCTCTATGCCAAGGCCAAGACGAAGCTCTGGGACAAGATCGAGTGCCTGCGCGATGTTCCCAATCTCAGCGTCGCAGACTTCGGAACCCGCCGCCGTCACAGCTTTCTCTGGCAAGAATATGTTGTCGAAGCCATGGCGTCGAATCTGGGCAGTGGTTTCACCGGAACTTCAAACGCCTTCCTCGCCCACAAGCACGACCTTGAAGCGATTGGAACCAACGCGCATGAAATCCCAATGGTCCTCGCGGCACTTGCGCCGCCAGACGATGACGAAGCCCTAAAAGCTTCTCAGTACCGCGTCCTCGAGATGTGGCAGCAAACCTACGAAGGCGCACTCCGCATCATGCTGCCCGACACTTTCGGAACTACGCAATTCCTCGAGGGCGCGCCCGATTGGGCCGCCGATTGGACTGGCCAGCGCATCGACAGCAAGGATCCTTATATCGCCGGAGATGAATATATCGTGTGGCTCCGGGCCCGCGGCCGCGAACCCAAAGAGAAGCTGATCATCGCCTCCGACGCCCTCGACGTCGACGACATCCTCGGCCTGCACGCATATTTCGGAGGGACGTTGGCTGGCGGAATGAGCGCGCAAGATTTTCGCAGCGCGGCCGATTTCCACGATCGCCGCAAGTGGACTCCCGGCCGCCACATTCGTTTCAGCGCAGGTTGGGGTACGCTGTTGACCAACGATTTTCGCGGCTGCGATCCCAGCGGCGATGCCGGGTTCGATCCCATCAGCCTCATCAGCAAGGTTTCCAGCGTCGAAGGCCGTCCCGCGGTGAAGCTCTCCGACAATTACGCAAAAGCGCTCGGTCCGCCCGCGGAACTCGAACGCTACCGGCGCGTCTTTGGTACGGCGGGAGTTACCCATCTTCCGGTAATCGCGTAAACCATTGAAACTACAATGGTTAGAGGTTGCATGAGGGTATTCCACGTTCGTGCCTGGGTAATGGCACACTAGAGCCATATACGGCGTGGCCCACCTACAGTAGTCTCGTTCTTGAGCAGCACTTGGGGGAGGGCTGATCAACATACGCCTCAAGACTCAAACCGAGTCTGAGGCGTTTTGTTTTGCCCCTAAACCATTCTTGATTTGAAAGGGCAAGGCTTCCGGCCGTGCCGTACACCGCCTGAAAAAAATCAGGGCTTCAGCCCCTGAGGTCAACTGAAAACGTTTAGGATCCGCCGTATAATCGCTCTTCCTATGCGAGCCTCGCTTTTCGTGTGGACACTTTCTCTGTGGACAGGCTCGCTGCTGACCGCCGCATCGCCAGCACAATCTTCTCCTGACAAACCTCCGCAGTTCGAAGACGTCGCGCAAAAGGCAGGCCTAACCGTCGCGCACATTTCTTCTCCCGACAAAAAATACATCGTCGAATCCATGAGCGGCGGCGTCGGTCTCATCGACTGCGACAACGACGGCAAGCTCGACATCATCACCGTCAACGGCTCCACGGTGCAAAGATACAAGCAGGGCGGCGATCCGATGATCACGCTCTATCGTCAGGATACGGACCCTACAAATCACGACATCCATTTCACCGACATCACAAAGTCCGCCGGCCTTACTCACAAAGGCTGGGGCATGGGCGTGGCCGTCGCCGATTACGACAACGACGGATTGCAAGATATTTACGTAACCGGCTACGGCGGCAACGCGCTCTATCACAATCTAGGCAACTGCAAATTTGAGGACGTAACCGAGAAGGCCGGCGTAGGCGCCGGAGGATTCAGCACCGGAGCCGCCTGGGCCGACTATGATCGCGACGGCCGCGTCGATCTTTTCGTCTCGCGTTACGTTCACGTGGATATCGACAACCTGCCGCAGTTCGGCAACGATCCGCGCTTCTGCCGTTTCAAGGGAGTGCTGGTGCAGTGCGGTCCATGGGGCATGCCCGGCGAATCCGATCTGCTGTTTCACAACAAAGGCGATGGCACCTTCGAAGAAGTTTCGAAGAAGGCGGGCGTGGACGATCCCAATCATTACTACGGCTTGGGCGCGACCTGGGGCGATTACGACAACGACGGTTGGCCCGATCTTTACGTGGCGAACGATGCCGGACCGAACTTTCTGTATCGCAACAAGCACGACGGAACATTCGAAGATGTCGGCCTGCTCGATGGAGTTGCGCTGAGCGGTGACGGCCTCGAGCAAGGCTCGATGGGAGTCGACTGGGGCGACTATCTCCACGAAGGCCGCCTGTCGATGATCGTTACGAATTTTGTGGAGCAGGGCTCGACCCTCTATCACAACCTCGGCAAAGACAATTTCGCCGACGTGAGCGTGCGCGCGAAGCTGATGAAGCCGACTTATCCGTTGGTGAGTTGGGGAACGGCATTTTTCGATATGGACAACGACGGCTGGCTTGATCTCTTCATCGCGAGCGGCCACGTCTATCCCCAGGTCGATGCGATCCCCGGCGGCACTCCCTACCGGCAGCCGATGCTGCTCTTCCGCAACCATCGCGACGGAACCTTCGACGATGTTTCGCAAGCGCTGGCGAATATGCCTCCGCAATCAAGGCGGGGCGCGGCTTTCGGGGACATTAACAACGATGGCAATGTCGACATTGTGGTGCTGAATGTAGGCGAGCCTCCATCGCTCCTGCTGAATCGCAACAACAGCACGAATCACCGCGTGCTGTTCAAGCTGGTAGGTACGAAAAGCAACAAGGCCGCGATCGGCGCGCGAGTCACGGTGAAGGCCGGCACGCTGGTGCAGTTCAGCGAAGTGCGCGGCGGCGCAAGCTACCTCTCGCAGAATGACTTGCGCTTGCATTTTGGGTTAGCGGCAAACGACAAGATGAGCGAAGTAAGCATTCGCTGGCCGAATGGCGAGACAGAAGTTCTACGTGATGTACCCGCAGATTTTATTTACACCGCAGTTGAAGGATCGGGAATTCAGCAGAAAGTCGCGCTGCCCGCTTTGCCGAGGCCCTGAAGCCTTCTCAATCGCGGCGAGGCTGGAACTCCTCAACGTATTCCGCCGCTCCGATCAGCTCGAGTTGAATGGAACTGCCACGAACGCAAACGACATTATCCCAGCATTCGATCTTCAGTTCGATCTCACCATTTACGTTGAGTGGGATCGGGATCAAGTTCTCGGAAACAGTGTTGTCTATCCTGAGCGAGCCGCCCGAAAGGTAGTGAGCGTCCCCCTATATGCTTCACGGCTCTCCTTTGAGAGTGCGCCCCCGATCCGAGCGTTTCCGATCCGCAGCACCGCTTCTTGGCTCCATCCCGTTCCGGCATCAACTGCGGGACGTCCCTCGGAAGAATTTATATACACACTCTTGAAGTGAAGGACGGCCGTTCCATCTTGCAGCGCGATCTGGTCGAGGGCGGAATCGTGAATCTCGATGGCTTGCTTTTGCACAGCTACAGATTACCTCAGAAAACGAATGCCTACGTGATCCCCAGCTGTTTCTGAATTTCCTCCAGTGGCACACCCTTCGTTTCCGGAACCATGGTCTTCACCCAAATGAGTTGCAGAATCATCATGCCGGTGAAGAACAAGAAAACATAACCGGTCGGGAACTTGGTGACCATCGCCGGAAAGAAAGTTGTAAGCAAAGCGGCAAAGATCCAGTGCGTGAAGCTGCCGAGCGTCTGCCCCTCCGCGCGATGACGGTTGGGAAATATCTCGGAAATCAGAACCCAGATCACCGCTCCCTGGCCGATCGCGTGAGCAGCGATGAACGCGAAGATGCAAACCGGAACAATTGAGTAATGGTTCGTAAAGAAAGCCCACGCAACCAGCCCGAGCGAGGCAATGTAGCCGAACGAGCCAATATAAAGGAGAGTGCGCCGGCCCAGTCGGTCAATGAGCCAGAGGCCGACAAACGTGAAGACGAGATTGGTAAGCCCAATCCCAATCGACTGCAACAGCGCCGCTTTCGCGCCGAGCCCGGTAAGCTCGAATATGCGGGGCGCAAAATACAAAATCGCATTGATGCCTGACATCTGATTGAAGAACGCAACCAGAATGGCGAGCAGGATCGGTTTGCGAAGACGCCGAGTCCAGAAATGTCCCGACGAAACTTGTTCCGACGATGCGGCGATAATCGCGTCGGCTTCGGCCGCCACGTCGGCTTTCGAAGCGTCGGGTTCAATCCGCTGCAGCACTGCGAGCCCAGCCTCGCGGTCTCCCTTCTTGCCTAGCAGCCAGCGTGGACTTTCCGGAAGACCGAAGCAGAACACCGCGTAGAGCAGCGACGGAAACGCGGCCACGCCCAGCATCCAGCGCCATGCATTCTCGCCGACGCCCGCCAGCAGCGCGTTCGAGACGAAAGCGATCAGGATGCCGAAAACAATATTGAACTGAAACATTCCCGCAAGCCGTCCGCGATGCTTGGCCGGCGCGATCTCTGAGATATACATGGGAGCAACTACGGTGGAGATCCCAATGCCCAATCCGCCGATGACGCGAGCGAGAATGAACACAGCAACATTCGGCGCCAAAGCCGAACCCACCGCACCCACAAAATAAAGAATGCCGATCCAAAGCAGCGTGGCCTTGCGTCCAAACCGGTCAGCCGGCCAGCCCCCCATCAGCGACCCGACCACGGTGCCATAGAGGGCCGATGCCATGGCAATGCCATGGAGTCCGGCGCTCAGTCCCCAAAGCGTCTGAATAGTTTTTTCAGCGCCCGAAATAACCACTGTGTCGAAGCCGAAAAGAAATCCGGCCAGCGCCGAGGTGAGCGACCAGAAGAAGATGCGTCCATTCATAGGGAACCGGGCGAGACCGAGATTCCTCCGCCCCTCGCTTTCGCTCGGGGGTCGGAATGACAACGATTTGCTGAGAACCGAGCACTGGGTACCAGGTACTGGGTACTGCCTCACTCTTTCGTCAGCGTATGGCCCTTCTCGCGCCAGTCGCGAATGCCGCCATCCATCGAAATGACATTCGTGTAACCCATCTTCTGCAGATTATCGGCGGCCAGCGCCGAGCGGAATCCGCCGCCGCAGTAAAGCACAATCTCCGCGCCGAGATCGGGCACGCGGGCCTCGATATCCCGCTCAATCACGCCTTTGCCCAAGTGAATCGAGCCCGGCAGATGGTCCTTGGCAAATTCGCTCTCTTCGCGCACATCCACCAGGACGAATTTCTCGCCGCGATCCATCTTCTTCTTTACTTCCTCGACGTTGGTCTCGCGAACGCGCGTCTTGGCGTCGTCCACAATCTTCAAAAAGCGCGGAGGATGTTGATGAGCCATGAAAACTCCTTTCCCAGTCGGATGACGATAGACATCCTATCAAGTTGCAGGAAACGCTGCAGCGTCCGCAGGAAGTCCTCGGTCTTCTTTCGTGTAGCTTCGTGTCCTTCGTGGTTCATCGCTTCTCAGTTAGCATGAACAAGTGAAGAAAAAAGGAGAAGTCCGGCAAATCGGCCTGGCGCGCGCCTTGTCGAAGCTTGGCCACTGTTCACGGTCCCGCGCCGCGGCGCTGATTCGGGCCGGGCACGTGAGCCTGAACGGCAAAATCCGGCGCGATCCGGAGGCGCCGGTTTCCGGAAAACATGATCGGATCGTAGTCGATGGGAAGCACGTTGAGCCGCAAGCGAAAATCTACGTCATGATGAACAAGCCTCGCGGCGTGGTCACGACGGCAGCGGACGAAAAGGGCAGAGAGACGGTGTGCGACATAATGAACGTACCGGGTGAGGCTTTTCCTTGGTTAGCCCCGGTCGGTCGTCTCGACAAGGCCAGCGAAGGTTTGCTGCTGCTGACCAACGATTCCGAATGGGGCGCCCGCATCACCGCGCCTGAAACGCATTTGGACAAAACCTACCATGTTCAAATAGGAGCGGTCGTGGATGAAGAGTTCCTCCAGTCGCTGGTTCAGGGAATGAAAACAAAAGACGGGGAAGTGCTGCGAGCGAAACAGGCACGCCGCCTGCGCGCCGGACAGAAAAACTGCTGGCTCGAAATTGTTCTCGATGAAGGCAAGAACCGCCAGATCCGCCGCATGGTCGAAGCTATGGACGCCGAAGTGTTGCATCTGATTCGCGTGGCCATCGGACCTCTGCAATTAGGCGATCTCGCGAAAGGCCGACACCGCCTCCTGACGGTGGATGAAAAGCGAAGGCTCGATCGTGCCATGCTGGGAATCTTATGAGCGGCTTGACTTTCCTTCCGGCCGTCGCCATGGCCGAACAAATCCGAAATAAGAAGCTCTCCCCGGTCGAACTTGTGGAAGCGCATCTGGCGCAGATCGAGCACCTGAATCCAAGACTAAATGCATTTGTGCAGGTAGACGCGAACCAGGCGCGGCGAGCGGCTCATCATGCGGAGGCCGCCGTCATGCAGGGAAAAAAGGTCGGCCCTCTGCACGGTGTTCCTATCAGCATCAAGAGTTCTTTGGAAGTAGTGGGAATGCGTAACGAAGCCGGAACCAGGCTGCGCGCAGGATTGGTCGCAGCGCAGGACGCCCCGCTGGTCACACGTCTGAAGAATGCCGGCGCAATTATTCTCGGTGTCACCAACACGCCCGAGCTTTTGATGGCGTGGGAAACCGACAACTCCCTCCATGGCCGCACCAACAACCCGTGGGATCTGGAGCGCACGCCCGGAGGCTCAAGCGGTGGCGAAGCGGCGGCGATTGCCGCCGGCATGTCCGCGGGCGGAGTAGGCAGCGACGGCGGAGGTTCAATCCGCGTGCCCGCGCACTTCAGCGGCATCTGTGGCCTCAAACCCACGCCAGGGCGCATTCCCGCTACCGGGCACTTTCCCGTATCCGCCGGCCCGTTTGCACTCATCGGCGTCGTCGGACCGATGGCACGCACCATCGCCGACTTGAAAGCCATGTTCGAGGTGATGCAGGGTCCAGACGTCGGCGATACCTGCGCCGCTCCAGTACCGGTGCGCTGGCCGAGCGATGAAGAAGTTAAGAAACTGAGGATCGCTTATTTCGAAGACGACGGCCGCACGCCCGTCACACCCGAAACCAGCGCGGCCGTCGGCGCCGCGGCAGAAGCCCTGCGCAGCGCCGGGTTTCAAGTAGATCGCTTCCAACCGGTAGGGCTGGAAGAAGCGCGCCAGCTCTGGCACAAGTTTTTCGTGGTCGCCGGCGGAATGCTGTTAGGTCCCATGTTCAAAGAAGCGGACGCCGATCTTAGTCCGATCCTCAAGCAGTTTCTGGAATGGTCGGCGGCAGAGCCGGCGCTCACTGGCGAGACCTTGCTCGATGCCTGGATTCAGCGCGATCTGCTCCGCGCCCGGTTTCTCGCGCAGATGCGGCAATATCCCATCCTGCTGTGTCCAACGGCGGCGATCCCAGCGTTCCGCCATGGTGAGCGCAGTTGGCAGGTGGAAGGCAAGACGGTCCACTATCTCGATGCCTGGAGTTACACGGAATTCTTTAACCTGCTGGGCAATCCCGCCGCAGTGGTTCCAGTCGGCCGTTCACCGGAAGGTTTGCCCATCGGCGTGCAGATCGTCGGAAGACCCTGGGAGGAAGAGCAGGTGCTATCGGTAGCCGCCGCGCTCGAGAAGCAATGCGGTCCCTGGAAGACCCCGCCGATCGCGTGAAGATCTTCGATCTCCGATAGTATTTTTCCATTATTTCCCCGGCACGCCAGTCTGGGTAAGTTGGTTGGCGTGCGATTCTCAGTCTCCTTGGGACTGCGGTCTAGAATAAGCGCCTGACTGTTTCCAATGCATGAAAACGTAGGTTCTGAAGGTTTCGTCGGCCGGGCCTTGGCTTGGCTCTTGCCGTTCCTTGCGATCACGGCCGCGTACCTCTATACCTTCCCGCAACCGAACATTTTCTATGCATGTGTGGTGCTGTTGCACGCTCTGGCCGGAGTGGTTACTGCAATTCTGCTCGTTGCCGCAGCAGTTCGCTTGTTGCGGGACGGAAACTTTCTTGCACGCGCGGGATGGCTGCTGGTGGCGGCGGGCGCCGTGTTCGGACTCATTCTCATCAAGACCGGCACGCCTCGCACCGAGTGGAAGTGGCTTTACCTCCATATCCTGGTCTCGCTCCTCGGGGTTGGCCTTCTGATCGCCGGCAAGTTGGGGCAGCGGGGATGGTTGGCATCAAACGCCGCGATCGCCATTCTGCGCGCAACAATCTGCCTGGCCGTGCTCGCCGGAGTCGGCTACGCTGCACGCTACACACGCGAAAGTTGGCAGACGCGCAGCCGCATCCAGAATCCCGCCATGCCGCCCGACAACATGAACGGCGAAGGGGATGGCCCCGAGGGTTCGTTCTTCCCCAGCTCTGCGCAGGTTTACGGCAAACAGAAAATCCCCAGCAAGTTCTTCATGGAGTCCGAGTCCTGCAAGCGCTGCCACGAAGATATTTACAACCAGTGGTTCAGTTCGGCGCACCACTTCTCATCGTTCAACAATCAGTGGTACCGCAAGTCGATCGAATACATGCAGGATACCGTCGGAACGAGGCCCTCGAAATGGTGCGGTGGATGCCACGATCCTGCCGTGCTCTACAGTGGCTTGATGGATACTCCCATCAAACAGATCGTGCATCGCCCGGAGTCGCAGGCCGGCCTCGGCTGCATGATGTGTCACTCTATCGCCGACGTGAAGAGCACGATGGGCCAGGGCGATTTTTATCTGGAGTATCCCAAACTGCACGAGCTGGCCGCCACGCAGAATCGTGTGGCGCGCGCCCTACATGATTTTCTGATCCGCCTGAATCCCGAGCCACACCGCCGCGTCTTTCTAAAGCCGTTCATGAAAACTCAGACCGCGGAGTTCTGCTCGAGCTGCCACAAGGTGCACCTCGATGTTCCGGTAAATCACTACCGCTGGTTCCGCGGCTTCAACGAATACGACAACTGGCAAGCCAGCGGTGTTTCCGGACAAGGCGCGCGCTCGTTCTACTATCCACCCAAGCCGCAGCAGTGTGCCGATTGCCACATGCCCATGGAGTCTTCGAAGGACGCGGGCAATATCAACGGTTTCGTACACTCGCACCGTTTTCCCGGTGCGAACACCGCGCTTCCAACAGCGAATGAAGATGCCGCGCAATTGAAACTGACCGAAGGATTCCTGAAGAGCGGCGCTCTCACGGTGGATATTTTTGCCGTGTCGCCGGCACAGATGCCGTTGAAGTCGGGCGCGACGACTCAAGCGGAACTGGCCACAACATTTGCCGTCGGTGAAGAAGCCGAAACCAAAATCACTCCAGCTTCCGAACCCGTCAGCGGAGAAGTCGCGCCGGTCACTGCTCCCTTGAACCGCGTCCAGCCCGCGCTGCGTCGCGGCGATACCGTGCGCGTTGATGTGGTCGTGCGCACCAAGAAGGTGGGACACTTTTTCCCCGGCGGTACCGTCGACGCCTACGACACCTGGCTTGAATTGAAAGCCACCGACGACCTCGGCCAGACCATCTTCTGGAGCGGCATGGTTGAGGATGACGGCAAAGGTCCGGTGGAAAAGGGCGCGCACTTTTATCGTTCTCTGCAGATCGACGCGCATGGCAACCCCATAAACAAGCGCAACGCGTGGGCAACGCGGGCTGTCGTGTATGTGCGGCTTATCCCTCCGGGCGCGGCCGACACGGTGCATTACCGCATGTCGATTCCTGAAAACGCCGGAAACAAGATCACGTTACACGCGCGCCTCTGCTACAGAAAGTTTTCGTGGTATGGCACGCAGGAAGCGTTCGCTGGGCAGCCCGATCCGGCAACGCCGAATTCGGTTGCACCTGACTTCGACGACCGCCCGACCGTGTTCACGGCGTCCCTGAGTGGCGTTTCCGCAAAGCAGGAAAAAATTCCCGACCTGCCTATCGAAATCGTGGCCGAAAACGAAGTGACGCTGCCTGTGATCGCACACAACGCACCCGCTTCCGAGCCGAAGACCATCGTGAAAAAAGCAGAATGGCAGCGCTGGAACGATTACGGAATCGGCCTGTTCCTGCAAGGAGATCTGAAAGCCGCGGCTGCGGCGTTCCAGAAGGTGACGGAAGCCGATCCAAACAATCCCGACGGCTGGGTAAATATGGGACGCGTGGCCGTACAGGAAGGCGATATGGATCGCGCCCGCACCGTGCTCGATAAGGCGTTGGCGTTGTCTCCAAATCTCGCGCGGGCCAACTATTTCTATGCTCGCGTGCTGCGCGCGGACGGCAACTATGAGGGGGCTGCCGCCCGCTTGCGCATCGTTCTGGCGCAGTATCCGCGCGATCGGGTTGCGCTCAACGATCTGGGGCGGATTCTTTTCCTGCAGCGCAAGTATGCGGAGGCGGTGACCGTCCTGCAATCCGTATTCGCGATTGATCCCGAAGACCTGCAAGCGCACTATAACTTAATGCTATGCTATGGTGGCCTGGGAAATGAAAAACTTGCAAAAGAGCACCAGGCGCGCTACCTGCGATTCAAAGCCGACGAATCATCGCAGGCGATCACCGGACCGTATCGTCAATTGCATCCGGAAGACAACAACGAGAGGCAGTCGATTCACGAGCACGTGTCGGTCCCTCTGCCGGCGCTCAGCAACAATCATGTAGGGACAGCCGCCTCGGCCGTCCAGCCGAGCAAAGCGAGGTTAGCATCCAGCGCTCCCGCGGCCGGTGGATCAAGATGAAGTTTTCTTTAGCCTTCCTCCATGCCCCAGTGTCTCCGTGGTGGGTTCTTTTGTTTGCTGTCCCGACCCATGCCCAGCAGATTCACTTCCGCGACGTCACCGCGCAAGCCGGTGTCCATTTCACCCACAACAACGGCGCTTTCGGAAAAAAATGGCTGCCGGAGACCATGGGTCCGGGCTGCGCCTTCATCGATTACGACAACGATGGATATCCTGACATCTTGTTGGTGAATAGCGAAGACTGGCCCGGTCACGCCCACGCTGGAGCGGCAACCCCAAAGCTATACCACAACAACCACGACGGAACCTTCACCGATGTGACCCGCAAAGCTGGCTTGGCCGTGCCCATGTTCGGACTCGGAGTTGCGGTCGGCGACTACGACAACGACGGCTTCGACGACCTCTTCATCACCGCGCTAGGCCAGAGCCATCTGTTCCACAACAACGGCAACGGAACATTTACGGAAGTGACGAAGCTCGCCGGCATGTGGGGGCCGAACGAGTTTTCGACCAGCGCCGCGTGGGTGGACTACGACCGCGACGGCAAGTTAGATCTGGTCGTCGCGAACTACGTGCAGTGGAGCGAGCAGACCGATCTCTACTGCACGCTCGACGGCGCTCACAAATCCTATTGCACGCCGGAGTCGTACAAGGGAACGTCCGTGCGCTTGTGGCACAATCTCGGAAGCGGCAAGTTTGAAGACGCCACGCAGAAAGCCGGCCTCGGCGACTCGACCTCAAAGAGCCTTGGCATCGCCATCCTCGATTACAACGCCGATGGTTGGCCCGACATTCTCATCGCCAACGACACCCAGCCCAACAAACTATATCTGAATAAGAAAGACGGGACGTTCGAAGAGCGCGGCGTGACCTCCGGTATAGCTTTCAGCGAAGATGGCGTCGCGCGCGCCGGCATGGGCGTTGATGCCGCTGACTATGATCGCAGCGGACATCCCAGCGTGATCATCAGCAACTTCGCCAATCAGATGGTGTCGCTCTATCACAACGAAGGCAACGGCTTATTCGTGGACGAAGCTCCGCAATCCGAAGTAGGACGCGCCACCCTGGTCACACTCGGATTCGGCTGTTTCTTCTTTGACTATGACAATGACGGCTGGCCCGACATTTTTGTCGCCGACGGCCATATCGAAGACCAGATCGAGCATGTGCAAAAGCGAGTGAGCTACGCCGAGCCCGCGCATCTCTTTCGCAATCTCGGCGGCGGCAAGTTTCAAGAGGTGACCGCGCAGATGGGGCAAGCCTTTGCCGCTCCAAGAGTGGCGCGGGGCGCGGCTTACGCCGATATCAATAACGACGGTTTTCTGGACGTTCTTATCACCACCAACGCGGGCCCGGCGTACTTATTCCACAACGAGGGCGGATTGAATCACAGCCTGCGATTGAAACTCGTGGGTACAAAATCAAATCGCGACGGCATCGGCGCCGTCGTTCGTATCACTTCGGGGAGCGACAGGCAGGAGAAGATGCTGCGCTCCGGCTCAAGTTATCTTTCGCAAAGCGAACTAGTACTCACCTTCGGCTTGGGCGCGCAAACAAACGCCGACGCCGTCGAGATTCAATGGCCCAGCGGCCAGACAGAGAAGCTCTCGAATATCAATGCCGGGCAGACCGTGACGGTTGAAGAGGGCAAGGGAATAATCGGCAACCGCCCATACAGCATGCCGCTCACCCACCGGTAGAGTGCTTATATTGTCAGAAAAATAGCTTTGTCATTCCGAGGAGCGAACGCGACGAGGAATCTGTTGTCGTCGCCAGCGCATATGAAGGCGTGGGTTTACCCTGTGTTGCCCTGTGCCCACTGTGTTTAAATCTTAGTCGAATGACTCCACGAATCTCAGCAACAGTAGCCGGCATGTTTCTGGCTGCCTTTGGCTTGTTCGCGACCGCGCCGCAGACTCAGCCAAAAGCAAATCCGGCAGAGGCCGCGCGCCTGAACAATCTGGGCGCTGCCTACATGAACCAGCAGCTTTTCGAAAAAGGACTTAAGTCCTTCCAGCAAGCAGCCGAGCTGGATCCTAAACTGGAGATCGCGCGTCTGAATGAGGGCATAGCGTTCCTGAACCTGCAGAAGATCGACGAAGCCAAAACCGCCTTGGAAGGCGCGCTCAAGCGGGATCCGAAGAATCCATATTCGCGGTACAACCTCGGTCTGCTCGCAAAGAATACGGGAGACGCGCAGGCCGCGATTGACGCTTTTCATCACGTAACCGAGCTCGATGCGAGCGACGCCGACACCTGGTACTTCCTGGGCGCATCTTACGTGCAAGCCAAACAATTTCCCCAGGCGATCGAGGCCTTTCAACGCGCGCTTCAACTCAATCCGCTGCATGCTTCTGCCGAATTCGGACTATCGCGCGCTTATCAGCAATCGACTGACATCGACCACGCCCGCGAGCACCTGAAAAAATTCCAGTACATCACGCAAAACAAAATCGGCGCGCCCATGAGCCTTGCCTATGGCGAGCAGGGCCAGTACTCGCGCGCGGTGGAATCGCCGTCGGCGGTGTTGAAAGCGCCCGCGCAGATCAAGGTGCGCTTTATGGATGTGACCAAGGGGGCGGGAATTGTCTCGAGACCCCGACCTGCGATTAACCGCATCAAGGTATTGGAGCCCGGGCCTGGAGCGTGTTTTGTCGATTACGATTCCGACGGCAAGCTTGATCTTTTTATAGCAGCCAATGGACCGGAAGGGGGGTTGGTTCTCTACCACAATCTAGGAAACGGCAAGTTCGCTGACGTAACGAAACAGGCGGGACTTGATCCAAATCTGGACGCCACTAGTTGCACAGCGGGCGACTATGACAACGACGGGTTCACCGACCTGGTCGTTGGTGCGGATGCTCACGTGCTTCTGCTGCACAATGAGAAGAACGGCACGTTTCGAGACCAGTCCGCCACTTTGGGAATTCAGCCCGCCAGCAGCGCGATCGCCGGACTAGCCTTCATCGATTACGATCACGACGGCGATCTCGATCTGTACGCTGTCCGCGTGGGAGGGTTCAGAGATCCGACGAAATTGTCCCAGACGCATGTCGCGGAAACACGCGGCACGAATCAGATGTGGCGCAACAACGGCAATGGAACATTCTCGGATGAAACCGATGCGAGGGGGCTTTCGGGTCCTGCGTACGGTGCAAATGCCGCCGGTACGGACTACAACAATGACCGAGCTGTAGACCTAGTTGTGACAGGCGGCTGGAGCGGCGGCGTTACAGGCGGCGCCCTGCAGTTTCCTTTGGCTATTTTTGAAAACCAACGCGAGGGGAAATTTGCCCTGCGAGAACTTATCGCACCCCCTGCGCCCACCCGCGGAGTTGCGCCTCTGGATTTCGACCACGACGGCTGGATGGATTTAGCTCTCACGCACGATGGCTCTCCCGCCGTTAGTCTCTGGCGCAACAACCGGGGCAAGAACTTTGAGCGTGTTCTGTTGCCCGACAGCAACTGGGTTCGCGCTTATGGCGTCGCTGCCTTCGACTACGACAACGACGGCTGGGTCGATCTCGTCGCCGTCGGCGAAACTAAAGAAGGCAAAGGTGAAGTACGCTTGTTCCGCAATCTTGGGGCGGATGGTTTCAAGGACGTCACTGCCGATGTTGGGCTCGACAAGATTCAGCTGAAAGAGCCGCGTGCGATCATCACCGGCGATTACGATGGTGACGGCGCGACCGACTTGCTGATCACGCAGAATCACGGGCCCGCGGTGCTGCTGCGCAATGAGAGCGGCAATCAGAATCACTGGCTGCGGCTTTCGCTCAAGGGACTGGCCGATAACAAGAGCGCCATCGGGACGAAGGTGGAAGTGTTTGCGGGCGGAAACCGGCAGAAGTTTGAGATCGCCGGTTCGTCCGGATACCTGGGACAGAATTCCACCGACATCGTGGTCGGCCTGGGTGACGCGAAAGAAGCTGACATCGTTCGCATGCTATGGCCGACTGGCGTGTTGCAAGATGAAATCAATGTTGCTGGCGACCAGCAGCAGAATTTTACTGAGATCGACCGCCGCGGCAGTTCTTGTCCCACTTTGTTTGTTTGGAATGGCGAGCGCTACGAGTTCGCCGCCGATATGCTGGGCGCGGGCGTGGTCGGGCACTGGGTTGGGCCGGGGCAGCGCGACGTTCCGCGGCCGGTCGAGTACATCAAGATCGATCGTAACGGTATTCGCGAAAAAGACGGGAAGCTCAGTTTCCGCTTCATGGAACCTCTGGAAGAAGCTGTCTACCTGGATCAGGTGCGCGTGCTGGCGGTCGATCATCCCGCCGATTTGGAGGTTTACCCCAATGAGTATTTTGCCTCGAACCCGCCGTATCCGGAATTCATGGTGGTGGTGAGCAAGAGCAAAGATACGCGTTCGCCTGCCGCCGCGTGGGACGAGCACGGTCACAATGTGTTGCCCGATCTGCTAGCGCATCGTTACTTCGGTGATTTTGAACCTACACAATTTCAGGGCTTCGCCAAACCGCATAGCCTGGTGCTCGACCTGGGAGAGGCTTATCGCGGCGAGCCGCTTTGGCTGCTGCTGCATGGAGAAGTCGAATATTTTTCCGCGAACAGCATGTACGCGGCATCGCAGGCGGGCGTGCAGGCGATCGCTCCTTATGTGGAAGCGTTGGTTGGGGATGAAAACGCGCACGGCAGATGGCTGCGCGTGATCGATGATATGGGTTTCCCCGCCGGGGGGCCGCGCACCATGACCGCCGATCTCACGGGCAAACTGCCGGATGGAACTACGAAGATTCGCATCACCACCAACCTGCAGATTTATTGGGATAGCATTCTCGTCGATCGCACTCCGCAGACTTTTCAAGACAAGGCCCAAAGCGTGCGCCTGACACCGGTTCCACTCGTGCGCGCCGAGCTTGGCCTCCACGGATTTCCGCTGAAGATCGAGGGCACGCCGCCGGGGAATGTGCACTACCTTTATGAGAAGACGAGCGCGACCGGGCCGTACACGCGTCCCGCGGGAACTTACACTCGGTACGGGGATGTGTTGCCTCTACTAACCGCGCTCGATGATCAGCTTGTGATATTCGGCTCGGGTGACGAAGTTCAGCTTGAATTTGATCCGGCGAAATTGCCTGCTCTGCCCGAGGGTTGGGTGCGCGATTATTTCTTCGCCGCGAACGGCTATGAGAAAGACATGGACTTCTACGCCGCTGAAGGCAACTATGTTGCGCCTCTGCCGTTTCTCAGGATGGGCGACTATCCCTACGCGCCGGGCAAGTCATTCCCGCTCGACGATGCGCACGTGAATTATCTTCTCGAATACAACACGCGGAACATGTCGGGGAATGAGCAACGCGGGTACTGGTTCGACTACGGTTCTTCGAAGTAATTCCGCGTACCTCTGGGAGAGTCAAAAAGCTTCCGGCCATTTTCTGGCGCCGTGCAGCAGGGAAAGTATTTCGATCTTGCCGCGCCGGACTCGATACGCAACAAGGAAGGGAGTAGGGATGACTACGAGTTCTCGAGTTCCCGCGATGCGCCCTGGCCGCCCGGCTTCGGGATAGCGCTGCAACAGTTCGACAGCAGAGAAGGTGCGATCGAGCATCATGTCGGCCGCGGTGGGCGCGCTTTCGCTGGCCCAGTAGTCGTAGGCGGCGCGCAGGTGCCGGGACGCTTTGCGCGTCCAAACTACTTTCACTTACGTCGCCGCCAACGTGCGGCCCTGGCCTTCACCCGGCGATGGTCGAGCACCTTGCCAGCGTCGGCGTCGGCGATGCCCGCGCGGATCTGTTCGAGCTGCCACTGCTGCGTGTCCAGGTACGCCTGTACTGCTTCGGCAAGAAGATAGGTACGGTCGCGGTCGAGGGAGTCAGCCAGTTCATCCAGCGCGGACACTTTGTCGGATTCGAGACGGAAGCTGATAGTTTGCTTCTCCATAATGCATTATATTACGCTGTACCGCAGCATAATACAACACGTCAAAGTATGCGCCCGCCAAAGAAACAACGCCATACAAAATCGTTTTAATATTGACATTTTCAGCCCTCCATAATCCAATAGGCGGACTCATGGAAACCGCTCCTCCTGTCTCCGCGTCCGCGCCGCGCCTGCGGCGCACGCTCACGCTTTGGGATCTCATTCTTTACGGCATTATCGTCATACAGCCGACGGCGCCCATGCCGGCCTATGGAGTTTTCAGCAACGCGGGGCAGGGGCATGTGGTCACCTCCATCCTGATCGCAATGGTTGCCATGGTTTTTACGGCCATGAGTTATGGACGTATGGCGCGCGTGTATCCGAGCGCTGGTTCGGCTTATACGTATGTGGGGCGCGAGCTGCATCCCTCGCTCGGCTACGTCACCGGCTGGAGCATGACCATGGATTACATTCTGAATCCACTGATCTGCACTGTCTGGTCCGCGAAGGCGATGGCCGATCTGCTGAACGGAACGCGCTATCAGATTCCTTATCCGGGGCTGCTGTGGCCGTTGTTTTTTGCCGGGCTGTTCACGGCGTTGAACCTGCGCGGAGTGCAGAGCTCCGCCCGCATCAACAAGACTTTGTGCGCGATTATGGGCGCTGTGATCCTCACGTTTTTCTGGTACACCATTCGCTATATTTTTCGTCTGCCGCAATATCCCGAGGCGTATTTTCTGCGTCCGTTCTACAACCCGCAAACTTTTACCATCGGCCGGGTCTTTCATGGAACATCCGTAGCAGTGCTCACCTATATTGGATTCGACGGCATCTCGACACTGTCGGAAGAAGTGGAGAATCCCAGGCGCAACATTTTTCTGGCGACGGTTCTCGTCTGCGTGATTACGGGTTTCCTGGCTGCCGCTGAGGTCTACGGCGCACAGTTGCTCAGCCTCCAGCACTTCGGCAGGGACTTCGGCGTCTTTTCGGAATTTGGAGATGAGAACGTATTCAGCCACGTCGCTGGCATTGCGGGCGGTGTGCTTATGACGAAGGTGATCAGCCTGACGCTGCTGATCGCAACCGTCGGCTCGGGTTTGGGATCGCAGTTGGGCGCGGCGCGCCTGCTTTACGGCATGGGACGGAGCGGCGCGATTCCTAAGAAGTTCTTTGGTGCGATCCATCCCCGAACGCGGATTCCCGCGAACAACGTGATTTTTGTGGGCGTGATTGCGCTAGTGGGAGCGTTTCTGATCACCTATGACGACGGCGCGAACCTGCTCAACTTTGGGGCTCTGATCGCATTCATGGGCGTGAACCTGGCGGCGCTGACGCACTATTACATCCGGGGCAATGACCGCACGCTGGGGCAATTGCTTCCTCCGGTTCTGGGTTTCATTATTTGTTTTCTGCTTTGGATCAGCTTGAGTCCGAAAGCTAAAATATTCGGGGCGATCTGGATGGTGGCCGGAATCGCTTATGGAGCGTGGAAGACCAGAGGGTTCCAGAGTGAGTTGGTGAATTTTGATGTGCCGCCGGAAGAGTAGATTTGGACGCTGAGTGCGCGGCTGGACTGGGCTCACAGGATTCCAGAAACGCGGGGCCAGAGGAGGCAGAGGTCCTTCGCTTTGCTCAGGATGACAGAGTTTAGGAGGAGTAAAGATGCTCGGTTCGATCGACATTGTTGCTTTCGTTCCCACCAAAGACTCGGAGAAGGCTCGGGCATTTTATGTGGGGGTGTTGGGGCTGAGCTTTGTGAAGAATGATGGGTTTGCGCTGGTGCCGGATGCGAATGGAATCAAGGTGCGAGTGGCGAAGCCGCAATTCACTCCGGCTCCGTTTACGATTCCGGGATGTCAGGTTGAAGATATCGAGAAGATGGTGACGGGACTGAAAGCGAAAGGCGTGCAGTTTGAGAGGTTTGGTTTTTTCGAGCAGGACAAACTTGGGATCTGGGCCGCGTCGAGTGGGGACAAAGTGGCGTGGTTCAAGGATCCCGACGGGAATATTTTGTCGGTGTCACAGCCCGTGTGACGTCATTATGCAATCGGATAATTTGGTAATTGGGTAATTTGAGACGTGTTGCTGCTCACGTCCCCGGATGTGCGCGGATTTTCAATTACCCCAATTATGAATTAAACGATTTCCGTTCCATCTGTGATTGTTTTGAATGCCTTAGCGGCCTCTTTTCGCTTTCTCCCGCTTTCCTGACCTGTGTCCCTGCTAAATATCGATGGTAGTGATCACCACCAGCACCGGGCGGCAGCCCTGAGCTATTCAGGGTAGCTAACCTGGTCGCCCTGATTGGGTGTCCCGCTGTCCCTTGCTCGCATGGGAAGGTTGTGGGGGCCGTGAGTTTCCTAGGACTAGTGGCCTGTCGCAGTGAGTTCGTTACCGCGGATGCAGCAGGGCGATGCTGTTGATGCCCGAATGCTGCTATTGAGCGAGCAAGGGTTCGCTTCGGTGAGCGTAACAACAGATGCGGAG